>Ga0335069_10017073_pt1 | contig 10117 bp, 8 predicted proteins | sample Lox_Sample_11_FD_206714 | JGI IMG/M metagenome (GOLD analysis project Ga0335069, IMG submission 206714) | Soil microbial communities from Loxahatchee National Wildlife Refuge, Florida, United States - Lox_Sample_1.1 | ecosystem: Environmental > Terrestrial > Soil > Wetlands | place: USA: Florida...
ACGCGCCCGTGAAGTGAAAATGTACAATTGCGGACCGACGGTTTATGGCTCGCAACACATCGGTAATCTCTCGATGTTTGTTTTTACCGACGTGTTGCGCCGCGCTTTGGAATATAACGGTTTTAAAGTAAAGCAAGTTATTAATATTACGGATTTCGGGCACCTCTCGGGTGATAACGAGGGCGACGCGGACGCCGGAGAGGATCGCATGACGAAAGGTCTCAAGCGTGAAAAGCTGCCGGTTACGATGGAAAACATGACTAAGCTCGCCGAAAAATACACCACTGTTTTCATCGATGATCTAAAGCGCCTGAATATTGATACGAGTAAAATTCAGTTTCCCCGCGCCTCTGCGTACGTAAAAGCGCAAATCGCGATGATTCAAACACTCATGGAAAAAGGATACGCATATCAAACCGCTCACGGCGTCTATTTTGACACCGCGCGCTTCCCGGAATATGGCAAGCTCGGCGGTCTAAATCTTGAAGGACAAAAAGAAGGCGCCGGACTCCGACAAAGCTCCGCCGGACAAAGCGCTCATGTCGCTATAAATCATGAGAAGCGCAACCCACACGATTTTATCTTATGGAAATCCGATAAGAAAATAGGGTGGGATTCGCCGTGGGGTCTGGGGTTTCCGGGCTGGCATATCGAGTGTTCAGCCATGATACGCACCATTCTCGGTGAGCAAATCGATATACATACCGGCGGCATTGAACACATTCCTATTCATCACAACAACGAAATTGCACAATCGGAAGCCGCGACCGGTAAAAAGCCGTTTTCACGGTTTTGGCTGCATCGGGCGCACATTCAAATTGAGGGCGGCAAAATCTCTAAATCAAAAGGTACCGCCGTGTTGCTCTCTGATGTAATTGCACAGGGATATCATCCGCTGGCTTTGCGCTACCTTTTTTTGGGTGCACACTATAGAACAAACGCAAATTTTTCCTGGGAGGCGCTCGCAGCTTCGCAGACAGCGTTTGCTAAGCTTGTTGCGATTCGCGTGCATTACGAAAACATCCCGACAGGCACGGTGCCCGAAACTTGGCGGAGGAAATGTCTCGAGCGTATCAACGATGATCTCGACACGCCAGGCGCAATTGCGGTTGTCTGGGAAATGATCAAGGATAAATCATTAACGCCGGGAGATTTGCTCGCTGGCTTGCTCGATTTCGATCGCGTTTTTGGTCTCAACCTCGCACATCCCGATGAAGCAGCTCGCACCTTGGCCAAGGCAGAACTGAAAGAAGAAGTCGCGCTCGAAAGCCTCCCCGACGACATCAAGGAACTCGTCGGAGATCGGGAGCAAGCGCGTAAAGAGCGTTCGTGGGACAAGGCAGATACACTCCGTAAGAAAATCGAAAAGAAGGGCTATTTAATTGAGGATTCCAAAGACTCTTTGCGCATCTTCAAGAAGTAAGTGCCTGACGGAATCTCAAGAAATATCGCGGCCCAGAGCATACCCTCCTCCGCGCGATAAAACAAAGTCTTGTACCATGAGCCATCCGTATTGAGCATTTCGGGAAAATTATGGTGTTCTTCGATGAGTTTTATGAACTTCTCGTATTCACTTCCGAATTCGACATGATTTGCCTGGTAGAGGACTTGCAGATAGATCGCACCGAGCCATGTCCAGAGCGTCGTGCCTTGGTAATTGGGCATGAAATATCGTTCCCATGCGTAGTAACTGAAGGATTCCGGTGAATCCGTGTAGCGAATTGGATAGGGATCGGTAAGACCTTTGCGGCTGATCGTCTCGATGACTTTTCCGTGCATTTCGTTATCTTCAATAAAGCCGAGCCAAAACGGAAACAGATTCGCCTCCGAGCTCCACGCATGCACACCAAAATCCGCGTCGAAATATTCGCCATTCCAATAATCGCGCTTTAGAATCTCAACATAATTACGTTTGAGAAGTTCGGGTACGGGAATATCGAGTAATCCGAGTTCGCGGCACAATAACGCTAATATAGTGACCGAATATGCGCTGCGACGATAGTGCACAGCATCCCGTAATTCAGCGATCTTTTCATATTCTCTGACAAGACCTGTTTCAGCATCAAGAAACTGATCACAGAAGCGTCGAACATCATTTTGAAGAAACGTACGGTCCTCGGAAGATAATGGAAATTCGGCTACGCGCACCGAATGTAAAAACCATGCGAGTGCATCACTCGAAGGAAACGGTTCGTCAAAGCCTATGCCCTCTGAAGTAAGGCAGAGCGCGACATATCCGGCTTCTTTATAGTGCTCGAGCGCCCAACGAATCGTTGCGTGCATGCCCTCGCGATGCCCGAGCGCGACTAATGACCTTGCAACCGTTCCGAAATCGCGCGCCCAGAAGAAATCAAAATGACCAAGCCCAGTCTGATAAAACCTGCCATTCCACGTTTGGCCGATGATTGCAGCGCAAATATCACGCGCCGCTCCGTCAAATGTTTTATCTTTGCTGAACCAGCGACGCAAAAAAGCTCTCCACGATGTGGAGAATTCATTGTATTTCCGATTCAGTACATGCATGAATTATACGCTGGCTACAACGAAATTGATGAGGCGATTTTGTACAATGACGGTGCGTACGACTGTCTTCCCTTCCAGATATTTTGCGACAGCTTCGCGCGCCTGTCGTTCAACGATAGATTTTTCAGTGTCAACTTCAATTTCAATCTCGCCGCGTACCTTGCCGTTAATCTGAACGACAATAGTTGCCATCGTTTTGATCAACTTCGATTGATCGGCTTTCGGCCATGGAACGAGACGTGTCTCGGTCGTATCACCCGTTTCTTCCCAGAGCTCGTGCGCGAGATGCGGCGCAAAGGGTGCGAGGAGCTGTAAAAATGTTTTGTATGCGGAAAGCGGTACCGCATCGAGTTTCTCGAATTCATTGAGTAAAATCATCAGAGCTGATACGGCGGTATTCATTTTAAGATTCTCAATATCATCGCTGACTTTGATGATTGTCTGATTCAGGAGTATCTCGATTTCATCAGATGCCTTTACTCCGTCATCTGGTTTCAAGTCATTTACGCGCTCGAGGAAGCGCCGCATGCCAACGACGCCGTTTGCATTCCACGCGACCGGCTGATCGAAGGGCCCGACAAACATTTCATAAATTCGCAGCGAGTCAGCACCGACTGTTTCCAGCATTTGATCGGGGTTTACTACATTTCCTTTTGATTTTGACATTTTAGTTCCATCTTCTGCGAGAATGAGACCATGGCTGGTGCGCTTCATGTACGGCTCAGATGTTGGTACGAGTCCTTGATCAAACAAAAATTTATGCCAAAAACGCGAATACAAGAGATGTAACACCGTGTGTTCCATGCCGCCGTTGTACCAGTCAACCGGCGTCCAGTAAGCAAGTTTGTCACTTCCGGCAAATGCAATTGGATTATGCGGATCGGTATAACGCAGGTAATACCAACTAGAACCTGCCCAATTCGGCATAACATCGGTCTCACGCCGGCCTGTTCCGTCACAATTCGGGCATTTTGTGTTCACCCAGTCGGCAATATTTGCGAGCGGTGATTCTCCCGTATCCGTCGGTTGGTATTTTTCAACTTCAGGCAGGATTACCGGCAATTGGTCTTCGGGTACCGGCTGCCAACCACATTTATCGCAGTGAATCATCGGGATCGGTTCGCCCCAATATCGCTGACGAGAGAAAACCCAATCGCGTAGTTTATATGTCGTAACCCATTTTCCTCCGACCGATTCAACAATCTTGTTTTTTGCCTCTTCTGAGTCCATCCAGTCGAATTTCCCCGAGTTGAATAGTATGCCAGACCCCTTATGGATATAATCAGGATTGTTAATCAATGTAACTGTAACTTCTCCTTCGAAGACGCTAAAAAACTTATGAAGTTCATCTTTTGGAACCCAAACTACTTCATGCAGCGCCGATTCCTTATCGACAACCGTATCTTGCTGGTCATTTTCAAGTTCGAAAAAGACATTTTGGAATCGCCCCCAACGATTTTTTTGCTTGATTCGATGCCAAAAAAGCGCATGTATTGCAAATTCAGGGTTTCGAACGAAACGTAGATTTTTATAGCCGGTTTCTTCTCGCACTTCGCGTCTTGCTGCTTCCACCGCATCCTCACCCTCATCAATACCGCCAGTGACGAGTCCGCGCATTTCGACACCCTTCCAACTGACACATAAATAGGTGTCGTCTTTCGGGTTGCGCACGATGGCACAAACTGCCTGCCTTTTTTCAAATGGTTGATCTGCGCGAATCGCTGTGTCTCCGACAGAACTTGAAACAAACTTAGGCTCGACCACACGCTTTATTGGTATGTTAAATCTCGTCGCAAACGCATGATCGCGTTCGTCGTGTGCAGGAACCGCCATAATCACGCCTGTGCCATAGCCGCCGAGGACGTAATCGGCCACATACATGGGGATTTTCTCACCGTTTGCCGGGTTTATTGCTTTGATTCCTTTGAGTTCGACGCCCGTTTTCTCTTTGCTCTCCGTTGTTCGATCAATCTCGGATGTATTGCGAGTCTGCTCCACGTACGCCCTCACCTCGGCATCGTTTTGCAAAACTGTCTTATGCTCAAGTGCAAGCATGACCCACGGATGCTCAGGTGCGAGGACGAGATACGTTGCGCCAAAAATGGTATCCGGGCGCGTGGTGAAAACAGTGACGTGCGCCTTCTTGCCGTCCAGGCCAACATGTTCGTTCACCAAGGGATCGTTAAAGTCCAGGTAAAAATCAATCTCTGCCCCTTCGCTCGGCCCGATCCAATTACGCTGCTGCACCTTGGCTCGTTCGATGTAATCGACGGTGTCGAGATCGTCATAGAGACGCTGCGCGTATTTGGTGATTGCCATCATCCATTGCTCCTTTTCACGCTTCACGACCGGTGTGCCACAACGTTCACACTTACCGTTGATCACTTCCTCGTTTGCCAGGCCAATCTTATCTTTCGGACACCAATTGATGAGCGTCTTCGCTTTGTAAGCGAGGCCTTTTTTATAGAGCTGTAGAAAAATCCACTGTGTCCATTTATAGTAGTTCGGATCAGCCGTATTAATCTCGCGCGACCAATCGAATGAGAGACCGAGAGCACGGAGTTGTCGCCTGAACGTGTCGGTGTTCTCTTTGGTAACGAGACGTGGGTTTTTGCCGGTTTTAATAGCATAATTTTCTGTCGGCAATCCAAAGGCATCCCAACCGATCGGAAAGAGTACATTTTTGCCTTCCGCGCGCCGTTTACGTGCGATTGCATCCATTGCGGCATAGCTGCGGACATGGCCCGTATGCAAACCTTCGCCTGACGGATACGGAAATTCGGTCAAAAGATAATCTTTCTCACCGTTGTCGTCTCTCGCTTTATACGCTTCCTCATTCAACCATTTCTCTTGCCACTTCTTTTCAATTTTCTTGTGGTCGTACGATTTCATCAGATGAAGAATAGCACAACGGAGCCACATTTCCGAGATTTAAGCTTGAATTCTTCGGAAGGAATCTCTCCGTAAAAAAGGCGCTTATTGTTTGACTGCCGTCGGATAGGGCGGATAGCGTTTCGGATCTATGGTTCGCGCAAAGCATACCTTCCCTTCCCCGTGATACCAACTCTCTTGAGAGAGATCTACCCCGCTTGCACCCGCAGGAAGTGGTGCAGAATATTGATTAAGCGTGGGCGAATCGGGCTGCGTCGGCGCGTTGAAATTCGCACACAATTGGAATGTTGTCGTGCCTTGGACGCTATAGTCATATTGAGAGCCATCCTGAGCATCGGTTGGAACGGTAAAGCCGTTGATCGAATCATTCAAATCCGAGAGGTTTGCGGGTAGCTTGCCCTCAGACTGCCAGTAACTTACGATCTCCGATTGAATCATCTGCAGATCGCTCACTTTCTGATCATCGAAACGATACATGCGCACCTGCGCCGGAGTACCGATAATAAAGACGCCGCCAACAATCGTCGATACCACAAGAACTCCGACCGCACCGGCGACATAGTGCAAATACCGCGGGTTCTCGTCCCAATATCCCCACATATCTGCGAGAAAATGCATGAGTCCTGCTGCCATCACCAGAAAGACAATGAGTACCTTGAGCACAAAGTGCGTCGTGATATCGCCGTTTAGATAGGTATTGACGAGCACAATAAGGTCAGTGACCAATGTTGCGCCGGCAACGAAGATGGTAAGAACGAGAGCCCAACGACGCACCCACAAATTCATCTTCTCGCGCTGAGCGATGATGTCGCGCCGGATGAAATACATGAGAAGCAAAAAGACCGGAAAGAGGACGATGAGCGAGGCGATCGAGAAGCGGATGGTCGAGGAATACGGATCGACATACGGATTGAGCGAGTCGGGAAATGCGACATCGATATAATCGAAGAAGAGCGCAAGGAACGAAAAAACGCTCACATAGAAAGAGATCATTGCTCCAGCCCATAGAAAGAAATCTTTTGGTGTGACCCGCAGCTTATCCATAGATCAAGTATACACTCCTTTTAGCTATGCAAGAACTCCATGACGTCGCCATCCTGAACGACGTATTCTCTCCCTTCGGTGCGAAGCACACCCTTTTCACGTGCTTTTGCCCACGACCCAGCCTCAAGAAGCGTGTCCCAACGGATGACTTCAGCGCGAATGAATTTGTCGCGAAAATCGGTGTGAATCGCGGCACCGGCCTCAGGCGCTTTCGAGTCTTTCCCAATGGTCCATGCGCGGGTCTCGTCCTTGCCGGTTGTAAAAAACGAGATCAGATTGAGAAGTTCGTATGCTTTCTTGATCAGCGCGTCGAGCCCGTCTTCTGAAACGCCCAGTTCTCGACGAAAATCGGCTTTCTCATCGGCATGCACATCCGAGAGATCATTCTCTATACCCGCATCTAGGAAAACATGAGGCGAGCCGCTGGATTCAAAGAAATCCTGCAGCTCTCTCCAGCGATGCGCGCCTTCAGCGTCGATATTGATGGCGCCGTTTTTGCGGTTCAGAATATAGAGAATCGGTTTCATGGTGAGAAGGTGGAGTGCATAGATGGATTTCTGCTCCTCGTCGGTAAGTGTGACCATTCGCGCGGGCTTCCCTGCACTTAATAGACTAAGTACCTTTTCAAGCGCTCCTTTTTCAGCAATGAACGACTTATCGCCGCTTTTCGAATCGCGGGAAACGCGCTCAAGTCGCTTTTGTGCCGTTTGTACATCGGCCTGGACAAGCTCGAGATCGATAACTTCAATATCGTAACGCGGGTCAACGGAGCCTGCGACATGATGCACATCTTCGTCGTCAAAAATACGCACGACTTCTGCGATCGCATCAACCTCGCGAATGTGTGAGAGAAACTGGTTGCCCAAACCTTCTCCTTCGGATGCACCCTTGACGAGACCGGCGATATCCACAAATTCGATTGCTGCTGGAATCTTCTTTTCTGAATTCGACATTTCCGAAAGACGGTCAAGGCGAAAATCGGGAACTGCAACAACACCCACCGAAGGATCGATGGTTGCAAACGGATAATTAGCAATCAGGACGCCTTTGCGCGTCAGAGCATTAAAAAGCGTCGATTTCCCGACATTCGGAAGCCCAACAATGCCTATTGAGAGGGACATTCATAAAACCATACTACAGTATCGCGCGCTTGACTACTTTTTGGGGCGTATCCCCTGACGACATATTTTGAAGGGTCTTTGCAGCGCGACGGTGCGAAACGGAGGGATTTTTCAGCAGAAAAATCCCGACCCTGAGAAATATGTCGTCAGGGGGATACATACGTACTTTTTTATAACGGGTTTATACCGCCTTTCGTCCTAAGTGCGCGATTCTTGAGAGCCAGCGTGTTTTGCATTCATCGCTTGGGTGTTCGGCAGGACCAAACCATGTCGTACCTGTAGAAAAACCGGCAAACCAGAGAATACCCCACTTGAGCTGTGCGTTTACATTACCGGGTAGAAGCCGCACCATCCACGGCGGCGTACCCGAGGTGATGATAATGCGCGCGGTTTTTCCTTTATAGAGACGATGCCAAAACATTGAATTATTACCGGAAGGCAATTTCATATACCGAAACGCAGATCCGGGAAGCCACGCCCTGTCGAAGAGTCCTTTGAGTATCGCCGGCATACCTACCCACCACACCGGGTGAATAATGACGAAATGATCGGCCCATTTTACCAGTTCCTGAAAGCGCAAAAGATCAGGCTCGAGCTGCTGGATAGCGCGGTACCCTTTCCATAAAACAGGGTCGAATTCCAATTCTCCTATATTGAGTCGTTGCACTTCGTGTCCCGCCTCGCGCGCACTTGTTTCATATTGCGCGGCGATATCATGGCACATTCCCTCAGAGTCCGGATGCCCCAGGAGTATAAAAATCTTTTTTGACATATTACTCGTCGCCCGTGCTGTCATCGCCGCCGGTTGCATCTTCTTCTTCGGGAATGTGACCGAGTGCGTCGAGCTTAAACGGGTCGTCCGGCACAGTGTCTTCCTGATGACCCTCATCGAGCGCCTTTTGCATCTCTTCCTTTATCGCGTCGTCACTCCATGGTCCTGTCATAGAGAGATTATACCATAGGCTCATTTTTGCGCGCGAGCTCGAGCAGTGCTTCGGTGCTGTCGCCTACGTCCATATCGTTTCGCTTGTCACAACCGCACTTTGTGCAGCGATGAAGAATGCGATAATGCGGCGACGCGCCTTCGACCGCGACCGGCTCCATCATGCCCTTGCAATTCGAAGCACGATCACCTGGATTGACATCGACATGTTTGCTCCATAAACAGCGCGGACAGTGATTAGTGTATCCATCGCCTTTTACAAATGCTCCGCAATGTTCGCACACAAAATCTTCAATCGTTCTCCGGAATTTCTTAGCAGTCATTCCCCTATTGTACTGTTACTGTATTCGATTGTGCAGTAACCGTGCTCCCCTCTGAAAGCGGGGCGCATTGCAGGGTAAATGTAATCGTACCAGTCATGGTCGTGGGTACTATCTGCGAACCAGCGACCATTTGCGAAATCGGAGTTGAATTACCATTCTCTAAAACCTCACATCCACTCATTCCGACGGATGTCCAGGAAACCGTGACTGAATCACCATGAGAAACGGTATGCGGCTGCGCGATAATTTGCTCCACAGGAGGTCCTGCTTGACCCGGGGTCGGTGCTGTCGGAGTTGATGGCTGAACGGGTGTCGTGGTAATAGATGGGTATGTTTGTTGCGGATACGTTTGAGGGTATGTTTGAGGATATGTTTGTTGAGGATAGTAGGGAGTGATTGGTGCTGAAGCGACAGCTGCAGGTATCGTCGGAATCGGCTGTAAGGCCGAACTACCTAAGCCAGCTGACGCATAATAAGTTGGGCTCACATTAGCAAACGGACTGCCGATCATCGTCTGCCCACTCACACCCGTTGCTGGGGAAATATTAAAAGGTGAGTTCACGGTCGGCGTCGAATAAACAGTTGAGGCCGTATATCCGACAGTACCGCTAGGTATAGTTCCGCCATAAGCGGCAGTAAGGCCGGTTTGTAATTGGTCGGGAGTATAAATCACACCTTTGCCACTTTCGAAGGCCGAGGATGCCATCATGATTGATCCGATTTGCTCGGCGTTGTTTGGATCGATGGTCTGGTGAAGAGGTATGCCAGTCTGATTAGAAATGAACGTTGCATAGGCTGTACAGTTATCACTATAGCCGCCACAGAACGCAGACATGATTGTACCGTTTCCGGAGCCGAAATAGCGAGAGCTCGTTGTTAAAAGGTTTGCCTGCGCAGCAATGCCAGATTCCATATTTGGGAAGCATGTGGCATTGTTCGGCTGACCGCAAGGCTGTCCACCATACTTTGCTTCCCAGGATGCCCAGGTGAGCGCGCCGGGGTTATTGGTTGAACACACATAAGAATTAGTGCAGCTGACTCCGCAACCAAGTTGATTGCACAAGCCGGAGAGCGAGGAACTTACACCAGCCGTCTGCGCAGATCCCGTTGAATTAGAAAACGTATCCGGCGCGTTTTCTATTGAGCTTATGGTCGACTGCTGCGCAGACGATAGAACGCCGTTTGACGAAAGATTATCCGCCAGTTGCTGCGGCGTGAGCTGCGAAACATCTTTAATGGTATCGGTATTGAGCGTAATTCCGGTATCCTGT
>Ga0335069_10017074_pt1 | contig 10117 bp, 15 predicted proteins | sample Lox_Sample_11_FD_206714 | JGI IMG/M metagenome (GOLD analysis project Ga0335069, IMG submission 206714) | Soil microbial communities from Loxahatchee National Wildlife Refuge, Florida, United States - Lox_Sample_1.1 | ecosystem: Environmental > Terrestrial > Soil > Wetlands | place: USA...
TCGGCCTGGTCTCGCTGCTCACCCAGGCCATCGGCATCGAGCAGTTCCCGCACGTCCAGGCCGACGTGGCCGAGGTCATCACCACGCTGGAGACGCTGCGCGCGCTGCTGCGGGCGGCCGAAGCCGACGCGGCGCCGAACGAGTTCGGCGTGTTCACCCCGGCCTGGGCGCCGCTGAACACCGCCCGCAACCTCTATCCCCGGCTCTACCAGCGGTTCCCCGAGATCCTGCGCAAGCTGGGGGCGTCCGGGCTGATGGCCACCCCGACCGAGGCCGACGTGGCCGGTCCCGCCGCGGCCGACATCGAGACCTACCTGCAGTCCGCCACGCTCGGCGGGGCCGAACGGGTCAGGCTGTTCCGGCTGGTCTGGGACACCTGCATCTCGGCCTTCTCCGGCCGGCAGGCCCTGTACGAGTACTACTTCTTCGGCGATCCGGTGCGGATGGCCGGCCCCTACGTCTCCAGCTACGACCGCGAGCCCTGCAAGGCCGCCGTCCGCGCCTTCCTCGAGAGAGGGTAACGGCGCGGCTAAGCCCCATATCCGGATACGGCGGCTACTATCGCAGCAAGCCCAGGGCCCCGGCCGGCGGAGGAAGCGTGAGCGTAAAAAGAGGGACGGTGCTCCTGTTTGTATGGCTGATCATCGGGGCCGTCGCGGCTGGGCAGCGCGGGTACTTCAGCCTCAACAACGTCGGCTGCTCGCAGGGCGCGACGATGGCCATCACGATCCTCGCGGGCCCGCTCAACTACCTCGGCTTTAACCCCAAGATATCCTGCACCGCGCCCAAGCCGAGCGGCGGCTGACGAGCCCTCACCGGGCAGGCCGGCGATCCCGGTCGCGAGCGATGACCCTCGTGGACTGGCGCGCACGGGCCCGCCGGGCCCGGTTGGCCCGGCGCCGGTCCTCCTCCTCGGCCAGCACGTCGTCGGCGCCGTTCTCCAGGAACAGCTTCACGAACATCGGGTGCATCTCATCCTCCTGACATCGTGGGCCCGGCGCGGGCCCGGCCTTAGTGCCCTGAGCGGCCGCGCCCGCTCAGCACACTCAGCACGCGGCGGGTGATCGCGTACTGGCGCCGCCGCGGCTCGGGCAGCACCGGGGCGCACGGCAGCGCCGAGGTGGCGATCCGGGCCGTCGCGTGCTGACCGAGTACGGAGCCCATTTCCGGAAACATGACAACCTCCCTGAGGATTTGGCGGCCCGGTGGCGGACCATCCCTACACCGTCAAGAATCGCGATAAGGCGGGGTGCCGCGCGTCGGGCAATCGCCTGAAACTCGCACCTCAAGGGTCCTTAGAACGGCCCGCCTGGTCCTTAGGGCGGCCCTGCTCCGTAACACCCTTCCCAGGCGCCCCGTTCTGCGCGAAGGTAGGACAGTGATGGTGTCCAGGCGCACGGGAGGTCACGATGTGTTTCGTCCACTCTGGTAACGCGAGCGGGCTGGTGCAGCGAGCGGCCATCGGCGAGGCGGCCGCGGCCGCGTTCTCTGGCGTCACGGCCGGTAACTGGGCGATGGGGACGGACCTGGCCGGATCCGGAAGTCCCGACGCCGTGGCCGGGCCCGGCGAGGCGCAGGTGCTCGACGGCTACCACCAGGTCCTGCACAACCGCTGGAACCGTGATATTCCGCCGGCCGTCACGGTGCGTCCCGGCGAGGTGATCCAGTTGCTGTGCCGGGATGCCCTGGATATCGGCGAGGCCGCCCGGACGCTCACCGCGGAGGGGACCCTGACGCTGGACCTGGGCGGGGTGCATCCGCTGACCGGCCCGGTCGAGGTCGAGGGCGCCGAGCCGGGCGACGTCCTGGAGATCGAGGTCCTGGACGTCAGCCCGCTGGTCGACTTCGGTTACGTGGTCATCAGCCCGGCCCTCGGCCTGTTCGGGTCGCTGCGCCCGCACGTGGCCGCGTCGCTGTCCGCCTTCACCGAGGCCTCGCAGCTCAGCGACCCGACTCCCGGCCCGGCGGCGGGTGCGACCAGGGGGTGAGCCTGCACGAGGCGTACGCGCTGTGCAGCGTGGCAGGCGACCTGAAGATCAGCGAGCTGGTGGACCTGCCGAACTGGGTCGTCTCGATGACCTTGCCCCGCGGGATCTTCGGCTGAGGCAGGACGAGAGCCCAGGTACGTTCGGCCCCCGATCTTAACCCGAACGGGCCTGCAGTTTCTCGCCTGCCATCTGCCGGAGCCGGTACCTCTGGGTCTTGCCGCTGATGGTCTTGGGCAGCTCGGGGACGAACTCGATCACCCGGGGGTATTTGTACGGGGCGATCGAGGATTTGGTGAATTCCTGCAGTTCGGAGACCTTCCCGGCGTCGGCCGCGGCGCCCTCGCGCAGCACCACGTAGGCCTGCACGACCATGCCGCGGCCCGGGTCGGGCGCGCCGATCACGGCCACCTCGAGCACGTCCGGATGGCCGAGCAGCGCCTCCTCGACCTCGGGGCCGGCGATGTTGTAGCCGGCCGAGATGATCATGTCGTCGCTGCGCGCCCGGTACCAGAAGTAGCCGTCGGCGTCGCGGACGTAGGTGTCGCCGGTGATGTTCCAGCCGTGCTGCACGTAGTTCCGCTGGCGCTCGTCGGACAGGTAGCGGCAGCCGGTCGGACCCTGCACCGCGAGCCGCCCGGGCTCGCCGTCGGGCACCTCCGCGCCGTTCTCGTCCAGGATCGTCGCGCGGTAGCCGGGGACGGCGCTGCCGGTCGAGCCGGGCCTGATGTCATCGTCGGCAGCGGCGATGAAGATGTGCAGCATCTCGGTCGAGCCGATGCCGTCGATGATGGCCAGGCCGGTGGCCTGGCGGAAGTCTTCCCAGACAGACTTCGGCAGGTGCTCGCCGGCCGAGACGCAGCGGCGCAGGTTCTTCAGCGCGGAGGCCTTGCCCGCGGCCAGCATGGCCCGGTAGGCGATCGGCGCGGTGGACAGCACGGTCACCCCGTGGGCCGCGATCGCGTCGGCTAGTTCGGGCGGGGTGGCACGCTCGATGAGCAGCGTCGACGCGCCCGCACGGAGCGGGAACAGCAGCAGGCCGCCGAGCCCGTAGGTGAAGCCGAGCGGGGGAGTGCCGGTGAAGACGTCGTTCCGGTGCGGCTTGATCAGGTGCTGGGAGAAGCTGTCCGCGCTGGCCAGCACGTCCCGGTGGAAGTGCATGGCCACCTTGGGCTGGCCGGTGGTGCCCGAGGTCGACGCGAGCATGGCCACGTCGTCGGCGGCGGTATCGACCGGGATGAACGTGCCGTCCTTGGCCGCGCAGCGGGCGGTGAGGTCATCGGGACCCTCGCCGCCGTAGATGAGGGCGGTCAGCCCCGGTGCGCCGGCCGCCAGGTCCGCGGCGAAGCGATGGTCGCACAGGGCCAGGCTCGGCTCGGTCAGCCCCACGATGGTCGCGATCTCCCTGGGGCGCAACAGGGCCATGGTGGTAACCGCGACCCCGCCGGCCTTGATCACGGCGAGCCAGGCGGCGGCGAGCCACGGGTTGTTCGGGCCGCGGAGCATCACCCGGTTCCCCGGCTGCAGGCCGAAGTCCTCGGTCAGCACCTGGGCCAGCTGGTTGGTCCGGCGGACGGTCTCGCCGTAACTCCAGGCCTCGGCAGGCGACAGTAGGCAGGGGCGGTCCGCGCCGTGCCGGGCGGCGGTGGCGTCGAGGAGTTCGGTGGCGCAGTTGAGCCGCTCCGGGTAGTTCAGTTCCGGCAGCTCGAAGCGGAATTCCGGCCACTGGTCCTGCGGCGGGAGGCGGTCGCGGCAGAAGGTGTCGAGGTGCGCCGAAGGGGATAGCCGCATCTGGCCCCACTTCCTTGTTTCCCGTAGGGTAGATCACCAGTATTTAACTTCTGTGACGGCAGTCAAGAGTCCGCAATAGGAGTGCCCGCGATGAGCCCGTTCCGAGCCTCGGTGCCGCTGACCGGCACGTGGGAGCATTTCCAGTTCTCGGTGGCCGACGGCATCGCCACCGTGACCCTGGACCGGCCGGGCAAGCTCAACGCGCTCACCTTCGAAGCGTACGCCGACCTGCGCGATCTGCTCGCCGAGCTGCCGCACCGCGATGACACGCGAGTGCTCGTCATCCGGGGGAAGGGCCGGGCGTTCTGCTCGGGCGGGGACGTCAACGAGATCATCGGCGCCACGCTGGCCATGTCGCCGGACGAACTGCTCGCCTTCACCCGGATGAGCGGTGAGGTCATCCGGGAGATGCGGGACTGCCCGGTGCCCGTCATCGCGGCGGTGCACGGCATGGCGGCCGGCGCCGGCGCGGTGATCGCGCTCGCGGCCGACTTCCGGGTGTGCACCCCGGCGGCCAGGTTCGCCTTCCTGTTCACCAAGGTGGGCCTGTCCGGCGGGGACATGGGCGCGGCCTACCTGCTGCCGCGGCTGGTCGGGCTCGGGCACGCCACCCGGCTGCTGATGCTGGGCGACACGGTGGACGCCGAGGAGGCCGAACGGATCGGGCTGGTCTCCTTCCTGGCCGAGAAGGACACCTTCGACGACGAGGTCGTCGCGCTCGCCCGGCGGCTGGCCTCCGGCCCGGTCCAGGCCTTCGCGCAGACCAAGGCGCTGCTGACCAGGGAGCAGGACATGAGCCTGTCGGCCGCGATCGAGCTCGAGGCGATGACCCAGGCCCTGCTGATGAAGGGGGACGACTACGCCGAGTTCCACGCGGCGTTCAACGAGGGCCGCCCGCCGCAGTGGACCGGCCGCTGAGGATCTGTTCCCGCAGGATGTCCGCGTGCCCGCAGTGCTGCGCGAACTCACGCAGGGCGTGCAGGTAGACCCAGCGCAGCGGGAGCGGCCCCAGCCAGTGCCCGCGGAGCACGTCGTCCAGGTCCAGGCCCGCGGCGGCCCGGCGGGATTCCTCGCACGCGTCCGCGTGCGCGCGGCGGACCGAGCCGATGGTGTCCGCGCCGGTCAGGATGAACGCGTCGGCGGCGTTCGGCGGCAGCCCCAGCTCCCGCCGCGGGCGCCCGGTGACGGCCTCGCCGAACCATACCCGCTCCGCGTAGGTCACGTGCTTGACCAGGCCGAGCAGCGTCGTCTCCGAGAGGACCAGGCGGCGTCTGGCCTGCTGCTCGGTCAGCCCGTCCAGGCAGCCGCGCAGCGCGGCCCGGTGCTCGTCGAGGAACGTCTCCAGCTGCACCTTGAGCGGTTCGGTGGTCACGTCGAACGAGGTCTTTCCGGCTGGCATCGTCACCAGGGGAGTATCGCCCGCGCCGTTCGCCGGTTTCAACGCAATACGGCCCGGCAGAATGACCGCATGGACACGGACGATCCGTATGACCTGCGGCGGTTCGTGGCCGCCCAGGACGCACGCGGCACCTATCAGCGCGCCCTCGCCGAGCTGCGGGCCGGGCGCAAGACCAGCCACTGGATCTGGTTCGTCTTCCCGCAGATCGCGGGCCTGGGATACAGCCCGACGTCACGGACTTATGCGATCACCTCGCTGGCGGAGGCGAGGGCGTACCTGGCGCATCCCGTCCTGGGCGGACGGCTGACCGAGTGCGCCGGCGTCCTGATCGGCCTGCGCGGCCGCACCGCGGAGCAGATTTTCGGCGAGGTCGACGCGCTGAAGCTGTGCTCGTCGATGACGCTGTTCGCCCGCGCCGCTCCCGACGAGCCGGTGTTCCGCCAGGTCCTGGACCAGTATTTCGGCGGGCAGCCCGACTCCGCGACGGAGCAGCGCATCTGAGCCCTCCGCCGATCGGGCCCGGGCCAGTGACTCAGCCGAGGAACCGGGCGAGTTCGGCCTCGGCCGGGTTGCCGGCCGCGCGGCTCTGCACCGAGTGGCCCGCGGTCGGCACCACCAGCAGGTGGCCGTCGGGGGCCAGCGCGGCCTGGGCCCGGGCGCCGGCCAGCGGGGTCGACAGGTCGTGGCCGCCGGCCAGCAGCAGGACGGGAACCGAGGGGAGTTCGGTGCGCGGTGCCGCCGCGGCGGCCGGGGCCGGGGCGGGCGGCCAGTACAGGCAGGTCCGGATGAAGCCGTTGCCCGCCGCCGTGTCCCGGTCGAACGGCCAGACCTGGGCCGTGGTGAGCCGGGCGACCGCCCGGGCCAGCGCCGCGGGCCTGGCAGCGAGCGGGGTATCGGGCCCGCCCCACGGCATCGGCATGTCCGCGCAGAGCGTGCTGGCGTGCAGCCCCTGGCTCAGCTCACCGGCCGTGGCGGCGTCAGCGGCGTGGACCCGGGCGATCAGCGCGTTGAGCGCGCCCGGGCGTCCGGCCGCGGCCGCGTGGAGCGCGGCGGGGACGCCGGGGAAGGACGGATCGCCGACGCTCAGCGCCACCAGCATGTCGAGCAGCGCGGGCCCGTCGTGGTACCGGCGGACCACGGCGGCCAGGTCGCTGGCCGGGTCGGATCCGCAGTCCTGGGCCGCGCAGGCCTCGCGCAGCACGGTGGCGGTCCGCTGCATGTTCACCAGCTGGAGCGGGTCCACGTTCCAGCTCGGCACCACCGAGTCGAGCACGAGCCTGCTCACCTCGCCCGGGTGCGCCAGCGCGAACTGCTCCGCGACGTAGGAGCCGTACGAGACCCCGTCCAGGGTGATCCGGGGGACACCGAGCGCGGCCCGCAGCGCCTCGATGTCGGCGACCGTGTCCGCGGTAGCGAAGAACCGCCGGTCCGGCCCGATGGCCGCCGCGCACGACCGAACCGCGGCGGGCGAGGGTACCGTCAGGTCCGACGCCCCCATCTGCCGCTGCAGCGCCGGGCAGGCCAGCGCCCCCGCGCCGGTGCCGCGCCGGTCGAACATCACCAGCCGGTAGCCGTGCAGGGCCGGTCCCAGCCGGCCCGCGAGCCGCGGCGCGAACGGCACTCCCGGCTGGCCGGGACCGCCGGTCAGGAACACGAGCACGCCGCGCGGAGCGGAGGCGATGTCGGACATCGCGACTCGCAGCGAGAGCCGTCCCGGCGCCGAGCCGGACGGATCCAGCCGCACGCTCAGCGATCCGCAGCGGAACCCCGGCATCCCCGGGCACGGCCGGACGTCGTGCAGCCCGGCGGGGTTCTGCGCCGGCGCTGACTGCCCGGCCGGCGCTGCCTGCCCGGCCGGCCGGGCCGGCGCGCCGGTGCAACCGGATGCCAGGCCGGCCAGGACCGCCGCCGCGGCCAGCGCCCGAAGCGTCGTCTTGCCCATATCTCCAGCGTCGGTGCCCGTCATCACATCGGGGTCACGACACGGCCGCGGCGGGACAGCTGTCCTAGGGAGCCTTCCTGAGGAGGCGAATTAGGGAGTTTCTCTAGGGAATGTGGTCCCGGCCCGGGCGACAGTGGATCTATCACTGCCGTCCACTGAGCCGAGGCACCCGATGAGCACTCCAGTCTTGTCCCGCGAATCAGGGCAACGCGCACCGGCGCCCGTCTGCTGGCCTTCGGACGGCTCCGGGCAGCTGCTCGCGGCGCGGGCCCAGGCGCTGTTCGCCAGTGACCTATCGGCCCGCCGCGAGCACTCCCGGACCGAGGTCGCGGCGGCGGTCCGGCAGGCCATCAACGCCCATCACGGCCTGGGTGGCTGTGCCGGGCAGGTGGCCGCCGCCTACGGCGAGCACTCCGAGACAGCCGCCGGCCGGATGCGCTGGGCCCGCGCCGTCATCCAATCCCTGCAGGCCCCGGCGAGCTGGCCGGGGGCGGCATCATGACCGCCGCGCCGCCGGCCGCCCGGACCCTCGGCGTGCGCGCCCGGTCCGGACAGGTTCAATGGCTGCCGGGGTGCCGGAAACCTGGGCTGGCGGTCGCCGCCCATGTCGTGGCACTGACCTCGAACGGGCCTTCGGGCAGCTGCCGCCGGCACCGCTCGCGCAGCTCTTCTTGGCGGTCGGCGGGCAGGGACGCCAGATACGCGCCCGCCGGGCCGACGCCGGGCGTGAACGTCTCCCACCACGACTCGAATCCGGCCTGGCGGATCCGGACGGTCAGCGTGGTGACCTGGATCGCGTCCAGCCCGGCCTGCGCGAAGAGCTCGGCCAGGTGACCTTCGCGGACGCCGGCCAGGCCGGACTCGTCGTCAGCGCCCGGATCGAGCTCGCGCACCGCGCGCCAGAACGCGCTCAGCGGCCCGCGCCCGCCCGCGTGGTCCCACACGCAGGCAGCGACTACGCCGCCGGGCCGGGTGACCCGGCCCATCTCCCGTAGGCCCGTCACCGGGTCAGCCATGAAGTGAACCACCAGCTGCGCCAGCGCGGCGTCGAAGCCCGCATCGGGGAACGGCAGTTGCTCGGCGGCGGACTGGCTGATATCCACTCCGGGCAGCCGATCGCGCGCCGCGGCGGCGAACGACGCAGACGGTTCCACCGCGCTGACCGCGCCGGCGCCGGCCCGGTTCACCAATTCGGCCGTCAGCGCACCTGGCCCGCAGCCCACATCGAGCACCCGCTGGCCGCCGCGGACCCCGGCCAGGTCAGCGAACTGGGCCGCGAGCGGCTCGGAGTACCGGCCCATGAAACGCATATAGGCGTCCGCGCTGACATTAAAGCTCACCAGGCAAACCTACCCCGCCTCAGCCCAGGGACATTCCCCGCTCCTGGAGCGCCTCCTGCAGCAGCCGCAGCGCCTTGGGTCCCACGCCGTGCAGCTTGGCCAGTTCGGCGGCGGGCACGCTGGCCAGCTGGCTGAGCTCGGCATACCCGGCGGCGGTCAGCGCCCGGGTGGCCGGCGCGCCGATGCTCCGGGGCAGGCTCGGCTCGGGTGTTGCCATGGCCCGGATCCTACCCCGGCATCAGCATCTGCCCGCGAGGATCGGCCCGCGCCTGGGTTACGTGCTTCAGCGCCGGTACTCGTCCTGGTAATGACGATCGGCGGGATACCTGTCGGTCGGCGGTACCTCGTCGGCCGGGGCGTCGGCCCGGTAGACCTGCCTCTCCTCGCGGTAAACCGGCGGCTCGTCCCGGTAGGCCGGCCGGCGGCTTCGGGTCCAGGGCGCCCAGACGACCATCCATAGCACTACCCCGAGAACGCCCACCACCATCAGGATGTCACCGATCGTGTGGATGGCGACGCCATGCGTGGACACGGTGGAAATACCGAACCGCAGGATGGCTCCCACCGCAATGAGCAATAGACCTGCACCGATCCTCATGAGCTCGCCTCTCTGAGTGAGTTCTGGTCAGCCACGCCCCCTTCCCCGCGCTCGTGTCCCCAAACGGGACGCCGTACGGCGTAACTCAGGTGACCAGACGCGGCCAGAGAAGAGATTGCGCCGGAAGCGTCACCGTTTGTGCTGCGCGCGCAGGTGTGGCGGGCCGATACTTGATCGGTGATCGGAGGGGCGTTCGGGGTCACGCTGGCCAGCGCGCGGACCGGAGATGAGGAGGCCTTCGCCCGCATCTTCCGCGACGTACAGCCGACGTTGCTGCGCTACCTGCGGGTGATCGCGACTGACCCCGAGGATGTAGCCGGCGAGACCTGGGTTCAGGTGGTAGCCGGGCTGCGGCGCTTCCGGGGCGAGGAGCAGGACTTCCGGGCGTGGCTGTTCACCATCGCCAGGAACCGGGCGGCGGACGCCGGCCGGTCACGAGCCCGCCGCCCGGCGGTGCCGCTCGACATGACCGAAGCGGAACAGCAGCTGACCACCCCCGACGCCGCCGACCGGGCGCTGGAGACGCTATCCACGCAGACCACGATGGCGCTGATCAAGTCGCTGCCGCCGGATCAAGCCGAGATCATCATGCTGCGTGTGGTGGCCGGCCTGGACACCGTGGACGTGGCCAGGATCGTGGGCAAGACTCCGGGAGCGGTCCGGGTGGCCGCGCATCGGGGCCTGCGCCGGCTCGCCGGCCAGGTGGCGCAGGCGGGTGTAACACTTTGAGCCGCCGCGACGCTATGCACAATGAGATGCCTGGGTTTTTCCCCGGTCGGCCCGGCGGCGAGCACGACGAGCCGCTGCTGGACATGATCTTGGAGCGGCGCCCTATCCCCCCCGGGACGCCGCCAGAGATTCATGGCCTGGCGCGCATGCTCGCCGCCGTAGCCGGGCCGGCCGAACCTGGGGACCTGCCCGGACAGGCCGCGGCGCTGGCGGCCTTCACCCGGCTCAAGTCCCCGCCCGGCACCTCGCCCGCTGCCCTGCGGTCAGCCCGGCGCTCGCTGTCCGAGAGGCCAGCTCGCGGCAGGCTCCCCCTTGCCGTCGCGCTGGCCGCGG
>Ga0335069_10017075_pt1 | contig 10116 bp, 6 predicted proteins | sample Lox_Sample_11_FD_206714 | JGI IMG/M metagenome (GOLD analysis project Ga0335069, IMG submission 206714) | Soil microbial communities from Loxahatchee National Wildlife Refuge, Florida, United States - Lox_Sample_1.1 | ecosystem: Environmental > Terrestrial > Soil > Wetlands | place: USA: Florida...
CAACCTGCTCGATCTCGTCGACGGCGGGCTCACGCAGCCGGTGCGCTCGAAGGCGCTCGACGACGTGATTCCCGCCAACCTGCGCGGCGCGCAGGGCGACTGGTACGCGCTGTCGCTGCGCGACCGCGTGCTGTACGTCGAAAAGGATCTTAAGGTCGATGCGTTCCGCTACGAAGACCTGGCCGATCCGAAATGGAAAGGCAAGGTGTGCATCCGTTCCGGCCAGCATCCGTACAACACCGCGCTCGTCGCCGCAATGATCGCGCACGACGGCGAGGCCGCGACCGAGCAATGGCTGCGCGGCGTGAAGGCGAACCTCGCGCGCAACGCGACCGGCGGCGACCGCGACGTCGCGCGCGACATCCTCGGCGGCATCTGCGACATCGGCCTCGCGAACGCGTACTACGTCGGCCACATGAAGCATGCCGAGCCCGGCACCGACGCGCGCAAGTGGGGCGACGCGATCAAGGTCGTACGCCCGACCTTCAAGAACGCGAAAAGCGGCGGCACGCACGTCAACGTCAGCGGCGCGGCGGTCGCGAAGCACGCGCCGCACAAGGCCAATGCGGTCAAGCTGCTCGAATACCTGGCGTCGCCGGTCGCGCAGGCGCTGTACGCGCAGGCGAACTACGAATACCCGGTGCGCGCGAACGTGAAGCTCGACCCGGTCATCGCAGGCTTCGGGCCGCTGAAGGTCGATCCGCTGCCGCTCGCCGAGATCGCGAAGCACCGCAAGCAGGCAAGCCAGCTGGTCGACAAGGTCGGCTTTGACAACTGACGCACCGCTCGCGCCGTCGCGCCTGCGCGGCAGCGCATGGCTCGCCGCGTCGCTCGTGATCGCCGCGGCGGTCGCGGCGCCGCTTGCCGCGCTGGTCGGCGCAGCGCTGCAGGCGGATTTCACGCACTGGCGCCACCTCGCCGCGTTCGTACTGCCGCAGGCGCTCGCCAATACGCTGCTGCTGCTCGCGGGCGTCGGCACGATCGTCGCGCTCGTCGGCACCGGCGCCGCGTGGCTCGTGACCGCGTACGACTTCCCGGGCCGGCGCGTGCTCGCGTGGGCGCTGCTGCTGCCGCTCGCGGTGCCCACCTATATCGTCGCGTTCGCCTATCTCGACTTGCTGCACCCGATCGGCCCGGTGCAGGGCGCGATTCGCTGGCTGCTCGGCTTCGACAGCCCGCGCCAGTTCCGCCTGACCGACCTGCGCTCGCTGCCCGGCGCGATTGTCGTGCTCGGCTTCGTGCTGTATCCGTATGTGTATCTGAGCACGCGCGCGATGTTCGTCACGCAGTCCGCAAGCCTGCTCGAAGCCGCGCGCACGCTCGGCGCGGGCCGCGTCGCGACGTTCTGGCGCGTCGTCGTGCCGCTCGCGCGCCCGGCGATCGCAGTCGGCGTGAGCCTCGCGCTGCTCGAAACGCTGAACGACATCGGCGCGTCCGAGTTTCTCGGCGTGCAGACTCTCACGGTGGCCGTCTACACGACCTGGATCACGCGCTCCGATCTCGCCGGCGCCGCGCAGATCGCGCTCGCGATGCTCGCGATCGTGGCCGGCATGATCATGCTCGAACGCGTCGGGCGCCGCCGCCAGCGCTACGCGCACGGCCGGCGGATGCGGCCGATCGCGCCGCGCCGCCTGACGGGTACGGCCGCCTGGAGCGCCGCGGCGCTCGGCTGGCTGCCGGTGCTGCTCGGCTTCGGCGCACCAGCCGCGTACCTTGCGGTAGAAACGGGCAACCGGTTGCATCTCTTTGGCGGCGTGTCCGCACAGTTGCTGACGGGGCTTGTCAACACGCTGACGGTCGCCGCCGCGGCCACCGCCGCAACGCTCGCCGGCGGGCTGATCGTCGCGTGGGCCGCACGCGCGCAGCGCGACAGCGCGGGCGCGCGCCCGGGCCGCGTCTGCGCGCGGATCGCCAGCCTCGGCTATGCGGTGCCGGGCACCGTGCTCGCGATCGGCCTGCTGATGCCGCTGTCCGCCGCCGACCGGCTGGCCGGCGCCGCGCTCGGGCGCGACGGCCTGATCCTGATGGGCTCGGCCGCCGCGCTGGTGCTCGCGTACACGGTGCGCTTCCTGGCGATCTCGACGGGCAGCGTCGAAGCCGGTCTCGCGCGCATTCCGCCGTCGCTCGAACAGGCGGCACGCTCGCTCGGCGAGACGGCGGGCGGCACGTTGCGGCGCGTGCATCTGCCGCTGCTGCGGCCGGCGCTGACGACGAGCGCACTGCTCGTGTTCGTCGACGCGATGAAGGAACTGCCCGCGACGCTACTGCTGCGTCCACTCAACTTCGACACGCTCGCGACCTGGCTGTACGCGGAGGCGGCGCGCGGCACCTACGAGGAAGGCGCGGTCGCCGCGCTCGCGATCGTGCTCGCCGGGCTGGTGCCCGTGATCCTGCTCGCGCGCACCTCGCACACGATCGGACATTGACAACGTGAACCTGCTCGAACTCGACGCCATTACCCTCGCCTATGACACTCCGCACGGCCGCCGCGCGGTGGTCGACGGGCTGAGCCTCGCGCTTGCGCGCGGCGACATCGGCTGCCTGCTCGGCGCATCCGGCTGCGGCAAGACGACCGCGCTGCGCGCGATCGCGGGCTTCGAGCCGGTGCGCGCGGGCAGCATCCGGCTCGACGGCGCGACGATCGCGTCGCCCACCGTTGACGTGCCGCCGGAACGGCGGCGCATCGGCATGATGTTTCAGGACTACGCGCTGTTTCCGCATCTGTCCGTCGCGGACAACGTCGGCTTCGGGCTGCGGCGCGCGCCGAAGGGCGAGCGGTGCGCACGCGTGACGGAGATGCTCGCGCTCGTCGGCCTGGCCGATGCGGCCGGCGCATTTCCGCACGAACTGTCCGGCGGGCAGCAGCAGCGCGTCGCGCTCGCCCGCGCGCTCGCGCCATCGCCGGAGCTGCTGCTGCTCGACGAGCCGTTCTCGAATCTGGACGTCGACACCCGCGAGCGGCTCGCGTTCGAACTGCGCGACATCCTGAAACGCACCGGTCATACGGCGATCCTCGTCACGCACAACCAGGCGGAAGCGTTCGCGATCGCCGACCGCATCGGCGTGATGCAGCACGGCCGGCTCGCGCAATGGGATACGCCGCATGCGCTCCACGACCATCCGGCGAGCGCGTTCGTCTCGGAATTCGTGCGCAGCGACACGCTGGCCGACCAGCGCGAACACGCGCTCGCGCGCGGCCGGTAGATCGTCGGGCCACCCGGCAAGTCCGTCGCCGCGCGTCAGACCGCCCAAGTGCGGCGGCCCGGTGCGGAGCCGAAGCGTGCGGGCAGCCTGGCTCAGGCCGGTTCGGCCGCGTCGCGCACCGGCAGCGCGGTCGAATACTTGAGCTGCTCCATCGCGAACGACGAGCTGACGTCGAATAGCGGCACCGCGCGGATCAGTTGCTTGTAGACGCGATCGTAATCGTCAATGCCGGCCACGACGACGCGCAACAGGTAATCGGTCTCGCCGCTCATCCGGTAGACTTCGACGACCTCCGGCATGTCGCGCACCGCCTGCGTGAATTGCTGCGCCCACTCTTCGGTATGCTGATTGGTGCGCACGGCGACGAACACCGTCGTGCCGACGCCCAGCTTGCGCGGATCGCACAGCGCCACCTGCCCGCGGATGACGCCCGTCTCCTTCAGACGCTGCACGCGCTTCCAGCATGGCGTCTGCGACAGGTTCACCCGTTGCGCCAACTCCGCGACGGGCAGCGTGGCGTCCGCCTGCAGCAGCTCGAGCAGCTTGCGATCGATGGCATCCATTTCCCCGGCCTCCCTCGGATGGAAATTTGTTCTATTAATACACGATATCGGGGAAGAATATGGAATCCGTTTCTCTGTGTCGACGGGTATAAATACGCATCGGGCGCGCACCTGCCGTGCACGCGCTCCGCCCCGACGACAACGACAAAGAGAACGCCATGCCACCGTCAGCCCCGCTTTCCGCACACGCCGCCCCCGCATTGCGCATCGCGCCGGGGTTGACGCGTCACGCGCCCGCAAGGGTCGCCGCACCGGCACCTGGCGAACGGCCGGCGTTCGCGCGAGACCGGCGCGGTGTCGTTCGTGCAGCCGGGCGCGCACGGCATCCACCGGCTCGGACACGGCGGCGACGGCGGCAGTGCGCCGGCAGTCTCGCTGCACGTGTACGGCGTGCCGGGCGGGCGGATCGCGACGCATGTCAACGATCTGGTGCCAGTCGCCACGTCCGTTCGCCCCTAGCGCCTAGCGCATGCCACCGCCCGGCTCGACCGGCACCTCGCGCGACAGCGGCACGACCTGCATTTGCGGCACGGGAATCTCGATGCCGACCGCCTCCATCCGCGCCTTCACGCGCGCATTGAATGCGCGCATCACGGCGGACTGCTGCAGCGGCTGCGTGCGGATCTGGCCCTTGACGATCAGCCAGTTCGGCTCGAAGCGGTCGAGCCCCCAAACCTCGACGCCGCCGAGCATCAGGCGCCGCGCCGCCGCGTCGTCCCACATGTCGGCCCCGGCGTCGCGAATGATCCGCGTGACCTCGTCGACGTCCGCGGAAAGCGGCGCGCGCACCTCGAACACCGCGCAGCCGAAGTCGCGCGACAGGTTCTTGACGATCTTGATCTGCGAAAACGGAATCGAGTGCAGCGCGCCCTGCCCGTCGCGCAGCCTGACGGTGCGGATCGTCAGATGCTCGACGGTGCCGGCATGCCCGCCGTCGATATCGATCCAGTCGCCGACCGAGATCGTGTCCTCGATGATGATGAAAAGCCCGGTGATCAAGTCGGTCACGAGCGACTGCGCGCCGAAACCGACCGCGAGGCCGATCACGCCCGCGCCGGCGAGCAGCGGCGTCACGTTGATGCCGAGGTTCGCCGCCGTGACGATCGCGGCGGCAGTGATGATCGTGACGAACACGACGTTGCGCACGAGCGGCAGCATCGTGCGGGCGCGCACGCCCGGATTGCTGCCCTTGCCTCGGGTGGTCGCCGAATTGAGTGCCTCGAGGATCGCGGTGTCGGCGATGATCCATGCGAGCCACGACACGAACAGCGTGATCACGATCCCGATCGCCGCTTGCGCGATGCCGCGCGCGGCCACGCTGTGCTCGACGATGCGCGCGATCGAGATGCCCCACAGGCGCGAAGTCAGCTCGACGTAACCGAGCCAGATGAGCAGCGTCACGAGCGAACCGGCGAAACGCACGAGGCGCGTCACGTAGGCCGAGCGGTTGCGCCGCACGCGCTGGTGCGCCGGATTTGGGCGGGTGACGCGCAACACGACGGCGGAAAGAAAGAACGCCAGCACGAGAAGCAGCGCGGTGATCACCGACGTCTGCAGCAGATTCGACGACGAGCGGCTGCCCGCGAGCGTGCCTGACAACGCCGCTAGCGCGAGCAGCAGCACCGGCACCGGCCAGAACGCCGCGGCGAAGTCGGCCATCTCGGTCACCGCGCGGTGGCCGGTGCGCTGCGCGTAGCTGCGGTTGCGGATCAGGTGCGCGACGGGCCGCCGGAACGCGAGCGCGAAGTACGCGCAGAGCGCTGCGGCCACCATGTTGGCGACGGTCGCGATCAGGCCGGCGAGGTTGGTACCGAGCTGATGCGCGACGTCGTAGTTGAGCGCGGCGTCGCCGAGCGCGCCGAACGCGCCGATCACGCGCAGCAGCGGCCACGCGCGCTCGATCAGCACGCGCCCCGCCGGGCGGCGATGCCCGGCGCTGAACAGCGCGAACATGATCAGGCACAGCGCGGCAAATACGGAGCCCGACACGATCGCGTACGCGATCACGAGCGCGACGGTCCGCCCGAGCGATTCAGGCAGGTTGCGGGAGACGAGCAGCACGACCGCGAACGCGGCGATCCACGGGCCGACGCGGCGCAGCGCGAACATCAGCATCTCGCGCGCGACCGGATTCGGATTCAGCCGGACGACGGCGCCCGCGCGCACGGCGAGCCGGTGCTGCAATCCGATCAGCACGGCCGCGCACAGGCCCCAGCCGGCCAGCAGTGCGACGAGATCGAGCAGGATCGCGCCGGGCGGCTCCGGTCCATGCCCGCTCGCCAGCGTATACAGTTCGTTGCCCGCCGCGTTGAAGCGGCCGGCCCAATAGCGCAGCGGCGAATCGGCCTGCCGCAGGTTCGCCTCGACGGACGCCATGCCGGACGCGATCGCGCCCCACAGGCCGGCGTTCGCCGCGGCCGATGCGGCGGACGCCGCCTGCGCGGTCTGCGCGACGTCGCGCAGCGCCTTGAGCTGCGACACGAGCGCGTTGCGTTGCCGATCGTTGTCGAGAATGCTGATGACCGTGTTGAACGATTGCGCGATTTCGGCGGCGCTCGCCGGCGACGGCGCCGAGGCCGGCGCGGCGACGCCCGAGGCGGCCGATGCGGCGCCGTCGGCGACGGGCGCGATCAGCTTCTGGAAGGTGGCAAGGCCGGGCGCGGGCGCCGCGAGCGCCGGTTGCGCGAGCGCGAGGCCGAGCGCGGCGGCCCACGGCGCCAGATGAGGGCGGATCTGCCGCCACGCAACCGCAAGGCCGGGCCACGCGATGGGACGGCGAGCCGTGACGGCCCGGCCCAGAAAATGCAAGACAAGCGAAAGAAACATGCGCTCCTGTCCGGGGAAACATCAACCGCCTAGTTTAGCCGCAAGTCACGGGCCGGACACCGGAGCGGGGCCTGCCGGTGGCGGCGGCGGCCTGCCCGAGCACCGCGGAGGCCGCCGCGCACGCGGCCGCAAGCAGCACGGGCGCGCATCGCATTGTCTTCATCATGTTCCTCATGTGCTCTCTCGTGCCGCACGATCGGCTGCTATCCGGTGAACCGACGACGATGATACGCCGATGTGGCCCGGATTCCGCAGGTCGCGGCTCGCGCCAGCCGCCCGCGCCATTTTTCAGACGAGTCTCATATCACGATATCGGCCGTCACTCTATAGTGATCCGGCCAAGATTCACGTCGCCGCCCACACCAAGCTCATGAGTTTTCTCGTCAACTGGCTCATCGTCCTGGTGAGCGCACTGTTCATTGTCCTCTATCTGAGCCTGCGCACGCCGCACACCAGCCGCGCGGCGCTGGTCGGGCGCGAACGCCGCGTCGCATCGGCGCGACTCTTCGCGCAGGCGACGCTCGGTTTCTGGACCGCCGCGCTCATTGTGGTGCGCGGCATCCTGACGACCGACGGCACCGAAGCGGCGCATCCTGCATTCACGTCGCTCGCGTTCGGGGCGCTCGGACTCGCGTCCGTGTCCACGTACTGGTCGGTATGCGCGCTGCGGCTGCGGCGGCGGCGCCTGACGTTCGCGCACCGCTGACGGCAAACCCGCGCGCATTGCCGCGCGCCACACCATGCGCGTGCGAAACGCCTTTACAACGCGCTTCCGCATCCGCGATGCCCCCGCGCGGCGCACGGCGCAAACCTCGCGGCGGCAAGGATCGCACCCAACTCAGGCAGATATTCACCGCAATGCGCTCGTGAAAACTCGCCTCATCTCGCGTCGTCCCACTTCAATCGCGGCCTCACGCCGTCTCTTGCGCGACACTTCGTCTTGGGTGCCGCGCTTTTTCTTTGTGCTCGCCGGCCAACGCATGTGTAAAAAAAAAGCGCCACGGAGACCGTGGCGCTAAAAAAGTTCTAGCCATTCCGAGGGCCGTGCTAGAACCTGAGAGACTGCGAGAAACAGCGTTACGGACCAAACTCCGAAACAATGTTTCGAAAACATGAGATATTCTTTCCGTTTACACAGGACAAGTCAAGCGGAAATTGCACGAAACGCACGCTTTCACTTCCGTGAAAAACTCAGCATTTACCTAACAAACCAAGGGTGAACCCGCAAATTCGCATCTCATGAATGGATTGGTCTGATAGTATGCATATTTCGGCAATAGCCTTGCAATTCCCAAAAATTGAAATCGAGTTTCGGAAAAAAGAGTTATCCGTGTCGACACAAGTGAATGCTTCCCCTTCCCGCGAACGTGAATCGTCACCAGACGAAATCACCGCCCTCGCGCGCGGCCTCTCGGTGCTGCGCCGCATCGCGGCCGCCGACGCGCCGGTCAGCAACCGCGAGCTGGCCGAGCTGACCGGCATCCCCAAGCCGACCGTGTCGCGCATCACCGCCACACTCGTCAGCGCCGGCTTTCTGTTCCAGTTGCCGGACAGCGAGCGCTTCGTGCTCACCGCGTCGGTGCTCGAGCTGAGCCACGGCTTCCTGCGCAACTTCGACATCCGCGCGCGCACGCGGCCGTTCCTGATCGAGCTGGCCGAACGCACGTCGCTGTCGGTGCACCTCGCGGTGCGCGACCGGCTCGACATGGTGGCGATCGACGTGATCCGGCCGCGCTCGGCGGTGCTCGTCACACGCCTCGAAATCGGCTCGCGGATGGACATCGCGCGCACCGCGGTGGGACGCGCGTATCTCGCCGCACTCGAGGACGACGAGCGCAACGAGTTAATCCGCGCGCTGCAGGCAGCCTCCGGCGACGACTGGCCGCACATCGTCGGGCGGCTAAATCCGGCGCTCGACGAGGCGATGCGCACCGGGCACTCGATTGCGATCGGCGAATGGCGCGAAGGCCTGAACGCGATCGCCGCGGGCTTCGTCGGCCCGTCCGGCCAGTGCTATTCGGTCAATTGCGGCGGCGCGGCGCATCAGTGCACGCCGGAATGGCTCGTCGCGCATGCGATGCCGGCGCTGCACGAGTGCATCGCGAAGATCACCCGCGAGATCGGCAGCTTGCCCGCCCGCCGCCGCGACGCGTGACACGCGCATGCGATCTGTAACGATCGTAATCCGCTGAAAGATAGATCGCTGGACTGTAACGGGGCCGGGACGTAGGATCATGCCCGTCGTCGCACCGCTTCGAGCGGTGCGCGCCGCTTTTTCCCGCGTGAGCCGGGGGCCCGGCCAGCCCGCCCGCACGCCGCATGCATACGCGCAGCCCGCCTTGCGGCGCACTGCGCCGTCATCCAGACCGAATCGATGGACAACCAGCAAAAGCCCTCGTCTCCCCCGCAGGAACCCGCGCCCCCCTACGCCGGCGCGCCACGCCCGCGCCGCAAGCTGCTCGCCGGCGTGTTCGCGCTCGCGGCGGCGGGCAGCCTGCTGTGGTGGCATCCGTGGAGCGCGTCGCCTGCCAGCGCACCGGCAGGCAAGTCCGGCGCGGGCAGCAGCAGCGGCCGCGGCCACACCGCCGCGATGGCCAACCTGCCGCAACCGGTGCAGGTCGCGACCGCGAGCCGCGGCGAGATGCCAGTGGTGATCTCGGCGCTCGGCACGGTCACGCCGCTCGCGAACGTCACCGTGCGGACCCAGCTCTCCGGCTACCTGCAGGCGGTCGCGTTCCGGGAAGGCCAGATGGTGAAGAAAGGCGACGTGCTCGCGCAGATCGACCCGCGCCCGTATCAGAACACGCTCGCGAACGCCGAAGGCACACTCGGGCGCGACTCCGCACTTCTCGCGACCGCGCGGCTCGACCTGAAGCGCTATCAGGCGCTGCTCGCGCAGGATTCGATCGCATCGCAAACGGTCGATACGCAGGCTTCGCTCGTCAAGCAGTACGAAGGCACGGTGAAGACCGACGAGGCGGCGATCGCGTCGGCGAAGCTCAACCTCGACTACGCGCGCATCACCGCGCCGGTGTCGGGCCGCGTGGGCCTGCGCCAGGTCGATGCGGGCAACTACGTGACGCCGTCCGACACGAACGGCATCGTGGTGCTCGCGCAGGTGCAGCCGATCAGCGTGATCTTCACGACCTCCGAGGACAACCTGCCGGCGATCCTCAAGCAGGTCAACGCCGGGCAGAAGCTGTCGGTCACGGCCTACAACCGCAACAACACGGTGCCGCTCGAAGCCGGCGCGCTCGAGACGCTCGACAACCAGATCGACACGTCCACCGGCACGATCAAGCTGCGCGCGACGTTCGCGAACCGCGACGGGCTGCTGTTCCCGAATCAGTTCGTCAATGCGCGGCTGCTCGTCGACACGATCCGCGACGCGACGATCGTGCCGACCGCCGCAGTGCTGAACGGCTCGATCGGGCAGTTCGTCTATGTCGTCAAGCCGGACAGCACGGTGACGGTGCGCAAGGTCAGGACCGGCCCGGTCGACGGCGAGCGCACCAGCATCGTC
>Ga0335069_10017077_pt1 | contig 10116 bp, 7 predicted proteins | sample Lox_Sample_11_FD_206714 | JGI IMG/M metagenome (GOLD analysis project Ga0335069, IMG submission 206714) | Soil microbial communities from Loxahatchee National Wildlife Refuge, Florida, United States - Lox_Sample_1.1 | ecosystem: Environmental > Terrestrial > Soil > Wetlands | place: USA: Florida...
CTCGTCGCACGCTATAACTGCGGGCCGGTCCAATTGTCCGGCGAACCTGATGCCCTTTACGAGCGGCATGTGATGTTCGACCAGGTTATCCCGGCCGCACTAACCACCGCCCGTGAGAAGTATGAAGCCATCGCGCATTCCGTGCGGGACGTGCTGTCGCAACGCTGGCTAAAAACCCAGCAGACCTATCAACAGCGCAATGTCAAACGCGTCTATTATCTCTCGATGGAGTTTCTGCCCGGGCGCATGCTGGCGAATAATATCACCAATCTGCTGCTGGACCCGTTCTGGAAACGCTTCTGCGAACACTACCGGTTCGATCCGCTGCAAATCGTCGAGCAGGAACCGGATCCCGGGCTGGGCAACGGCGGTCTCGGCCGGCTGGCGGCGTGCTTCCTCGATTCCCTGGCCACCCTGGCCCTCCCCGGCATGGGCTATGGGTTGCGTTACGAGTACGGCATGTTCCGGCAACACATCCGCGACGGCTGGCAGGCCGAGCAGCCGGACCACTGGCTCGCCCGGCCTTCCCCCTGGGAAGTGGCGCGGCCCACCAAAGCCGTCGAGGTGAAGCTCAACGCGTCATTCGAGATTCGCGGCGGCGCGCTCCATGTCGTTAAAGGGCGGCCGTCCACTCTCATCGGCATTCCCTATGATCGGCCCGTCGTCGGCCATGGGGGCCGGACCATCAATACGCTGCGTTTGTGGGCGGCCAAGACGCCCAATTCATTCGACTTTGCCCAATTCAGCAGCGGCGATTTTGTCGGCGCCCTGGCCGGGACGCTCACCTCCGAGACGCTCACGCGCGTTCTGTATCCCGACGATCACACGACGGAAGGCAAGGGTCTGCGATTCCTCCAGGAATATTTCCTTGTCGCGTGCTCGCTGGCCGACCTGGTCCGCCGTTTCCGCGACGCCGGCAACGATTGGTCCGCCCTGCCCGACAAGGCGGCCATCCAACTTAACGACACCCATCCGACGCTGGCCGTGCCGGAACTGATGCGCATTTTACTCGACGACGCCAAGCTCAACTGGGACGAAGCCTGGAATCTCACGCAACGCACGCTCGCCTACACCAACCACACCCTGTTACCCGAAGCGCTGGAGAAATGGCCGGTGCAGTGGTTCATGGATTTCCTGCCGCGCCACCTCGAAATCATCCACGAAATCAACCGGCGCTTTCTTGACGACGTCCGCGCCCGGTATCCCGGCGACGACGGGCGCGTCGCGCGCGTCAGCCTCATCGAGGAGGGCGCGAGCCGGCAAGTTCGCATGGCGCACCTGGCCATCGTGGGCTCGCACAGCACCAACGGCGTGGCCGCGCTGCACTCCGAACTGCTCAAGCAGCGAGTCGTGCCGGATTTCGCCGCCATGTTCCCCGAACGATTCAACAACAAAACCAACGGCGTCACACCGCGCCGTTGGCTATGGCTCGCCAATCCGTCGCTGGCGGCGGTCATCACCGAGGCCATCGGCGACGGCTGGATCACCGATCTGGCGCAGTTGGAGAAACTAAAACCGCTCGCCGATGACAAATCGTTCCGCGCGGCCGTCCGCAAAGCGAAACGCGACGCGAAGACACGTTTCCTGCGGTGGCTCAACCTGCCGGAGATTGATCCCGACGCGATTTTCGACACGCAGATCAAACGCATCCACGAATACAAACGTCAACTGCTGAACGCGCTGCACGTCGCGGTGCTCTACCATCGCCTGCGCCAGAATCCGCGGCTCGACATGCCGCCGCGCACGTTCTTCTTCGCCGGCAAGGCCGCGCCCGCCTACCACTTCGCGAAGCTCGTCATCAAGTTCATCAACAATCTCGCCGGCACGTTGAACGGCGATCCCGCCGCCCGGGGCCGGTTGCAGGTGGTATTCGTGCCGGACTACCGGGTGTCCGTTGCGGAATACCTGATTCCCGCCAGCGATGTGTCCGAGCAAATTTCGACGGCCGGCTACGAAGCGAGCGGCACGAGCAACATGAAATTCATGATGAATGGCGCTTTGACGGTCGGAACGCGCGATGGCGCGACCATCGAGATGGCGGAAGCGGCCGGGGAGGAAAACTTCTTCCTGTTCGGCCTGACGGCCGAACAGGTCGAGGGCAGCCGTGGTTGGTACAACCCGCGCTGGCACTATGACCACGAACCGGAAATGCGTGCCGCTCTCGACTTGATTGCCGGAAATCATTTCAGCCGGAACGAACCCGGGGTTTTCACGCCCATCCTCGATACGCTGCTGAATTACGGCGACCATTACCGGCATTTGGCCGACCTCGCCAGTTACGCTCAGGCACATCAGCGTCTGGGCGAGTTGTACGCCGATCCGGAGGCCTGGACGCGCAAGGCGATCCTGAACATCGCCGCTTCCGGCAGGTTCTCCAGCGACCGCACCATTGCCCAGTATGCAAAAGAAATTTGGGACACCGAACCATGTTCCATCGAATAACCACGTTACTATCCAACCATCCAACCTAAGAAGACCAAATATGACTACAATCCCTGGTGAACTCACCGTTGAACTTCGATCCGCCGACGGAACGTCCGCGGAATTTTACCAAACCGATGAGGAACGCATCCAGGAAACACTCCATTTGCTGGCGGCTCCGCGGCTGCTGGCCCAGTCACACTTGGTGCTGGCTTCGGAACGCAGCGCCAGCGTGATTCCTTGTCGAGGAATTGATATGATCTTCGCCCGCACGTCGGCTCGGACGCCTCTGAAATTTCCGTTGAATCTTCCCGTTGGCCTGTTTGACATCGTTGAACAGCCCGAGGGCTGTCCGGATAAAAGACCGGCCGCGATTGAAGCCCAAAACGAGCCGGAGCACGGGCAGCGGCGCCGGCGCAGCCTGCTGGTGGAGATCCATACCCTCGGCGGTTGGATGGTCATACTGAAAGCGGTGGCGATGATACGCGGAAACGCGCTGGACGAAAGTCAATGGTTTGGGCATTTGCCGGAAGTACCAACCATTCCCTTTCGACTGCCGGAGGGCGGCTTCGGCCTCCTCAACACCGCCAATATCACGCATGCGTGCGCGAGTCCCAAACCTGACGCCCTCCCCGGAATTTCACTGCCACTCGCATGGCGCCGGCGGACCGGGCCAGGGAAGGCTAAACCGCTATGATTTTAAGATGCTCGACTTTACTGCTGATACTTGCGCCGCTTTTAAGCGGGTGCGCGCACTATCCGGTGAACGCTCCGCTGACGACGGCGAAACCGGCCGCCGCCGGATACCGCTTCGAAAACGTCGTGCAGACCAACGCTGACGATACTTCGCTGGTCCTCGCGTTTTCCGGCGGCGGCACCCGGGCGGCGGCTTTAAGCTACGGCGTGCTGGAAGAACTGGCGAAAACGGAAGTCGGGCCGCCGAGCAGCGAGCATCGTTTGTTGGACGATGTCAGAATGGTTTCCGCCGTTTCCGGTGGAAGCATCACGGCGGCATATTACACGCTCTATGGCGACCGCACCTTCGTGGATTTTGAACCGCGTTTCCTGAAGAAGCACGTTCAAACCGGTTTGCTGCTGCGGCTCCTGAGGCCGTGGAACCTGGCGCGGGTGGCCTCGCCGAAATATGGCAGCAGCGATTTGGCGGCGGAATACTACGACCATTTGCTTTTCAAAGGCGCGACGTTTGCCGATCTCGCGCCGCAACCGGGGCGGCCCTTCCTGATTGTCAACGCCACCGATCTCGCCATCGGCGCGCGCTTTGAATTCACCCAGGACCAATTCGACCTGCTCCAATCCGATTTGTCGCAGTTCTCCGTCGCGCGCGCCGTCGCGGCATCGGCGGCGTTCCCGCCTTATTTGGGTCCGGTGATATTGAAGAATTACTCGGCCGAGCACCCGGCACCGGACCCGGAATGGATTCGATCCGCGTTGTCCAACCCGACGGCATCAAGCCGGTTAAAAAACCTGGCATTGCAGGAGTGCTCCTACATCGATGGAAGCCGGCGGAAGTTCATTCATCTGACTGACGGCGGAATCGCCGATAATCTGGGCCTGCGCGGGCCGGTCGAACGGGCCATCCAGCTCGAAGAGTCGGGCATGGCCCCACAAGCTCCCGTCAAAATTCCACGACGGCTGGCAATCATCGTCGTGGATGCAAGCACCGAGCAGGACTACGGGTGGGATCTGAAAGACCGGACGCTGGGACTGCGCACCGTGTTGGGTTCGGTCGCGCAGGCCACCTGGAGCCGCTATTCTTATGAAACCATCGAACTGTTCCGCGAAGTTACGGCGCGACTGGATCGTGAGCGCGAAGCGGCGCTCCGCCAAGCCGGTGATTCGCCATCCACTGAAGTCAAAACCTATATCGTGGAACTGCACTTCAGCCAGGTCGCCGACGCATCCGACCGCCGCTTTTTCAATTCCGTGCCGACGCGATTGCAGCTTCGAGCTTCAACCGTGGATCGCCTGGAAAAGCTCGCCCGGATGGAATTAAGAAACAATCCGGAATTTCGCAGATTAGTGACAGACCTGTGCGCGACTAATACCGAGCCACAAACCATTGCACAATCTTCAATCTCGGAAGTCGGCACCATCCCCGGCGCACAGTAACTTGACCAAAAAGCAATAACAATATTATGTTTGACTTTCAAAGCTGAACTGCTCGTATAAACCAGCAGCCCTTGGTTTCACCTTTGGCCCCGTTGGGCGGCCTGGAGCAATAGCATTAATCAAAAAGCGAATTGATGATGAGCCACCAAACGCCAATTGAAACGGGGCGGCCGTGGAAGGCGGCAGTTATTCTCCGAAGTTACACCGCTTCGCTGGTGATGTCCTTGGTCGGGATCGCTGGAGTGGGATTTTTGTCCATCGCGGCGCCTGCGGCGGACGATGGCAGCGCGCTGAAAGGCCTTGAGGCTCCCGCGTCTTCGGAGCGGCCGTGGGCCACGCCGGACTTGCAAAATTATGCCAACGTGCTCGCCACGCAAAAAGAGCCGGAAGCCGACGCGCAAAAAGATTACGAACTGGCCGAACTCATTGACCTGGCCGAACGCATCCATCCCGAAACCAAAGTGGCGTGGGAACATGCCAAGTCGGCGGCATCGGCGGTGGGACTGGCCAAAAGCCAGTATTATCCCATGCTCGCGCTGCAAGCCTCGGCGGACTATGCGCGCCAATCGTCGCCGGTTCCGCTGACACTCAACAAGTCCGACTTCATGAACATCGAGGGCCAGCAGGTGTCTCCGGTCGTTGAACTGGAGTGGGTGCTGCTGGATTTTGGCCGCCGTTCGGCGGACGTGACCGGCGCGAAAAACCAGTTGCTCGCCGCCAATCTCGGTTTCAATGCGCATCATCAGGAAATCGTTTTCAAAGTGCAGAGCGCGTTTTACGAATTGTCCAAGGCGCGCGGCCGCATTGACGTTGCGCAATCATCGCTGAACTCGGCCAACAAAGTTTTGGAAGCGGCGCAGGAGCGTTTCAAGAACGGCCTGGCCACCGCGCCGGACGTTTCGCAGGCGCGGCAGCAGGCGGCGCAGGCGGCGTTTGATCTGGAGGCGGTACAAGTCGAGGAACGCGACGCGCAGGTGTACCTGGCCGAGGCCGTGGGTATTTTGCCCACGACGCCGTTGCGCGTGGTGGACTTTTCCCGGCTGCCGATTCCGACCAACTTGGAAGCGTCGGTGGATAACTTCATTGACAAAAGCCTGAAACAGCGGCCGGACCTTCTGGCGAAGGTTGCCATCCTGCGGCAGAAGGAAGCGGAGATTAAAAAAGCGCGATCGGCTTATTATCCGACGCTGGCGCTGCAAGGCGACGTTGGCGGCTCGTTCCAGCGCGCGCAGGTTGAACTGGAAGACCACACGGCGCCGTGGACGTCGTCGCAGGAGCCGACGTGGGGCGTGGGGCTTTCGCTGACGTGGCCCATCTTTGAAGGCGGCGCGCGCAAACGGAAATTGGAAATCGCCAAGTCCGAAAGTGAAGCGGCGCGGCACGAGCTGGAGGATTCGCGCGACAAGGCCATTTCGCAAGTCTGGCAATACTACAGCGACACCAAGCTGGCCATCAGCCGGCTGGACGTGGCGGCGGCGCTGCTCGACGCTTCGCAGAAATCTTACGACCAGACGTTCGAGTCGTATAAAAACGGCTTGAGCAGTTTGGTGGACGTGCTCTCGGCGCACCGTGCGTTGAGCCAGGCCAAGTACACGCAGCTCAACACGCGCGCCACCGTGCTCGAATCCACCGCCGCGCTGGCGTTCGCGTCCGGCGACCTCGGCCCGCAGTTGCTCAACCGCAAACCCGGCACAATGAGTTTTGAACCATGAAATTTATCAAACTTTCAAAAATGAAACGGGGAGCGCGCCCGCCTCGGGCGCAGTTTTTCGCGCCCTCGCGAAAAACACCGAGCGCACCCAATCCTTTGGACCATTCCGAAAACTCCGTGCGCCACAAAAGCCGGACGCGAGGCGCGTCCGGCAACGCCCGGGGCGGGCGTGCTCCCCTGTTTTTTGTTTTGCTTGCGAGCCTGATGTTTCCGACCGGCTGTCGCGGCGCGCCGTCCGTCAACGTGCTTGGCTCATTCTTCCCGGCGTGGATGCTGTGCATCGCCCTGGGCGTGATCGGGGTGATGGTGGCGCGCCGGATCTTCATCAGGCTCGAAGTGGAACCGCATTTGAAACCGCGCCCGCTGATCTATTTTTGCCTGTGGATGCTGATCTCGGTGGCCTCATGGCTGTTGTTTTTTAGGAGTTGATTTTATGTCTGAAGAAAACGTTTCTCCCACGCCGCCCAAAACGGATTCAAAAATTTTGGCCCAGCGAATCGGTCTGGTCATCATTCTCGGCGCAGTGGCCGTGGCCATTGCGGCGTTTTGGGTCTATGCCCACCGGCCGCAAACCGACGACGCCACGCTGCGCGCGAATTTCATCGGCATCGCGCCCCACGCCAGCGGCCACATCGTCGAACTGCTGGTCAAGGACAACCAATATGTGAAGGAGGGCGATTTGCTGTTCGTGATTGACCCGCGGCCTTACGAAGACGCCGTGGCCCTCGCCAAGGCGCAGTTGGTGCTGGCCCACAAACAGGTGGACGCGGCGGAAAAAGCGTTGAAGACGGCCGACGCCACGATTGCCCGGGCCGAGGCGCAACAAGCCGCGTCCGAGGCGACAGTGCGGCGCGCGGAAGCGGAATTCAAAGACGCCGACGACCACCTCAAACGCGTGGAGCCGTTGCTGGAAAAGGAATTCACCACGTCCGACCAGGTCGAGGCCGCGCGCACGCGGCAGGTCATCGCCGCCGCCGCCGTGGAAGAAGCGCAAAAAGGCCTTGCCGCGGCCATCGCCGGCGTGGCCCAGGCCAAGGCCGAACGGCAACGCGCCGAGGACGCCATCGGGCAGGAAGGCGACATCAACGGCCACATCGCGGCGGCAGAAGCGCAGTTGCGCGAGGCGGAACTGAACTTGGGATACTGCCGCGTCAAAGCGCCCTTCAGCGGAAGGATTGTGAACCTCAACATTTCGCTGGGTGAATTTGCACGGGCGGGCGTGGATTTGTTCACGCTGGTGGACACGCGCACTTGGTTCGTCGTGGCCAACTTCCGCGAAACGCAGTTGAAGCACATCCAGGAAGGCGCGCCGGCGGAAATCTACCTGCAGTTCAAGGGCGGGAAACGCTTTCACGGCAAAGTCGTCGGCCTCGCGTGGGCCGTCGTGCCCGAAGACGGCAGCAGCGCGATGGGACTGCCGAACGTGCCGCGCAACCTGGACTGGGTGCGGCTGGCCCAGCGTTTCCCCGTGCGCATTCAGGTGGAAGACCCTGACGACAGTTTTCGCGTTGGCGCATCGGCGGTGGTGACGGTCACCGGCCCGGCTCCGAAACCTTTGTAAGTTTTTCCAAACTGATGACCGCCAATCCAGCCATCCCGTTTCCATGGTTGAATCCGTCCCGGTTTTGGGAATTTTTGCGGCGCGAACTGGCGCCCACGCCGGAGCGCTGGCAGGCGGCTGTGCGCATCGCGTTGGCGTGCGTGATCTGCACCATTCCAATCGAGGCTTTCCACCTGAAACAGCCGGTCATGGTGATGATTGGCATATTCATGGTCACGCGGGAAGACCTCTCGACAACATTGTTCGGAACGCTGTTGGCCATCATCGCCGCGATTCTCAGCTGCGGATTGCTCCTTTTATATTATATGTGCGCGCTCGACCTGACTTGGCTCCGAGTGTTGTGCGTGCCGGCCTTCATCGGGGGGGGCTTGTTTCTACTCCGGGTCGGCAATCCCAGCATTTTCGGATTGGGCCTCGCGATCTGCATCGGTTTTGGCCTCACACTTCCCGATACCATATCGAACATCGAATACCTTAACCGCGCTCCCTTCTATTATTGCTGGGCGTGGATTCTGGGATTGCTCGTGAATCTGGCGGTGCAATATCTGATGAACCCCAACACGACCCATTCGCTGTTGGTCCGCGGATTGAACGCCAGGCTGGAAGCGGTTGAAACGCTGCTCCGGCGGCTGGCGGCCGGCGAAGCAATTGAATCGTCGCGTTCTTCGATTGCCGCCTTGGCCTTCAACGGAGCGGTGGAACAACTGCGTCTCCTGAAAATCGCCAGCCTGATCGAACCGCGGGTCAAAAAACGTCGAGCGGAATTGAGCGCGCAAATCATTTTGGTGGACCGGCTGGTCACGGCGGCGGTGGTGCTGGAAGACGAACACATTTCCCCAAACAATGAAACAGTGAAAAAGCTGCTGCTGCGGCTGGCGGAAGTCTGTGCCGCCTGGCGCGCCGCCATCAAAGAAAATCGCGCGGCGGAAACTCCAGTTCCTTCACTCGAAAATCAAATCACGCCCGCCGACCGCGACGCGCTCCCGGCGCTGGCCGAAATGGAACGCGTCATCGCCCTGCTGCCGCTGGCGGCCCGGGCCGAAACCTTGCCGGACGAACTCAAGCTGCCCCGTAAAAAAGGTGGCCTTTTCAGCCTGGCTCCCGACGCCTTCACCAATCCGGAACATGTTCAATTCGCCGTCAAAGGAATGCTCGCGGCGACATTTTGTTACCTGGTCTATACCTTGTTTGCTTATCCGGGAATTTACACCAGCGTCATCACGGTCATCCTGTGCTCACTCTCGACCGTGGGCGCCAGTGTGCAGAAAGGCATCCTGCGTTTCGCCGGCGCGGTCACGGGCGGTGCGCTGGGATTTATTTGCCTGATGTATATTTTCCCGAACCTCGACTCGCTGGTGGGGTTTTGGTTTCCGTTCGGCGCGGTCATGACGCTGGCGGCCTATGTCAACTTCGGCAGCGTGCGGATTTCGTACGTCGGCATCCAGATTTGCTTGGCCTTTTCCAAATGCGTCTTGCAAACCTACGGCACCTACACCGAACTCAAGGTGGCGCGCGACCGCATGATCGGCATCGCGTTTGGGCTGCTGGTGTTTGGCGTCATCAACAGCCGGCTTTGGCCGGTGAGCGCGCTGAAAACCATGCGCGCGAAACTGTCGGATGTATTCGGCCAGCTTGCGCGCCTGGCCGGCCTGCCGGACGAAGGCAAAAATCCCGCGCCGCGCCAGGCCGAAGCCTACAACCTGCGTCTGAAAATTTATCAGGACTTCAGCGTCGTTGACGAAATGCGGGAAGGCGCAAAATTTGAAAGCGGTGCCGAACTCCGCCAAAAACTGGAGGCGCTGGGCGACGAGGCCAAATCACTTTTGCCGCATCTGCTGGCCATCGTCCAGCACCGGCCCGATTTGCGGCCCGACGCGGTGCCCGAACCGCTGCGCGCCGCGTCGCTCCGTTTCCGCACGGCGCTGGCCGGCGCGCTCGAAGGTCTTTCCGATCGGCTGCAAGACAAGCCCGACCGTCTCTGGCCGGATTTTGAAGCCGCGCTAGCGGAGTTGGAAAAAATTTTTGCCGTCGAAATTAAAACTGTCACCGATCCGAACATCGTCGCCCATCTCCACGGTCGCCTGGCACTTTATCGCGAAACGATTCCCACCATGAAACAACTGATCCGTTTGCAAACATGAGCGGGGCCGATGGCAACGACGGAAGCAAAACGCGGCAAGGAATCCTTGAAGCCGCGGTGCGGTTGTTTGCCGTGCCAATTGTTTTGGCCCTGCCAGCCAGCGGCTGCACGCATTATCCGGCAACGCTCCACTGATGACTGGCAAACCTGCCA
>Ga0335069_10017078_pt1 | contig 10116 bp, 5 predicted proteins | sample Lox_Sample_11_FD_206714 | JGI IMG/M metagenome (GOLD analysis project Ga0335069, IMG submission 206714) | Soil microbial communities from Loxahatchee National Wildlife Refuge, Florida, United States - Lox_Sample_1.1 | ecosystem: Environmental > Terrestrial > Soil > Wetlands | place: USA: Florida...
TACCTGGCCGGGCTGACCTCCACCCTGGGCGTGCTCATCGCCGCGGTGAACTCGCAGTGCCGGCTGATCTTCAACGCCGGCCGGGAGGGCCTGCTGCCGCGCTGGATCGGCAAGGTGCAGCCGGTCCGCCGGACGCCGGTCAACGCCATCATTACCTTCATTGCCATCGCCGGGGCCATCACCCTAGTCTGGGCCCTCGGTCACTGGATCGGCGGGCACGGCAACAGCCTGGACGCGCTGACCTTCTTCTTCGAGTCGAGCACGATGGGCACGATCCTGATCCTGTTCGTGTACCTCGCGGCCAACGTGGCGCTGCCGTTCTACTACCGCAAGTACCGGCCGGCCGAGTTCAACATCATCAAGCACGTCATGCTGCCGGCGCTCGGCGTGATCGTGGTCGCCGTCCCCATCTACTACCTGTTCAAGCCGCCGCAGCCCCAGCCGTACAGCTGGTTCCCGTGGGTGGGGCTGGGCCTCATCGCGGTGGCTATCGTCTACGCCATAATCCTGGTCAGACGCGATCCCGGCATCGGCGACCGGGTCGGCTCGATCGTGGCCGATGAGTAGCCCGCACCCGCTGGACCCGGCCAGCGCGGAAGAGTACCTGGCCGGACGGGACATCATGGTGGCGGCCGGCCTGCTAGCCGGACCCGTCAGGTTCGCCTACTACGGCCTCGAGGAGGCGCCCAAGGACGAGGTACTGGCCGGCGAGGCGCCGGACCGCAGGCTCCGCGCCTACCTGGTCAACACCGGCAGCGGCGAGTCGGTCGACGCGGTGGTGTCGCTGACCCACCAGAAGGTGGTCAGCGCGCGCACCCTGGACCCGGGCCTCCAGGGCCAGATGCCCATCCTGGACAGCGACTTCGCCCGGGTGGACGAGATCACCAAGGCCGACCCGGAGTGGCGCGCCGCCATGGCCCGGCGCGGCTACCACGACCTCAGCAAGGTCAGGACCTGCCCGATCACCGCGGGCGCGTTCGGGCCGCCCGAGGACGACCGGCGCCGGATGGTCCGGGTGCTGGCGTTCATCATGGAGCGCGAGCACGACCTGGCCTGGGCGCATCCCGTCGACGGGCTCGCCGCCTACGTGGACCTGATCGAGCAGAAGGTCTTCAAGGTCACCGACGAGTTCGAGCTCCCGGTGCCCCGGGAGTCCGGCGACTACGACGACGAGGCCGTCCGCGGCCCGCACCGGACCACGCTCAAGCCCGTCGAGATCACCCAGCCCGAAGGGCCCAGCTTCACCCTGGACGGTTACGCGCTGCGCTGGCAGGACTGGTCGATGCGGATCGGCTTCGATGCCCGCGAGGGGCTGACCCTGCACCAGGTGAGCCTGCAGGACCGGCCGGTGCTCTACCGGGCCTCGATCCCGGAGATGGTCGTGCCCTACGGCGATCCGAAGTTCCGTCACTGGCAGGCCTACTTCGACACCGGCGAGTACCTGGTCGGCAAGTGGGCCAACTCGCTCGAGCTGGGCTGCGACTGCCTGGGCGAGATCGCCTACCTGGACGCCACCGTCACCGACGACACCGGCCAGCCCCGCTCCATAGCCAACGCCATCTGCATCCACGAGGAAGACTTCGGCATCTTGTGGAAGCACACCGACATCTTCAACGGCTCGGCCCAGTCCCGCCGCCAGCGCCGGCTCGTGGTCTCCTACTTCACCACCGTGGGCAACTACGACTACGGCTTCTACTGGTACTTCTACCTGGACGGCACGATCGAGCTCGAGGTCAAGGCGACCGGCGTGCTGTTCACCTCGGTCTACCCGGAGGATGGCCACCCGAACGCCACCGAGGTCGCTCCCGGGCTGGCCGGCGCGTTCCACCAGCACCTGTTCAGCGCACGGCTGGACGTGAGCGTGGACGGGCGGGCCAACGCGGTGGAGGAGGTGGACGTCAGCGGCCTGCCGATCGGGCCGGACAACCCGTACGGCAACGCTATCGTGCAGCAGGTGACCCGGCTGGCCCGCGAGTCACAGGCCGGCCGCCGGGCGGACGGCTCCCGCGGCCGGACCTGGCGGATCATCAGTGCCGAACGGTCCAACCGGTTCGGCCGTCCGACGAGCTACACGCTCTACCCGGAGGCCGCGCCGGTGCTGCTCGCCGACCCGGATTCCCCGCTGGCGGCCCGGGCCGGGTTCGCGGCCAACCACCTGTGGGTCACCCGCTACGACCCGGACCAGCGCTGGCCGGCCGGCGACTACGTGAACCAGAACCCGGGCGGAGCGGGCCTGCCCGCGTTCATCGCCGGCGATAGGGAGATCGACGGTGAGGACATCGTGGTCTGGCACACGTTCGGCCCCACGCACGTGCCGCGCCCGGAGGACTGGCCGGTCATGCCGGTCGCCCGCTGCGGCTTCGTGCTCAAGCCGACCGGCTTCTTCGACCGCAACCCGACCCTGGACGTGGCCCCGCCCGCCGCTCACTGCTAGCGGGAATTCCGCAATTCGTCCCGCAATTCGCGCTTGAGGATCTTGCCGAGCGGATTGCGCGGAAGCTCGTCCCTGAGCTCGAGCCGCTCCGGCAGCTTGAACGTGGCGATGCCCAGGTCCCGCAGGTACGCCACGATCTCCGCCAGCGTCACGGTCTGCCCCGGGCGCGGCACCACCACGGCGCAGGCGCGCTCACCGAGTACCTCGTCCGGGTAGGCCACCACCGCCACGTCGGCCACCTTGGGGTGGCCGGCCACCAGGCCCTCGAGCTCGGCCGCCGAGATCTTCATCCCGCCGCGGATCACCAGGTCCTTGGACCGGTCGACGTACCGCAGGTACTGCAGCTCGTCGCCGGCGATCTGGAGGATGTCCCCGGTCCGCAGGTACCCGTCCTCGTCGAACGGGTCGGGCACGCCGCTGGCCGGCAGGTAGCCGGGGAACACGCCGGGGCCCTTGATGCGCAGCTCACCGGGGACGCCCGCCTCGGTGATCTCGGCGCCGGTCTGCGGGTCGACGATCCGCGCCAGCGTGCTGCGCGCCATCGTGAACTCCCAGTCCCGTGCGCCGTAGCGCGGGAAGTACTGGGCCCGCACCGCCGGGTCCGGGATGTCCTTGGGCGTGCCGAGCAGCGCGATGCCCTCGTTGGAGCCGTAGAAGTTGATGATCTCGATGCCGTACGTGTCGTGCCAGCCCTGCAGCAGGCTCGGCGCCAGCGGGGCCGAGCCGGAGCCGAGGATACGCAGCGATGAGATGTCGGTCCGCGCCAGCAGCGCCTCGTTCTGCAGCAACGCGGTGAGCAGCGCCGGCGGCGCGCAGGTGTACGTCGCGCGGTACTGCTCGATCTGCCGCAAGAACGTGGCCAGGTCGAACGGATGATGCTGCACCAGCAGGCCGCCCACCTTCAGCCAGGGCAGGAACATCCCGTTGATGCCGGCCATGTTCACCATCGGGAACGGGTTGAGCAGCACGTCGTCCGCGGTCAGGTCCGGGCCTTCCACCGTGCCCGTGCACATCGCCATCCAGTCGTAGTGGGTCCGCGGCACGCCCTTGGGCGTGCTCTCCGTCCCGGAGGTCCAGCAGATCGTGACGCAGTCGTTCGGGTCGGGGGAGAAGCCGGCCAGGTGCGCGGCCAGCGCGTCCCGGTCATCAGCGGCCGCGATCCGCTCGTCCAGCCCGGCCCCGAACACCCCCGCCCACTGCAACGAGGGAATCTGCGGGCGCAGCCCGTCCAGCTCGGCCGCCGCGGGCCGCTGGCCTATCCGGCTCGCCGTCAGGAACGCCCGGACCTGGGCCACGTTGGACAGATGGGTGAGCTCCCAGGCGCGGTACTGCACCGGGAACGGAGCCACGATCGCCCCGATCCGCACGGCGGCTAGGAACGCGATGACGATCTCGACCGTGTTCGGCAGCTGGACGCCGACCACGTCGCCGGTCCCGATGCCCTCCGCCAGCAGCACCTGCGCCAGCCGGGAGACCTGATCGTCGAGCTGCGGCCAGGTCAGCGTGCGGAACGGGCCGTCCAGCAGCGCCTCCCGGTTCAGCGGGTCGGTGATCGCCGCGATGTCGCCGAACTGCCGGACCCGCTCGCGCAGCAGCGCGTCGATCATGTCGTCGGTCCAGTAGCCCTTCTCGCGGTACTCCCGGACCCGCTCGGCCGGATGCAGTCCCACTGTTCCTCCCTGCCGTGCTAGCTCGAAGGGGCCAGGGCGGTGAGCGTGGCCACCCCGGCCGGATCCGCGTCGCTCGACCCGGGCACCAGCGCGACCTCGTCCACGCCCGCGTCGGCGTACTCGGCCAGCCGGGCCCGCACCGCCCGCTCATCGCCGGTCAGCGACACGTGCCCGACGACCTCCGCCGGGATCGCCGCCAGCAATTCCCCGGGATGCGGCCGCGTCCGGGCGAAGCGCACCACGTCGCCGAACCCGGCCTCGGCGAACATCTCCCCGTAGCCGGGCGCGGACATATAGGAGACGAGCCCGCGGCGCAGTTGCTCGATACCCGCCTCGTTCGGATCAACGACCGTCGCGAGCCATACCGCCACCGGCGGCACCGGCCGCCCGGCCGCGCGGCACTCGTCGTGCAGCATCTGCACCAGCCGCGCCGCGGACTTCGGCGTGACCAGGTTGATGACCATCCGGTCGGCCTGCCGGGCCGCCGCCCGGACCGCGCCGCGGCCGAACGCCGCGATGGTCAGCGGCGTCCCCGGCGCCCGGGTCCGCAGCCGGAAGCCGCGGGTGCGGATCACCTCGCCGCGCACGTCGGCCTTGCCGCCGGCCAGCAGCGTGCGCACCGCCGCGGCCGATTCGGCCAGCGCCAGCGCGGTGCGCTCCTGACGGCGCCCGTGCCACTGCTCGACCACCACGGGGCTGGACGAGCCGAGCGCCACATTCACCGTCCGCGCGGTCAGTTCGGCCAGCGAGCCCGCCCCCATCGCGATCATCACCGGGTCGCGGACCGCGACGGCCAGCGGCCCGATGGTCAGCGCGGCCCGGGCGGTCCGCTCCGCCACCACCGCGCCGAGCGCGAACGCGTCGAAGGTGGCCATCTCGCCGATCCAGATCTCGCCGTACCCCAGCGCGTCCGCGACCTCGGCCGTGCGCACCACCTCCGCGGCCGGCCGGTCCTGCCACAGTCCCAGCGACACCGACAGCCTCGGCTCCCCGCGCCCCACCCCGCCGCCAGCCTCATCCGCGCCGCCGCCAGCCTCACTGTTCACGGCCTCGTTCTATCACTCCGTTAGTTGTATTGTCACGGCATGACCGACCCCGCGCTGCAGGCCCTGCTGGACAAGCAGCGGCCTGCTCGCCCCCGACCCGTCGGTGCTGCGGCTCAGCGGCAAGTTCCCCGCCGACCCCGTCTACGCCCCGGCGCAGGCTCCGAAGGAAGCGTGGTACCCGGCCGGCGGCGCCCCGGCGGTGTAGCTCCCGGCGCTGCCGTCGAAGAACATCGTCACCTGCCAGTTCGTGCATGACTCGCCGTCCGGGCCGTCCTTGGGCTGCTGCCGGCTGGTAAAGGTCACGGTGGCGGCCGGGCGCCCGTCGGGCGCGGTGGTGATGCTGGTGATGAGTACGTCCGAGTCCTGGGTGGACTCGAACCCGGCCTGGAACTGCGGCGCGGTCATGGCGTTGCCGGGGCTCTGCGTGGCCTGGTACGCGGCGTAGTCCCGGCCGTTGATCGCCTGGAAGTACTGGCTGATGACCGCCTGGATCGCGGTGGCGCCCGGGTACTGAGCGGCGGCCGCGGCCAGCGCAGCGGCGCCGGCCGCCGTCGTGGGCGGAGCAGGAGAAGGCGGCACGGAGGCAGGTGCCGACGATGGTGCCAGCGAGGTCGGCGCCGAACTGTCCGGCGGGGACGCGGTGGACGGTGCCGGCGACGAGGGGACGGACTTCCCGGTGGCCGCCGACAGCCGGGCCGGAGCCTGCCGTACCGCGTACCAGGTGCCCGCGCCCGCCGTGACGGCGGCCACCACGATGATCAGCGCCGCGACCGGCAGTGTCAGCGGTCCCCGGCGCGCCGCCGGCTGGCCGGCGGGGGAAGGTGCGGAGGCGAACTGGCGCGGATCCCGCAGTGTCCGCCTCAGGGCCGCACTGTAGGACCACTCGGTCCGTCGGTCAGCGGTGACCGATGTCCACTGGCCCTGCCGGAAAGCCAGCAGCAGCGCGCGCGGGTCTTCTACCGGGCCGGGCACGGTGAACGGCCACAGCCCCGCATACGCGGCCCGGAACTCCTGCCATCTGCGCTGGAGCTCTTCCGCGCGCACGGGCGGGACGATGACCAGGGTCTTGTCCCAGTAACCGTGCTCGGAGACTGCCTCGAGTTCCCACTGGAGCCCACCGGTGCTCCGGATCGGGGGAGCCAGGAAGACGATGAGAGCGGACTGAGCCATCCAGTCCGCCACGGCCGACTGCCAGCCGGCCGTGGCGGAGTCAATGGTCTGCCGCGCGGCACCGAGGGGAGCCAGCTTGGTCCCCGGCCGGTTGACCGCGATGACCGGGCCGTACCGAGACAGATGCCGGACCAGCACCTCCTCGAACCGGTCGAACCGGCGCAGCGTAAAGCGCTCGACCAGCGAGGGTCGGCCGAACGTGGCCGTCCACAGCTTCAGCCGGTCGTCGCCGAACGCCCGCAGGTACAGCACGGGAGGCCGCGGGTCGCGCAGCATCAGCTGGCGCGCGTTTACCGCGGCGATCCGGCGAGCAATGCGGAAGGTGATCGCGCCCACCACCAGCAGGCCGATCCCGACCCCCTCCAGGTCCGTCGACAAGCTCTGCACGGTGATCGTGCCCTGTCCGGAAAAGCTCTGCAGGGTCGCATCCGGCGGCAGGGTCTGATAGAGACCGAAGGACACGATGGCGGCCAGGCCGCACAGGATCATCGCCGACGCCACGATCACCATGATGGTGACCAGGATCCGGTGAGATCCGGCCATGATCGCCCGGTTCTTGTCGCGGCCCGCTCCGTCCGGACGGATGAACCGGCCGCCGGCCCAGACGACGGCCAGCCCGGCTACCAGGTACGCGTACCAGTAACGGACCTGGAACACGTTGGCCGCATAGGCCACCAGACCCAGGCCGGCCAGCTGCACCGCCAGCCGCGCCACCGCGGTCCACTTGGTCCGTTTCGCCGCCGCTGACACATCTGCGGGACCGTAGCCGCCCCGTTTCGGCTCGACGCGCCGGGATCGCCCCCGCCAGCGCCTGCGCCGCAGCGGATTGCGTAGGTAGGCCACGCTGTCGACCATCAGCAGGTAACCGGCGAGGACGCCGGCGACCGTGGCGGCCGCTTCGGCGGCGTCGCTGGCCGGCGCGGTGTCCGGAGTGTTGGCCGGGACCCTGCGCACCTGGGCGGCGGCCAGCCGGCTCATCAGCCGGTCGGCGGCTGCGGCCGACGCTGGCGGGACCTGAACGTGCAGGATGAACGCGTACGGTCCGAGCGCCAGGGGAAGCACCAGCACGAAGATCCGGCTTGGCGGGATAGACCGGCCGTAGACGGCAAAGCCGGGCACGGGCTGCCTGGTGTCCCCCTGCTTCGTCAGCAGGGCCACGTCGCCCGCGACTGCCTCCTGGGCGCGGCCGTGGGTCCCGGTATCGGTCACCATCTCGATCACCGCGTACCCGTCCGGCGCCCGCCAGGTGCGCACCCAGCTGTCCTGGGGCCCGGCCTGGTCCGGATCGGCGCCAAGGTCCTGAGCGCGCTGGCCGGTCAACCGCCCGGTCAGAGGCTGGTCGGGCTGGAAACCGGCCGGCAGGTCGCCCGTGTCCAGCATCGTCGCGGCCAGGCCGTCGCCACCGGCGTCGGCCCGCACCGCGGCACCAGCCGAGGGCGCGAAGGTGACGGCGAGAACCAGGGAAGCGGCCAAGGCCGCGATCGCGCATCGCCGTGAGGTTCGGCTCATGACAGGCCCCCTAAAGCATTACCTCTACTCACACGGAGGCATGCGAGGCGGCCCTGATACCTATGGGATTCGCCCTGCCACCGCGTCCCGCAGGGACGGGGTGGACGGTGCCAACGAGGGCGGGGCGGATGGCCTGGTCACCGCCGACAGCTGGGCCGCCGGAGCCTGCCCCATGGCGAACCAGGTACCCGCGCCCGCCATGACCGCGGCCGCGATCACGATCAGCGCCGCGACCGGCAGCGTCAGCGGTCCCAGGTCCGCCCGCGACCGGAATCCGCCGGCGGCCGGCGCGACCAGCCAGCGCGGCTCGCCGAGCACGCGCTCCAGGGCCGCGGTATAGGACCACTCGGTCCGCCGGTCTGCGGTGGTCACGTTCCAGCCGCCGTGCTGGAACGTCAGCACCAGCGCGTTCGGGTCGGCCACGGTGTACGGCCAGAACCCCGGGTACGCCCTCCCGAACCCCCGCCAGCTGGCCTGGAGCTGCTCCGCGGGCACCGGCGGGATCACGACGAGCGCCTTGTCCCACTGGCCGTGCTCCGCGACGGCGCGCAGTTCCCAGTGCAGGTTCACGGTGGCCTGGCTCGGCGGAGCCTGGAAGACGATAAGCGCGGACCGAGCCATCCAGGCCGCCATCCAGTTAGCCACCGCCGCCTGCTCGGCCGGCGGATCGACGGTCTCCCGCGCCGAACGGAGCGGGGCCAGTCTGGTCCCTGGCGGGTTGACCGCGACCACGGGACCGTACCGGGACAGCTGCCGGACCAGCACCTCCTCGAACCCGTCGAGCCTGCGGAGGGTGAAGCGTTCCACCAGCGCGGGCCGGCCGAGCGTGGCCATCCGCAGTTTCAGGATGTCCTCGCCGGACGACCGCAGGTACAGCACCGGCGGCCGGGGGTCGCGCAGCATCAGCTGGCGTGCGTCGCCCGAGCCCAGGCGCCGGGCGGCGCGGAAGATGATCGCGCCCAGGACCAGCAGGCCCAGCCCTGGCAGGCCTAGGACCAGCAGTCCCGGTTCCGGTACGCCCAGGTCCGGTACGCCCAGGTCCGGTCGGCCCAGTTCCGCCAGTCCCTGTACGGTGGCGCCCGGCGGCTGGATCCGGTACACGCCGTAGGACACGATGGCGGCCAGCCCGAACAGGATCATCGCCGACCCCGCCACCCGCGTGACGGTGACCAGGATCCGGTGTGGTCCGGCCATGACCCCGCGGTTCCGGCCGCGGCCCGCTCCGCCCGGACGGATGAACCGGCCGCCGGCCCAGAGAACGGCCAGCCCGGCCACCAGGTACGCATACCAGTAGCGGAGCTGGAACACGTCGGCCGCGTAGGCCACCAGACCCAGGCCGGTCAGCTGGACCGCCAGCCGCGCGGCGGCGATCCCGAAATCCCGCCTGGCGGCCGCCGACCCGTCGCCGCCGTGGCCGCTGTCGCCGCCGTCGCCGTCCGCCCCCGGCCGGACGGGCCGGACAGGCCGGGCGGGCCGGGATCCCGTCCGTCCGAGCTCGCGCCGCAGCGGGTCGCGCAGGTAGCCGATGCCCCCGGCTAGCAGCAGGTAGCCGATGAGGACGCCGACGGCGAGTCCGGCCGCGCCGGAGGCATCGCTGGCCGGGGCCGTGTCCGGCGTATCGGCCGGGACCTTGCGGACCTGGGCGGCGCCGAGGTCGCTCATCAGGCGGTCGGCCGACCCGGCTGACGCGGCCGGCACCAGGACGTGCAAGCCGAACAGGTAAGGTCCCCGGGCCAACGGGAGCACGAGCTCGAAGTACCGGCCGACGTATCCGCCGTAGACGGCGAAGCCGGTGACGGGCTGCCTGGTCGCGCCCTGCTTCTCCAGGACGGACACCCCGGACGCGGCGCCCGCCCGGGCCTGGTCGCCGGTACCGGCGTCGACCGCGGTCTCGATTACCTCGGCCCCGTCGGCGGCCCGCCAGGTGCGCACCCCGGTGCCCTGCGACCAGGTCTGTCCCGGGCTCAGGCCCAGCTCCTGGGCACGCTGGCTGGTCAGCGGACCGGTCAGCGGCGCGTCGGCCGTGAACCCAGCCGGCAGGTCGCCGGTGTCCAGCATCGCCGCGGTCAGGCCGTCGACGGCCGCGTGAGCGCGAGGCGAGAAGGTGAGGGTGAGAGCCAGGGCTGCGGTCAGCACGACGATCGCCCGCCGCAGCGCGGTTCGGCCCATGACAGCCCCCTTACCGGTTAGTAACTTCCTATGTCCGGAGGCACTCGGTCCGGCCCTGATACATGCCGGCGCGGGGAAGTAGAGGCTCCGTCCGCCTAGGGTCTGCGCGGGCGCGATT
>Ga0335069_10017080_pt1 | contig 10115 bp, 9 predicted proteins | sample Lox_Sample_11_FD_206714 | JGI IMG/M metagenome (GOLD analysis project Ga0335069, IMG submission 206714) | Soil microbial communities from Loxahatchee National Wildlife Refuge, Florida, United States - Lox_Sample_1.1 | ecosystem: Environmental > Terrestrial > Soil > Wetlands | place: USA: Florida...
GCGGCCGAGCGCACGGCGTTGACGAACTCCGCGGCCTGCCCGCCCGGCCAATCGTCGAAGCGGACCAGGGCGATATTGACGCCGTCCTGGTTGCCGGCGAAGAGCCCCACCGGATTTAGCAGCTCCTGGAAGACCTGGCCGTGGCCGGCAAAGCGGATCTCGGTTTCCCATCCCAGCTCGCGCATCCAAAAGGTAAGCGCGGGCTCGATGGCTTCGGCGGTGAAGGTTGCGCTGATCGCAAGAGTCAAATTCCATTATATTGATATGCCCTGAGACATCCTCCGCAGGAAAACTGCCGATGCGGCCAGGCAGACCCCGACCGCAGCAATGGAAGCCTCCGGCCCGAAGGCGCCGCCGGTCAGCAGTACGGGCCCTTGGAGTTGTCCGGAGAGGAGCGATGCCTGTTGCACGTGACCGGAAACCGCCGTGCCGAACAGCGGGCCTTCGGCGAAGTTCCAGCCGGCGTGAATGCCGATGGGTAGCCAGAGCGTTCCCGCGGCGGCGTATGCCGCGCCCAGCAGAATGCCGGCTTCGAGGGCGATGGCCGCGGAACTGGTCAAGGTCGCGCCGCGGTTGCCGATGTGGGCCAGCCCGAACAGGGACGAGGTGACGGCGAGCGCGGTCCAGTTCCCTCCCGCGGCAGCGACGAGGCGAAAAAGAAACCCGCGGAACACCAACTCTTCCGTTGCTGCGCCGGCGAGCACCGAGAGAAGCACCGGCACCAATGGCGGGGACGCACCCCATCCCGACCAATGGTACGCGCCGGCAAGCCAGAGGATGCCCATCACCGACGTGAACAGCGCCGCGCCGAGCAGGGTGCCCCCTCCCACGTCGCCCGGGAAGCCGGCAAGGCGTAGTTCCACGGCCGGCCGCCGCTCGATCCATCGCGCACCGGCAAGGTAAAGCGGCACAAGAAAAACCGCCACCGGCGGCTCCACTCGCATCGTGCGGAGGGCCCGGGCGGTAAGCAGGGCGAAGCCTACCGCCAAAGCGGTCACTACCATCATGTTGAGCAGGCCGAGCAGGAGTGGAACGATCTTCTTGCGCATCGCGTGTCTTTCGCCATTGTCCCAACATCCCAGCGGGCTAGAATAGTACCGACCCATGGCGAGCGCGGATCAAAACGGTGCCCGGCATGTTTTGCGCCGCTGGTGGCACGTCTCTCTCCGCGCCAAGGGCGTCGTGGTGCTGGCCGCGCCCATGGCTGCGCTGTTCGCGGTGCTGATTGCCATCCGCGCGTTCGAAGGCGATGCGCAGGAGGCGGAGCAGCACATCGACCGCGCCTATGCCATAAAGGCCCAGGCTGCGCAGTTGCACAGCTCCCTCTTCGACGGCGAGCAGGCGATCGAAAACTATTTTGTCACCGGCCAGGAGCGCTTCCTGACCGGGTGGCAGGACGCCCGGTCGCGCGCGCAGCGCACCCTGGAAAGCCTCGCCGGCCTTACCTCTCCGGACTCTCAGGCTGCCGCGGCGTTCGCGGAGGTCCGGCGCCTCACGGAGGCCCACCTCGCGTTGCTGGAAGATCTGCGGCGACGGCGGGAACCGGCCCTGCCGGCGCGCGAGAAGGAGGCGATGACGAGCGCGCAGGCCCAGATCACCGCGCTCAGCGACCAGGAGGAGAGGGTCTTCCGCGATGCCCGCGAGCGCCGCGATCAGGCACGACAGCGCCTTTTCAGCATGGTGATTCTCTGCGGACTGGTCGGGCCGCTGGGGGCCCTTTTCAGCCATCTGTGGATCACGGGAAGGCTGGTCACCCGGCTGCAAGGGGTTGAGGAGAACGCCAGGCGGCTGGCGCACGGCCTTCCGCTCGAGCCGTTCCCGAGCGGCACCGATGAGATTGCTTCCCTCGCCGACCAGATCGAGAACGCGGCCTACCTGCTGCGCGAACGCGAGCGTGAGTTGAGGGAAAGCGAGCGCCGCTACCGTGATCTCTTCGACCGGGCGCCAGTACCCTACGAAGAAGTGGACCGCGACGGCATCATCCGCCGTTTCAACCAGGCCATGTGCAGTCTGCTGAAGTGCTCGCCGCAGCAGATGGTGGGGCGCCGCGCCTGGGATTTCCTGGCCCCAGACCGCCAGGACGAATTTCGGGCCGCGTTCATGGAACGTATCGGCCGCGGCATCGAAGCCGGCCCGTGGGAATTCGAATACGTGCTGGATGACGGTTCGCACCTGAACGTGGAGATCCGCGAAAACCTGATTCGCAACGATCGCGGCGAGGTCACCGGCGTCATCCGCTCAGTCATGGACATCACCGAGCGCAATCTGGCCGCCATCGCCGCGCGCAAAGTGGAGCAGTACGCCTTCGAGCTGCGCAGCAAGAACGAGCAGCTCGCCCGTGCGCTGGAGGCCGCGCGCTCCGCTACGGCAGCCAAGAGCCGGTTTCTGGCCAGCGTGTCTCATGAGCTGCGCACGCCCTTGAACGGCATCATCGGCTTCAGCGAACTGCTCTACGACGGCAGGTTGGGCCCGGTAGAAGAGGGGCAGCGCGAGGTGGTCGGCGATATCCTGACCAGCAGCCGGCACCTGCTCCAGCTCATCAACGACATCCTCGATCTTTCCAAGGTGGAGGCCGGGCGCATGGAGTTCCGGCCCGAGCGCCACCGCCTCGAAAGCCTCGTGCTCGAAGTCCGCGACGTGGTGCGTCCCATGGCGGAAAAGAAGGGAATCGAGGTGGCTATGGAGGTTCCCGCAGATCTTTGCGGCACGCTCGATCCGGCTCGTTTCAAGCAGGTGCTGTACAACTACCTCTCGAATGCGGTGAAATTCACGCCCGAGCAGGGCCGAGTCACGGTGCGGGTGATGCCGGAAGGCCAGAACTGCTTCCGGCTGGAAGTGGAAGATACCGGCATCGGCATTCCCGAGGAAGAGATTCCGCGTCTCTTCCAGGAGTTTGCGCAGTTGCCGAACAGCCGCCGCGCCGAGCAGGGCACCGGTCTTGGGCTCGCGCTCACCCGCCACATCGTCGAAGCCCAGGGTGGGTCGGTTTCGGTCCGCAGCACGCCCGGCAAGGGCAGTGTGTTTTCGGCCGTATTACCCATGGAAAGCATTGTCCGGGGAGCCAATAGTTAGTATCTTGAACTGTAGGAGAACGTCCGTAAGCCCGAAAACAGCATGGCCGGTGAGCCGATCCTGATCGTCGACGACACACCCGTGAACCTCAAGTTGACCCGGATTCTGCTGGTGAACGAAGGGTATCGGGTACAAACCGCGGCCAGTGCCGAAGAGGCGCTGGAGTTGTTACGCACCTACCATCCCATGCTGGTCTTAGCCGACATCCAACTTCCAGGAATGGACGGCCTGGAAATGACCCGGCGCATCAAGAGCGACGAGCGAACGCGTGATATTGCAGTGGTGGCGCTGACGGCTTTCGCGATGAAAGGCGATGAGCAGAGGGCTCTGGCGGCCGGCTGCGACGGCTATATCACCAAGCCGATCGACACGCGCACGCTAGGCGGCCGGATTCGGGGCTATCTGGCGAGCCGCGGCGCTGGTTCAAGAGACGCAGCTCCGCGTTTTGGGGAGCAACCCGACGACGAAGAGTTGCGGGAACTTCGGCGGCGTTTTCTGGAGGAGGGGGGAGAACGTTCCCGCCAGATCCTGCTCGATCTCGATGGCGTCTTCGACGCTCCCACAGCGGCCCGCGCGGTCCACCAGTGGATCGGCTCTGCGGGATTGCTCGGGTACGCGGCGATCTCGCGCAAGTCGCGGGAAGTAGAATCACTCCTGCTCGAACGGCCCGTCGATTCGGCCCAGTTGCGGGAATCGCTCACGGGCCTGGTGCTGGCATTTTCGAATCCTCACGACGCTTTCGATCACCAGATTCCCGGCCAGGTGCTGGACACCCTGACGGGAAAGGTGGTCGGCCTGGTGGGATTGCCCTCCGGCGAAGCCGACCGGCTATGCACGGCGCTCGAGATCGCGCATGCCCGGCCGGTATTCTATGAGCTCGATTCCCGCCCGGATCGGGCGGCGCTGGAAATGTGCGATCTCGCGGCGGTCTACGTCCGGCCGGAGACGATGGATTCCGGGTGGCTGAATCCGGAGACACTCAGGAGCGGTCTACCGGTGGTGCTGGTTGGCGGCCACCATCATCTTGCGGCGCTCGATCTCGATGTGCAGATGATGGCAGACGGGTTGCTGATGGGTTCCTGGCAGCCGGAGGAAGCGCTGGTGCGGCTCTTCCTGGCCCTGTCCCACTCGGCGGGCGGCGGATTCCACTTCTCCGGGATTGTGGGCCACGGCGGACCCATCGAGGTGCTTATCGCCGATGACGATTCCGACGTTCGGGAGACGCTGCGCCTGGCCCTGGCAAGCGAGGGCATGCAGTGCCTCGAGGCCGCCGACGGCCTGGCGGCGCTTTCCCTGGCGCGCGACCGCAGCCCGATTGCGGCGGTGCTCGACGTCGAGATGCCCGGGTTGAACGGGTATGACGTGGTGCAGGCGCTGCGGCTGGATCGGTCGCCCCTGGGAATCCTGCTGCTCACCGGGGAGCGGCAGCAAGGGGAGGTTTTGCGCGGATTCGATTCGGGCGCGGACGACTACCTGATCAAACCCTTTAGTTCGCTCGAACTAGCCACGCGGGTGAAACGCACTGCCCTGGCGGGCAGCAGGCGGACGGCCGCAATCAGCCGCCCGCCCCGCTGAGACGTCAATCGTTGAAAATGATTTTGGTCTTGGTACCGCCCAGACGGATCTCCGTGATCTTGGGCTTCTCCGTCCCGACGTACCGCACCGACGTGCTATCGAACTTCTGGTCGACAGACTCCACCTTCACCGGGACTTCCAGCGATTGCTTGCCGTTGACGATGGTGACCTTGGTATCTTCCAGGTTAAGCTTGTACTCGCCGGGCTTCAGTTCCTGCCCTTTCACGACGGCGGGTTGCGAGAGCGTGACCTTGTAGGTAGCGGCGCTGGCGGCAAAACTAAGAATGGCTAATGACAATACGACTTTCTTCAACATGGATCTCTCCTGAACGACTCGGTTCCCTTTCTTGGCGGGAGCAGTGCTCCCATAAAAGAATTTAACACCTCTTTATTGTGGTGTGCAACATCAGCCGGACTGTTCTGTACACTAAGAGTTCATGACTTTTCGCCACTCCGTCTGCAACGAAGCCTTCGAAAAGTGGCCATTCGCGGATGCCTGCCGCGCCATCCGCCGGATCGGATACTCGGGCATCGAGATCGCTCCTTTCACGCTGGCTGAGCGCCCATCCGATGTTTCTGCCGCCAAGCGCGCCGAGTGCCGCGAAATCATGAAGAGCGAGGGACTGGAGTTCGCCGGCCTGCACTGGCTGATGGTCAGCCCGAAGGGCTTACACGTCACCGGGCCTGACGCTGAATTGCGCCGCCGGAGCTGGGACCACATCCGCGACCTGATCGATCTTTGCGCCGATCTCGGTCCCGATGGCGTGATGGTCTTCGGCTCGCCCAAACAGCGCTCGACAACCGGCGGGCTTTCGCGCGCGGAAGCCACGCGGAATTTCGTCGACGGGCTGGCCGGAGTCGCACCGCACGCCGCGGGACAGGGCGTCACCATTCTGGTGGAGGCCTTGCCCGCCAATCAGGCCGACGTGGTGCTGACCCTGGCCGAAGCGGTCGGGATCGTTCGCGAGATCGACAGCCCGGGGGTGCGCACCATGTTCGATGTGCACAACGCCATCGACGAGCAGGAACCGCACGCGGCGCTGGTGGACCGCTACTTCGATTACATCCGGCATGTCCACGTCAATGAGCTCGACGGGCGTCATTGCGGCACGGGCGGCTACGATTTCGCGCCCGTGCTGGAGACGCTGGCGCGCCGCGGATATGGCGGCTGGATTTCGCTCGAAGCCTTCGATTTCGCGCCCGGCCCCGAGCGTCTGGCACAGGAGAGCCTGGCACACCTGGAAAGCTGTATTCACCAACTCACACTATGAGCCATTACGTCGTCACAGGAGGAGCCGGGTTCATCGGCTCTGCGATCGTGCGCCGGCTTCTTGCCGAAGGCGCGGAACGGGTTGTCGTGATCGACAACCTGCTCACCGGCAAGGAGTGCAATCTCGACGAGGTGCGCGGAAGAATCGACTTCCAGAGCGCCGATGTCCGGTACTACGAGGAGATCGCGCCCATCATCCGCGGCGCCACAGTGGTGTTTCATGAGGCCGCCATTCCGAGCGTGCCCCGGTCCATCGACGATCCCATCCCGTCGCACGAAGTGAACGCCAACGGCACGTTCAACGTGCTCCGCGCGGCGCACGAGGGACGCGCCGGCCGGGTTGTGTACGCTGCCTCCAGCTCGGCCTACGGCGACACCGACGTGCTGCCGAAGGTGGAGAGCATGGCACCGCGGCCCAAGTCGCCGTATGCGCTGCAAAAGCTGATGGGCGAATACTACTGCAACATCTTCAGCGAGGTGTACGGGCTCGAAACGGTCTCGCTCCGATACTTCAACGTATACGGGCCGCGGCAGGATCCCTCCAGCCCCTATTCCGGCGTCCTGTCAATCTTCATGAAGTGCGTTCTGGAAGGCCGCCAGCCGACCATCTATGGCGACGGCGAGCAGTCGCGCGATTTCACGTACGTGGACGACGTCGCGGAGTTGAATCTGAAGGCGGCCCGGGCGAGAAACGTCTCCGGCCGCATCTATAATGCCGGTAACGGAGGACGGATCACGCTGAATCAGGCCTGGGCTCTCACGCAGAAACTGGCCGGGGTCAAGATCCAGGCGATCTACGGACCGCCGCGCCCCGGCGACGTCCGCGATTCACAGGCGGACACTGCGCTGGCCGTGCGAGACCTGGGGCACGCTCCGCGATTCAGTTTCGAAGAAGGCTTGCGCCTGACCATGGACTGGTACGGCTTGCAGCGCCCGATCACTCGGAGTTGAAATATTTATTTGGTTTATCTCCTATGACTTGATGGGTGGCGTAAGTTAAGTCGGAACAGGCGCCACGCTAGTGTGGAATCGAAAGAGGAGGCCGGTCCACGTAGTTTGATTCCCTCTTGATGACCGAGACCCCTTCCCTGATATCCGCACCGCTCCCCCGATGGAGCGTACCTTACTCCTTCGCGGCCTCCCTCTTTCTTTAGCTATTATTGAACCGTGTAGCGCGCCTTTAATGCGAACGGTGCGATCTCGATGTCGAAACGCGCTCCGTCCGCGCGCACCATTTGATACGTGCCGCGCATCATGCCCATGGGCGTCTTCAAAGGACACCACGACGAGTACTTGAAGCTCTCCCCGGGGCCCAGCACCGGTTGTTTGCCGACCACCCCCGGACCCTTGACCTCTTCGGTGTGATCCGTACCGTCGGTGATGATCCAGTGGCGGCTCACCAGTTGCACCGTGTCGGTCCCCAGATTGGTGATGCGAACCGTATATTGAAAGACCCACTCCCCTTCCTGGGGCCGCGAATTTTCGGCGGAGTGTTGCGAGAGTACTTCGACGCGAACGTCGTTGGTGACGGCCTCTGAAACGGGAGCGAGATCCCAGCGCAGGTCGGGCATACCCAGAGGCATATGATACCAAAGAGGCTTCAGGCGTAAGGCATCAGGCGTCAGCAAGCTTGGCTCGCCTCTCGTAGCTGGACCGGCTGACGCCTGAAGCCTGATACCTGAAGCCTTATTTTGACATTCGTCTCGCATTGCGTTACCTCTTCATGTATGCCTGAGGGCTCGCACCACTTTCCGGTTGGGTCTATTCACTGCACGGTGCTCAGCGACGGCTACTGCGCCTATCCCACCTCGTGGTTCTTTCCCAACGCCGACCCATTGGCGCTCCGGCTCGCGCTCGGCGAGCGCCGCCTGCCCCAGGAGGACGTGCTCAGCCCGCTGACCTGCCTGCTGATCGAAACCGGGAGCCACGTCGTGCTGGTCGATGCCGGAGCCGGCGAATCGTCGCGCACTACCGGAGCGGTCCGGGCCAGGCTCGACATGGCGGGAATCCGTCCCAAAGATGTAGACACGGTCATCATCACCCACGCCCATCCCGACCACATCGGCGGCGCCGTCGACGTCGCCGGGCGGCCCGCGTTTCCCAACGCCCGCTATATCGTGAGCGAGCTCGAGTGGGAATTCTGGACCACAGCCCGCACCGACTTGCGCAACCTGCGCCTCCCCGAGGACACCAAGGCGGAGATTCACTCTACGGCTCGCCGAACCCTGGGCCCGCTGCGCCACCACATCGAACCCATCGGCCGCGAATGCGAAGTAGTTGACGGCGTGTACGTGATTCCGGCGCCCGGCCACACGCCGGGCCATCTGGCAGTGATGGTTTCCAGCGATGGCCAGAGCCTGCTCAACCTAGGGGACGCCGCGGTGCACCCGCTGCACCTCGAGCAGCCCGAGTGGGAGAACGGCTTCGACCTGGCCAGCGACACCGCCGCCGCCACCCGCCGCCGCCTGCTCGACCGCGCCGTGGCTGAGGATATGCACCTGATGGCTTTCCACTTCCCCTTTCCCAGCATCGGCCGTGTGAGCCGCGGCGCGCGCGGCGGCTGGGCCTGGACCCCTGGCTGGTAGTAGTCCTTATGAAGCGAACCTGGATTTTCCTCGTGATGAGCCTCGCGGCCTGTGCGGCGGAACCCGTCGCGGCCACCCCGCCCATGGGCTGGAACAGTTGGGATTCCTACGGCACCAGCGTAACCGAGGCCGAAGTGAAGACGAACGCCGCTTACATGGCGGCCAAACTGAAATCGCACGGCTGGCAGTACGTCGTGGTGGACATTCAATGGTCGGACCCGCTCGCCAAGCCTCACGGCTACCGGCCCAACGCGGAACTGGCCATGGACGGGTACGGGCGCCTCATCCCCGCCCCGAACCGTTTTCCCTCCGGATTCCAGTCGCTCGCCGCCTGGATTCACGCTCAGGGCCTCAGGTTCGGCATCCACATCATGCGCGGCATTCCGCGCCGCGCGGTCGCGGCCAACCTTCCAGTCTTCGGCAGCAAAGTGCGCGCCGCCGACATCGCCGACATCAATTCCACCTGCCGCTGGAACACCGACATGTACGGCGTGAATATGAGCCAGCCCGGCGCCCAGGACTACTACGATTCCATTCTGAAGCTCTACGCCGAGTGGGGAGTCGACTACATCAAGGCCGACGACATCGCCCAACCCTTCCACGGCGACGAGATCGCGGCGCTCCACAAAGCCATTCTCAAGACCGGCCGCCCCATCGTGTTGAGCCTTTCGCCCGGCCCGGCCGACCTGGCCAAGGCCGATTTCTACGCCGCCAACGCCAACCTCTGGCGCATCTCCGACGACTTCTGGGACCTCTGGCGCGACCTGCGCAAGAGCTTCGACCTGCTCGATAAGTGGACTCCATTCGTCAAGCCCGGCTCCTGGCCCGATGCCGACATGCTGCCCCTGGGACGCATCGGCATCCGCGCCGAACGCGGCGACGACCGGCCCACACGTTTCACCCGCGACGAGCAGCGCACGCTCATGACGCTCTGGTGCATCGCGCGCAGCCCGCTGATGTTCGGCGGCGATCTGCCGAGCAACGACGCCTTCACTGAATCGCTATTGACCAACGACGAAGTGCTGGCGGCGAACCAGAAGGGCCGCAACCAGCACAAGGTGTCGCAAGTCGGCGACCTGGTGATCTGGACCAGCGAAGTCGGGGAGACGAGGTACTACGCCGGGTTCAATATCGGGGAGATTGAGGCCGACGTAGAGTTCCCGGGCGAACGGCCGTTGCGCAACGTCTGGCTCAAAGCGGATCTTCCCGGCAGAGCCGTCAGGCTCGCTGCCCATGAGAGCATCATGGTCCGTGAGCGGTAGCTACCAGCGCGGCAGGATGCGCTTCCAGTTCGGGTCCACGTGCTTGCGCATCTCGGCTTCGTCGTCGCGCTTGCGGAACGGGATTTTCGCGTAGCGCTCGCGTCCGCGGGCGACCTGGTCGTAATCCAGCTCGACGCCCAGCCCCGGTTTGTCCGGGATGCGCACGCAGCCGTTGACAAACGGGATCCGGCCGCCAGCGACCACCTCGTCCTGTTCCACCTGCCAAGGATAGTGCGTGTCGCAGGCGTACGTGAGGTTGGGGCACGCCGCAGCGGCATGCGTCATGGCCATCAAGCTCACGCCCAGGTGGCTGTTGGAGTGCATCGACATCCCCATGCCGAGCACGCTGGT
>Ga0335069_10017081_pt1 | contig 10115 bp, 10 predicted proteins | sample Lox_Sample_11_FD_206714 | JGI IMG/M metagenome (GOLD analysis project Ga0335069, IMG submission 206714) | Soil microbial communities from Loxahatchee National Wildlife Refuge, Florida, United States - Lox_Sample_1.1 | ecosystem: Environmental > Terrestrial > Soil > Wetlands | place: USA...
CCACAAGGAGGCAGACATGAGAACCACTCCGGAGTTCGTACGCGGCGTCGATTTCGTCGGCATCCCGACCCGTGACATCGCCAAGGCCGCCGAGTTTTACGGCGACACGCTCGGCCTGCCACGGTCCGTCTACAACGAGGAGCGGCACTTCTCCGAGTACGAGACCGGCAACCTGACGCTGAGCGTGTACAACGCCGAGAAGATGGGGATCGGCCACGCAACCAACCCGAACCCGGTGGCGCTGCACGTCGACGACGTCGCTGCGACGCGCAAGCTCCTCGAGGAGCGGGGCGTGACCTTCGACGGCGAGACGATCGACACGGGCGTCTGCCACATGGCGGTCTTCGCCGACCCCGACGGCAACAGGCTGATGCTGCACCACCGCTACGCGCCCCGTCACACCGATCTCTGACAACACTCGCCCGACCGTCGGACCGTCGGACCGTCGGACCGGCCGAGCGGCGGCAACGGCTTCGGCGTCGGGGCCGCGTGGGCGTTCGGGTAGCCGCCACCGCTCTCAGGTCTTGGCGAGCGCAGCACCCCGCGCGGTGACGGTCGCAAGATCCGCGTGATACGTCGGGCCACCCGTGAGCCGGTTCGGGGCATCGGTCATGTAGTAACAGGCGATCGCAGGCAGCACGAGGGGGTCACGCTCCTTCGTCAGTCGCAGCAGCAGGTCCCAGTCGCCGAGCTGCCGCAGGCCCTCATCGAAGCGTGCCTCCGGAAGCCCGCTGCGGTGAGCGATTGCGCCGATGTCAGCGAGATTGCGCTGGCGCAGGACCTCGCGGTTCCAGGCGCTCAGGACCGTCCGCGGCAGCTCGCCCGAGGATTGCCGGCCGACGCGCAGCGGGTCGTCGACGACGAACGCCCCATACAGGACGTCAACCTCCGGACGCTGCTCGAACGCCCACACGACCGCGTACAGCCAGTCGGAGTCCATCGCGTTGTCATCGTCGAGATACGCGACAACCTCACCACGCACGATCGCGAGCGCCGCGTTGCGCGCGGCGCACACCCCCGCGTGCTCGATCGCCATCCAGCGCACGCGCGGATCGGCGATCTCGACGACGACCCCATGCGAGTCCGCCTCGCCGCCGTCGTCAACGACGAGCAACTCCCAGTGCGTGTAGCGCTGGGCAAGGACCGACTCGATCGCCCGGCGGAGACGGTCAGGACGGTCATACGTCGGAAGCACCACGGACACGAGCGGCTCACGGCGTAGTCGCGTGTGGCGGATGAAACGGCTGAGCGCATCGATCGACAGGAGTCCCTCGAGCACGCGAACGCGATCGCCGAGGTCGTTGTGTGCGCGCTGCAGCGAGTCGGCCTGCGCGCTCAGCCCGTCAAGCGTCGCCGCGAGCACGTCGAGGCGCCGGTCCCGGACCGCCAGCGCGCCATGTAAACGCGCGATGTCCGAGCGGGTCACGCCTCCGGCCCGGCGCACCGCACCCCCTAGCGTCCGTCGCAGCGTGAGGCCTGCCCTTCGGAACCAACTCACGGCATCAAATCCTAAGCGGAATCCGATCGTGCGCGCAGATGTAACAAGTCGGCGGCAGGCCCGACTCAGTGCTCATGCCTACCGTTCACTTCACGAATCTGCTCATCGTTGTCGCGATCGGGCTCGCCGCGCCGCTCGTGCTCGGATTCTTCCCGCGCCTGCGACTGCCCGCGATCGTGCTCGAGATCGTGCTCGGGATCGTCGTCGGCCCGTCGGGACTGGGATGGGTCACCCCCGACCTCCCGGTGTCGATTCTCGCGCTGATCGGCCTCGCGTTCCTGCTGTTCCTGTCCGGCCTCGAGCTCGATGTCGAACGACTGCGCGGCCGGATCCTCACCGTCACTGCGGTCGGCTTCGCGGTGTCGTTTGCGATCGCGGTGGTCGTCGGGTTCGGCCTGAAGGCTGGCGGCTTCGTGAAATCGCCGCTGTTCGTGGCGATCGTGCTCGTCGCGACCTCGCTCGGGGTGATCGTTCCGGTCCTCAAGGACTCCGGCAACATCAGCTCGAGCTTCGGCCAGCTCGTGGTCGCCGCGGCGTCGATTGCCGATTTCGGGGCGATCATCCTGCTGTCGCTGTTCTTCTCGGGCACCGGGTCGACCAGCACCGCCGGAACGCTGATCCTGCTCGGGGTGTTCGGGCTCGTCGTCGCGCTGACCGGCCTCGCGATCGCCGGTGTCGAGCATTCGATGGGCCTCGCGGGCGTGCTCGTGCGCCTGCAGGACACGACGGCGCAGATCCGCGTGCGGGGCGCGTTCCTGCTGCTGATCGGGTTTGCCGCTCTCGCGCAGAACGTCGGGCTCGAGACGATCCTCGGCGCGTTCGCGGCGGGCGCGCTGCTGTCGCTGATCGATCGCGACGAGGCGATGAGCCACCCTCAGTTCCGGCTCAAGCTCGAGGCCGTCGGGTTCGGCGTGTTCATCCCGATCTTCTTCGTGACGAGCGGGGTGCGCTTCGACCTGAACGCGCTGTTTGCGAGTGCATCGACGGTCGCGCGGGTGCCGCTGTTCCTCGCGGCGCTGCTGCTGGTGCGCGGGCTGCCGGCGATCGTGTACGTGCGCCTGGTCGGACGTTCACGGGCGCTGATCGCTGGAATCCTGCAGGCGACGTCGCTGCCGTTCATCGTCGCCGCCACGCAGATCGGCGTGCAGATCGGGGTCGTCACCCGCGCGAGCGCCGCCGGCCTCGTCGCGGCGGGACTGCTCTCGGTCGTAATCTTTCCCGCCGTCGGACTCGTGCTGCTGCGCCGCGAGCAGCCGGCGGCGGCAGCAGCCGCCGCGCTGCCGGCCTCCGGCCCGGTCGTGACGACGTGACGCCGCGTGCGGCCTGACCCAGCGCATTACACTGCCTGCGTGTCGGCGCAGCCGGCCTCGGCGCCACTTCTCACCACCAAGCTGCACCCACCGGATCCGCGAGACCGCCTCGGGCGCAGGGTGCTGCTCGATCGCCTGTCGGGCGCAGCGCGGACGAAGCTCGTGCTGATCCGGGCGCCCGCGGGCTGGGGGAAGTCGACGTTGATGTCGCAGTGGCGGATCGCGGATGCGGGGCGGCGAGAGTTCGCGTGGGTCACGCTCGATCGCCGCGACAGCGATCCCGTCCGGTTCTGGACCTACGTGATCGAATCGCTGCGATCCGTGGCGCCGACGATCGGCGGCGGCTCGCTGTCGCTGCTCGGCGCCCCGGGAGTCGATCTCGGCGGCGAGATGGTGCCGGCGCTGATCGCCGAGCTGAGCGACCTGCCGGGACCGGTCGTGATCGCGCTCGACGACTACCACCAGATCGACGGCGACGCCGTCCATATGACGCTCCGGACCCTGCTCGACTACCTGCCGCCCACGGTCACGGTCGCGATCGCGGCGCGGACCGAGCCGCCGCTTGCGGTCGCCCGCTTGCGCGCGCGGGGCCAGCTGGTCGAGCTCGATGCCCATGCCCTGCAGTTCTCGGTGCGGGAGAGTGACGTGTTCCTCAACGACGTGCTCGGCCTCGGGCTCACGCCCGCGGACGTCATGCGCCTGCACGAGCGCACCGAGGGCTGGCCGGCGGGCCTGTATCTCGCGGCCCTGTCCCTCGGCGAGCGACCGGACCGCAGCGGCTTCGTCGCCGGATTTGTCGACAACGACCGGCACATCGCCGACTACCTGATGGAGGAGGTCCTGCTCGCCCAGACGCCGGAGACGCGCGCGTTCATGGTGAAGATGTCGATCCTCGAGCGGATGACGGGCGGGCTCTGCGATGCCGTCGCCCGGACGCAGAGCTCGGCCGGCACGTTGCACACGCTGGCGCGGTCGAACCTGTTCTTCGTCGAGCTCGACGATCGGCGCGACTGGTATCGCTATCACCACCTGCTCCAGGCCTGCCTCCACGCGGAGCTCGCGCGTGAAGATCCCGCCGCCGTCCGCGAGCTCCATTGCCGCGCCGCGTCGTGGTATCTCGCGCACGGCTACGTCTCGGACGCGGTTCACCACACGGTCGCCTGCGGGGATCATGACGCCGCCCGCGAGCTGATCGCGCAGCACTGGGCCCCGATGATGATGGTCACCGCCGGTGACCGCGACGTCGAGGAATGGCTCGCGGCGATCCCCGACGCGGCCGTCCGCGGGATCTGCGGCTGTGCGTCGCGCGTTCGTACATCGCGCTCAGCATGGGGCGGATGGACGTCGTCGCGCGCTGGCTGAAGGCTGCCGAGACGGCGCCGTTGCCGGCGCCGTTCTGCGACGGGTTCTCGTCCGCGCGAGGTGCGATCGCGTGCGTGCGCGCCGGCTTCTACTGGCAATCCGGCGACGTCAGCGCCGCGATGGCGGCCGCACAGGATGTCCTCAGCGCCGAGGCTCCGTCCTCGCCCTGGCGCGGCATCGGACACGCGGTCGTCGGCCTCACCTACGCGGCGCACGGACAATGGGATGCGGCTCGTGCGAGCGTCGAGACCTGGGTCGCGATCGGGCGCGCCGGCGGCCAGGTGGTTCCGCAGATCTCAGGGTTCTCGAACGCCGCCGCCTGGTCGACCGAGCTGGAGGATTGGAATCGCGCCGAGGCGAGTGCCGCGGCGTCGCTGGAGCTCGCGGCGGCGCGCGGCTACCTCGAGCACTGGATCTGCGCCGGCGCCCATTTCGCGAGGGGACGACTGCTCGAGCGCGCCGGCCGGCTCGATGACGCCAAGGTCGAGTTACGGCGCGCGCTCGAACTCGCCCGGCGGGGTGCAGGACCGGTGACGACGGCGTGGCTGCTCACGCACCTCATACGGCTGCTCGTCACGTGCAACGATCCATCGGGAGCGCAGCAGTGCCTGGAGGAGGCGCGCGCCGCGCTGGCCGCGGCACCGGACGCTGGGGGGGTCACCGAGATGGTCGCTGCCGCGGCGCGCCCGCTCGGGTCGCGCGAGCGCCCCGGCGCCGCCGACGGCGAGCTGAGCGAGCGAGAGCTCGACGTGCTCCGGCTGCTCGCCACAAGCCTCACGCAGCGCGAGATCGGCGGGCGGCTGTACCTATCGCTCAACACCGTCAAGGCGCACACGCGCCGGATCTTTCGCAAGCTCGACGTCTCGAGCCGCACCGAGGCCGTCGCGCGTGCCCGCGAGCTGCACCTGATCTGAGCGGTCCTCCGTCCGCGTGTAACGACGGCCACACCCGGAGGACCAACGGTCTGCCGGACGACAGCGACCCGCTATCAGGAGGACCCATGTCAACAACGATCACGAGCCCGGCGCGCACGGAGCCGATGCCGGGAGTCAAGGGCAAGAACGTACTCGTCACCGGAGGCACGTCGGGCATCGGCCAGGCGATTGCCGTGCGCTTCGCCGAGCACGGTGCGAACGTCGCGATCAATTATCTCCGCCAGGCGCAGGAGGCAAGCGACACCGCCGAGCAGGTCCACGCCTGCGTCAACCGCGTCCAGCAGAACGGCGTGCGCGACGTGCTCGTGCGGGGGGACGTGTCGCGCGAGGACGACGTCGTCGCGATGGTGGGCGAGGCGATCCGCGGGCTCGGCGGGCTCGATGTCTTGATCAACAACGCGGGGATCCAGATCTCGCGCCACAGCGACGAGCTCTCGAGCGACGACTTCGACAAGGTGCTGGCGGTCAACATCCGTGGGGCGTTCCTGTGTGCGCGGCAGGCGATCCGCCACTTCCTCGCCGAGGGCAAGCCCGGCGTCATCATCAACGTCTCAAGCGTCCATCAGCTGATCCCCAAGCCCGACTACCTCGGCTACTCGGTCAGCAAAGGCGGGATGCAAAACCTCACGCGCACACTCGCGCTCGAGTACGCCGGGCGCGGGATTCGCGTCAACGGGATCGGGCCGGGTGCGACCGTCACGCCGATCAACCGCGCCTGGATCGATGATCCGGTCAAGCGCGAGATGGTCGAGAGCCACATCCCGATGGCCCGCGCCGGAACCGCGGACGAGATGGGCGGCGTGGCGTGCTTTCTCGCGAGCGACGACGCCGGTTACATCACCGGCCAGACGATCTTCGTCGACGGTGGCCTGACGCTGTTCCCGAGCTTCCGCGAGCCCTGGTCCTCGGAATGACCGCCGATGCCGCACTCGAGCAGGGCATGCTGGGCCTGATCGACGACGCCAAACGGGCCTCCGCGCTGGCGGAGGTCCGGCTCGGGCGGATGTACGACCTCGGGCACGTGCTCGACGAGACCGTGCCTGTGTTTCCCGGGCGCTACTTCAAGCAGACGCTCGTCACGACCGCGCACCACGCCAATCCCGGCGGGGGCGTCGGCGAGAACGAGGTCAACTGGATCACCGAGCTCGTGTCGGGAACGATGCAACTCGGTACGCATCTCGACGCGCTCTCGCATCTGCAGATGGGCGATCGGGGTTACGGCGGCTTCTCCGTCTCGGACCTGGCCGGCACGGCCGGCGTGACTCGGCTCGGGATCGAGACCGTTCCGCAGATCGTCACGCGCGGCTGGCTCGTCGATGTGGCGCGGCTACCAGCGGGCGCTGTCGTCACGCCGGCGGACTGCGGCGGGATCGATCCCGAGCCGGGTGACGCCGTCCTGTTTCACACCGGCTGGGGCCGCCACTGGGGCGACCCAGACGTCTACCTGAGCGGCGAGCCGGGGCCGGGGTGCGAGCTGGCGGCGTGGCTGGCGGAGCGCCGGGTGGCGCTGACCGGCTGCGACACGTGGAGCTACGGCCCCGTCCCGCCGGAGGACCCGGCGCGGCCTTTCCGCGTGCCGCAGATCCTCAATATCGAGCACGGGATCTTCGTCGTCGAGAACCTCCGCCTCGAGCAGCTTGCCGCAGCCGGCGTACAGCGGTTCGCCTTGATCCTCACCCATCCAAAGCTCCGGGGCGCGACCGGGGCATGGACATCCCCGATCGCCCTCGTCTGAGGAGATGGTAGCCATGGAGCACTACGACGTCATCATCATCGGCACCGGCGCCGGTGGCGGCACGCTCGCGCACAAGCTCGCGCCGAGCGGCAAGAAGATCTTGCTGCTCGAACGCGGCGGGTACCTGCCACGCGAGCCCGCGAACTGGGACAGCCGAGAAGTGTTCCGCAAGGAGCGCTACCTGGACGACGAGCTGTGGCTCGACAAGGACGGCACGCCGTACAAGCCCCACCAGCAGTACTTCGTCGGCGGCAACACGAAGTTCTACGGTGCGATCCTGTTCCGGCTGCGCGAGCGGGACTTCGACGAGGTTCGGCACGACGGCGGGATCTCGCCGGCATGGCCGATCTCCTACGACGAGCTCGAGCCGTACTACGCCGAGGCTGAGCGGCTGTACCTCGTGCACGGGCAGCACGGTGAGGACCCAACCGAACCGGCGCGGTCCGGCCCGTTCCCGCACCCGGCGGTCTCGCACGAGCCGCGGATCCAGCAGCTCTCCGACGACTTTGCGCGCACCGGGCATCACCCCTTCCACCTACCGGTCGGCATCGATCTCGACGAGTCCGATCCTGAGGCCGGACGCTGCGTACGGTGCAACCGCTTCGACGGCTTCCCGTGCCTGACCGACGGCAAGGCCGATGCGCACGTGCGGTGCGTCCGGCCCGCGCTCACGCACGAGAACGTCACGTTGCGCACGCACGCGCGGGTGACGCGGCTCGAGACGGAGGCCTCGGGGAACACGGTGAACCGGGTGATCGTCGACCGGCGAGGGGCTGAAGAGGTCTACGGCGCTGACATCGTCGTCGTCTCGTGCGGCGCGACCAACTCGGCCGCGCTGCTGCTGCGGTCGGCCAACGAGGAGCATCCGCGGGGCCTGGCCAATTCATCCGATGTCGTGGGCCGGTTCTACATGGCGCACATCAATTCCGGCGTGATCGCCCTGTCCCAGACGCCGAACACGACGACGTTCCAGAAGACGCTCGGGATCAACGACTACTACTTTGGGGATCCCGCCCGCCGCGGGGAGGATTCCGAGCTTCCGCTCGGCCATATCCAGATGCTCGCCAAGTCCGACAAGGAGATCCTGCGTGGTGGCGCTCCATGGTTCGCGCCCGGCCTGGCACTCGACTACGTCGCCCGGCACGCGATCGACTTCTGGATGACGACCGAGGATCTGCCGCACCCGTCCAACCGCGTCACGATCGAGCGCTCGGGCCAGATCCGCGTGTCCAAGACCTACCACAACCTCGCGCCGCACAAGCGGCTGCTGGGGAAGCTGAAGGCGCTGATGGGGCCGCTCGGCTGTCACGAGACCGCGATCCCGAGCTGGTCGATCCTCGACCAGCGGATCCCGCTCGCCGGCAACGCGCACCAGTGCGGGACCGTCCGCTTCGGCACCGATCCGACCACCTCGGCGCTCGACATCAACTGCCGCGCACACGACGTCGACAACCTCTACGTCGTCGACACGAGCTTCTTCCCGTCAAGTGCGGCGGTCAACCCGGCGCTGACGGCCATGGCCAACGCGCTTCGGGTCGGCGACCACCTGCTCGAGCGGCTCGGCGTGCGGTCGCAGTCCATGGTGGCAGATGAAGATCACTCCGACCGTGTGGAGGTCCTCGCGTCATGAGAACCGCAGAGAAGGTTGCAAGCAGCGTCGGCAAGGGGCTGGTCGCGGGCGTTGCCGGCACCGCCGCGATGACCGTGTCGAGCACGCTGGAGGCGCGGCTGCGCGGCCGCGCCCCGAGTACCGCCCCTGCGCGGGCCACCGCCAAGGTGCTCGGCATTGCCTCGTTCGAGGACGCGGTCGCGCAGGCCCGCTGGAACGATCTGTCCCACTGGGGGTATGGCACCGGATGGGGCGTGGTGCGGGGCCTGCTCGACGCCGCCGGACTGCCACCCCGCAAGGCGACCGCCGCCCACGGGGCGGCCGTCTGGGGAAGCGCTCAGGTCACGCTGCCGGCGCTCGACATCGCCCCACCGGCGATCTTCTGGGGCAAGCAGGAGGTTGCGATCGACGCCTTCCATCACGCGGTGTACGCGATCGCGACGGGCATCGCCTACCAGCTGCTCAGCTCCGGGAACGGTCGGGCGGCGTGAGCCCGCCGGCGCGGCTGCTCGCGCTCCGGGTCGCGGCCGGCGGTGTGTTCGTCGCGTTCGGGATCGGGAAGTTCGTCAACCACGCCTCCGAACTGGCGTCGTTCCGCGGCTACGGCTTGCCCGCGCCGGCGATCTTCGTGCTCGTCATCGGGGTCATCGAGGTTGTCGGCGGGGCGTTGCTGATCGCCGGCGTGTGGATCCGCCCAGTCGCGATCGTGCTGGCCGCCGATATGGTCGGCGCGATCATCGTCTCAGGCCTGGGCCGTGGAGAGCTCGTGAGCCTCACGCTTGCGCCGGCAGAGCTGGCTGCGATGATTCTGCTGCTTGCGCTGCATCCTGGCCCGCGCGCCACGCGGCCAGACCCTCGGTGAGCGGCCGGGCGACCTCCGGCACGGTGACCACGATCGTGGTGCCGAGCACGGACCAACCCGCGACGATGTACGGCGAGGTAGTAAGAACGCATCCAGGGCGATCTTCCCCACCTCGTGACGCCGGTGGGGGTGTGGGCATCTGTGTCCGCCGGCGGTGAGCAATCGCGCACGGTACGCCAAGCGCGGGCGACCGTGGCGGATTGTGTCCGCACGGACGGCCCGCAGAGGAGCGCTGAGCGCGCGCCACAGCGCTTCACCACGTGCGCATCGGCCTTGCCGTCGGTCAGGCACGGGAAGGCCGGGCCGACCGCACCCTGCTCATGCCATGGAGCCGATGGCCTGCTGCTGGCTCTCTTGCCACGCCGCGCGGGCGTCGGCTGTGGTCGGGTCGAAGTCGGGCTTGATCCGGCGGAACAGGTCCTCGAGGTCGTCCCACAGCCGGTAGGCGGACGGCCGGCCCCAGAACCAGTAGCCGACGTAGACTTTGTCGATCACGAGGCCCGGAGCGAGCACGAGCGTGTGCGGGACCGTGGCGTTGTCGTGATGAGGGTCGGTGTACTCGTGGATGCCGAGCCCGCGCTGGACCTCGAGGTTCTCGTCGCACAGGTGTGTCCACTGTGCCGGCGTCGAGATCTTCAGCTTGTAGGTCTCGTGCTGGTCGTTGGGGAGGATCGTGACCATGTTGGTGAAACCGACGACGCACCACTCGTAGAGCTTGATCAGCTCCCTTTGGTGCTGGCGCTCGCGCGGGCAGTGCTCGCCGCGGCCGAGCAGGACGACCATCGGCTCGTCGCCCTGAAGCTC
>Ga0335069_10017082_pt1 | contig 10115 bp, 7 predicted proteins | sample Lox_Sample_11_FD_206714 | JGI IMG/M metagenome (GOLD analysis project Ga0335069, IMG submission 206714) | Soil microbial communities from Loxahatchee National Wildlife Refuge, Florida, United States - Lox_Sample_1.1 | ecosystem: Environmental > Terrestrial > Soil > Wetlands | place: USA: Florida...
CGGCCTTCTCCAGGTCGGCGTCGGCGAAGATAATATTGGCGCTCTTGCCGCCGAGCTCCAGGGTGAGCCGCTTGACCTGGCGCGCGCAGTCGGCCATGATCCGCTGGCCCACCTCGGTGGACCCGGTGAAGACGATCTTCCGCACCGCGGGGTGGTCGACCAGCCGCTGGCCCACCACGCTCCCCTTGCCCGGCAGCACGGTGAACACTCCAGGAGGCAGGCCGGCCTCCAGCGCCAGCTCCCCGATCCGCATCGCGGTCAGCGGGGTGGCCTCGGCCGGCTTGGCCACGACCGTGCACCCGGCGGCCAGCGCGGGCGCCATGCCCCAGGACAGGATCGGCATCGGGAAGTTCCACGGCACGATCAGGCCGACCACGCCGACCGGCTCGTGGAAGGTGACGTTGAGCCCGCCCGGCACCGGGATCTGCTTGCCGCTCAGCCGTTCCGGCGCCGCCGAGTAGTACAGCAGCACGTCGCGGACCTGCCCGGCCTCCCACCGGGCCGCCCCGATTGGATGGCCCGAGCCGCTCACCTCGAGACCCGCGAGTTCCTCCGAGGCGGCGTCCACGGCCGCGGCGAACGCGCGCAGCATCCGGGCCCGGTCCCCCGGCGCCACGGCCCGCCAGCCCGGCAGCGCCGCCGAGGCCCGGGCGATGGCCTGATCCGCCGCCTCCTCCGAGGCCTGGGTCAGCGTGGTGACCGGCTCCTCGGTCGCGGGGTTGAGCACGGTAAACGTGGACATACGTCAGGCATCCCTGTTCATAGGCGTTCGAAGCCGCGCCGCAGCTCCCAGTCGGTCACCGCGGCCTCGTAGGCGGTCAGCTCGACCTGGGCGTAGTTGGCGTAGTGCTCCACCACCTCCGCGCCGAACGCCTCCCGGGCCAGCTCGCTCTTCTCCCACAGGTCCAGCGCGTGGCGCAGGGTGTGCGGGACGCGCGCCGAGGTGTCGGCGTAGGCGTTGCCGGTCATCGGCGGCTCGAGCGGCAGCTCGTTGTCGATGCCGTGCAGGCCCGCCGCGATCATCGCGGCGATCGCCAGGTACGGGTTCACGTCGCCGCCGGGCACCCGGTTCTCCACTCGCAGCGAGGAGCCGTGACCGACCAGCCGCAGCGCGCAGGTGCGGTTGTCCGGCCCCCAGCGGACCGAGGTGGGAGCGAAGCTGCCCGGCACGAAGCGCTTGTAGGAGTTGATGTTCGGCGCATAGCACAGCGACAGCTCGCGCAGCGCGGCGAGCTGGCCGGCCAGGAAGTGCTCACCGAGCTTCGACAGGCCGTACTCACCGTCCCCGGCCATCACCGGAGCCCCGTCCGAGGCAGACCGCACGGACAGGTGGATGTGGCAGGAGTTTCCCTCCCGGTCGTTCGGCTTGGCCATGAACGTGATGCTGTTCCCGTCCTGGGCCGCGATCTCCTTCGCCCCGGTCTTGTAGATCGAGTGGTTGTCGCAGGTGGTCACCGCGTCCGCGTAGCGGAACGCGATCTCGTGCTGGCCGAGGTTGCACTCGCCCTTGGCCGACTCCACGTACAGCCCGGCCCCGGCCATGCCGTTGCGGATCCGGCGCAGCAGCGGCTCGATCCGGGCCGTGCCCAGGATCGAGTAGTCAACGTTGTACTGGTTGGCCGGAGTCAGGTCCCGGTAATCGCGCGCCGCGGCCTCCTCGTAGGAGTCCTGGTAGACGACGAACTCCAGCTCGGTCCCGGCCATCGCGGTCCATCCCCGCGACGCCAGCCGCGCGGTCTGGGCGTTGAGGATCTGCCGCGGCGAGGCCAGCACCGGCGCGCCGTCCAGCCAGGTCAGGTCCGCGATCACCAGGGCCGAGCCCTCGTGCCACGGGATCCAGCGCAAGGTGTCCATGTCCGGCACCATGACGAAGTCGCCGTACCCGCGCTCCCAGGACGACATGGCGTACCCGTCCACCGTGTTCATGTCCACGTCCACGGCCAGCAGGTAGTTGCAGCCCTCGGAGAAGTTCTCGGCCACCTCCTCCAGGAAGAACTCCGCCGACAGCCGCTTGCCCTGCAGGCGGCCCTGCATGTCGGTGAAGGCGAGCACGACGGTATCGATCTCGCCCGCGCCGGCCGCGGACCGGAGTTCCTCCACGGTCAGCAGGCCGCGCCGCCTGCCGGTCTCGGATGGCATCAGACAGAAAGCTCCCGTTCGATCGCGGCCAGTTCTTCAGCCGAACCCTGCACCTTCGGGCCCTTGAACCACTTCCTCGCCGAGACCAGCCAGTAGATGCCCGCGTACCCGATCACCACGGCCACGGCGATACACGCGTAGTTGAACGTGGTCAAGTTGATCGGGCCGAACTGCGGGAGCATGAACAGGAAGAAGATGATCACGACCCAGGCCACGGCAATCCAGCCGACCACGTAGCTCCACCGGCCCAGGTGCCACGGCCCGCGCTTGAAGTTCTCCCCCTGCCGCAGCCGCAGGTATGTCGGGATCACGTAGGCGACGTAGAGGCCGATGGTGGCGATGGCGGTCACCGCGCCGTAGGCCACGGCGTTCCACAGGTACGGCAGCCCGAGGATCAGCGCGCCGCCGGCGGCCAGCCAGATCGCGTTGGTCGGCGTCCTGGTCCGCTTGTTCACCTGGTGCCAGATGTTCGAGCCGGGTAGCGCCCCGTCCCGGGAGAATGCGTAGATCATCCGCGAGTTCGCGGTGATCGAAGACATGCCGCAGAACAACTGGGCGCCGATCGCCACCAGCAGCAGCAGTTCGGCGCCGGTCCGGCCGATCGAGTCGATCCAGATCTGGCCCGGGGCGACATTGCCCGCCGTCGCCTCGGCCACGTAGTTGGCCTTCTGGATCGCGAACGTCATGCCGATCAGCAGCACCCAGCCCGCGATGAGCGAGACCAGGATCGACAGGTAGATGCCGCGCGGGCCGCTGCGCGCCGCCCCGTGGGTTTCCTCGGTCATGTGCGCCGAGGCGTCGTACCCGGTGAAGGTGTACTGGGCCATCAGCAGCCCGATCGGCAGGATGTACCACCAGCCGATGTGGAACCCGGACATGTTCACCAGGCCCGTGAACACGAACTTGGGATCGGCGTGGTGCACGCCAGGCTTCAGGCCGAACGTCACCGCGCCGACGATGATCAGCACGCCGGCGATGTGCCACCAGACGCTGACGTTGTTCAGCAGCGCCACCAGCCGGATGCCGAACTGGTTCATGGTGGCGTGCAGCAGCAGCACCGCGGCGTAGATCACGATCGTGTGCCAGTGCGTGGTGTAGTCGAAGCCGAACCACAGGTTGAGCAGGAAGTTGATGAACAACGCCGCGCCGAAGTCGATGCCGGCAGTGACCGCCACCTGCCCCAGGAAGTTGAACCAGCCGGTGAACCAGGACCAGGCCGGGCCGTTGCGCGGCGCGAGCTTGGCCGCCCAGTAGTACAGGCCGCCGGCCGTCGGGAAGCTGGAGCACACCTCGGCCATGGCCAGGCCGACGAACAGGGTCATGATCCCGACGAGTGGCCAGCCCCAGACGATAATAACGGGCCCGCCGATCTGCATGCCGAACCAGAACAGGGTCAGGCAGCCGGACAGGATCGAGATGATCGTGAACGATACGGCGAAGTTCGAGAACCCGGACATCCGCCTGCGCAGCTCCTGCGCGTAGCCGAGCTCGTGCAGGCGGCGCTCGTCCTCGCCCGCCGTCGTCGCGGCGGCTATGTCGTCGGCCATGGGATCTCCCTCAGGCGAACAAGCACATATGGATGGAAGCGATCCATTGAATGAACGTATTCACCCACCGCGCCCACGAGCGTGTCAAGGGGTGCCCGATCGGCGTTACCCGCCTGCTACACGGGCGTTGCTACTTCTCGCCGAGGAAACCGCGGAGCAGCGCCGCGGTCCCGGCCACGTGCTCCTCCATCGCGCGCCGGGCCCGGTCGGGATCACCGGCCAGGATGGCCCGGACAATGGTGGCGTGCTGGACGTTCGCGTGCTCCAGGTTGCGGCCGAGCATGGGGATGGCGTTGAGCAGATCCACCAGCTGGACCCGGGCCTCGACCACGCTCGCGGTCAGCATCGGCGAGCCCGCCGCGTCGGCGATGGCCAGGTGCAGCCGAGTGTCGGCCGGCCGGTAGCCGGCCGGGCCGCACACGTACATGGCGGCCAGGCATTCGGCCAGGCTCTCCCGCTGCTGCATGCTCAGGCTGGCCCGGGCCGCCATCTCGGCCGCGCCGGTCTCCACCACCCGGCGGTATGTCAGCGCGTCGTCGAGCTGGGTGCCCATGTTCCGCGCGGTCCTGGTGAGCTCGTCGTGCACCATCGGCTCGGGCTGGCGCAGCACAAAGGTGCCGCCGAACCGGCCCCGCTTGGTCTCGACGTACCCGGCGGCGGCCAGTTCGCGCAGCGCTTCTCGCAGAGTTATACGGCTGATGCCGAGCCTGCGGGTAAGTTCCCGTTCCGGCGGGAGCCGGTCGCCGGGCGCGTACACCCCCAGCTTGACGCCTTCGAGCAGCCGCTCGACGGTTTCCTCGAAGGCATTGCCCGTCCGCACCGCGCGGAATACCGCCGCGGTGATGGCGGGCGACCCTCCCGGCACGGTTCTTATCTCCTGATAACCCGATGTTGCCACTGCACGGCAACATATAACGCACAAAGATTAGATCATAGGCGCAAGTACCGTGCTTCCCGCGGTGGCTCGTTCCGCCGCGGCCCGTTCGGTGGCCGCCGCGGCGAGCGCGGTGAACAGGCGGGGATCGGTGCCCTGCTCCGGGTGCCACTGCACGCCGAGCACGAAGCCGGAGAACCCGTCGAACTCGGTCGGCCCCGCCTCGACCGCCTCGATGGTGCCGTCCTCCTCCCAGGCCACCGCCTTGAGCCCGTCGCCGAGCAGGTCGACAGCCTGGTGGTGGTGCGTGGGCACCTCGATGAAGCCGTCCTCGGGCAGGATCGTGGCCAGCGTGCTGTCCGGGCTGATCCGCACCTGGTGCAGGCCGAAACCGTTCGGCGGCCCGTCGTGCCGTCCGTGCCCGACCAGATCCGGCAGGTGCTGGTGCAGCGTGCCGCCCCGGCAGACGTTGAGTACCTGCATGCCGCGGCAGATGGCGAGCAGCGGTACGCCGAGTCGCAGTGCGTGGCTGGTGACGGCCAGGTCCCATGCGTCCCGCAGCGTCGCCGGGGCCTGCGTATGCTGGTGCCGGGCCGCGCCGTACCTGACCGGGTCGATGTCGGGTCCGCCCGTGACCACCAGGCCGTCCAGGCTCACGACGGTGGCGCGGGCCTCTTCGTCGTCGCCGCCCGGCGGCAGTAGGACCGCTCGGGCGCCGCTGCGCCGCACCGCGTCGACGTAGACGTAGGGGAGCATCGCCGCCCGGGCTGACCAGCCTCGCCAGGACGCATGATCCTCGTACGTGGTAATGCCAATAACCGGCGTCATAGTTCCCCTTTGAACTGATCCTCCGTGCGCCGCTACCCCCGGGAACACAGGTAACACGGTCATTCCGAACGGGCCGTGGTTCCTGCTCACCTTGCGTGTTGCTGCTCACCTACCGTGCACGTGGAACGGATAACTGGTGGCGGTGTTGAGGATCAGGTTAGCAGTGGTTCGTCTGGTGTTTCGGAATGTTACTTATGTGACAACCTGTGCTTGCGGGACAATTCAGTGTAGATCCACGGTCGGCGGTTCGCCTGGCGAACGGAGAAATTGGTGACTCACAGTTAGTCTGGCCCTTCGTGCAGCGGTCTGCGCCGCCTTTGATCCCGCGTTCCCTAGACCGTAAGAAGATCGCGCGTACGCGCCTGATGGGCGGGCCAGCAGGGGAATTGGTGCTGGACCGGGTCGGCGACGAGCCGTTCCATCGCCATGCGGGTCACCTGGTTGTCCGGGGTGTAGACGACCATCCGCGCGCCGGGCGCCGCCTGCACCGCGAAGCTGGTGGAGGTCATCGGCAGCCGCGGGTACAGCGGATGCCGGAACACCTTGACGTACTGGGCTGGCTGGGCCACGTCCTGGGTGGCCCAGATGGTCGCGAACTCAGGACTGGCCGCCTCCATCCGCCGGATGAAGCCGGTCCAGGCCGGATCGCCCACGTGATGCCCGTAGGCCGCGCGCAGCTGAGCGACCATGGCGGCGAGCTGGTCGGCCCGGTTCTGCACCGCGGTGCAGCAGTCCGGCCGGGTGAAGGAGTACAGCAGGGCGTTCCGCTGGCCCGGGGACGCCTGCGCGATGTACGGGAACAGCACCTGGTAGGCGGTATTCCAGGCCAGGATGTCGAACCGCTCGGTCACCACGCTGGCCGGCATCGGGTTCAGCCCGTCCAGGACGACCTGGATCTGCGGCCCGAGGACCGGGCCGCCCTCGTCGGAGTGCGCGGCGTCCGGCACCTCGGCCAGCCGGAACAGGTGCTGCCGCTCGATCGCGTCCAGCCGGAGCGTCCTGGCCACCGCCTCGAGCACCTGGACGCTGGCCCGGATCGGGCGTCCCTGCTCCAGCCAGGTGTACCAGGTCACGCCGACCCCGGACAGCTGCGCGACCTCCTCGCGGCGCAGCCCGGCCGTCCGGCGCCGGTGCCCGCTGGGCAGCCCCGCGTCCTCCGGCGTGATCCGCGCGCGCCGGCTGCGCAGGAACGCCGCCAGCTCTCTGTTTTTCTCCGGCCGCCTGAGCGCCACCTCACCCATGGTCCCATCCTGCCCGCCCGCGCGGCGGCCTGCCAGGTGGTGTCAGTACCAGGATAAGTAGTGTCTTGGTACCTGGATAACGCAGGCACCAGGCTTGATTCATGACCAACATGCTGACCCGAGATGCCCATGCCGGCCTGCTGGCCGGCCGTGACCGCCTGGTGCGTCCCGGTCTCGTCCTGGCCGTGGTCCTCATCGGCCAGTTCATGGCCGTGCTCGACGCGTCCATCGTCAACGTCGCCGCGCCGTCGATCCATGCCAGCCTGCGCGCTTCCGGCGCCGGCCTGCAGCTGGTCGTGGCCGGATACACCATTACCTATGCGGTCCTGCTGGTGACCGGCGCCCGGCTGGGCGACATCCTCGGCCACCGGCGCGTGTTCCTGGGCGGGCTCGTGCTGTTCACGCTGGCCTCGCTCGGCTGCGGCTTGGCCGGCACGGCCGGCCTGCTGATCGCACTGCGCTTCGCCCAGGGGGCGGGCGCCGCGGTGATGATCCCGCAGGTGCTCAGCCTGATCCAGCGCACCCACACGGGGTCGGCCCGGGCCGGCGCGATGAGCCTGTACGCCGCGGTGATAGCAGGCGGCGCGGTGGTCGGCCAGCTGGCTGGCGGGCTGCTGATCAGCGCGAACCTGTTCGGCTCGAGCTGGCGCCCGGTGTTCCTGGTGAACGTGCCCATCGGCGTGGCGCTGCTGGCCGTCGGCGCCCGGGCCTTGCCGCACGGCCAGGGCGAGCCCGGCCGCACCCTCGACCTGCCCGGCCTGGCCCTGCTCACCCCGGCCGTGCTTGTGTTTGTCCTCCCGCTCGTGCTCGGCCAGCCCGAACACTGGCCGCTCTGGGGCTGGCTCCTGATGGCCGCCAGCGTGCCCCTGGTTGTCGCCTTCGCCGCGGCCGAGCGCCGGGTCGCCGGGTCGGGTGGCACGCCGCTGATTCCGGGCCGGGTGCTGCGGGTACCTGGCGTGCCGGTCGCGATCGCCGCCCTGTTCACGGTGATGACCGTCTTCAGCGGGTTCTTCTTCATCCTCGCGCTGCACCTTCAGGACGGCCTGGGCTTCTCGCCGCTGCGGGCGGGCCTGGCCTTCGCCCCGGCCGCGGTGACCTTCGCCCTGGTCAGCCTGAACTGGCGGCGGCTGCCGACGCGGTGGCACGGTGCCCTGATCATCAGCGGCTTCGCCCTGTTCGCGGCGGGCATGGCCGGCCTGGCCTGGGTGCTGCACGCCGGCGGGACCGGGGGAGTGGGCCTCTACCTGCTCGGCGGCCTCAGTGGCGCCGGGATGGCGGCGGCGTTCAGCCCGCTGATGACCCGCGTGCTGCTGCGCGTGCCGATAGAGCTGGCCGCGGATGCGACCGGGGTCGTGGTCACGGTGAACCAGCTCGGCCTGCTCGTCGGCGTGGCCACGTTCGGCACCCTGTACCTGAACCTGGCCGGGCGCCTGCCACGGGCACTGCCCGGCACTCTGCCTGCCCATGCTGGCCTCGGCGCGTTCCGCCACGTGTCAGCCCACGCCGAGGCCATCACCTTCCTCGCCCTGGCCGCCCTGGCCGTCGCGGGCGTGGCCCTGGCCATCACCCACGTCACCAGCCGCCACCACGCGCCCGCCTAGCGTCCCCGGCTCATCGTGGACACTTACCCCTCGGATTCCGCGGGTAGGTGTCCACGGTCATTACCGGGTCAGCGGCCGAGCGGCGCGTACGCCCGGCTCTGGCGCTCGCTCTGGCGTTGCCACGCTCATGGATGTCGCGGCCTCTGATGCCCTGGTGCCGCTGGTGCCAGAGCGACGGAAGTCGCTCTCCGGTGCGGGTGCTGCCTCAGCCGCAGCGGGCGCGAGCGCGTCCAGGTTGCTGGGGTACATTCGGGCCTGCGGAGAGGAGGGACGATGGCCATCGTGGTGCTGGTGCTCTGGCTGTTCACCGCGGGCGCCGGGTTCTACCTCCTGGTAACCAGCAACCTCGGCCGCGCCCGCCCCGCGCCCAGCCCGCCCGCCGCCAGCGCGCCCGCGGCCCATGCCCCCGCCGCCAGCCCGCCCGCCGCCAGCGCGCCCGCGGCCCATGCCCCCGCCACCAGCGCGCCCGCGCCCCATGCGCCCGCCGCCGCGCCCTCCGCTGCCGAACCCGCCACGGCCTCGATCGGCACAACGACCGCGCCAGCCGCCCCGGCTGCCCAAGCCGTCGCCGCGCCCGCCGCAGCGTCGGCGTCGCCGCCCTCCAAACGCGAGATGCGACGGGCGGCGCGGGACCGGTTCGACCCGCCCTCGCTGACCGCGGCCAAGAACGCGCCGGTGGTGCCAGGCCTGCGTTCGCTGCTGGAGTTCGCGCATCCGGCGTCCGCGATCGTGGGCCTCGGGTTCTGGCTGGCCTTCACGTTCGTCCACGACCGGGCTCTCGGCTGGATCGGGTTCGGGCTGGTGACGGTTACCGTCTGCCTGGGACTGACCTGGTACACGGTCAACACCCGCGCCGCCAGAAGAACAAGTAGTGAGCCCGGGCCATCGTTCAGCACCCGCGCGGTCATCCTGCACGGCGGCGCGGCCTCGGTGACCTTGGTGCTGGCCGCCCTGGCCGCCCTCGTGCTGAGCCGATAGCACGGCATCCAGCAGAAAGCGGCCAGTGCACCCGACCGCCTGCACGGATGGGGGGAGACGAGCGATCATCGAGCCTGGGAGCGTTGGTTGATGGCTCAATGATCTTGGCCGTCGCGTGCACTGACCACCACTCATAACTACGGGCTGCCGTCTCCGACGGCTCATTCGCCGGCACCCGCGTAAGCAGTCGGTAAGAATTTCTGTCCGCCGACTTGAACCGTGGCCCGGCCGGGGACGGTTACATGAACGGGTAGCCCTAGATACGATCTTCCGCGATATGCCGACCGGGCAAAGGACCTCGGACTTGACGAAGGTGGACGGTAACGGGGAAAGCCTGCAGCCCCCGGAAGCCCAGGCGACCCCAGATCCGGAAACCCCAGATCCGGAAACCCCAGATCCGGAAATCCCAGATCCGGAAACCCCAGATCCGGAAATCCCAGATCCGGAAACCCCAGATCCGGAAACCCCAGATCCGGAAACCCCAGATCCGGAAACCTCGGATCCGGGAACCCCGGACGATCCGCCCGCCCCGGAACCGCCGGCCGCCCCGCGCGAGCCAGCAACCGACTCCGACGAGCCGGAAACGCCGCATACCCGCACAGGCTTGAGCAGACGCCGCGCGCTCACCGTGCTCGGCGCCGGCGCCGGCGCCCTGATCGCCGAACAGACCCTGGTCGCCGACGGAATCCCCCCGGCGACCGGATCAGGGCTCCCGGCGGTCCAGGCCAGGCCCGCGCCCCCCGAACCCGGCGGCTACGCCCCCGACGGCACCGCGGGCCGCGCTGCGGCGCTGCCCCTCGATGCGGTCGAGCTGCTCGACAGCCCGTTCCGCCAGAATCAGGCGCGGAACACCGCGTACCTGCTGTTCCTCGACCCCGAACGGATGCTCCGCTCGTTCCGCATTAAC
>Ga0335069_10017083_pt1 | contig 10115 bp, 11 predicted proteins | sample Lox_Sample_11_FD_206714 | JGI IMG/M metagenome (GOLD analysis project Ga0335069, IMG submission 206714) | Soil microbial communities from Loxahatchee National Wildlife Refuge, Florida, United States - Lox_Sample_1.1 | ecosystem: Environmental > Terrestrial > Soil > Wetlands | place: USA...
AAGCCATAAAACTATTTACCTAAACAACGATCTTGAACAATATCCCGAAGACGTTTGAGTAATACTGGGATCTTTCAAAGGCTTCGAACGAGGAGGAGGCAAAGCCCGCTGCGCCTCCAGCGGCGAAGCTCGCGAAAAAGATCGCCAAGGCGGTTGCGAAGGAACTGCCTCCTGTAACTCCCATGCTGGAAGTCACGATCAAAGAACTCGGCGCCGAGCCGGCTGCTTTAGCGCTCGAACCCGAAAAGCTCGAGGAAACCGTGCGGGAAGCGGTCAAAGATGCAGTCAAGGAAGTTCTAGAAGAGGTTGTCGAGCAGACGAAGCCGGTCTGATCGCTTGGACTCGCAGTGAAGTTCCTGATACTGCAAGGAACCTGTAGATTTTACCCTCAGCTACGTACTCCGAACCGCCCGCAGTCCCTAAGCCAGTGTTTCTCAGCAATACGCGATTGGCAGGGGTCCTGCTCCGAATACTACCGAGGAGCAGGCAATGAGTACGGAAGTCCTTATCATTATCATCCTGGCCGTCTGCGCCATTATTCTGATCGCGGTGGCAATCGCTGAACGACGGAAAGCTCGCCGATTGCGAATCAAGTACGGCCCGGAATACCAGAGGCTGGTCGAGCAAGAACACGGCCGGACGAGGCGCGCGGACCAAATCTTAGAACAGCGCGAGAAGCGGGTGCAAAAACTACAGATCCGGCACCTGACGCCAGCGGAATGCGACGAGTTCGCCAATCAGTGGCGGCTGATTCAGGAAGAGTTCGTGGATAATCCAACGGCCGCCGTCACGCGGGCAGACTCACTAGTTAACAGGGCCATGGCGGCTCGAGGATATCCGATGAGCGATTTTGAACAGCGCGCAGCTGACATATCCGTGGAGCATCCGCAACTGGTGACCGATTACCGGATTGCGCACGACATCTCGGAACGAGACCGTGTGGGCCAAGCCACCACTGAGGAACTACGCAGGGCCATGCAACACTACCGCAGCCTGTTCGAGCAGGTACTGGAGTCGCACGTAATGCATCCCGCCGAGGTTCGTCCGTAAAAAATTGAGAGAAACATCGCGCAAAAAAGAGGTACACAGATGAACGAGAATCAATCTGGAATCAAAGGGGCGGACTTCACGATGAATCCACCCATCGTCGACCGTCCGTCAAGCCCTGAGCGAGCAAATCTTCAGAAGGCTCCAACGCAACTGGACGCGCTTTTCCCGACCGTCGAGACTGAAGCGTACCGGTCGAACTGGCATGGGATTCAAGGCGACTTTGTCGATGACCCGAAGCGCGCAGTTCAGCAGGCCGACCAACTGGTGGCGACGGTCATTCAGCGGCTCGAATCGCAGTTCGCGAATGAGCGCAAGCGGCTGGAAGAGGGCTGGTCGAAGAACGGGGACGCCTCGACCGAAGACCTGAGGCAGGCTTTGAGGAGATATCGGGCCTTCTTCGATCGCTTATTGTCGTTATAGGCCCAGTAGCCCGGGGGTGGATCGGCGAAAGCACAACTGAGAGCTTTGATTCGCCCCCCATTCACCGTGTCTTGGCGCGATGGAAATCTCCGATCCCGAGGAGTAACATAGAGGCGTTATGCGGCTTTTGGCGGCAGCATTCGCAGCATTATTCCTTTTGATCGGATTGCTTTGGGGCCAGGCGCGATGGCAATCGCCGATTTCGCGGCGTATCATGTTGTGGTATGCGGGCAATTACTGACTTGGGCCGCAGACGTTTCCTGCGAGTAGCCGCAGCGGGAGCAGCGACCATCGCGGTGAAAGCGCCTGAGCTGCGGGCGCAGAGCGTACTCCCGGCGCAAAGCGCCGCCCCCGCGGCGCAGGGCGACACTATTTTCGTCTGCCCCATGGACCCGGACGTTCGATCGAACCAACCCGGAGTCTGCAAACGCTGTGGAATGAAGATGGTTTCCGGGATTCCCGATCCCGTCGAGTACCATCTCGATCTCACCACCACCCCGAGGGCCTTGAAGGTCGGCGCGCCGGCTCGCCTCGAGTTTGCGATTCACGATCCCTATAAAGACAGGCAGGTCACTAGCTTCCAGCTTGTCCACGAGAAGCTATTTCACATGTACGTGGTAAGCCAGGACATGCAGTTCTTCCTGCACGACCATCCGGTCTATCAGCCGGACGGAAGCTTCAACTACGATATTTCGTTTCCCAAGGCGGGCATGTACCGGGTGCTTAGCGACTTTTACCCTGACGGCGCGACGCCGCAACTAATCGCCAAAACCGTGATTGTGCCCGGTCAAGCGCCAGCGCCGATCCAGCTCACGAAGGATTACTCGACGAAAACCGCCGAGAACATGCAGGTACAGTTTTGGACCGATCCTCCGCAGCCCATCGCCGGCTTTAAGACGCTGGTCTACTTCAAGGTGTCGCCTGCCGAAGGCTTCGAGAAATGGCTCGGCGCCTGGGGCCACCTCCTGGTCGCGAGCGATGATCTGGTCGACATGATTCACACCCATCCCTTCATCGCCGACGGCGGACCGCAGGTCCAGTTCGACGTTACGTTCCCGCGCGCTCGCGGCTATCGGGTGTGGGTGCAGTTTCAGCGCAACGGCGTGGTGAACACCGCGCACTTCGACGTCCCGGTTGAAGAACTGAAGTAGCTATTTCGATGCTACGCCGGTGTCCGGCGGGAGCAGGGTCACGGATGCGTCCTTAGGGATTCCGCGGATGACGGTGCCCTTGGGCAGATCCATCGCCTCGCGGAGAAGGAATGGATGACCCCACTGCTGCTTGTACTCCTGAATCCACAGCAGCGGTTGCAGGCTACCGTCGGGCAATTGCGCGGTGATCTGGAAGGAAGCTTTATCGGGGACCTTCTGCGGCCATAATCCATCCAGCTTGAAATCGGATTTCACGGTGAAATCGCCGCTAACCGTAAGCGAGCCCTTGGGCGGCGCGCCCGGTGGGGCTGAGTCAAGCTTCGGCGCGGGCGGCAGATCCTTCTCTTCACCCTCCGGGACGCCGCCGTCTGCCCAGCTCACGATCAACTCGAGCTGTTCTTCGGTGAGCGCCTGGTCATTGCGAAAATCGCCGAAGCCTTTCACCGCGCCCCACGGCGGCATGCGCCGAGCGAGCACTTCTTCCTTGATCGCCTCCGCCCACGGTCGCGCATCTTTGTAGGTCATTAAGGAAAAGGCTGCACCGCCGGGATGATGGCAGGAAGCGCAACGTGCATCGATAATGCGCCGGATTTCGCGATCGTAAGTGATCGGGGTGGTGATGATGTCGTGGGCCCACGCTTGGGCGGAGCCGAGCAGCGTGATCGCAAGCAGAATTCGTTGCATCACTATTTGCAGTATAACGCCGCTCCTATCGGGCTGCCGCGCAGTTCATCGGGCTCAGCGCCATGTTCGCGAAGCGCAAGTATGGCCCTGGCGGGCAGCCACGGTCCCAAAGATGTTTGCGCCAAAGCTCGCCTTCGTCGAGACCGGTGTAAGCCCAGTGAGTGGGTCGAGTCGTGAAGAGAAGCCAGACACGGCCAGAGTAACCGCTCGGGACCTTTGCGTCGATATCGGCGATCACGGCTTGTTCCGATGACGATTTGGGGCGTGTGTCTTTGCCTGGCACACAGCACGGCCAGCCCGTGTCGCCAAACGATAGATGAGGCGGCCTCCAATGGAGCATTCCTGAGTACAGAAGGAAACCTTCTTTGCAACAGGCGTGCACGACGATGAGGTCGGATGCCGCCGCGTGATCTCGAAGGAAAGCAACTGCGGAAGCGTAGTCTTCCTCCGGTGCATCACGCCCTTCGATGACTTGATTCGCGGCCGCGAAACCGGCGAGGTTGAATGTGAGTCCGAATGCGACAGCAGCCATGGCTTTCGGCATCTTCGCGCGCTGCAGCAGATCCTCAAACGTCATGATCGCCAGAAAGACGAAACATGGAAGCGCGAAGAGGCGAGTCCGATGGCTGACGGGATAGAGCCGGGCGGCGGCGCTTCCCGCGAGCAGCAGGCAAGGTAGCAGACAGATCAGATAGAACCAGTCTCGCGGCAGCGGTTTGCGCCGCATGAAGACTATCGCCGTGCGGATCGAGGCGAAGATGCAGAACAAAAGAGCGGCGGCAAGCGTAGCGGTCAAATGATTGTCCGGATCGGCGGCCCAGAATTCGCGAAGTCCAGGGGCAAGATTGAACCGAATGAGGAAAAGATACATTGCCAGAAGTTCGGTCGCTGCGACCGCTCCGAGCCACACGGCACGAGATCGTGGCCCGATGAAAAACACAGCCAGAGCGATTCCCGGCAAAAGAAAAACCGACGGATATGCCAGCGGCAACGCAATGGCCACGGTGCCGAGCAGCCATCCGAATCTCTTGCGATCTGGGCGATCCAAGTAAATCGCGCAGGCGAGCAGCAAAGCCGCGGTTGACGCAAGCTCGCCGCTATAGGGTTTCAACGTTCGTGAATATTCAATCGTGGTCAGATCGAACACCACGAAAGCCGTCGCGAGTCCGGCCAATGGCGCGCTGAGTATGCGCCTGGCAGCGGCAAGCAAGAAAACCGCGGCGGCGAGAGCCATCGAAAGCGGTACGATTCGGAACGCGGCATTCGAGGCGCCAGTTGCTTGTACCACTGCTCGTGACAGCAACAGGAACAACGGCGGACTGACTTGCAGCCAACCCGGGTAGAAGAACATTCCGTGTAGCGTCGGCGATTGAATCGAATTGGCGACCCAGGCCTCGTCCACCCACAAGCTCCTCCTGATTCCAAAGAGTCCTAAGGCGAGTACTGTAACCACGATAACCATCGTGGTTAAGGAAGGCACCATCTTCACTCCCGTATGATAGTCGTACGTGAGTGAAAGGATTGTGGTGGTCGGCGGGGGCATCGTCGGCCTTGCGTCGGCATTTCGTTTGCTTGAGCGTATGCCGGACACGCGCGTGACGGTGCTCGAGAAGGAACCCTCAGTCGGGCGGCATCAGTCTAGCCACAACAGCGGTGTGATGCATTGCGGTTTGTACTATAAGACCGGATCGCGGCGGGCGAAGCTCGCGGTGAAGGGCGTCCGCCAGATGGCTGCATTCTGCCAGTCACATTCGATTCCGCATGAGGTTTGCGGAAAGGTGGTGGTCGCGACCAGTCAAGAAGAGATTCCGCGGCTGCACGCGTTATTCGAACGGGGCAACGCGAACGGACTTCGAGGGCTGCGGCTGTTGACGCCGGAGCAACTGCGGGAGATCGAGCCGCATGCGGCAGGACTTGCGGCGATTCACGTTCCCGAGGAAGGTATCACGGATTATCCACGCGTCTGCGAGGTATTAGTAGGGGAAATCAGGTCGCGCGGAGGAGAGGTTGTGACCGGCGCGCTCGTTACGGCGATCCGCCGCGACGGCGCGGGTTGGCGCGTGGTTCACACCGGCGGCGATCACGCCTGCGATTGGGTGGTGACCTGTGGCGGCTTGCACTCCGATCGCGTCGCCGCGCTTACGGGCCGCCGTCGTGCCACGCGAATTGTTCCGTTTCGAGGCGAGTATTATCTGATTCGTCCGGAACGTCAGTTTCTCGCGCGCAATCTCATTTATCCGGTGCCCGATCCCACGCTGCCGTTTTTGGGCGTGCATTTCACGAGGATGATTCGCGGCGGAGTGGAAGCAGGCCCTAACGCGGTTCTGGCGTTCGCTCGGGAGGGGTACACGAAATCGAACATAAATGTTCCAGACGTGTTCGATGCGGTGGCCTTCGCGGGATTGTGGCGTTTCCTCAAGCGGTATCCGCGCGCTTGCTGGCAGGAATTGCGCCGGTCATTTAGCAAAGAATTATTCTGCCGTTCGCTTCAGCGCCTGGTTCCCGAGATCCGGATCGAGGACTTATCGCCCGGAGGATCGGGCGTGCGCGCGCAGGCGATGACGCCGGAAGGATCTCTGGTGGACGATTTTCATCTGATCGAGGGCGAGCGCGAGATTCACGTCGTGAACGCACCCAGTCCCGCCGCGACCGCATCGCTGGCAATCGGGGAGGAGATCACCGACATGCTGGTTGCGCGAATGTAACGCCGTCAACTCTCGCGAGTTAATGCCGCGCGGAGCTTGTCCGAAAACGCCGAAGTAGGTTCCGGCCGCGCGGGGCCTGCCGGTTTGGCAGGAGTGACCTGGGGCGAAGCGGACTTCGCGGCACCGTCCAGAAATCTCTGCTTCCGCAGTGCGCTACGTTCCAGTGCGGAGCTATATCCGCTCCATACGCTGTCGACCGAGCTATCCTTCTCGATCAGCGCGCGCATGCATTCCATCTTCGAATCCATGTTGTCGAGCAGATGCAGCAGCAGCGCTTCCGGAAACAACGGCACCTTCGGCGAACCGAACTCGACCTGACCGTGATGGCTGGCGATCAGGTGCAGAAGCAGATCCCGCAAGCGCTTCGGAAAATCGGGAAACGCGGCAATCTTCTCATCTACCATTTTCATTCCGATGACGATGTGACCCAAGAGTTGCCCCTCATCGGTGTAGGAAAAGCCGCGCGTATAGCTTAGCTCATGGATCTTGCCTAGATCGTGGAGGATGACGCCGGCGAGGAGCAGATCGAAATCGATATCCGGATAATGCGCCGCTGTGAATTTAGCCAACTGGCACATCGACAGCACGTGCTCGATCAATCCGCCGATCCAGTTGTGATGGACATTCTTCGCGGCCGGCGCAGTGCGATACGCAAGCGCAACCTTGGGATCCGCAAAGATTGATTCCAGCAGAGCTTTCAGATGCAGATCGCGCATGCCTGCGACCCATCCCAGCAGCTCCCGAAACATTTCTTCACGATCGCGCTTGGAGACGGGGAAAAAGTCGGCCGAATCCACCTCGGAATCCGCGACCGGCTGGATCTTGTGAATTGTTAGCTGAAGGCGGTTCTGAAAGACCTGCAGAAGCCCTTTGGCGCGAACGAAGCTATCGCGCGCGAACGTATCCAGCACGTCGGCGGCGTTGTCCCACATTTTCGCGTCAAGATCGCCCGTGCGGTCGGCGAGCGTCAGGGACAAGTAAGGGTCGCCGGATTTCTTCTGGCGCACCTCCTTGTGGGAGACAAGGAAGATTCCGGTGATTACCTGGTCGGGCTCCAGCTCACTGATGTACGGCGATTTCATGCGGACCTGGAGCTCTGCCGCCGGTTAGTGGGACGAAGACGTGCCTGTGTTAGGAGCCGAAGTTCCCGGCAGCGGGATGAACCCGAGCAAGCGCTTATGATGGGTTTGCGCGAGAATCTCTTCCTTCTTGATCGTCTCGGGCTTGAGCTGGGCCGGGTCTACCCAGGTGGTGTCCTTATTGGGCGCTGCTCCTGTATCGACGTATCCGGGTTTGATTTCAAGGAATGCCTGCTCGCGCAGCTTGGTCAAGTACGCCCGTAGGGCCGGAATAAAGCGCGGCTGAAACAACCGGGCTTGCACGTCGTTTTGAACTTCTTCGAATGACGGGATGCCGGCCTTCTGATGATCGTCCACGCGCAAGATCAGAAAGCCCTGATCGACCTTGATGGGATCCGTAACAAAGCCCTTGCTCTTGTCCCAAACCAGCGCGGCCATATCCGCGTTGAGATCCTTCTTCGCATACGGCGGAAGCTGTCCGCCTTCCGAAGCTGTCGCGCCGGCGTCGGAGTTCTGGGACGCTAGATCGGCGAAGTTTTCGCCTTTATTGGCGCGCGCCACCAGATCCTTCGCCTTCTTCTCTGCCGCGGCTTGCCCGGCTGCATCCAAACCGGCCGTGGAAACGAGGATCTCGCTCAGGACAACCTGCTCATCCCGGCGAAAGTCCTCCTTGTGATCGTTGTAATACGCCTCGAGTTCCTCACGCTTGAATGCAATTTTGCGAGAGACTTCCTCCTCAACGACGCGCCGCTGGAGAAATTGATTCTTGATCTGCCCCCGATAGTCTTCGAAGGGCATGCCCATATTGTCGCGGACGAACGCCTGGAATTTGTCGGGGTCGGCGATCTTGGCCCTCCGCTGAACATCGCCAAGGTACTTATTCACCTCGGTATCGACCTTGATGTCCATCTCTTTCGCTTTCTGCTCGAGCAAAAGATCGTCGATCCGCTGGCGCAGCAGGTCCGGAAGGCTCTTTTTGACCGCGTCCTCCAGCGCTTGCCCGTTAAGAGCTCCGTTGGACTGCTGGCGCAGATTCTCAGGAAGCTCCTGGCGGTCCTTTTCCAGTTCGCTGCGGGTAACGATGTCGCCGTTCACCTTGCAGATGATCTCATCCATGACGGTGATATCCGCCCATGCCGCGACCGGCGCAAGCACCCCTGCAACAACTAGACAAGACCTCAGCATAGTAGACCGCATAATCATTAATTATATCCGCCTTAGCCTGAGTGCAGGCCAGTCAGGGGGCAATCGATGCGTTTAGGACGTGCGGCGCCGCCGGGCGGTTCCCATGTCCGGAAGGAAGACCGTGAGGAGTCCGAGCGCCGGAAGGAACGCGCATACCTGGTAAACGAACTCGATACTCTTGTAATCGGCGAGTTGTCCAAGGACGGCAGCCCCCAATCCAGCCAAGCCAAAGGCCAGTCCAAAGAACAGACCCGAGATGGTCCCGACCTTTCCTGGGACCAATTCCTGCGCGTAAACCACGATTGCGGGAAACGCTGAGGCAAGCATCATGCCGATGATCACCGTGAGCGGACCGGTCCAGAACAGGTTGGCGTAGGGCAGCAATAGCGTGAAGGGAAGAATACCCAGAATCGAGCACCAGATAACCTTCTTCCTGCCGATCCGATCGCCGATCGGGCCGCCGATCATAGTCCCCGCCGCAACCGCCCCCAGGAACACGAATAAGTGAATCTGGGCATTCTGTACGGAGACATGGAAACGGCTGATCAGGAAGAACGTATAGTAACTGCTCAGACTGGCCATGTACACGAACTACGAAAGCATCAGCGAGCATAGCACTGCAATCGCCACCGTGATCTTGCGCGACGACGGGTGCCCGTCCACGCCGGCTTTGCGGGCGTGCGATTTACCCGCGACATGCCTGTTGCGCTTGTACCAGAATCCCACCCGGGTAAGGATGATGATCGCAATCAAGGCCGCGGCGGAAAACCAGGCGATGCTGCGCTGGCCTTCCGGAAGCACAATGAAAGCCGCCAAGAGCGGCCCTAGCGATGTTCCAAAATTGCCACCGACCTGAAACAAGGACTGCGCCAAGCCATGCTGTCCCCCCGATGCCATTCTTGCGACTCGCGACGATTCGGGATGAAAGACCGACGATCCGATCCCGACCATCCCCACCGCGACGAGGATCGCTGAGAAGCTGGGCGCGGACGAGAGCAGCACCAATCCAATGAGCGTGAACCCCATGCCTACAGGGAGGGAAAACGGCGTCGGCTTGCGGTCGGTGAACATGCCGATCAGCGGCTGCAAGAGCGAAGCCGTTAGCTGCACGGTGAGCGTGATCAGTCCGATCTGGCCGAAATCGAGATGGTAGGAGGTCTTGAGAATCGGGTAGACCGCGGGTATGACCGACTGCATCAGATCGTTCAGCAGATGACAGAAACTGATCGCGGCCAGGATGCTGAAGGCTGTCTTTTCAATCGGGATTTCTGGAATCGGCCCGGGAACGCCGGATATTTCTATGCCGCCGCCGGTGGCGCTTGTACTTGTAGACACCTACTTGTCAGTGTAACCTCCGGCCGCCGAGCACCGCAGTTCTATGACTCTGGGATGCGAATGCTAAGTGAGACGGCGTCGCCAGAGGAGACTCGCTATGCTATTCTGCATTTTGTAGGCACACGCATCGGGGGCCTGTGGCGCAGTTGGGAGCGCGCTTCCATGGCATGGAAGAGGTCGAGAGTTCGAATCTCTCCAGGTCCACCAATCCAAATCCGAATAGAACATAGACATACGAATATGGAACGCTCTTCCAAATCGTGGAAGGAGTTCGGTCCACTGCGTTTCGAACGGTGGCTGCGCGACCCTGTCCCACCAGTCATACACGCTTGGGAAGCCTGGAAGACGGCGCGCTAATTCCACGATCAACACCTTGAAGCCAACGTCATCCTCGGTGACTTCCATCTACGTTAGCTCAACATCGTACCGAGGATCAGCCTAATCTGATCCACGGTGCAAAGTCGCGTTTGTACTCGGCAAACTCGCGGCGCCACTGCGGCCCATAC
>Ga0335069_10017084_pt1 | contig 10114 bp, 6 predicted proteins | sample Lox_Sample_11_FD_206714 | JGI IMG/M metagenome (GOLD analysis project Ga0335069, IMG submission 206714) | Soil microbial communities from Loxahatchee National Wildlife Refuge, Florida, United States - Lox_Sample_1.1 | ecosystem: Environmental > Terrestrial > Soil > Wetlands | place: USA: Florida...
CCGTCGCCTGATTGTGGACTACCACCTGGGCGCCTGGAATAACTGCCCCGGTGGAATCGAGAACATGCCCTGTGAACTGCTGCGTCGTTTGAGACCAGCCGATGATTCCTGCTGTGACTAGCAAGAAAAACACAAGCCAGCGTCCAAAGGCCGCGGTGTTCTGTCTTGCTGTGTTTTTGATTTTTCCGAGCATCTCTGTTACCCCTCCACGAATTCGTTGAAACCTGGTCATTTCTCGCCTTCTATTGCGCGGGCGCTCACGCTCCCGGAGCCTTCACCGCTACTGAAAGCAACACCCGAGGCGGCCGGCGTCAGGAGTCCGACAACTTTTCAGCACGCAATAAGTTCGGTCTGACTTGCGAGGGGACTTTTATTTAAGCGAGTCGACGCAGTCTAGGTATCAAACGGCGCGTAACAGGGATGTAATAGGCGCCTGATCGATGGTTATAGTGCAGAATCTATTCGCGATACGAGAGCCGCCACAAGAGAGGGTGTTACGGTAGGTTATAATCAGTCAACGTTAAAGAAAACGATGTGCATTCCACGTGAAATGAGAGGAAGATGGCGCTAGTAATTTCGGCTCGATAGTATGCCGCCGATCTCCGTACCAAGTGTGGACTATCAAATTGGGTGGAAGGAATACCTGCCGAAACAGGCGTTGGAGTGATGAAATTCTCCCAATCGGAACCCGCCAGTGCAAGAGAGCCTAGGGCGAATTCGAATGCCGCTATCCTCGATCAGCTCCGGCGGATTCAAGACAGCCATTCCTTCTGCAACAGCGCCCGCTCCAAGGAATTCCTCTCTTACGTGGTCGAGCACGGCCTAAAGGGTCACGAGGAACTGCTCAAAGAGCGGTCGATTGGGATTCATCTTTTTCAGCGCAACCCTGACTACATCACGAGCGACGACCCAATCGTCCGAGTGAAGGCGGCAGAGGTACGACGCCGGCTCGCCCAGTATTATGCCGAAGAGGAAGAAGCGCCTGAGGTCAGGATTGAGATACCTGTAGGCTCCTACGTTCCCAAGTTCCACTGGAAGCAACCAGGGCTCGAATCTCCGGGGCCCTTAGCGTCTGCGCCCTCTGCTCAAGACCCTTCTCAAAGCGCGCCCCAGCCGGCCCAGCGCCCGAGATATTTCCGGCGCTGGGCAGTGTGGCTTGCCCCGGCTATCGTATGCGTCGGAATTGCAGCGATTATCTTCATTCGATCTCCCTACCGCCGCGCTTCAACACTGGATCGCTTTTGGCAACCTCTTTTCGCAACGAAACAACCACTTCTCATCTGTGTTCCCTCCCCGGTGGGCTACGCCGTGAGTTCCGATCTGTTTCGGGAGTCGCCCCTCGCCGGCTCGGGAGCTTACAGTACCGTGGCGAAGCGGAATTCGACTCCACTCCAGTTGGACCCCAACACTCCACTGAAATGGAAGGAAATTACACCTCTCCCAGATTTCTTTGTGAACAGAGATGACGCGTACGCCGCAGAAGAACTATCGAGCTACTTTGCCCGAAACAATCGTCCCGCAGAACTCCGCCTCGGAGACGACTACACATATGAAGACCTGCGGAGTTCGCCGGCGATTTTGGTGGGAGCCTACAATAACCCATGGATGGGTCGCGTGATGTCGGATCTTCCGATTGGGTTCAACGAGAGTGGCGAGATACTCTGGATTGAAGATCGAACCAAGCCAGGCCAGGTTTGGAGAGCCAGCACGGAGGGTCGTCGAGGTACTAAGGACTTCGCTCTCGTTGTTCGAATGCTTAATTCAAAGACCGGCCAATTCCTGGTCATTCTCAGCGGAGTTGGCATGGTTGGGACAAAGGCAGCAGCAGCACTTGTTTCTCAAGAACCAGACTTGCAAGCTGCGCTGCGGGGAGCCCCGGATGGTTGGGAACGAAAGAACATGGAACTTGTGATTGAAACTGACATCGTCGAGAAATCTCCTTCCCCTCCCCGCGTTGTCGCCATGAGGGTCTGGTGAATCAAACAGCCTGAGGTCCCAGAGTCTCTGCTGCGCCCGGCTTACTCGCGTCGAAGTTCGCCCGGAGCCTCTTCCCGCTTATCCACTCTCAGGCTTTCTTGAAAGGACGGCCTTTCACGATACCTTCACCTTCCCGAATCGTGACAAGCTGGCCTGCTGTCAGCGAAGGAAACCTCTCAACCAGGCCGAGAGGCCAGTAGACCTCGAGATCGACTCTGGTTTCAGCACCCAGGCCAAAGTGCAAGCGCGGATCGTGCGCGGAGAGAAAGCTGGATTGGCTATGCACCTCCTGCGCCTGCTTCTTGCCACCGTAGCGTGCCACGACGCGGGTCCCGATCGCGCTGCGATTGCTCTTCGCTCCCTCAAGCCGGATCTTGATCCAACGATTGCGCGGTGGCGCGTCGTTCCGCAAAACAGTAGGCGGCTCATTCACGTTCATGATCAGCACATCCATGTCGCCGTCATTATCGAAGTCGCCGAAGGCCATGCCGCGGCTGCAATGAGGCGCAATGATATCTGAGCCTGTCTCCGCACCACACTCAACAAATGTGCCATCGCCACGATTACGGAAGAGCAGGCGCGGAGTGCGTAGCGCATACTTTGGTGAAACCCTATCCAGCTCGGGGTAGACCGAGCCGGTAGAGATGAGAAGGTCGGGGAAGCCATCGTTATCGAAATCAACCAGACCCGCGCCAAAACTAACATAGCGGGTTTCATTGTTGAGACGGGCCTCGGTTGTCGTATCGTCGAAGTTTCCCTTGCCGTCATTCGTATAGATGCCCGGCGCCTGATCAAGAAAGTGAGTCTTCACTAAATCCAGATGTCCGTCGAGATTGTAGTCACCCAACCCAACACCCATGCCGCCCATCTGATGGCCATCGGCGCTGAGAGCCACGCCTCGAATCAAGGCCTCTTCGCGAAACGTTCCGTCATGGTTGTTCATCAGCAATAAGGAAGGCGAGGTGTCGCATGCAACGAAGATATCGGGCCATCCGTCCTCGTCCGCATCAAAGCTGGTCGCCGTCAGGCAGTACGAGCTGCGAATATCGCCGATCCCCGATTCTTTCGATACATCGGTAAAGGTCCCGTCACCGTTGTTGCGATAGAGGTAGTTCTGTGCCTTGGGAAGACCGTTTGGGCCACAGTTGACCGGAACGTTTTCAGCATTGCAATGGGCCACCGAGAGGGAGGGTCGCGGCGCGGTCGCCAGATCGAACTCCAAATAGCACGAGACAAAGAGATCAAGCAGGCCGTCGCGGTTGTAATCCACAAAGGTGCAGCCGCTGCTATATCGGTTCTTGGGATAAAGGAGACCGGCTTTCTCCGTCACATTAGTGAAGGTACCGTCACCGTTATTCCGATAGAGACGGTTCTGGCCATAATAGGACAGAAAAAGATCCTCAAAGCCGTCGTTGTTGTAGTCGCCGACACAGACGCCTTGCGCCCATCCCAAATCGACAAGACCCGCTTTCGCGGTGACGTCCGTGAAGGTACCATCACGGTTGTTCTTGTAAAGACGATTTGTGGCACTTGCGGGAGTGTTTTCCAGTCTCTGGCCGCTGAGGATGAAGATGTCCATCCAACCGTCATTGTCATAGTCAAAGAAGGCGCAACCCGTCGCCATCGATTCGATGATGTAGGTGAAGCTGTTGAGTTCCCCGCAAATGGTTGGTTCCGTCAGACCAGCTTCCTTGGCGACGTCCACAAAGCGTGAGAAAGGTGGAAGAGGCTTCGCCGAAAAACCGGGTGCGGCGCTCAGTGATTTGGAAAACAGGCAACTGAGGAGCGCGCCTGGAACGGTTTGCAGCAATTCGCGCCGTGTACGGGAGCAATCTGAATTTCTGCTCATAACGGCTCAGCTCCGCCGGCCTGCTCGACCCCGCTCAGACTAGCGTTGTGTGTGATCGGCAATCAGCTCCTTTTTCAGTTCCAGGGCTTCTTCGTCGCTTGGGGCGATCTTTAGCGCGCTGTCAATGGCCTTCAGTGCGTCCGCACGGCGCGACTCCGTAGTCAAAGTAGATGCTAGAGCAACCCATGCCTGGACGTACCCGGGGGAAATTTTGATAGCCTGCCGCAGACATTGCTCGGCTCCGCTCATATCGCCATCGCGGAAATCCAGGCGTCCAAGCTCATATTGAGCTACAGCAAAATCAGGATTAACCTTGATGGCTTCTTCAAGAGAGGTTCGCTCCCCCTTGGTGTCGTTCAGATCACGCAGGACCTTGGCCAATTGATAGAGTAGACCAGCGTTGTCCGGAAGCGCGGCTATTGCCTCCCGATAGAGTTCTGCGGCTCTTTGTTTATCGCCAGCTCGGATTGCTTCTGCCGCCTCGGTCGATTTCTGGGCCGCAACGCCGCGATCGGACTGCTCTTTCATTTGCTTCTGATAGATCGTCAACTGCTGTTGCGCTTGTTCCGTCTCACCGAGTTTGCGCAGGACCTTGGCCAACTCGAACCTGCTCTCGGGCTCGTCCGGATCGAGTTCGATCGCCTTCTCCAACTGCGCTTTTGCCCCGATATTGTCGTGAATCTGCTCCAGGGCACACCCCAGATTGAAGCGAGTACTGTAGCGATGAGGATCGACCCTCGCGGATTCCTCGAGGTGTTTGCGTGCCGCAATAAAATCGCCTGAAGCGCGTTCCACCACACCGTTCAGATAAAGAAGATCTGCGTCGTGAGGGGCCTGTGCAAGCAGTTTTCGCGCCAGCGGCGCAGCAGCCTGGTTTTCCGCATTGAAGACCAGCACCTGCAGATAAACCCGGTGGGCCTGGCTCTTCGAACAGATCAGTATAAGTCCAATAACTCATCCCTTGCACAAGACCTTGGCATTCCTTCAGCTTTGTCAAAATGTAGGGCGCGCTGATGTAGGAATCGTGCACAGCATCACGCGGCGTATAGCTCGGGCTCCACTCGGTGAAATACAGCGGAAGGTCTGGAAACGCCGAAGCCGAGATTTGTTCTCGAACCCGTCGCACGTCCCCTACGATTGCGTCGGGAGACGGCGAAAGTTTCGTATCGCTCTTCCCGTTTTCGTCGAGGAATCCTCCGTCAACGCCATAGGTATGTGTGGTCACAAAGTCCACTCCAGCGCCGCTCTGTTTGACGTGTGCCAGGAATTCCGGCACCCAAGCGGCTCCGGCGGTGGCCGGCCCTCCAACGCGCAGCGTAGGATCGATCGATTTGATTGTTCTTGCCGTCAAATCGTAGAGCTCGAAATATGCCTTTTGATCCGCACCCTCCCAGAAGCCAGAGAGATTGGGCTCATTCCAAACTTCGAAGAACCAAGCATGTACTTCGTCCCTTCCATACCGCTCTTCGATATGGCGAATGAATGCAGAAACAAGATCGCGCCAGCCCGCTGGATCCGGATGCGACGTGTTGCCATTCCAGTAGAAGATGCTGCTCTGCGACGTTGCGAGGAGCTTCGGTGTGAAACCAAGTTCGACAAACGGCCTAATATGCCGGGCCAGCAAATCGTCATAGAGTTCGTCGATCTTCGACCAGTCGTATACGGTCTTGCCGTCTTTGGCGCGAACTGTACCCAACACATCGTGGAAGATCGCATGGAATCGAATGTAGCGAAACCCGAGTTCGTCTACGGCAACTCTGAGTTGTGCCTGACTGTCGTCCCGAATGAGCGTGCCTGGGTAATCGGAACCAACTGAAAGGTCAAAAAAGCGATCCAACGGGCCCGTTGTATCCGCAATGTCGGCCACAATAAGGCGGGACGGAATACTCTGAGAACGATCAGCAGCAAATGAAGGTGTCAAAGCCAAAGCTAGAGCGAAGGAAAGTGGCACAACCGATTTGGGCATGGCTGCTGCGGTTCTCCGATACGCGTCCGATGCATGAACAGCCGCGCGTGGCGGCCCGTTGAATCGTTGGGAGGCGAGCCTTCATGATACAGCCTCGTCGATCGCTATGACACTTGGGTTTGCAAGCCTGCCAAGCCTCAACTCCCCAGCACCCGAAATGAAAATGCATGCTTGCCTGGAGGTTCGTTCGGCACCTGGATCTTCAAGCCTGCGGATCCACGTGTCCACTTCACCTCAGATTGGGAGCCCAGCAACTCCACCTTCTCAATCCTGCGCGGATAGTTGGAGCTGCCTTCAGCGAGCGCTTTGATGAGGAAGTTTCCGTCAGGCGGCCATCCCAAAGCGATCGCATAAAGCAGGTCGCCTTTCGTGGTGAAACGTATGTCCGTATGATCGAAACTGATCTTCGATAACTGATACGACGGGATTTCCTGCAACTGTGTCGATGGCCCCTCACCGTAGATACTCCACGGGCGCGTACCCTTGATTGCTTCAGAATTGATCAGCTGCCAGTTCGCAAGATCGGCAAGAAACGAAATCTCGTCGCTATCCGGCTCGCCATATCCGGGAAGTGGAATGCTGAGGAGCAGATTGCCGTTTTTGCTCACGATATCGACGAGGAATGGGATGATGAAGGAGGCTTTCTGGTAGGTGTGATTCTCGAATACCGACCGATCGTAGTGCCAATGCCCGATGCACGCTTCGGTCTGCCAAGGATCTTTCTGGAGCTTGTCTGAAAGAGACATTTCAAAGTCGCGTGTCAGTGTGCCCCACACCGGCTCAGGAACCACTTTGAGATCGATCACGCCTTCAAGACGTCCCCCATGCGCCTGCATGTTCCTGTTGTAGTAATAGGCCATGATGGACGGAGCCAGGTCGGGAACCCCCAACCACACCCCCAAATCCGGAGCGAAGCGGCCGCCCTTGTCGAAATCAAACTGCGCGTTATCGTCGAAACACAGAATATCGGGACCGTACTTATCGATTACATCCTGCACGCGGAGCATAAATTGCGACACAAAATCCGGGCAGGGCGTGTTCTTCAAATGAGGTTTCCCATTGATCAGGTAAGGATCCATGCCCTCCCACCACTTGCCCTTCCCATCGGCGAGGGTCTGGACGCCGTCATACGGAACGCCCGCGAGCGGTCCCGTCGTATCGCTCTTGTAACGAACGGGCAGAAACTCATCCCACACCCGATGCGGGGTACCGTGGTAGCTGACTCCAAACCGCAGTCCGTTCGCCCTGGCCGCTTTCTCCCAGATGCCGACGATGTCACGCCTCGGCCCTATGTTGACGCAGTTCCATGGCTGATGCTTTGAGTCCCAGCAGTCGAAGTTGTCGTGATGAGTGGCCAAAGCCACAAAGTATTCAGCGCCAGCCTTCTTGTATAACTTGATCAACGCATCTGGATCCCATCGGTCGGTCTTCCACAAGTGGCAAATGTCCTTGTATCCGAACTGCGATGGATGGCCGTAATGCTTGACGTGATACTCGTATTGCGGCATTCCCTGTATGTACATATTCCGTGCGTACCAGTCCCCTTGTTCCGGGACGCACTGCGGGCTCCAATGGGCCCAGATGCCGAATTTGGCGTCGCGAAACCAGTTCGGGCAGCGATAGGACTTGAGAGACTCCCAAAACGGCAGAAAGGGACCCCGCGGAACGTCGCCTTCAAACAATTGAGAACTGTCCAATGCGTGTGCAAGGCGCGCCATCGCCAACATCGAGACGCTGCTTTTAACGAACGATCTGCGATTCATGATTTTTTCTCCGAACTGATGGGACAATAGTTTCTTCGCAAGACAAACCGCCGCGGCTGGAATTATTGATTACTGTGATCCGAACCTGTCTGTCCGAGAGCGGCCCGTTCACGATTGTTTGCCTTGTCCACGAGGCGTTTCGATTCTCGAAAGGCCTCTTCTGCAGCGGCCCTGTTCCCGACCTTCTTATACAGCCGTGCAAGCTGGTAGTGGATACTGCCGTCAGCATCGGTCGAGAGTCCGAGTTTGTATTCGGCAATCGCGGCTGGAAGTCTATCGGTCTCCGCATAGACTCTTCCCAGAAGAGCATGGTAACGAGGTAAGAGCTCTGCTTTGAGGCTTTCGCATTTCAGCAGGTATGGTTCGGCTTCTCGGAATTGGTTACGCTGCACGAGAACCTCAGCTGCGAGGAGATTCGCCTCAGGATCTGCGGCGTTCTCGGACAGCAGGGATTCGTCCAAGCTCAGTGCCTCGTCATACTTCAGCTCAGTGAACAAAGTGATGGCCAAACTCAGACGAGCGCTGTGGCTCCTGGGATCGAGGGCAATTGCCTTTCGGTATTCAGTTTCGGCTTCGTCCCAGTGATGCTGTTGACGAAAGACGTCTCCGAGCAAAACATGCATGCGCGGTGAATTCGCGTCGATTTCCCCCGCGCGCCCTAGTGCCTGAACAGCCAGATTCTGGTCGACCCTGCTTTCCCAATACAGACCCGCAGTACGTGTCCCTGGCACCTTCTTGAGCTTCTGCGCAGCGCGGGATGTTGCCAGAAGATCTCCCGAGTAAAACGAGCAGAATGCGAGAAGCTGGAGACGAACCGCGTCCTGGCTTTCCAAATCTGCTTTGAGAGCTCGGTCGCAGCTTGAATACTTGCCTTCCGAGGCAAGGCGCTGCGCCTCAGAGGGTAAAGGCGCCGCCAGACCGGTCGACGGACCCTCAGTGTCAAGCCATGCAGATGGGACGTCATCGGAGGAGAAGGCGCTCTCGAGCAGGGAGGCGAGATCGACCGAAGAGGAGTCACTCGCCTTGGCTCCCGCCGCTGCGATCATGGACTTAATCTGTTCTGAAGAGACAACGTTGCGGAACAGAGGCAAGTTGGAACGAACGAAGTTGGGATCGGCCTGGGCAATCGGAAGAAGTTGGTCAACGGCATCCTGAGGACGGTTCGACACCGCGTCGATGATCGCCAAACCGATCGTAGCTATTCTGCAGCGAAGACCCACCTGAAGTTCGCGAGCGAATTGCTCCTGCGCCGCCGATCTCTCCTGCTGGCGCAGCAGTATGATTCCAAGTTCGGCAAAAGCGCATGGCGGAAGCGGTGTTGATGCCACCGCGTCTTTGTACGCCTTCTCGGCCTCGATCAACTTTCCCTCGGTGGCACGAACCTCGGCCGATCGCAATTTGACGTAGGTGGAATCGCTGTACGCCGAGGTCATGAGTCGCGCGTCGTTCTCCTCCTGCTGCAGGTAGACGGTTCCAAGATCGAGCCAGAGGCTTCCGTCGGTCGAGTTCAGTCGCATAGCCTGCCAATCGAGATCGATCGCCTTATCAATCTCGCCGAGCGTCGCGTGCGCCTTTGCCAGAGCGCGTATTCCTTGAAGATCCTTGGGGTTCAATTTGACAGCGTCTTCAAGATGAGGGAGAGCGGCCTCGGCTTTGTTCGATTGAAGGTATTCGAGGCCCAGGAAAAGCTGCGGAGCAAAGAGCGATGGGTTGAGGCGGATGGCCCGTTGCAAGCTGCTGATGGCCTCCGAGTGATTCCCTGACTCGTAGTCCATCAAGCCTAGATTCGCCCATAACTCAGGAAGAGACGGATCCAAGGCGACAGCTTTTCGATAAGCATCCGCAGCTTGAGTGAAATCGCCCCTGGATTGAGCTACGCGGGCGTCAGCCAGACGGGATTGAATTATTTGTTCGTGATCCTGCGCACCAGCGATCCCGCTCATTGCCAAAATCATGAGCGGGACCGCTGCACCTAGTGCACGAAGTATGATCCACAGCATACGGTTGCTAATAGCTTATCTTCAGCACTCCCTGCATCTGTCGCGCTCCCTGAGTACTTGAACTTAAGCCGAGGTTGGGGCTCCCAACGCCTGAATTGGGTATGCCGAAATTGGGATGGTTGAAGGCGTTGAACATTTGGACGCCGAACTGCAGACGCAACCTCTCTGTGAAAGCGAACCATTTCCCAAACGTCAAATCTTCGTCAACATATCCAGGCGATCTCAGATTGGAGAAGTAGCGAGGAGCGGTGCCGAAGGTGAAGTCCGCCGGCGCCGCAAAAGCCGCCGGGTTGAAGAAGCAGTACTTGGTTCCGACCTGCATTTCGGGAATCCCGTTGGTCCCACCGCAGTGACCTGTCTTGAAGCCCGCCCCGGTGAGATCAGCATGCTGACCTCCGCCAAAAACCGAAGCGGAGTTCCCGCCAGCGCCTATCGACATTGGGAAACCACTCTGGACGGTCGTAATCCCCGAAACTTGCCATCCGCCGGCAACTGCGTCTTCCACTCGGTTCATGCCTGTGCCGAATTTTTTACCCCGTCCGACGGGCAGGGCAGAGAC
>Ga0335069_10017085_pt1 | contig 10114 bp, 7 predicted proteins | sample Lox_Sample_11_FD_206714 | JGI IMG/M metagenome (GOLD analysis project Ga0335069, IMG submission 206714) | Soil microbial communities from Loxahatchee National Wildlife Refuge, Florida, United States - Lox_Sample_1.1 | ecosystem: Environmental > Terrestrial > Soil > Wetlands | place: USA: Florida...
TACGGTTACGAATACTCCGACCCCCACCCGGACTAACACCCCCACGAATACCAACACCCTGACGCCCACGAATACCCCTACTAAGACCAACACACCCACGGCTACGAACACGGCCACGATCACTGCCACGAATACCGCCACTACGACGGGAACCACCACTCCCACCAACACCTTCACCAACACCGCCACGAACACCCGCACTTCCACGCCCACCAATACCAATACGAACACGAATACCCTGACGCCCACCAACACCACCGTGAATACCCCTACCAATACGCCGACCAAGACCAACACCAATACGCCCACTGCCACCCCAACGAATACCTATACCCCGACCAACACTTTGATCAACACTCCCACAAATACCCCGACCAACACAAACACCCAGGTAGCCACCAACACCGCCGTGATTCCGACAAGAACAAACACCGCCACCAACACGCTCACCTCCACCCCGACCAACACCACCGTCAATACAGCCACCAATACCGCGACACTGACCAACACCCCATCGGCTACCAACTCCCGCACGAACACGGCCACCAACACCAACACGAGCACGCCCACGAATACGACCCAGAACACCCCGACAAATACGGCGACCAATACACCGACGTTGACGCCGACCAACACCGCTACGTTGACAGCCACGAAAACCAATACACCCACCGCAACGAACACGGCCACCATCACCGACACGAATACGGCGACGGTCACGGGAACCACAACTCCCACCAATACCTACACGGTAACGTCCACTTTCACTCCCACCTCCACCCCCACCAACACGGCTACGAATACCAATACCGCGACCGCAACGAACACCGCCACGAATACCCAACCCAACACCGCTACGAATACAGCCACCAACACCAACACGGCTACCCTGCCTTTCACCGCCACCAATACCGCAACGAATACCAATACGCCGACACCCACGAATACGGCTACCAACACGAATACCCCCACTCCCACCAATACCGGCGTTCCCACCGCCACCAATACGCCTACCCGGACCAATACCAATACGGCCACGATCACCGATACCAACATCCCCACTAACACGGCGACTAACACCCCGAATAATACCTTCACCTACACCAATACGCCTACCAACACGGCCACCTTAACCGACACCCATACCCCTACATCCACCCCGACCAATACCCGTACGCCGACCTTCACCTTCACGAGTACGGCCACTTTCACCCCCACCAATACCCGAACCAATACCAATACCGCCACGCCGACGATGACGGCCACCAATACGGCCACGTCGACGGCGACCTTCACGGCCAGCAACACGGCTACGGTGACACCCCCGATGACGGTGAATATCTCCAAATCGGTCCGCCCCAACGAGAACGTCCAGTCCGGGGATGACCTGACCTACACCGTGGCCGTAACGGTCACCGGAAACTCCGCCTCCAACGTGGTGGTGACGGATATCCTGCCCACCAACGTGAGTTTCGAGAACTTCGGGATCACCCCTCCCGGAGCCACCACGGCTATTACCGGCTCCACGCTCACTTGGACCATGCCCTCACCCTTAGCCCCCGGCATCTACACCCTGACCTATATAGCGAAGGTCAATGACCTTCTGCCGGGAGGAACCTCCATCATCAACAATGTCAGCACCTTGTGGAGCGGAGGAGGACCGGCTTCCGCGGGAGTGACAACCACCATTATCGGCCAGTACACGGTGAGGATTGGGGTCTATAACGAAGCCGGGGAATTGGTGAAAACCATCCTAGTAGCGGACTACTCGGAACCTATCGATAGCGTGGACTTGAAGGCCTCCAACACCATCACGAGCCTGGGCGGGGCCACGGGCCATGTGGACCTCTATTTCCGGGGGATTTACATCGGAAGCTGGGACGGCTCCAACGCCTCAGGGGACCCAGCCCCGAACGGGGTTTACACCGTGAAGATCGACAATATCGACTCGCTAGGCTCAGTTCGGAGCACCTCCCAGCAGGTAATGGTGAGCCGCAGCCTGTATAAGACGACGATCCTCGTCTATAACGAGACGGGGGAAGTGGTGAGACACCTTTACGCCTGGGTGGATGATCCTGGTAAAGCGACGGTAACGGGGGTCAATTTCGCCTCGGGAGTCATTGAGCCCACGAGCACCTCGGGATCGGCCCCGACGAACCTGGTGATGGCGCTCTCGAACGGTGTAACTGTTACCTGGGACGGGAAGAACGACTCAGGCGCCTATGTGAGCAGCGGGCAGTATTTCGTTGAAGTGCACTCGGTGGACGGGAGTGGCGGGGAATCGGTATTCACGAACCAGGTGACGGTGAGGGACGTGAACACAGGAAGTGTCTATGGGAGTATCACGGCGAGCCCGAACGTGCTGACGAATGGGAACACCACAACCACCTTCAAGAGCGGCTCAACCGTGCCGACGACCTTAAAGGCGCGCATCTACACGGTGGCGGGGGAACTGGTAGCCACCGTGCAAGGAGGCTCGGGGACCAACCAAGCCGCCTGGGATACCTCAGGCCTAGCCAGCGGCCTGTACCTTGCCGAAGTGGTGCTGCTGGACCCCATCAAGGGTGGTATCGTCCACCGACAGATCGTCAAGATTGAGGTGGTTCACTGACCTTGAGGTGGCCCCATATTTTCCCAGCCTTACTTAGGTTTTGCTAAGTTGGACTAATGAAATACCAGAACCCCATCCTGCCCGGTTTTCATCCGGATCCCAGCGTCTGCCGCGTGGGCCGGGACTTCTACCTGGTCACCAGCAGTTTCGAGTAGTTCCCGGGCGTCCCGATCTTCCACAGCCTCAACCTCGTTCATTGGCGCCTCATTGGCCATTGCCTCAACCGGCCCAGCCAATTGCCGCTGGCCGGGGCGGGCGCCTCCGGGGCGTTTACGCCCCCACCTTGCGCCATCATCAGGTCGTCTTCTACATGACGACCACCAACGTTTCCCTAGGCGGCAATTTCATCGTGACCGCCAAGGCGCCCGAGAGGCCCTGGTCGGAACCCATCCCCGTGTCGCAAAGGGGGATCGACCCCTCGCTATTCTTTGATGAGGATGGGAGTGCCTTTTACACGACCTCGGGCGACGGGGTCCTGCAAGGCCTCATGGATGTCATGACCGGCAAATCGCTCACCGAACCTAAGGTGGCCAGGGCCGAGGCTGCCATCAGCAGGCGCCACTGCCGCCGGCCCGGCCGGTCAGGTTTCCCGTGGGGGGTCGCCGAAAGCCAAGTGCCGATAGAGGGGTACCGGCATGAGCAGGCGCCCGATGCCCTGCGCCAGGAAGGCCGAGATGAGGAAGGGCACCAACAGCATGCTCTGGTCGGTCATCTCCATCACAATGATCACCGCCGTCAGGGGTGCCTGCACCACCCCGGAGAAAAAGGCCACCATTCCGATCAAGGCGCAAGCCTTCAAGGCCGAGAGGTGAAGGAGTTGTCCCTCCAGTGAGCCCATCCCCGCGCCGATGGAAAGGCAAGGCGAGAAAATACCGCCCGCCATGCCCGAGAGGTAGGAAAAGACGGTGGTCAGGAACTTCTCCGGGAAGAGCAGGACCGGCAGGGTTCCCTGGGGATCGTCCATGAACCGCCGCGTCACCTCGTATCCCGAACCCGCCGTGTCCCCGCTTGAAAGGAAGCCGAAGAAGGAACAGGCCGCCCCGCAGGCCAGGGCCTTGGCCCACCAGGAGGAGGGTAAAAAGGACAAACGGGGTTTGGACAGGACACGGGCGAAAAAACCGCCGGCCAGGCCACCCGAGAGCCCCAACAGGATGGCGGCGGGCAGGATGGCCAGGGAGGGGTCGGGAACGAAGGGATGGCCGAAATAATGGTAGTTGCCCCCGATGGCCTGGGCCGTGATCCCGCCCACGATCACCGCCAGCATGACGGTGCGCTTGAACTGGGAAAAGGAACGCTCGGCGATTTCCTCCAAGGCGAAGGTGATACCCGCCAGGGGCGTGTTGAAGGCGGCCGAGATGCCCGCCGAGGCCCCGGCGATGAGGAAGGACTGGGGGTCCAAGGTGCCGAAATAACGTCGGCTCCAGCGGGCGGCCAGGGCGAACACCGAGGAGGCGATCTGTACCGTGGGGCCTTCCCGCCCGATGGAGGCTCCCCCGAGGATGCCCACGGTGGTGGAGAGTACCTTCAAGAGGGCCGTCCTCACCGACACCAGGGGGCTCCTGAGGGCTCCCTCCCTCCGCCGGTCGGTTTCCTCGATGGCCTGCAGGACCTGGGGAATGCCGCTGCCCCTGGACTCGGGCGAGAACCTCACCACCAGCCAGGCGGCCAAGAGGAAGAGTAGGGGGGTGCCCAAGGAGACCCAGTAGACGTGCCCCCGGAAGGCCAAATTGAAGGCCCGTTGCGCGTAAGTGATGAGTTCGGCGTAAAAATAGGCGCTGAAGCCCACCGCCACAGCGGCCAACAGCAGGGAAGCCTGCAAGGAACTTTGGGGGTTGACCGGGTTCAAGTCACTGGCCGCGCGGGAAAATCCCTCGCCCAGCTTGGTAAGGGACTCGGACAGGCCTCGGGACGGCGGTTCCTCGGGGATGTTGGACAAGACCGGCTCCTCTTCCATTCGGTTTCTGGCCCCAGCTTAGCTGAAGGGCCGCCTTGTTCCAACCGCCAGTCTTCCCAGGACCAAGGGTCCTTCCCCAACCCGCCACCGGATTTGACCCTGGTCCGTGGAATCCCTCTTTCTGGAATGGATTTATTCCCCCAAATCGGGCTTGGAGCCCACCGAGGCCGACACGATCCGGTTCTTGCCCCCTCGTTTAGCCTCGTACATTCTTTGATCCGCCTCGTGCAATAGCTCCTTAACGTCCCCTGGAACCTGGTAAAAGGTGACGACGCCCATGCTGGGGGTCACGGTCCAGCCCCTTTGATGGATGGCCTGGTTGACGGAAGCCTGAAGTTTTTCCAACAGCGGGAGCAACTCCCCTTCCCCGCCCGTTTCCGGGAACAGCACCGCGAATTCGTCCCCTCCCAGGCGAACGGCGATGTCGTTGGAACGGATGTTCCGGCGCAGGGCGTGGGCCACGATCCTGAGCAGTTCATCCCCCGTCATGTGCCCCAAGTTGTCGTTGACCTGCTTGAAATTATCCAGGTCGAGGAAACAAAGGGTCAGGGGATGGCCGTAACGGATGGCCCGGACCCTTTCGGACTCGGCGACCTCGAAGAAAGCCCGCGTATTGAGGAGACCCGTCAAATTGTCGGTGCGGGCCGTTTCAAGGGCCCGGTCCAGCTCCCGCCTCAGGCGGGTCAGCAGGTAAGCGATGGAAACGAAAAACACCAGGAGCACGAGAATATTCCAGGACACCACCAGCAAGCGGAAATCCCCCTGGCGGCCCAGCAGGGGATCGACCAAGAGGCTGAAGGAGCATAAGACCGAAACGAGGAGCCCCCCCGCCAAACCGGAATACCAGGAGGCGAAATAAACCGGGATCAGGAGCAGGGCCGTGAGGTGAACCTGGGTGCCGCTCAAATAGTCGGCGTATATGATGAGCCCCGCCAGCGAGAAGGAGAGCAGAAGCATGGGCGCGCCCTGTTTGAAGGCTCCCGGGCCGTTCATGGTGAAGATGATCCCGCCGTTTTTTAGCGGATTCATGGGACCCCCGCTTGGGTGTCTTGGGACAGCCGGAGGACATCCTTCCCGGGATTCAACACGCAAAGGAAAAGAGCCAGGTAGTTCCGGATATGCCGGGTGATCAGGAAATTCTGCCGGACGTGCTCCCGGCCGTTGCGGGCCAGCTCCGCCGCCTCCTCGGGGTGGGACAAGACGCGCTCGACGGCCGCCGAGGTCCCTTCCACGGTGTGCACCAGGTAGCCGGTCTTGCCCGGCAAAACCTGCAGGGGGATGCCCCCCACCGCCATGGCCACGACGGGCCTTTCCTTCCAGAGGGCCTCGGCCACCGTGAGGGCGAAGCCTTCCTTGAGGGACTTCTGCAGGACCACCGTGCTGGCCCGCTGGAGGGCGTTGATCTCCAGGTCGGAGAAGGGTGGCAGGTCCAGCACGTGGATGGAATCATCCTTTCCCGCCGCTTCCCGGATGGCCGGGAGGATGTGGGCCGATTCCGGGTCGTCGGAAGCCGCCCCGCCGGCCAGCAATAATTGGACGTCCGGGCGGCGCCGCTTGACCTTTCGGTAGGCCTCGATCACGCCCAGGGGGTCCTTGAGCTTGTCGAAGCGGGAAACCTGGGTGATGAGGGGGCGCTCCGGGTCCAGTCCGAAGCGCTCCAGGGTCTTGAGGACGAAGGAGCCCGGGAGGGGCTTGTTTTTGTCCGCGAGCGGGTCAATGGAGGGGGCGATGAGGAACTGGGGCATGGGCATCTTCTGGGCGAAGCTGGGGTGGGAGAAGACCGAGGCGTCGTATTCGGAAACGATGGGGCCCAGGAATTCCCAGGCCGGGGGATAGGGGCTGGAGACGTCCACGTGGCAGCGGTAGATCCAGCGCTGGTCCCCATGCTTCAGGCGCCGCAGCAGCCCCGCGGGCTGGGGGTCGTGGATGAAGACGAGGGGCTTGTCCATGCGGCCCCGGAGTTTCCCGGCGTTCATTTCTGAGACCTCCCAATAGGCCTTCACCATTTCCGGGGTGAGCGGCTCGGGCCTTCCATGCAGGGCGTTGTGGAGGGTCTTGGTGGCCGCGAAGAAATCCGGACGGCCCTCGATGACCTCCCAGGTGACGGGAATCCCCAGCTCGTTCATCAGGGGCACCATGTTGCGCAGGATCTCGGCCACGCCGCCCCCGTCGCGGGTGGAATTGACCATGACCACCCCGCGCTTTCCCATCCATCCCGCCAGGCGGACCAGCAGGTCGTGCTCCGCGCCCCCGATGATGGGCCGGTAGGAGGCAAAGGGGGAGGACATTCAATCCCCCTTCCGCCAGCGCCTCAACCAAAGGGAGGCGGCCTCCCCCTCCGGCGAGCGGACCACCCGCTCTGCCGCGCGGCGGACGAAGGTTCCCAGGCGGTTCCGGCGGAAGACCGCCAGCAGGTCCCGGCGCAGGGCCTCCAGGTCCGAGCGGAAGGGATCAATCTGCGACACCTTCCGGGCCTCCTCCGGGAACCCCGAATCGTCCAGCCACTGGGAAAAATCGTTGGGATAGGCGCGGACCAAGCCGTGCAGATGGAGGGGAGCCTCGATGAGGTGGTAGTAAAGGCTGGCCGTATCCACTTCCTCCAGGAAGGAAGTGAATTCCTCCAGGTTGCGGGCCTGGTGGCTGGTGGGAAGCACCAGGCTGACCGAGCGGCAGAAATGGAATTCCATGCCCCGGGGGACGGACCGGACCCAGCGGTCCTTGTCCTCCAGGACGGGTTCCAGCACCCCCATGATGTCCGCGCGCAATTCCGCCAGGGTCCGGTAGTCGCGGGGGTCGATGGCGCCCATCCGCTCCCCCAGCGCCTCTTCCTTCAGGTTTTGCGAGACCCAGAGGGCGAAATCCGAACGGTCCCAGGGTCCCAGGAAGGAATGGCTGCGGTAGAAGCGGTGAGTGTGGTGGTAGAGGACCGGGCCGTCCGACTCCTGCAGGCCGAGGTACAGCTCCATCAGGTTGGCGGCCTTGCGGCCCGTCAATTGGACGGATTCCACCGAAGTCATGAAAATGAAGGGTTCCATGGTCCCTCCCTATTCCCTGGGATCGTCCTTCAGGAGTTCGATCACGAATTCCCTCGCCAGGTCCTTGCAGCCCAGGCCGAAGGCGATGGCGGCCGCCAGCCCGGCCACCCCCAGGACGATGAGCACGGCGGTGGTGAGGAAGCGCCCGACTAGGCCGAGGGGTTCCAGGGAGAACATCACCGTGACCCCGAAGGTGCACCAGGCGATCACCTTTCCCCAGAAGACCGGGTGCTGGGCCCCCGACCCCAGGAGGGCCCATTGGGCCAGGACCGAGAAGAACATGGCCAGCAGGGATCCCAGGAAAAGGATGAGCATGAAGCTCAGCACCCGCGGCACCACCCCCAGCAGGGAGGTGAGGATCTTCTCCCCTCCCTCCACCCCCAGCATGTGGATGGCCAGGAGGACCGCGGCGAAGAGGATGAGGTAAAAGATGAAGGAAGCCATCGAGTCGGTGGGCTTGCGCACGCCCAGGCCCCGGGACCAGAACCGGAAGAACCAGACATCCTGGGCGGACCGGTCCAGTTTGGTGATCCGGAAAAGGCCGTAGGCCAAGTGGCGGCCAAACCAAGCCGCCACCAAGCCCGCCGCCAGTACCAGCAGGGCCGCCACCAAGTGGGGGGCCCAACTTCCAAAATCCTCCCCGAACTGCCTCAAGGGTCCCATCCAGAAGTCCTGGATGACCGTCACCGCGCCGCTGTTTTCCATAATTGCCTCCTTATTTAAACCCCGTTTTTGTCCAGGAACAAATTCAAGAACCGATGGACCTCGGAAAGTCCCGCCAGCCGGTAATGAGCCAAGGTCGGACCCTCCCCCACCTTGAGGCCCAGCCCCCCCACTCCCATGCGTCTCAAAGCGTTGAAAGCCTCCTCGTCGGTGTCGTCGTCCCCGACATGCACGCAGCACCAACCTTTTTTTCTCCCCAGGTACCGGTTGGCCATCCGGACCAAGGCTTCTCCTTTGCCGGGGGCCCCCTCGGGGCGGATTTCCAGTACGCACTTGCCCTTGCGGGAAACCACAGGCAAGCCCTCGAGGGCCCCCAAGGCCTGGGGAATTAGGCGCTCGGCCCTCGCGGGTTCCATGAGGCGGTAATGGAGGCTCAAATCCGGGCCCTTGGCCTCCAGGATGGCCCCCGGCCAATGCCGGAGGAGGGGCTCAAGGCGGCTTCGTACCTGGCTGACCTGGCGGGTCCAGCCGCTGAATTCGGAGATGCTCCAGCCCGCGGCGAGGGGGGAGAAATCCAGCCCGTGGTTGCCGGCCAGGACGAGACCTGAAACCCCCACCCTCTCGCGCAAGTCGGGAAGGGAACGCCCGCTGAGGATGGCCACCTTGGTTTCGGGAAGCAGGGAGAGGGCCCATAGGATTTCCCTCGATTTAACCGGCAAGCGGACCGAGGAAGGGGTGGGGGCGATGGGAGCCAGGGTCCCGTCGAAATCCAGCGATAAAAGCCGGGGTGTCCTGGAAAAAAAACCGGTATCGAGGCTTTCCAGCCCTTGGGAAAAGAAATCCGGCGTGGTTTCCATGCTCATCCTTTCGGGAGGGATTGCTGCTCGGCCAGGGCGATGGCGTCGTTGAGGATGGCCTGCGCCCAGGAAAAAATGTTGTTTTCCGCCACCGTCAGGCGCATGTGCTCCAGGCGGGCCTTCTGTTCCTGGGGCGGCATGGTGAGGGCCTGGTGGAGAGTCTCGGCGAAGGCGGAGGTGTCGTAGGGGTTGACCAGCAGGGACTGCTCCAATTCGCGGGCGGCGCCGGTGAAGCGCGAGAGCACCAGCACGCCCCGGTCGTTGCTGGAGGCGGCCACGAATTCCTTGGCCACCAGGTTCATGCCGTCGTGCAGGGACGACACCACGCAGACGTCGGCCATCCGGTAATAGGGGAGGAGGGCGTCAAAGTCCTGGCGGCCCTTGAGGAAGAGCACCGGCTCCCAGCCGTCCTTCGCGTACCGCGCGTTGAGGGCCGCGCATCGGTCCTCGATGTTGAAAACGACCTGCTGGTAGTCCTCCAGGCCCGTGCGGCTGGGCACGCCGATCTGGACCATTTTGACCCGGCCTTGGTACTGGGGGTAGGCCTCCAGGAGGCGGCCAAAGGCCTCCAGCCTCTCGGGAATGCCCTTGGTGTAGTCCAGCCGGTCCACGCCCAGGATGACCTTTAAGCCCTCCAGGCGCTGGTCGGAGGCCGCTTGGCGGGCCTGGCGCAGGACCACGGGGCTTTGGGACTGCCGGTAAATGGAGTCGAAGTCGATGGAGATGGGATAGAAGTTCACCTGGGCCATCCTCTCCCCGCGGATGACCCTCAGCTTCTCCCAATCGATCCGCGCCTCCAGCTCCAGCCCCACCGTTTCCAGGAAGTTCTCCGCGTGGTACCGCAGGTGGAAGCCCAGGATGTCGTTGGCCAAAAGGCCCTCGAGGATCTCCCTCTTCCAGGGCAGGATGCGGAAGATCTCGGGGTTGGGCCAGGGGATGTGCCAGAAAAGGGCGGTGATGAGGTCCTTCCGGAGTTCCTTCAGGTGATGGGCGA
>Ga0335069_10017086_pt1 | contig 10114 bp, 10 predicted proteins | sample Lox_Sample_11_FD_206714 | JGI IMG/M metagenome (GOLD analysis project Ga0335069, IMG submission 206714) | Soil microbial communities from Loxahatchee National Wildlife Refuge, Florida, United States - Lox_Sample_1.1 | ecosystem: Environmental > Terrestrial > Soil > Wetlands | place: USA...
GTACGGAATCGCGATGCGGTGCATGTACGCGTGACGCTGCATGTACAGGCCGTTCTGCAGGCGCAGCGGACGGAACTCGTCTTCGCTCAATTCGCCCGACAAGCGGCGGCGCACCTGATCGCGGTACTGCGCGACTCGCTCGTCGACGATCGTCTGGTCGTACTGGTCGTACTGATACATTCGGGGACCCCAGTGTTTTCGTGTTGACCGCGCGGCGTCCTAGCCACGCCGCGCCCGAATTCTGCACCGACTTCGCCCCCTCGTGCACCCGCGGCCCGTGGATTGCTAATGACGTATACAGATATCGATATTTGAAAAACTTCGGTGAATCGTAATAAACTCGCCTTATATTTCAAACGACTAAAAAATTCTGTTGATATGCGGAAGGGTTATAAATGAACCTGCACCAATTTCGCTTCGTGCGCGAGGCCGTCCGGCAGAATTTCAACCTCACCGAGGCAGCCAAGGCGCTGTACACGTCGCAACCGGGCGTCTCCAAGGCAATCATCGAGCTGGAAGACGAGCTCGGCGTCGAGATCTTCACCCGCCACGGCAAGCGCGTGCGCTCGCTGACCGAGCCCGGCAGGATCATCCTCGCGTCGGTCGAGCGCATCCTCCAGGAAGTCGAAAGCCTTAAAAGGGTCGGAAAGGATTACGCGGCACAGGACCAGGGCAACCTGACGATCGCGGCGACCCACACGCAGGCGCGCTACTCGCTGCCGTCGGCGATCGCCGAATTCAAGAGGCGTTTCCCGAAGGTGCACCTGTCGATCCTGCAGGGCAGCCCGACGCAGGTTGCCGAGATGGTGCTCCACGACCAGGCAGATCTCGCGATCGCGACCGAGGCGATCGCCGACTACAAGGATCTGGTGTCACTGCCCTGCTTCCAGTGGCACCACGCGGCCGTCGTGCCCGCCGACCACCCGCTGCTCGACCGCAAGACGCCGTCGCTCGACGATCTCGCGCAGTACCCTCTGATCACCTACGACGAAGCGTACGCCGGGCGCAAGAAGATCAACCAGGCGTTCGCGCTGCGCGGGCTGTCGCCCGACATCGTGCTCGAGGCAATCGACGCCGACGTGATCAAGACCTACGTCGAACTGGGCCTCGGGGTCGGCATCATGGCGGACATCGCGTTCAATCCGGAGCGCGACCGCAACCTGCGGCTGATTCCGGTCGGCCACCTGTTCGGCTCCAACGTCACGCGCGTCGCGCTCAAGCAGGGTGCCTACCTGCGCAGCTATGTGTATACGCTCGTCGAGCTGCTGTCGCCGACGCTGAACCGCAAGCTGATCGAGCAGGCGCTCAAGGGCGAATCAGAATCGTATGAACTTTGACGGAACACAATAACCACCGGGGCGCGATTGGCGACCCTTTTTTTCATCGCCGACGGGGATCTCACGCAGGACGCCATCCACCTTGCTGCGCCGCGCCGCCGGCACCGCGCTGCTGCTTTCGTGAGCGGTCGCGCACGCCGACCTGTCGACGACCGGCCCGGCCGCCGCGATCGGCATGTCGAGCAAGAACGCGATCCTGATGTGGCCGAAGACGATCGCCGGGCAGAACGTCCAGGTGACGCTGCTCGACGACGCGTCCGACCCGGGCGTCGCGGTGCGCAACATCCGCAAGCTGGTCTCGGAGGACAAGGTGGACGTGGTAATCGAGCCGAACATCACGCCGGCGGCGCTTGCGGCGCTCGACACGGTCGCCGGCGCGCAGACGCCGATGGTCCGCCGATCGGCTCCGGGTCGATCGGCGAGCCGCAGGAGGGCGCGCGGGTGTGTGCGTTCAAGATGGCGCAGAACGACCGCGCGATGGCCGACGTGATGACCCGCCACATGGCGAATCATGGCGTGAAGACGGTCGGCTTCGTCGGCTTCGCGGACAGCTACGGCGACAGCTGGCTCAACGAGTTCGGCCGCTTCGCCGAGCTGCGCAAGATCCGCATCGTCGCGACCGAGCGCTTCAACCGCACCGACGCGAGCGTGATGGGAATCGTGAAGAACGGCGGGTTCGTCTACCTCAGCCCGTGAGCGGATGCCGCGCTGCTTGCCCGGCGCGGCGTTTTCGGCGATAATTCACGTTTTCGCCGCGCGCAATCGCATGCGCAGTGCGGATAAGCCCAGGTGGTGAAATTGGTAGACGCAGGGGACTCAAAATCCCCCGCCGCAAGGCGTGCCGGTTCGATTCCGGCCCTGGGCACCATTAGATAGTTTCGGGCAGTCCCCAGAATTCCCAAAACCCGCGTCAGCTATAGGCTTTCGCGGGTTTTTCGTTTTCTGGAAGTCCTGAGCGGAACCGGGGAAGCCCAAAAAATGATCACTTGCGCTCCGGGCACGATCATGGCCTTCGCTGGAAGTGACGAGCCTAGTCATTTCAGCCAGAACGCTAGTCTCGTTTTCCATGTTTAGGCATCCATCAGAATGTCTGCCAGTCCAGAGCATCTACATCCTTCGCCGTCACAGTTCCCCCGCCTGTGGCAGCAGCTGCCGTCGTCCTTGCCGACGCCGCAGGACGGGCCATGCGAACCTTCGGTGCCGTCCGACGCAATTCGCTGCTCGGGGCAGTCACGCGTGACGCGGATGGTTCGCTATCGGCGATCCTGAAGACGGTCACCGCTTCACGCAGTTCCTCGGCCTGCCGGGCCAGCGACTGCGTAGCAGCCGCGGCTTCTTCGACCAAGGCGGCGTTTTGCTGGGTCACCTGGTCCATCTGGCTGACCGCCTGATTGACCTGCCCGATGCCCGTGCTCTGTTCTTCCGACGCCGCCGAGATTTCGCTCATGATGTCGGTCACGCGCTTCACCGACTGCACAACTTCGTTGATCGTGCTCCCCGCTTCCTCGACGAATTTCGCGCCGGCTTCCACCCGACTGGACGCATCGTCGATCATGTCCTTGATTTCCTTGGCGGCGGCGGCACTGCGTTGGGCAAGCGTGCGCACCTCGCCCGCCACGACCGCAAACCCCCGGCCCTGTTCGCCAGCGCGGGCTGCTTCCACCGCGGCATTGAGCGCGAGGATGTTGGTCTGGAAGGCAATGCCCTCGATCACGGTGATGATCTCGAACATTTTGTGTGAGCTGCCGGAGATCCCTTGCATGGTCTCGACGACCCGTCCGACCACTTCGCCACCGCGTTGTGCGACGGCCGACGCACCATTCGCCAATGCTGCGGCCTGCCTTGCGTTGTCGGCGTTCTGACGGACCGTGGAAGTCAGTTCCTCCATGCTCGAGGCGGTCTCCTCGAGAGACGCTGCCTGTTCTTCCGTGCGTTGCGACAGATCGGTGTTGCCCTGCGCGATTTCGCCGGCCGAGGCCGAAATCGACTCGCTGGACGTCTGGATGCCCCGCACGATTGTCGCCAGTTGGTCCTTCATGAGGCCCAGCGAGAACATCAGGCTGCTGCGATCGCCCGCCTTCAATTGAACCGCCGTGCGCAGGTTGCCGCCCGCGATGTCGCTGGCAAGTGCCGCCGCGTCGCGTGGTTCGCCACCGAGCTGTTTCGCGACGCCGCGCGCAATCATCAGCGCCAATGCCAGCGCAATCGCTGTCGCGGCGACGACCAGTCCGATCACGAGCGCGACAGCGCGCGAATACGCCTCGTCTGCCGTCCTGCCTTCGCGGGCTGCCCCGGCCTCATCGAGGCCGACGAGCGTCTGGATATCCTTATCGAAGCTTCGGTTTAGCGCACCCATCTGACCGTTCAGCAAATTTGTCGCATCCGCCTGTTTGTTCTGTTTCGCCAGCGCACGGAATTGCTGATCAAGCTCCACGTACTGCTGTGACTTCGTCTGAATGTCGGCATAGGCTGCTTTCGCTTCCGGTTCGATGATGTACTGCTCGTACTTCGCAACGGTGCGACCGAACTCTGTAAACCGCGTCCCGATCTGAGTGTCCGCGTCCTGAATTTCAGCTGGCGTCGTGGCGCTAGCCATACGGAATTCGGCCATGATGGCGAGGCGCGCCGCGCCCTGCATCTGCAGGCTACTGCGCACGGCAGGTAACCAGTCGTCGCGGAGTGCCGCAACGTGAGCGTTTTCCGTGCTCAACTCGAACAGGCTGAATGCGCCCAGGCCGATCAGCAGCACGATCACGGCGGAGAAACCCAGCATCAGCTGGGTCAACACCCTCAGGTTCTTCAGAAAATGCATGAAAGATCCCCCTCTGTATTTTTGAAGGCGAAACGCAAGCAGCGTGCTTGCCAGTTTGCCGCCGACCTCATGTTGCTGAAATTCGCCACAATTCATCTGGCGGTTCAATAAACCGGGAAATCAGGCATTGGACGTTCAGCGCCGCAAGCAGACAGCGGCGGGGACACGCCCGATGGGATGCTTTGAAATCTCGTGTTACTGAGTGGGTACCCAGTATTAGAGGGACACATTGATTTTCGGCACAAAGTGCACCCGACTTTATATCGGATATATAAAAATAATTTATTTATTATCGCAACAGTCACAAAGGAATTTCCTGATTCCAGACTTGATGGCTTGTCCGTACAGGCCGATAGCGGCCGGACATTTCAGAATGGCTTTGACACTCACGACACGCAAGCCGCCCCCTGGGTCTCTCCTCGAGATGCGGTGGGCACGTTGTTGGCAAACCGAGGTACAGATTCATCCGGTGTTCGCGGCCGCCACTGTTCGTCGGGATACAACTAAACGTTGGATGATGAGGCGCTCAGGCTCGGCAGGGCGTGCGTAGTTGGGAGGGGAACGGCCGCTTTTCGGCAAAGTTGTGACAGTCAAGCGCCCCGTCCCGCCGGCCACGCGTTGCCGCTTGATAGAATGCGCGCGCTATGGATCTCGAAAGCATTCTCTTCAGTCAGGGTTTCGGCTCGCGCCGCCAGTGCCGCGGCCTGATCGAAACGGCGCGCGTCGACGTCGGCGGCACGGCCTGCATCGACCCGGCCGCGCCGTTCGACACCGACGGCTTGGTCTTCTCGGTCGACGGCACGCCGTGGGCATTCCACGCGCGCGCGTATCTCGTGCTCAACAAGCCCGCCGGCTACGAGTGCTCGCGCGACCCGCAACACCACGCGAGCGTGTTCAGCCTGCTGCCGCCGCCGCTCGTCGCGCGCGGCGTGCAGTGCGTGGGCCGGCTCGATCAGGACACGACGGGGCTTCTGCTGCTGTCCGACGACGGCCAGTTCGTGCATGCGTACACGTCGCCGAAGCGCAAGGTGCCGAAAACCTACGTCGCGACGGTGCGCCATCCGCTCGACGACGCGCAACTGAACGCGCTGCGCTCGGGCGTGACGCTGCACGGCGAGCCGAAGCCGATCGCCGCGGTCGCCGCCGACGCGCGCGAAACGCATGTCCTCGCACTGACGGTGCTCGAAGGCAAGTATCACCAGGTGAAGCGGATGGTTGCCGCCGCGAGCAATCGCGTCGAGGCGCTTCACCGGGAAAGCGTCGGCGGCCTCACGCTGCCGGACACGCTCGCGCCGGGCGAGTGGCAGTGGCTCGGCGAGGCCGAGCTGGCCGCGCTGCGCGGCACCGCGAAAACCCTGTAAGGGAAAATCCGCACGACCGTGCGGCACGGTCTGCCCCCTGACGCGTGGCGACGGCGCGCGCCCCCCGCTATACTCTATTCAAAAGGGTCAGCGCTGCAGGGAGGACATCATGCTGATCAACCACCCGGTCGAGATGACATATGCGATGCTCGCGTTTACCGCGCTCGGCGCGATCGTGATCGGCGGGCTGCTGCTGGTCATGCGCGCGAAGCACAAATACCACCCGAACCTGATCGGCGCGCTGATCGGCGCACTGCTCTGTTTCCTGCTGATCGAGGCGCTACCTGCGCTGATCTGACGCGCCGGCGGTCCGCAGGAAGTCGTCGACGGTCGGATAGCGAAGCGTCACGCGCAATTCGCGTTTGAGCCGCGCGTTGGAAAGCCGCCGCGATTCGCGCATGAACGACAGCAGCGTCGGCTCGAGCAGGCGCTCGGCGTCGGCGCGGCTCACGCGCGGCGGCGACGGCAGCCCGAAGGTGCGCGCGACGTGCTCGAAATACTCTCCCATCAGCAGTTCGCTGTCGTCCGACGCGTGCACCGCGCGCGACGGCTTGCCGCGCGCCGCCGCACGCAACAGAATCGCCGCGAGGTCGTCGGCATGAATGTGGTTCGTGTAGACGTCGTCGGCCGGCACGAGTGCGGGGGTTCCGCGTTCGAGGCGCGCGAGCGGCAGCCGGTTCGCCGCATAGATGCCCGGAATCCGCACGATGCGCACCGACAGCACGCCGCGCGCGGCTGCGGCGCGCAGTTGCCGCTCGGCTGACACGCGGCGGAACGCGCGCGGATTCGCCGGGCGCACCGGGCGCGTTTCGTCGATCCACGCGCCGCCGCAATCGCCGTATACACCGCTCGTGCTGGCATAGACGAGCCTCGGTGCGCAAGGGCGCTCGGTTACAATACGCGCTGCCTGAAAAGGCGAGCCGGCCGACCGGGTCCCCGCGCGCCCTTTCCGCAGCCTGCCGTATGCCGGCGCCGGCTGACACGCGGGTCGCGGCACGCGCGCGGCCAGCGCCGCGACGAGCGCGCGCGTGCGCCGGTCGTCGGCGCCGTCGGGCTGCGGCGGCGCGAGATGCAGGATCGTGCGGGCCAGCTTGCCGGCGCGGGCGAGCGTCGACGGGCGATCCAGGTCGCCGACGATCGGCGTCGCGCCCGCCGCGCACAATTCGGCGCGCCGGCCCGGCTGGCTCGTCAGCGCGATGATGCGCACGCCGCCGCGCCGCGCGCGCAGTTGTTCGACGCAGCGCAGGCCGACGTCGCCGCAGCCGACGATCAGTACGCGCGGCCGGCGCAGAATTCGTGTCGCGATCATGGTGTATTGCGAAATCAGTAGCCACCGTTGCGTCACGCGCAACGGGTTGCATTGTAGCTGCCGTGCCCGACATGCACGGTCCCCACATTTTGTTCTCGATGAATCTATGGCATTCAACGTAACTCTCAAGCAAAGCGGCCGGCAATTCCAGGTCGAGTCGGATGAAACCGTGCTGGCGGCCGCCCTGCGCCAGAACGTGCATCTGCCGTACGGCTGCAAGAACGGCGCGTGCGGCTCATGCAAGGGCCAGATCGTGTCGGGCCAGGTCGAACAAGGCGCGCACGCCGCGTCGGCGCTGTCGAACGACGAGCGCACCCGCGGTCTCGCGCTGCTGTGCTGCGCGACGGCGCAGTGCGATCTCGAGATCGACGTGCGCGAGATCGCCGGCGTCGACGGCGTGCAGGTCAAGAAGCTGCCGTGCCGCGTCGCCGCGCTCGAACGCAAGGCGGACGACGTGATGGTGGTCAAGCTGCAGTTGCCCGCCAACGAGCGCCTGCAGTACCTCGCCGGCCAGTACATCGAGTTCATCCTGAAGGACGGCTCGCGCCGCAGCTACTCGATGGCGAACGCGCCGCACGAGGAAGGCCCGATCGAGCTGCACATCCGCCACATGCCGGGCGGCAAGTTCACTGATCACGTGTTCGGCGCGATGAAGGAGCGCGACATCCTGCGCTTCGAAGGCCCGCTCGGCACGTTCTTCCTGCGCGAGGATTCCGACAAGCCGATGGTGCTGCTCGCGTCGGGCACCGGCTTCGCGCCGATCAAGGCGATCATCGAGCACGCGAAGCACCTGGGCCTCACGCGCCCGATGACGCTCTACTGGGGCGCGCGCCGCAAGAAGGACCTCTATCTCGCGGAGCTGGCCGGGCAATGGGCGAACGAGATCCCGAACTTCAAGTTCGTGCCGGTGCTCTCCGAGCCGGACGCCGCCGACGCATGGACCGGCCGCACCGGCTTCGTGCACCGCGCGGTGATCGAGGATCTGCCCGACCTGTCCGGCCACCAGGTCTATGCGTGCGGCGCGCCGGTAATGGTCGAATCCGCGCAGCGCGACTTCACGCAGCATCATGGCCTGCCGGCGGACGAGTTCTACGCCGACTCGTTTACCAGCGCCGCCGACCTCGCGCATCCGGTCTGACCCCTGTCCCTCGGCCGCCGCGACACATTTGTAGCATCGCGGCGGTTTACAGTGAGGCGCGGGATGCCTTATGCTTGCGCGAATGAACCGCTTCCTGTCCGCTCTCCGACGTCTCCGCTCGCCGCTCCGCCCGGATGCCGCCGGCTCGTCACGGACTCGCGCGTAACGCTCGTCGCTTTGTTACGCACAAGCTGTTCGAACCACACAGCCACGGCATCCCGTGGCTTTTTTATTGTCTTTTTTCGTTGACCGCCCGCTGGAGCTTCCCGCCATGTCTCTGAACGACTATCCGATCGACTCGCTGATGTACATCACGAACCGCCCCGACATCGTGTTTACGCACGGCAAGGGGTCGTGGCTCTACGATCACACCGGCAAGCGATATCTGGATTTCATCCAGGGCTGGGCGGTCAACAGCCTCGGCCACTGCGACGACGGCGTCGTCGACGCGCTGAAGACGCAGGCGGAGAAGTTGCTGAACCCGTCGCCGGCGTTCTACAACGAGCCGATGGCGAAGCTCGCCGGCCTGCTGACGCAGCACAGCGTGTTCGACAAGGTCTTCTTCACCAACAGCGGCGCCGAGGCGAACGAAGGCGCGATCAAGCTCGCGCGCAAGTGGGGCCGCAAGTTCAGGAACGGCGCGTACGAGATCATCACGTTCGACCACAGCTTCCACGGCCGCACGATCGCGACCATGTCGGCGAGCGGCAAGGCGGGCTGGGACACGCTCTACGCGCCGCAGGTGCCGGGCTTCCCGAAGGCCGAGCTGAACGACATCGCGTCGGTCGAGCGACTGATCAACGAAAAGACCGTCGCCGTGATGCTCGAGCCGATTCAGGGCGAAGGCGGCGTGATTCCGGCCACGCGCGAATTCATGCGCGCGCTGCGCGCGCTGACGAAGCAGCACAACCTGCTGCTGATCGTCGACGAAGTGCAAAGCGGCTGCGGCCGCGCGGGCACGCTGTTCGCGTATGAGCTGGCCGACATCGAGCCGGACATCATGACGCTCGGCAAGGGCATCGGCAGCGGCGTGCCGCTCGCGGCGCTGCTGTCGAAGGCGGACGTCGCGGTGTTCGAGGCAGGCGACCAGGGCGGCACGTACAACGGCAACCCGCTGATGACGGCGGCCGGCTACGCGGTGATCTCGCAGCTCGTCGCGCCGGGTTTCCTCGAAGGCGTGCGCGCACGCGGCGAATACCTGAAGCGCAAGCTGCTGGAGCTGTCGGAAGAGCGCGGCTTCGAAGGCGAGCGCGGCGAGGGCCTGCTGCGCGCGCTGCTGCTCGGCAAGGACATCGGCACGCAGATCGTCGAGAAGGCGCGCGAGATGCAGCCGGACGGCCTGCTGCTGAACGCGGCGCGCCCGAACCTGCTGCGCTTCATGCCGGCGCTGAACGTGACGACCGACGAGATCGACCAAATGATGGCGATGCTGCGCTCGGTGCTCGACTCGCTCTGACAGGCGACGCGCGATGGAGATCGCCGCCGATGACGTCGCGATCCGCCCGTTCGACCGAGCCGATACCGATGCGGTGCTGGCGCTGTGGCGCGACGCGTTTCCCGGCTACGGGGAACTGGACGCGCCGCACCGCGATCCGCGGCGCTCGATCGAGCTGAAGTGCGCGACGCAGCCGGAGCTGTTCTTCGTCGCGACGCTGCGCGGCCGCGTCGTCGGTACGGTGATGGCCGGCTACGACGGTCATCGCGGCTGGCTGTACTCGATCGGCGTCGCTGGCCGCGCGCCGTCACGCACCAAACAAAAAGCCGCATGTCATTTCGGACATGCGGCTTTTCTTCATCGCGACAAGCGTGCTTACTCGCCCAGATACGCGGCGCGCACCTTCGGATCGTCGAGCATCTGCTTCGCGTCGCCTTCCATCGTCACCATGCCCGAGTCCATCACGTAGCCACGGTCGGCCGCCTGCAGCGCGAGGCGGGCGTTCTGCTCGACCAGCAGCACCGTGATGCCCTCCTTCGAGATCGTCCGCACCACCTCGAAGATCTTCTCGACCATGATCGGCGACAGGCCCATCGACGGCTCGTCGAGCAACAGCAGCTTCGGCTTCGACAGGATCGCGCGCGCCATCGCCAGCATCTGCTGCTCGCCGCCCGACAGCGTGCCCGCGAGTTGCGTCGCGCGCTCCTTCAGGCGAGGGAAGA
>Ga0335069_10017087_pt1 | contig 10114 bp, 12 predicted proteins | sample Lox_Sample_11_FD_206714 | JGI IMG/M metagenome (GOLD analysis project Ga0335069, IMG submission 206714) | Soil microbial communities from Loxahatchee National Wildlife Refuge, Florida, United States - Lox_Sample_1.1 | ecosystem: Environmental > Terrestrial > Soil > Wetlands | place: USA...
TGGACCTGCTCGACGAGATCGAGCTCGCCGCGCGCCAGCGCGTGAGCTTGAGCCGTCTTTCCGAGCTCAATCTCGGCGTAAAAAAGGACCACCATGGTTCCGAGGCGATCGCCTTGTACCGCGACGGCAAAATGGATGAGCTGAAGGAATATTGCCTGAACGACGTGAAGCTCACGAAGGAGCTGTACGACCTTTCGCGGAAGCAGCACTTCCTACTGATGCCGGATAAGGCGACCGGCGAGATCGTGAAGGTCGAGTTCGCCCGGTCCGCGCCGGCGCCGCTTTTATGAAGCGGATATATTTGGACTATGCCGCGACGACGCCGGTGGACCGGCGGGTTCTGAACGCGATGGCGCCGTACTTCGCCGCGAAATCCGGTAATCCCGGCTCGCTCCACGCATTCGGCCAGGAAGCGATCGCGGCGGTCGACCGCTCGCGCGAAGCGGTCGCGAAGGCCATCGCCGCCGGATTCCGGGAAGTGGTCTTCACTGGCAGCGCGACGGAAGCGAACAACCTCGCGCTGCGCGGCGCCGTCCGCGGCGCCATCGCCGCCGGGATAAGGCATCCCCGCATGGTCGTTTCATCCGTCGAACACGAATCGGTTCTCGATACCGCGCGCGACCTGGAACGCGACGGCGTCGAGGTTGTCTATGCGCCGGTCGATAAGCGCGGCATCGTCGACCTCGCGAGACTGAAAGCGGCGCTCAGCGAGCCGACCATCCTGGTTTCCATCATGTACGCGAACAACGAGGTCGGCTCGGTCCAGCCGATCGCGGAGATCGCGGAACTGGTCAAAACGTTCAGGGAAAAGAACCCGGGAAAATATCCGCTGCTTCATACCGACGCCGCGCAGGCGTTCCAGTTTTTATCGTGCGACGCCAGCGAGCTCGATGTGGATCTCATGACCATTTCATCGCACAAGATCTACGGGCCGAAAGGAGTTGGCGCGCTGTATGTCCGTGACCGGAAGGCGAACATCAGCCGTTTAAAACCCATCCTCTCCGGCGGCGGCCAGGAGTTCGGCTTGCGTTCCGGCACGGAAAACGTCCCGGCCATCGTCGGGTTCGCGAAAGCCGTCGAGCTCGCGGCGGCGGCGCGGGCGAAAGAAACGAAGCGCATCGGCGCGCTCCGTGACCAGTTGTGGCATGGCATTAAAAAAATATATCCGAAAGCGGAAATGAACGGGAAGCTGGAAGCGGGGAATGGTCTGCCAAATATCCTGAACGTTTATTTCCCCGGGCGCGCCGCGCAGGATCTTCTTACCAAGTTCGACCTCGCCGGCCTCGCGGTGTCGTCCGGCTCCGCCTGCCGTTCGCGCGCCATGGAGCCGTCCTATGTTATCGAGGCGCTCGGCTATTCCAAGGAGCGCGCCAAGGCGAGCATCCGGTTCAGTCTGGGCCGCCCGACGACGAAGGCCGATATCGTCGCCGCCCTCGGCACCGCGCGTCGCTGCTTGACCGATGCGTAATATCGTGTTACGTTTTCGGCAGCCCATTCGCGGGCCGGAGGAAAGATGGAGGAAAGAGATGAGTTGTATAATTTCGCGGAGGATGTCGAGCTTTTTATCTTGGGAGAATATCTCAAGATAGCGTCCGGTCTCGGACGTTCCGAAGCGGAACTGGCGGCCGTCCAGCGGGGATTCGATGAATTCATGGAAGCCAAAAGGTTTTTGCGGGAAAAAACGGGCGAGATCAACGCCCGGGCTCTCATGGATTTCATGCCGGAAAATCCGTGGGTTCAGATATTGCGGGAGATGATCCTCCCGGTGCTGAAAAATGAAGTATTGGGGCTGGACGCCAGGGCTGCGGCCGAGGTAAACCGCGAGGTGCTTGAAGAGGTCAAGCAGCGGCTCAGCCGCCAGCGGCGCGGCATCGACAAGATGTGAGCGGCGCGGCGGTGGCGCGCGATCCGGTAGATCGCGCGCTTTTTTTTAGGATTTGCATTCAAGCGGCCTTTATAGTAAACTCTGAACCATGGCAATCGAAGCACGAAAACGGGAAGGGGAGCCGGGCAATGCGATCCTCTACAACTTTACCCGCAAGGTGAAGCGCAGCGGCATACTAAAAGAGGTGCGCAGCCGGAAGTTCTATGCGCGTTCCGTGAGCCGCATCAAGCGCCGCGCTTCCGCCATCCACCGCGAAGCGAAAAAAGCCGAGGTTGACCGCATGAAGAAGCTCGGCCTGCTTTAAGTTTTTTTAATGTCACTTTACGAACAGCTGACCGCCGACCTGAAGACCGCCATGAAGGCGGGCGACCAGCCGCGCGTGGACGCCCTGCGGTTCGCGCTTGCCGGGATCAATAGTTTTCAAAAAGATAAACAGGCGAAACAGCCGGGCGCCGCGATCACCGACGAAGAACTTATTTCGGTCTTGCAGAAAGACGTGAAGCGCCGGCGGGAATCCATCGAACTTTTCCGGCAGGGGAAGCGCGATGACCTGGTCGCGAAAGAGGAAGCCGACCTCGCGATCATTTCGGCGTATTTGCCGAAGGAACTGACCCGCGCGGAGATCGGGAAGATCGTGGACGGCGTGATCGCGGCCGGCGCGAAGGATTTCAATGCCGCGATGCGCGAAGCCATGAAAGCGGTGAAGGGGCGCGCGGACGGGCGCGCGGTGGGCGAGGTCATCAGGGAAAAGCTTGGATGAAGCCGGAGCTTCTCGCGAAAAGAATATTGGTGCTTTTGAACGAGCGCGGCGCGGCGCTCGATGTTTTTTTATTGCCGCATGCGGAGATCAAGGCGCTCAAGGCGCGGTTTTTCAAAAAACGGACCGAACCGAACGTGCTTTCGTTCCCCGAACCGCGCCACTTTCCCCATCCGGAAACCAAGCGGCGCTATCTCGGCGAGATCTATCTGAACAAGGACATCCTGCGCCGGTCGCCCGAACGCGCCGCGCCGCTCCTCGTGCACGGCATTCTCCACCTCCTCGGCTACGACCATATTAAGACATCCGATGCCAAAAAGATGGAGGCGCTGGAACGGGGAATTCTAAAAAAACTGTGAGTCTGGTTTAATATCGGTTTTGAAGAAACTGATAAGCGTTGGGAGGATGAGAGATTTAAGATGAAAAGCGGAGCGTCGGTCGGCGAACCGCCGAGTACTACCAGCGAGCCCCGTCGCAGGAACGGGGCGAGCGTGCGCGAGGGTGTCCCGGCGGAGGGAAGGCGGGCCGGTTATTCACTGTCCTTTTTCATCCTTTCTTCATATAATTGAGGTAATGAAGCCTGGAGAATACATCACGGGACTCGATATCGGCACCTCGTCCATCAAGATTGCCGTCGCCGAATGGCGCGGGAACCGTCCCGCCCTGCTCCACGTTTCCGAAGAACCCTGCGGGGGCATGCGGAAAGGGGCTATCGCCGAGATATCCGAGGTCTCGCAGGCCATCAACCGGGCGCTTTCGGATGCGAAGAAAATATCGAAGTCCGCCGTCAAACGGATCTACGCGAGCATCGGCACGCCGCAGGTCAAAATGCAATCTTCGCGCGGCATCGTCGCCGTTTCCCGCGCGGACGCCGAGATCTACCAGGACGATATCGACCGCGCCGTGCGGGCGAGCCAGGCCGTGAACCTGCCGCAGAACCGCACGATTATCCACACGTTGACCAAGGAGTACGTGGTTGACGGGGTGGGGGATATCGCCGATCCGCTGGGGCTTTCCGGCAGCCGGCTCGAGGTGCAGAGCCTGATCATCGACGCTTTCTCGCCGCACGTGAAGACGTTGATCCATGCCGTCGAACTGGCCGGCGGGGAGATCGGTGGCCTGGTCTTCGGCCCGCTCGTCGCTGCCCGCGCCGCGCTCTCGAAGCGCCAGCGCGACCTCGGCGCGGCGATCGTGGATATCGGCTTCGGCACGACCGGCGTTTCGGTCTACGAGGAAAACAAGCTGGTCGCGACGGCGAAGTTTCCCGTCGGCGCCGGGAATATCTCGAACGACCTCGCGGTCGGCCTGAAGATATCCGTGGATGCGGCGGAAGCGGTGAAGCTCCACTACGGCTACGCGCTCGCGAAAGATGTCGGGCAGAAGGAACAGGTCGAGCTCAAAAAGTTCTCGCCCGAAGCGAAGGCGACCGTGCCGCGCCGTTTTATCGCGGAGATCATCGAGTCGCGCCTCGAGGAGATCTTCGACCTGGTGAACAACGAGCTGAAGCTGGTGCAAAAATACGGCGCTCTCCCGGGCGGGGCGGTCCTCGTCGGCGGCGGCGCGAAACTGCCCGGCCTCACCGATCTCGTGAAACAGGAAATGAAGCTTTCGACCCAGGTCGGCTGCGCGATCGCGGGCGAGTGGGCGGCCGAAGGAGGCGCGTTCAAGGAGTTCCTTGAAGACCCGGAGTTCGTCGGCGCGCTCGGCCTCGTCCTGTGGGGCATGGATGGCGAGGGTTGGAGCACGCAGCAGCAGGGCCGGAAGTTCGATATTAAAGGGATCTTAAAATACTTCACGCCGTAGGGATTTTGGTGTACCATTAAGGAAATTTTCATGAAAAAGAAGATCAAGCAGGAAAGGTTCCAGCCGCTTTCGGCGAACGTCAAGGTCGTCGGTATTGGCGGGGGCGGCGGGAACGCCGTTTCGCGGATGGCGCGCGATTTCTACCGCGGCGTGGATTTCATCGCCATCAACACCGACCACCAGGACCTCGACCAGTGCGGCGTCAGGCATAAGCTGTATATCGGCAAGAATCTCACGAAGGGTTTGGGTACCGGCATGAATCCGGACCTCGGCCGCCAGGCGGCGGAAGAGAACCGTTCGGAGATCATCGAGGCGGTGCAGGGCGCCGACCTCGTCTTCCTGTCGGCCGGCCTCGGCGGCGGCACGGGCACCGGCGCGACGCCGGTCGTCGCGGAGGCGGCGAAGCAGGCTGGCGCGCTCACGATCGCGGTCGTCACGAAGCCGTTCAGTTTCGAAGGTTCCCAGCGCGAACGGATCGCGGCGGAAGGTTTGATGAAACTGAGGGATAAGGTTGACGCAATCATTGTCGTGCCGAACGACCGCATCTTCACCGTGATCAGCAAGGACACGCCGATCATGAAGGCGTTCGAATCGATCGACGACGTCCTGCGCCGCGCGCTCAAGGGCCTCGTCGAGATCATCGCCATGCCGGGCATCATCAACGTCGATTTCGCGGACGTGAAGAACATCATGCAGGATGCGGGCGTCGCGATCGTCGGCGTCGGCGTCGCCTCCGGCCAGGACCGCGCCGTGAACGCGGTGAACCTCGCGCTCCATTCGCCGCTCCTCGAGACCAGTCCCGAAGGCGCGAAGGCCGTCCTGCTCGGCATTTCCGGCAGCCGCGACCTTAAGATGACGGAGATCAACGAGGCGGCGAAAGTGGTCGCGCAGACCGCCGACCCGGGCGCGCGCATCATATTCGGCGCGTACTATGACCGCAATGTGAAGCCGGGCCAGATCAAGGTCACTATCGTCGCGGCGGGATTCAACGGCAGCCAGCCGAACTCGCTTTTCGGCGGACATTTTGCCGGTCGCGAGCAGATGTTCGCTTCCCGCGGCACGCCGGCGGCGGAGCCGATGTTCTCCCCGAAGGCGGGCCCGGTCCGCGGCCTGAAGGAACCGGCTGCTTCGGATGCGCGGGAACCGGAGATAGCGTCCGCCCCGGCGCCGAGGTTCGCGTCCTATCAGAAAAAGGAGAATGGCGCCAACGGCAGTGGCAAGGACCGGGATAAAGACAAAGAAGCGCCGAGGGACAAAAACAGCAAAGAAAGCGACCCATGGGATATCCCGGCATTCCTGCGCCGAAGGAAGAAATAGACGCCGCGTTGCCCGTGAAGGCATATCTGCACCGGGCCACTTGCTAAACCCATATCTTTGCGCTACAATGGGTGGACGATGGACAAGCAGGACAGGGACCGGAAAGAATATGAATTGGCGGTTCTCGTGAAGGACGAGGCGGACCTGGCGCCGGTTGTGGCGCTGGTCCGGGAGCATAACGGCGAGGCGCCGTCGGAACCCCGCGCCAAGCGTCTCGCGCTGGCCTATGAGATAAAAAAGCGCAAGGAGGCGGTTTTCGCGTACTTCACTTTCAAGGCGTTCGGTGAGGATGTTAAGAATCTTGAGCGCGAGCTGAACACGAAGCCGGAAGTGATCCGTTCTCTTATTATCGCATCGCCGGCGCCCGCGATGACGATGGAACGCCAGCCGTTGCCGATGGGTGCCGCGAAACGCCGCACCCGCGTGACGCGCACGGGGACGGCGGCCGATGCCGCTAAGCCCGTCGCTCCGGCGCCGCTTTCGAACGAAGCGCTCGAGAAAAAGATCGAAGAAATTTTGCAGTAACCCGACCACTATGGACCTCAATAAAGTCATTCTCGTCGGCCGCATGACGGCCGACCCGCAGCTCCGGACGACGCCCGGCGGGCAGTCGGTGACGACGATCGGCGTGGCGACGGGCCGCGTGTGGAACGATAAGAACGGCCAGCGGCAGGAGGAAACAGAGTTCCACAATGTCGTCCTATGGGGGCGGCAGGCGGAGATCGCGGGGCAATATTTGAAGAAGGGCGCCATGGTTCTGATCGAGGGCCGTCTGCGCACGCGCAGCTGGACCGATAAGAACGGCCAGCAACGGCGGACGACCGAGATCATGGCCGAACGCCTGCAGCTCGGACCGCGTCCGCAGGGGAGCGGCGGACAAGGAGGCGGCAGCTGGCAGGGCGGAGGCGCGGCGGGTGCGGGCAATCCGGCCGCCGCCGGCGGTTTCGCGCCGCGCAACGCGGCGGCGGGACCCGGTCCGCAATCCGGCACGGACAAGCTGGCCGAGGAAGAGATCCCGGTGATCAGTCTGGACGAGGAGGAGATAAAGCCGGAAGAAATACCTTTTTAAACTGTCATGGCAAAAAAAGTTAAAACCATATTAAAGCTCCAGCTGCAGGCCGCGGCAGCCACGCCGGCGCCGCCGGTCGGCACGGCGCTCGGCCCTCAGGGCATCAACATCCAGGATTTCTGCAAGCAGTTCAATGACGCGACGAAAGATATGAAGGGCGATGTCGTCCCGGCGGAGATCACGATCTACGAGGACCGCTCGTTCACATTCGTCCTGAAGACGCCTCCGGCGGCAGCGCTTTTGAAGAGGGCGGCGGGCATCGAGAAGGGCGCGGCGAACCCGCTTACGCAGAAAGTGGGCAAGGTGACGCGCGCGCAGGTCCGCGAGATCGCGGAGCGGAAGCTGAAGGACCTGAACACGGACAATCTGGATGCGGCCGAAAAGATCATCGCCGGCACCGCGAAAAATATGGGAATCGCGGTTGAGGGCTAGCGTAATCTAAAAATCCAGCAAAATCGGGGATTTCCCAAAAATTATCATTGGGATTTTGATGAAAAACTGGCGATAACGCCAGTTTCGGTTTGTTTTATCGGCTACTTTCGGTTATTATTGGATATAGTTAGAAATAACCAATACTTTTTAACGGAAATATGGCGGAAAATAGATTCAACCAGCGAATAAAGCTGACCCAGGACATTTTGGCGAAAATCGCCAAAATCGACCAATTCAAGGGTCTTTGGCAGGGGAGTGTGCGGCTAAGCCCGCAGATTTTGAGCCGCTTGAAGGCGTGGGTCATTATCACGTCTACTGGCGCAAGTACCCGTATTGAGGGGTCTAAAATGACCGACGAGGAAATCGCCCGATTTTTACGCGGCTTGAAGGGGAGGCGGCCGAAGAGCAGGGATGAGCAGGAAGTGGCCGGTTATGCCGATCTGATTGGCCGGATTTTCGATAATTGGAAAACCATCAAGCTCACCGAGGGCTGGATTTTGCAATTCCATAGTATCCTTTTGCAGTTTTCAGAGAAGGACAAAACCCATAAAGGCAGATATAAGGATTCGGCGAATACGGTAATTATGAAAAACAGGCACGGCGAACAAGTTGTCCTGTTTGATCCGACCCCGCCTTATCTTGTGAAGCCGGAGATGCAAACCGCAATCGAATGGGCGAATGATCAATTAGAAAACGGACCGACACATCCCATTCTCGTCATTGCAAATTTCATCTTCGAGTTTTTGGCGATCCATCCCTTCCAGGATGGTAATGGCAGGATCAGCCGGGCGTTGACCAATATGCTTCTCTTGAAGGCGGGCTACGGTTACACCCCCTATGTCTCGCTTGATGAAATTATCGAAAAGACGAGATCGGAATATTATCTCGCGCTTCGGGCCACGCAGAAGAACCACAAAACCAAACATGAGGACATCACGCCATGGGTGGAATATCTTTCAGCCGCCCTTGTCGAGCAAGCTGATCGCGCGCGCATACTGATGGAGAGTGATCAACCGGAAAAAATACTCTCTAAAAAGCAGATGGAGGTTTACCGGCTGTTTGACGGCGGAAAAGAAATCGGCATTGCGGAAGCCGTGAAACTGCTCAAGGGAAAAACGCCGCGGGCAACCGTTCGGCAGGCGCTTTCCCGCTTGGTGAAGTTAAAGCTCTTGGAACAGATCGGGCAGGCGCGCAGCTCACGCTATAAAAAAATTGCGGACTTCACAGGCGTCCGATGATCTGTTTGGCGAGTTTCGGCTCGCTGAGCTTTTTTCGGTATTGCCCGGTGGTGCAGATGCGGAAGGCGACGTAGCTTTGCGCGACCTCTTCGATATTTCTGAAGTGCGCCGGATAGCGGGCCTTGAGCGAAGCGAGCTTTTTGCCGCCGTCGTAGATCATGATGTCCTGCGCGTCGAAGCGATGGACGCTTGAGATGGGAACGATAAGGACGCTTGTCGCCGGGATGCCGGCTTGCGCCGCGATCTCTTCCTCGAGTTTTTCGAGGCCGGCCTGGTTCCCGGTCTGGAGGCGGGGATCCCCGGCAAGCTGGCGGATGCGCGCATCGCCCGCGCCGAAGGCCGCGATATGCTTCCCGGCGCGCGCACCGGCGTGTTCGAAATTTTCCGGGCGGACGACGATGGCCTCGCGGAAGAGGTTGCGCCCGCGGAGGTTGGCGTACAGTTCGCGGACGATCGCATCCCGTGAGGCGTACATTATGCCGACGAGCTCGGAGTCGGTGAGTCCGGTCAGTTCGCGCGGCTGGAGCTCGCCGGCAAGAATGAGGCAGTGGACCATTTTCTGCACCATCCGCTGGGCGATGGCCGAGGCCTTGCGCAGGTAGACGTTTTTATAAATTTTTAAGTAATAGTTCTGCACCTCGATGGCGTTGTCCACGGCTTTTTCGTCGATGGCGAGCTGGCCGTCCACGAAATAGATATGCGCGCGGAGATAGTCCACGCCGATGGGGCGCGACAGGATGGTGAACAGGCCGTCCCGCTCGAGGTAGTCGAGCTTTTCCATACCGAGGTTCTTGTCGCTTACGGCGAGGTGGAGGGGGTTGCGGTGGGCGGCGAACGATTCGAGCAGCTTGAAGTCTATGCCGCATAGTTCGATCTCTTTCCGGCGGCGGCGGATGATGGCCAGACTGAGGGCGCTGTTCGCGCTCATGCCGCGCATTCCGGCGGGCATGGGGCAGAGCGGCTCCGTCACGTGCGAGAACGGGGGATGGCCGATGTCGTGGTAGAGCGCATAGCCGGCCAGGGCGTCCGCCTCGCGGCGCGTAATGAAGCCGCGCTCCATCCAGCGGTCCGCCAGCTGGCGCGTCGCGTGGTATGCGCCGATCGAGTGCGCTTTGCGCGTGTGGGTCGCCGAAGGGAAGGTGAGGTACGACATGCCGAGCTGGCGCTTGTCGTCGAGCGTCTGGAACTCGCGCGTGTCGACCATCGCGAGCATCGGCCGGATGTCGATGATGCCGTAAATGGGATCCGCGATGACCTTGGGCACGTTCATTTTTTCACGGCATCGAGAACCTTTTTCATCACCTCGTCCTCGGTGAGGTTCGTCGTGTCGAGCGCGAAGGTGTAATGCGCCGGATCGAGGAAATTTTCGATGCCGTACAGCGCGCGGTAGTGCGCGAGCTCTTCGTTTTCGCGCCTGCGGTTCAGCGCCAGCGCTTCGTCCGCGGTTTTGCCGGGATAGCCGCCCTCTTTGGTTTTCCGCTCCGCGCCGACTTTCGGGTCGACCGTGAGCAAAAGGTTGAACGACGGTTTTCCGCTTTGGCCGGCGAAGAACCAGGCGATGCGTCCCTGGACGATAAGGTCGTCCCGGTCTCTCATAAGGGTGCCTTGGCGCT
>Ga0335069_10017088_pt1 | contig 10113 bp, 8 predicted proteins | sample Lox_Sample_11_FD_206714 | JGI IMG/M metagenome (GOLD analysis project Ga0335069, IMG submission 206714) | Soil microbial communities from Loxahatchee National Wildlife Refuge, Florida, United States - Lox_Sample_1.1 | ecosystem: Environmental > Terrestrial > Soil > Wetlands | place: USA: Florida...
AGCTGGGGCAGACCATCGCCGAGCTCGCTAGACTCCTGCGCGACGTGGGCGCGCCGCCCGAGCGCCTCGGCCTGCTCATCGACACGTGCCACCTCCACGCTGCGGGCTTCGATCTCTCCGGCGAGGATGCGGGCCAGCGTCTCGCCGACGCCTTGTCTGCCGAGGGCGTGCTGGACCGCGTCGCGGCCTTTCATCTGAACGATTGCCAGCTCCCCGCCGGTGCGCACCGCGACCGCCACGCCATTCCGGGAGGCGGGACCATGGGCATCGGCGTGGCCTCCGTGGCCAGGCACCCGGCCTTCGCCGCCCTGCCTGGAGTGATCGAACTGTCCGTGGAGGACGCGCGCCAGGGTCTCGCCTTCCTGCGCGAGCACGGCGCGCTCGCCTCCTGAGCACCATCTGAGGGCGCTGGTCCTCCCTGTATCCAATCTGACGCGTTGACGCGGGACCGGCCCGTCCCGACACTCGGGCCATGCTCGCGCGCGTGCGCTCGGCCAGCGTGTTCGGCATCGAGGCCGATGACGTCTTCGTGGAGGTCGACGTCGCGCCTGGACTACCGTCGTTCGCGACGGTCGGGCTTCCGGATCCATCCGTGCGCGAGAGCCGCGACCGCGTGCGCGCCGCCATCCGCAACGTTGGGCTCGACTTCCCGGCGGAGCGGATCACGGTCAACCTGGCGCCGGCCGAGGTGCGCAAGGTCGGCACGGCCTTCGACCTGCCGATGGCGCTCGGCATCCTTGGCGCCACCGGCGTCCTCAAGAGGGAGCTGGTCGACGACACGGTGGTCCTGGGCGAGCTCTCCCTCGACGGGAGGATTCAGCCCGTCCGCGGCGTGCTGCCGGTGGCGCTCCACTGCCGCCGGCGCGGGGTGCGGCGCCTGCTCGTGCCCGCGGGCAATGCCGAGGAGGCCTCCGTGATCACCGGCGTCGCGGTCATCCCGCTCGGCACGCTTCACGATGCGCTCGAGTACCTGAACGGGGAGCGCGAGATCCCTCCGCAGTGTCCGTCGACAGGCACCTGGTCCGGGAGCGGAGGCAGCTCCGATCTCGACCTCACGGACGTGCGGGGCCATCACTGGGCCAAGCGCGCCCTCGAGATCGCGGCAGCCGGCGGGCACAACCTACTGATGCTCGGTCCCCCGGGCGCGGGCAAGACGATGCTCGCGCGCCGGCTCGGCACCATCCTGCCCCCGCTGGTCCTCGAGGAGGCCATCGAGATCACCGCCGTGTGGAGCGTGGCCGGGCTGCTCTCGGCGGGACACGGGCTCGTGCGGGAGCGGCCCTTTCGGGCGCCGCACCACACGACGTCGGGGGCGGGGCTCATCGGCGGCGGTACCGTGCCGCACCCCGGCGAGGCGAGCCTGGCCCATCTGGGTGTCCTGTTCCTCGACGAGCTGCCGGAGTTCTCCCCGAGGGTGCTCGAATCCCTGCGCCAGCCGCTCGAGGACGGCAGCGTGGTGGTCTCGCGCGCGGCCGGCAGCGCGGCATTCCCGGCCCGCTTCCAGCTCGTGGGCGCCGCCAACTATTGCCGGCGCGGATGCGCCTCCCTCGACGCATGCGTCTGCTCTCCCGGCGAGCGGCAGCAATACCTGTCGCGCCTCTCGCGGCCGCTGCTGGACCGCATCGATCTGCATCTCGAGGTCCGAGCGGTCCCCTACGCCGAGCTCGCGGCCGCGAGCGGTGAGCCATCGACCACGGTGCGCGCCCGGGTCGAGTCGGCACGCCGCTGCCAGGCCGAGCGCCTGGTGGGCTCCGGGGCTCGAGTCAACGCCCGGATGAGCGGCCGCCAGGTGCGCCGCTTCTGTGCACCTCCGCCCGAGGCCGCGCGGCTGCTCCAGCTGGCCGTGAGCCGGCTCGGCCTCTCCGCGCGGGGCCACGACCGCATCCTCAAGGTGGCCCGCACTATCGCCGACCTCGGGGGATGTGAGAGGATAGCCGCGGAGCACGTGTCCGAGGCCGTCCAGTATCGCGGTCTCGACCGCTGCTCCTGATTCGTCCCCTAAGGAGACCCCCATGCCGGCGATGCATCCGATGACCTTGCCCCGCGAGGGCACCACGCTCGTGATCGTGGACGTGCAGGAGCGCCTGTTCCCCGCCATGGACGCCGACCATCGCGAAGAGGTGATGCGCAACATCAAGATCCTGGCCACGGCGGCCCGGCGCCTCAATCTCCCCGTGGTCGCGACCGAGCAGTATCCGAAGGGCCTCGGCCACACCTTGCCCGAATTGCAGCAGACGCTCGGCCCCGACATCCAGCCCGTGCCGAAGGTGAGCTTCTCCTGCTGGGCGGTCGAGGACGTGCGGGCGCGGCTCAAGGCCACCGGCACCCGGCACGTCGTGCTGGCCGGAATCGAGGCGCACGTATGCGTGCTCATGTCGGCGCTGGATCTGCTGGGCGACGGCATGGCCGTCCACGTGGCCGCGGACGCCGTCACGTCGCGCACGCAGGCGAACTGGCGGCTCGGCACGGAGCAGCTCCGGCAGGCTGGCGCCGTGGTGAGCGCCACGGAGACGCTCGTCTTCCAGCTCCTGGGACAGGCCGACACGGACGACTTCCGGGAGATCGCGCGACTCGTCCGCTGATGCCGCGCTACTTCGACGTCCACTCCACCATCCTGATCGTGGTCGGCTACGGGATCCTCCCCGAGGAGGAGGATCGCCCCGTCGCCTACGACCTCAAGCGGGCCATCATGGCCCGCACGCACGGCGCCGAGGGGAGGAGCGCGGTGGTCGTCACCGATATGTGGATGGTCAACCAGGACATGGGCGACCTCTTCCCGGCCATTGCCGTGGGGGGGCCGGGCGTCAATGCCTTCGCTGCCCAGATCTACGAAGAGCTGCCGGTAGCTTTCACGCGCGACGAGCGCGTCTTCGTCCAGATGAGCGCCGATGGGGGCAAGCGCGCGGCGCTCTGGGGGATGGATCAGGAAGCGACGAGGGAGGCGGCGGAGCGGTTCGTGAACGACGGCCTGCTGGAGCGCTTCCTCAAGCTGGCCTGGAAGCGCCTCTAGATCGCGCCGAGTCTCATCAGCGGAGGGTCACGGCGGCCCGGCCCCGCGGCACATTGGTGATGGTGACCGTGCCGTCGCTGTCGACGTAGCGATAGATCACGGTGCGCGTGCTCGCGCTGCCCACCGACTGGCCCTGCCCCAGGATCTTCTGGACGTACTGCGTGGTCTCGGCGTACGGCGGGATGCCCCGGTAGTAGTCGACGGCCTTCTCGCCGGCATTGTAGGCGGCGAGGGCCAGCGGAACGTTGCCGGGGTAGCGGTCGAGCAGGTACCGGAGATGCCGCACGCCGCCGTCGATGTTCTCGTACGGATCGAAGGCGTTGCGCACGCCGAGCGCGGAAGCGGTGCGCGGCATGAGCTGCATCAGTCCCTGCGCGCCCTTGCTGGAGACCGCCCGCGGGTTGAAGGCCGACTCGACCCGGATGACCGCCTCGACCAAGTCGGGGTCCACGCCGTGCCGCGCCGCGATCTCGCGGATCTCCGTGCTGTACCGCGAGCGAACTGCCTCGGGTAGCCTGAGCCAGCCCTGCGCCGTGCCGGACAGCGTGCCGACCCTCTTGAAGCGGGGATCCGTGGGCGCGTTGGTGAAGTGCGTCACGCCTTCCTCATCCACGCGCCGGTACAGGGAGGAGGCGTGCGCGGAGGGCGCCAGGGTCGCGAGCAGCGTCAGGAAGCCGAGGGCGGCGGTCCAGAGCACTATACAACGACCATAGCCAAGAAGGCCGCCGCCCTCAAAGCGAAAACGGCTGCCGGGTCCGGCAGCCGTTTCGGCCTTCTCCTACGAGCAGTTGCCTAGTTTCGCGATGCCAGCAGCGCGTCCTTGATCCGGCCGCCTCGCGGCAGCGCGTCTTCGAGCGCCAGATCGAGCACCTCCTCCACCGAGTCGACCAGGTGGAAGGTCATGCTCTCCCGCAGGGGCCTGGGCACGTCCTCGAGCAGGTTTCGCTCGTTTCGCCGAGGCAGGATGACGGTGGTCACCCCGGCCCGCCGCGCCGCCAGGACCTTCTCCTTGATGCCGCCCACCGCCAGCACGCGGCCCGAAAGCGTGACCTCCCCGGTCATGGCCAGCCGCGGCTTCACGGGGCGCTGGCTCATCAGCGAGGCCAGCGCGGTCACCATGGTCACCCCGGCCGATGGGCCATCCTTCGGAATGGCGCCCGCCGGAATGTGGACGTGGATGTCCGACGTCTCCCAGAAGTCGGAGCGGATCCCGAGATCGGATGCGTGCGACCGCACCCAGGACAGGGCGGCCTGCGCCGACTCCTTCATGACGTCGCCGAGCTGGCCCGTCAGGGTGAGCGTCTTGCCGCCCTTCATGCGGGTGGCCTCGATGAAGAGGATGTCGCCGCCCGCCGCCGTCCAGGCGAGGCCCACGGCCACGCCGGGCACGCGCGTGCGCTCTTCCAGCTCCTCGAGGAGGAAGCGCGGGGCGCCCAGGAGCTCGCTCACGAGATCGGGCGTCACCTCCACGAGCTCGGTCTGCCCCTCCACCCGCCGCTTGGCAATCTTCCGGGAGATGGCGGCAATCTCGCGCTCGAGGCTGCGCAGGCCTGCCTCGCGCGTGTAGTGGCGAACGAGCCGCGCCAGCGCCACATCCGTCCACCGGATGTGGAGGCCTTCCACGAGGCCGTGATCCTTGGCCTGCTTGGGCACCAGGTGCGTGCCCGCGATGCGCACCTTCTCCTCCTCCGTGTACCCGGGGAGCTCGATGATCTCCATCCGGTCGCGGAGCGCGGGCGGCACGGTGTCGAGCAGGTTCGCGGTGGTGATGAAGAGCACCCGCGAGAGATCGAAGGGCACGTCGACGTAGTGGTCCCGGAACGCCACGTTCTGCTCCGGATCGAGCACCTCGAGCAGCGCGGACGCCGGATCCCCTCTGAAGTCCATGCCGAGCTTGTCGATCTCGTCCAGCATCAGGACGGGGTTCTTCGACTCCGCGCGGCGGAGCCCCTGGATGATCTGGCCGGGCAGCGCGCCGATGTACGTCCGCCGGTGGCCGCGGATCTCCGCCTCGTCCCGCATGCCGCCCAGCGAGATGCGATGGAACTTCCGCCCCAGCGCCCGTGCGATGGAGCGCCCGAGCGACGTCTTGCCCACGCCCGGAGGGCCCACGAAGCAGAGGATGGGGTCCTTGCCCTTGGGCCGCATGCTCTTGACGGCCAGATACTCGAGGATCCGGTCCTTGACCTTCTCGAGCCCCCAGTGATCCTCGTCGAGGATCCGGCGAGCCTCCGCGAGGTCGAGCGCGTCCACTGTCTCCTTGCTCCACGGCAGGGCGACGAGCCACTCGAGATAGGTGCGCGCCACCGTGTACTCGGCGGCCGCGGGCGGCATCTTGGCGAGCCGGTCGAGCTCGCGCAACGCCTCCTTCTTCGCCTCCTCCGTCATGCCGGCGGCCTCGATCGCCTGCCGCAGGTCGTCGAGTTCCTGCGTGCGCTCGTCGGTCTGGCCGAGCTCCTTCTGGATGGCCTTGAGCTGTTCCCGTAGATAGTAGTCGCGCTGGCCCTTGCCCACCTCGGACTCGACCTGCGACTGGATCTTCGAGCCGAGCTCCAGCACCTCGACTTCCTTCGTGAGCGTGGCCACCAGGCGCGCCAGCCGCGCCTTGACGTCGGCCGTGGCCAACAGCTCCTGCCGCGCCTGGCTCGTCAGCGACGGGAGCGACGCCGCGATGGCGTCGGCCACACGGCCCGGGTGCGTCAGGTTCACCACCGCCTCGGCGAGCTCATCGGGCAGGAGCGGCGAGAGCTCCACGATCTTGCGGAAGAGCGTCGTCGCGTTGCGCGTGAGCGCCTCGGCCTCGAGGTCGCCCGGCGCGGGCATGATGTCCGGCACCTCCTCGACGCGCGCGCGGAGGAACGGCCGGGTCTGGACGATCTCGAGGAGCCGGATGCGCGCCACGCCCTGGACGACCAGGCGCACGGACCCGTCCGGCTGCTTGAAGACCTTGTGAATGCTGGTGTAGGTGCCGATCCGGTGCAGATCGCTCTCGAGCGGCGCGTCCACGGACGCCACCAGCTGCCCGAAAGTCCCGAGGGTCCGGCTCCCGCTCATGGCCTCCTCGATCAAGCGCACCGAGGACTCGCGCCCCGCTCCCAGCGGCATCACGGCGTGAGGGAACAGCACGGCGTCCCGGAGCGGCAGCACCGAGACGACCTCGGGCACGCTCACGGTCACGCTTCCCTGCCCCGCATCCGCCTTCATCTCGTCGATCATGGATCCTGTCCTTTCCGGCCCGCTCAAAACACGTCCACGGGCTTCAGGTGGCTCGAGGCCGCCCGCACGAGCGCTTCACTCTTGCCGCGGCTGGCCGGATCCGCCGACTGGCCCATCTCCGTCCGCACGTGGCTCGTGAGATCTTCGATCTGGGCCTGCATGTCGAGCATCCGGCGCCTCATCTTTAGGATGATCTCGATGCCTGCGAGATTCACGCCGAGATCGCGGGCGAGCCGGGTGACGCGCGCGATCTCCTCCACGTCCTCCGCGGAGTACCTGCGCGTCTGGCCTTCGGTACGCGACGGCCGGATCAACCCCTTCTTCTCGTACATGCGCAGGGTCTGGGGGTGGAGCTTCAGCATGTCGGCGACGACGCCGATCATGTAGAGCGGCTTGCCCTTGTCGGTCACGGACGGACCTCCTGGCGCGGCAGGAGCCGGCCCAGCTCGCGGAAGATCTCCTGGGTGCGCTGATCGATGCCGCGGGGGATCTCGACCCGCACGGTGACGTAGAGATCGCCCCGCCCTTCGCCCGCCAGGCGAGGGAGGCCGCGGCCGCGCATGCGGAGCACCTGCCCGCTCTGGGTCCCCGGGGGCACGAGGAGCTCGCCCACCCCTTCCAGCGTGCGCAGGGGCACGCGCGCGCCCAGCACGGCCTCGGCGATGGTCACCACGGCCTCCGTGTAGAGGTTGTCTCCCTTGCGCGCAAAGCTCGGGTCCTCGTGCACGCGCATGATCAAGACCAGATCGCCCCGGGGTCCGCCGAACGGGCCCGAATGGCCTTCGCCGGCCACGCGGATCTGGGCGCCGGTGTCCACGCCGGCCGGAATCATCACGGGCACGCTGGCCCGCTCGGCACGGATGCCGCGACCCCGGCAATCGGGGCAAGGCTCGCTCACCCGTCGTCCCGCGCCCCGGCAAGCCGGACAGGGCTCGGCCACGATCGTGCCGGTGTCGCGCCAGACCGAGCCGGTACCGCCACAGTGATCGCATACGGTGGGGAGCGCGCCGGCGCGCCCACCCGACGCCGCGCAGGACCCACACGGAGCAAGCCGCTCCACGGCCACCGTCGTCTCGAAGCCGGTGGCCGCCTGGATAAAGGACAGCTCCACGGCGGCCGTGGCATCGTCGCCCCGGCGTCCCGCCTCGGCGCGGCGGGACGCCGGCTGCCCCATGCCCCTGCCCTGCCGGTCGTACACGGACCGCGCGGTCGGATCGCTCAGGACCCGGTAGGCTTCGACGATCTCCTGGAAGATCGCCTGGGTGTCGCGCTCCCAGAGATTTACGTCGGGCGAGTATTGGCGCGCCAGGCGCTGATACGCCCGCCGGATCTGCGTGGCGGTTGCGCTGACGCCGATTTCGAGCACTGCGTAGTAGTCGCGCGCCATGATGGCCTCGCGCGGGGCGGCGCCGACGGGCGCCGCCCCTCACGCGCTTTCCCTCTATTTCTTCTCGCCGAGATCCTTGAACTCGGCGTCGATCACATCGCCCTTCGGCTGCTCACCGCCCGCTCCACCCTCGGCTCCGGCCGGCCCGCTGCCGGGCTGTCCTTGCGCCTGGGCTTCGCGGTACATGACCTCGGCAAGCTTGTGCGAGGCCTTGGTCAGCTCCTCCTGCGCCCGCTTGATCCGGTCGAGGTCGTCACCCTTGAGGGCTTCGCGCGCCTCGGTCATGGCGGCCTCGATGGACTGCTTGTCCTCGGCCGAGATCTTCTCCCCGTGCTCCCGGAGCGTCCGCTCGGTCGAGTAGACGAGCGAGTCGCACTGGTTCTTGGCCTCGATGGCCTCGCGGTTCCTGGCGTCCTCGGCCGCGTGCGCCTCCGCTTCCTTCTTCATCCGCTCGATCTCGTCCTTGGTGAGGCCCGACGAGGCGGTGATCGTGATGTTCTGCTGCTTGCTCGTCGCCTTGTCCTTCGCCGACACGTTCAGGATGCCGTTGGCGTCGATGTCGAAGGTGACCTCGACCTGCGGCACGCCGCGCGGCGCGGGCGGAATGCCGTCGAGATGGAATCTGCCCAGGGTGCGGTTGTCGCGCGCCATGGGCCGCTCGCCCTGGAGCACGTGCACCTCCACGGACGGCTGGCTGTCCGACGCCGTGGTGAACGTCTCGGTCTTCTTCGTCGGGATCGTGGTGTTGGCCTCGATGAGCCGCGTCATCACCCCGCCCAGGGTCTCGATGCCCAGGGAGAGCGGCGTCACGTCGAGGAGGAGCAGATCCTTGACCTCGCCCGTGAGGACGGCCGCCTGCACCGCGGCGCCCACCGCCACCACTTCATCAGGGTTCACGGTCTTGTTGGGGTCCTTGCCGAAGAGCTTCTTGACCTCCTCCTGCACCTTCGGCATGCGGGTCTGGCCGCCGACCAGGATGACCTCGTCGAGGTCCCCTGCCGATACGCCAGCCTGCCGCATGGCCTCGCGGCACGGACCAAGGCTCCGCTCGATCAGATCGGCCACGAGCGACTCGAGCTTGGCCCGCGTCAGGGTGAGCACCAGATGCTTGGGACCGCTCGCATCCGCGGTGATGAACGGCAGGTTGATCTCCGTCTGGACCACCGTCGACAGCTCGCACTTGGCCTTCTCCGCCGCCTCCTTGAGGCGCTGGAGGGCCATCCGGTCCTTGCGGAGGTCGATGCCCTGCTCCTTCTTGAACTCGTCGGCGATCCAGTCCATCACCTTCTGGTCGAAGTCGTCGCCGCCGAGATGCGTGTCGCCGTTGGTGGCCTTCACCTCGACCACCCCCTCGCCGATTTCCAGGATCGAGATATCGAAGGTGCCGCCGCCCAGGTCGTAGACGGCCACGGTCTCGTCCTTCTTCTTGTCGAGGCCGTAGGCGAGCGCGGCCGCCGTGGGCTCGTTGACGATGCGCAGGACCTCGAGACCGGCGATGGCGCCCGCGTCCTTGGTCGCCTGGCGCTGGCTGTCGTTGAAGTAGGCAGGGACGGTGATGACGGCCTGGGTCACCTTCTCGCCCAGGTACGCCTCCGCAGCCTCCTTCAGCTTGCGAAGAACAAGCGCGGAGATCTCCGGGGGCGCGTACTGCTTGCCCCGCACCTCGATCGAAGCCGCTCCGCTCTGGGTCTTGACGACCTTGTAGGGGACCAGCTTCGTCTCCTGCAGGACCTCGTCGTGGCGCCGGCCCATGAAGCGCTTGATGGAGAAGATCGTGTTCTCCGGGTTCGTGATGGCCTGACGCTTCGCCACCTGCCCCACCAAGGTCTCGCCTTCCTTGGTGAAGGCGACCACCGAGGGCGTCAAGCGACTGCCTTCCTGATTGGCGATGACGGTCGGGTCACCGCCCTCCACTACCGCCACCACCGAGTTCGTCGTTCCGAGGTCGATGCCAATCACCTTCGCCATGTCGTCAATCTCCTGTAGGGAAGTCTCACGTCAACAGCCACGGCGGCGGGGCTTCGCGCCCCGCCGCCGGCCGGCTCAGCTACTGCACGTCGATCTTGATCTCCTTCGGCTTTACTGCCTCGACCTTCGGGAGGGTCACCGTGAGGACACCCTCGCGATAGCTCGCGTGGACGCGGTCTGTCTGGACGGGAATGGGGAGCTGGAACACACGCTCGACGCGGCCCGTCCACCGCTCCGCTCGGAAGTACTGCTCGGGCTTCACGCCCTCGGCCTCGCTACGCTGGCCCTTCAGGCTCAGCAGGTCGCCAGTGATGGACACCTGCACGTCCTTCTCGCTCATGCCGGGCAGATCCACCTTGATCACCAGCTCGTCCTTGGTCTCGTACATGTCCGCCGTCGGCGCCCACGAGCGCTCGAGAGACGGACCCTGAACGGGACGACCGAAGAAAGAATCGAAGAGACGATTGACCTCCGACTGGATATCACCGAGCTCCCTTGCCCCGACCCACGGCTCCAACCCCTGCCCTACCGG
>Ga0335069_10017089_pt1 | contig 10113 bp, 8 predicted proteins | sample Lox_Sample_11_FD_206714 | JGI IMG/M metagenome (GOLD analysis project Ga0335069, IMG submission 206714) | Soil microbial communities from Loxahatchee National Wildlife Refuge, Florida, United States - Lox_Sample_1.1 | ecosystem: Environmental > Terrestrial > Soil > Wetlands | place: USA: Florida...
TCGACTACGGCTATTGGGCAGTCGCGCTCGCACTGCTTGCTGAGAATGCAGGGATTCCGGTGCCAGGCGAGACCATCCTTATTCTCGCCAGCGTGTTCTCGTACAACACGCACGAACTGCGGCTGCCATGGATCATCGTGATCGCGACAATCGCAGCAACTGCTGGTGATAATGTCGGTTACTGGATTGGTCGCAAAGGCGGGCGTCCGCTGCTGAATCGCTGGAAACACTTGTTCCGCGTTCGCCAATCGCATATCGATCATGCGGAGCGACTCATTCATCGGCATGGCTCGGTGGCAATCTTCTTTGCTCGCTTCGTTGCCGGAGCGCGCATTATTGCGGGTCCGCTGGCGGGCGTGCTCTGCATGCATTGGCCGCGATTTGCTTTCTTCAACTTTCTCGGCGCGATCGTTTGGGTGTCGGTGATCTCGACGCTGGGATACCTTTTCGGCAGCCAACTCGATGTGCTGCTGCGCTGGATCGGCGACAGCAGTTGGGCGATTCTCGCTGTCGTGGTTGCCTTCGCGCTGTTTTTCTGGTGGAAGCGGCGTCGCGCCGCTACCGCCTGATATTCTGAATAACTATGGATCCGATCCGGTTCACACGCGAGCTGATCGACATCGAATCGATCACCGGAAACGAAGCGCAGGTTGGCGACTTTCTTGCCGAGCGGTTGGCGAGGCTCGGCTATGTGGTGCAGAAAGGCCCAGTGGAGCGCCATCGCTTCAACGTGCTGGCGCTACCGCCGGGCGTGACCTCTCCGACTGTCGTTTTTTCCACGCACATGGATACCGTGCCGCCACATATTCCCTCGTGGGAGGATGATCGCCGCATCTATGGCCGTGGGGCCTGCGATGCCAAGGGAATCATCGCGGCGCAAACAGCCGCGTCGCAGCGTCTGTTGTCTGAGCACAAAGTTGCCACTGGCCTGCTGTTCGTGGTCGGCGAAGAGAAGGACAGCCTTGGCGCGATGATCGCCAATGAACACCCCATCGGCTGCAAGTTCCTGGTGAACGGCGAGCCTACGGAGAACAAGATCGCGCTGGCATCGAAGGGAGCGCTACGCGTTGAGCTGATCGCACACGGGAAAATGGCGCACTCGGCATATCCGGAGCTGGGCGATTCGGCGATCGACAAACTTGTCGAGGCGCTGCATCTGCTTAAGAAGATGCACCTGCCCTACAACCAGGAAATCGGTCCTTCAACGCTTAACATCGGCGTTATCGAGGGCGGACGCGCCCCGAACGTCATTGCTGACCACGCTCGAGCGCAGATCCTGATTCGATTGGTCGGGCCATCGGAAGACATTCGTCGCGGCATCGTTGATGCCGTGCGTGATCTGGTGGAAGTGCAGTTCCCGCTGGAGATTGCGTTCTCAAAGCTGCGTACCATCGGCGGATTGCCCACCATGGTGGCGGCTTTTACAACGGATATTCCAAAACTCTCAAACTGGGGAGAGCCGATGCTGCTTGGCCCGGGGTCGATTCACGTCGCGCACACTGAGCACGAATTCATCGACAAAGAGCAGCTCATGCGCGCCATCGACATCTATACGCAGGTAGGGAAAGAACTGAGTTCCAAGTAATCCTAGCGGCTTCACACCGGATCTGAGAGATAAATGACAATTGAGACTTCCGCTCACGCCACCAACGCGCTTGTCAACGCGTCCTCTTCTTACCTGCGCTCTGCCATGCACCAGCCCATCCGCTGGTTTGAATGGGGAACGGATGCCTTCGAGACAGCGAAGCGCGAGAACAAGCCGATTCTTCTCGACATTGGCGCGGTGTGGTGCCACTGGTGCCATGTGATGGATCGCGAGTCGTACGATGATGCGGAAGTGGCGCACATTGTGAACGAGTTCTACGTAGCGATCAAGGTCGATCGCGACGAGCGCCCTGACATCGATAGCCGCTACCAGCTTGCGATTTCCGCGATGACCGGGCAAGGTGGCTGGCCCCTTACGGCCTTTCTGACGCCGGAAGGAAAGCCATTCTTCGGCGGGACGTACTTTCCGCCGCTGGACGGGTACGGTCGTCCAAGTTTCAAGCGTGTGCTGCTGACCATCGCCCAAGCCTACAAAGAGAAAAACACAGACGTTACAGAACAGGCCGAGACAGTGATGAACATGATCGGCCGGTCGGAGGCGTACGCGGGCAAGGAACGCGAGCCCGTCTCGCCGCAGATCGTCGATCATATTGTCGGATCAGCCCAATCGATCTTCGACGCACGCAACGGCGGATTCGGTTCCGCACCGAAATTCCCGCATTCGTCGACTGTCGATCTGCTGCTGCATCGCTATGCGCGGACGGGCGACTCCGATGTTGGCACAATGGTTGTCCGCACGCTCGAGAAGATGGCGCGCGGCGGCATCTACGACCAGCTCGCGGGTGGATTTCATCGCTACTCGGTCGATGAACAATGGATTGTTCCGCACTTCGAGAAGATGTCATACGACAACTCGGAGCTGCTGAAGAACTATGTTCACGCTTACCAGGCGACAGGCGTGCCGTTCTTTGCTGCGGTGGCGAAGGACATCGTTCGCTGGATGGACGAGTGGCTGAGCGATCGCGAACGCGGCGGCTTTTACGGATCGCAGGACGCCGACTACTCCATGGACGACGACGGCGACTATTTCACCTGGACCCTCGACGAAGCTCGCTCCGTGCTCACAGCTGAAGAACTGGCTGTGGCAGCGGCATATTACGACATCGGCGAAGTGGGCGAAATGCACCACAATCCCGCGAAAAATGTTTTGTATGTGAAGTCGACGATCGAGGAGATTGCGGTTCGTACTGGAATGCAGGGCGAGCGCGCATCGGCGCTGCTCGATTCGGTGAAGCGGAAAATGTATGCCGAGCGACTGAAGCGCCCCACGCCATACGTCGACAAAACTGTTTATGTGAACTGGAACGCCTTGTGTATCTCGGCGTACCTTCAGGCTGGAACTGTGTTGGGATTGGAAGGCGCGCGGGAATTCTCGTTGAAGTCACTTGATCGAATTATGCGCGAGGCATGGGACGACAAGCGCGGATTGAAACACGTTATCGCCTATTCCGATCCGAAAGCCAGTCATCGCGAAACGCCGGGATTCGTTGACGACTATGCATTCGTGGGGATCGCCGCTCTGGACGCGTACGAGGTAACAGGCGAAATCCGCTACTTCCACTGGGCGCGGAAGGTGACCGATTTCCTGATTGCCAACTTCTATGACGGCGGCGCTGGCGGATTCTTCGATGCGCCCAAGTCGAACGGTGCTGTTACACTCGGTGCACTTACTGCCCCGCGCAAGCCGTTCCAGGATTCGCCAACACCCTCGGGCAATAGCTCAGCCGCGGTACTGCTACTGCGGATGCACGGGTACACCGATGACAATTCCTATCGCGCGAAGGCTGATCGGACCTTGCAAGTATTTTCCGGATTGGCCGAGCAGGTTGGTATTTTCGCGGGAACTTACGGCATCGCCGCGGTGCATCTATTTCGTCCACATACGCAGGTTGTGGTGATCGGAAACGATCGCCGCGCAGACGAATTGTTCGCGGCGGCTGTCGCACCCTTTGCGCTGAACAAGTCGGTGATCCGGTTGCGCGCTGTCGGCGATCTACCGCCTGTATTTACCGAAACCGTTCCGGCAATCCCTGCAGTGAAAGAAGGGAAGTCAGTCGCGGTGGTTTGCTCCAACTTCACCTGTCTGCCGCCGATTATGGATCCCGACGAACTGGCAAAGACGTTACACGAGGTCCTATCGCGCTGACCGGGCCCAAGAAGCAATAATCACTATTGCTGTTTGTATGCTTCATCCACCAGTTCTACAACGTGCATCACGCGACGATTGAGCCCACGTTGTTCTGCGCCGGCACGGAGTTGCAGCATGCATCCCACATTCGCGGTGGCGATTACGTCGGCATCGACCGAGCAAACGTCGTCCATTTTGGCGGCCAGAATCTTCATCGAAAGTTCGTTCTGGACGACGTTGTACACGCCTGCGCTGCCGCAACAAAGATCGGAATTCGGCATTTCGACGATCTGCGCGCCGATAGCTTTGAGTAGCTGGCGGGGCGCCGAGCGGATCTTCTGGGCGTGTGCGAGGTGACAGGGATCCTGGTACGTAACGCGAAGGTTCAACGGCTTTGCCGGCGGCACGACGCCGATCTCCGCCAGATACTCGTTGATGTCGCGCATTCTGGCGACGAACTGTTTTGCTTTTTCGGCGTATGCCGGATCGTCTTTCAGCAGGTCGCCGTATTCTTTCAAGGTGCCGCCGCATCCGGCAGCATTGGTGACAATGGCATCAACGGTTTCGCCGAGCATGGCATCGATGTTCTGGCGGGCTTGCGCGCGGGCTTCTTCGAGTCGCCCAGCATGCGCGTGCAACGCGCCACAGCAGCCCTGTTTCGCGGGAATCGTAACCGTGACGCCGTTCTTGTTCAGGACGCGGATGGTGGCCTGGTTCAGATCGTCGAAGGACACGCTTGCGATACAACCGGTGAGGAGTGCCACGCGCCCACGCTGTGTGCCCTCGGCGGGGAACTCCTTGCCAAAATCGTCGAACGAGAAGTGGCTGTCGATCTTGGGCTGTAACGCTTCTAGGTCGGCGAGGCCTAACAATTTCAACGCGCCGGATTTCCGCGCCAGCGTCTGCAACCCCGATCGCTGATAGAACCGCAGCAGTTTCGCCACTAAACTCAGCGAATGCAGGTTGCGCAGCAGGGTGCCGTAGAACCAGTCGCGCAGTTTGCGCTCAAAAAATGGTCGCGGGTAGTTGGTCTGAATCTCCGCTCGCGCACGCTCGACGATATGTCCGTAAGAGACCCCAGAAGGGCATGCCGTCTGGCAACCCAGGCAACCCAGGCATTGGTCAATGTGTTGAACGAACGAATCAGCGATTGCCAGCCGTCCGGCATCGACCTGCAGAATCTGATAAATGCGTCCGCGCGGCGAGTCGGCTTCGAGGCCCAGCACGCGATAGGTTGGGCACTGCTGCAGGCACAAGCCGCAGTGAATGCACTTAGCGTAGAGCTGCCACGTGGGTTTGTCCGGCGTGGTGAAATTCGACTGTGGCGGAGCTTCAACTGGGGCCGAGGCGCTCAGAGCAGGAACCTCCCGCGATTCAAGATGTCTTTAGGATCGAGTGCGCGCTTGATGGCCGCCATCGATTTAAGGTCGCTCGGGGATGTACCCCAAACGTTAATCGCTGGTTTCAGTGCCGATGGGCAGCGGGTTACGACAGCGGAGCCGTCGCACGGCAATTCTCGCCGCAAGGTCTCGACCGTGGCTATATACGCCTCGGCCATGCCGCCGGAAAATGCGAAAAACAGGGAGCCAGTTGCGACGCGACCCCAGGCAGTGAACTGGAGTTGGTGCTCTCCGGCAACCCGCTCAGCCTCGGCAATCGTGCGCGCAGCATCGCTCGGAGCTACCGAAACGCTGAGCTGAACCGGCGCGTTCTCGCCGAGCTTTCGGGTGTCGTCCCAGAACTTCTGTTCTTCAAACACGTCGAGCGCTTTGCCGATACCGGAGCCCAGTTCCGCGGCATAGCGCGCAAGCACGCGTTCGCTACCGCCGGCCCGCACCGCGACGGTCCAGGAATTCTTGTCGCATGGCGAGGGAGAGACGATCTCCAGGCACATCGGCGAAAGCGGTGAGCTTACGACGAAATCGCGGAACTCGATCGCCTCCTGCAAAGTCGCGAATTGTGCGAGAAAAGTCCGCGTTACAGGAGGCATGGGGAACAGCTTGAAGCTTGCGGAGGTGATGACCGCCAGCGTGCCGTAGCTGCCGATCAGGAGCTTCATGATGTCGAACCCGGCGACGTTCTTTACCACGCGTGCACCGGCCTTGGCTGCTTTGCCGTCTCCGGTAACAAAGCGCACGCCCAGACAGAAGTCGCGCACGCCGCCGTAAAAGTGCTTCATTGGACCGTGCGCCGCAACCGCCATGGCTCCGCCAATTGTGACGCGATCTGCGTTCGCAACGTCGATCGGCAGCAACTGGCCCTGGTCGCGCACCAGCGCTTGAATTTCGCTGATCGTGGCGCCGGCGCCGATGCCAATGGTCAGGTCCCCGGGATCATAGTGCTCGATCGCGTTGAAGCGTTCCATGCGGAGCAAAATGTCGACCTGCTGCCGCGTGCGGCCGATCTCCTGGTGCACAAATCCGCCTGCAGGCGCGACAACCAAGGCGTGCTCATTCGCGTAGGCAAGGACCGCTGCGACTTCTTCAACCGACCCGGGCGATACCGCTATCGCGGGCGTTACACCATCAATCGCAAATGGAGAAAGTTGCGCAGGCGCTTCAACGACGTGCTTCTCGCCGACGATTCCTACCAGGGCGCAAGCTAATGCGGATGTTGTGGCGAAGGTCATTGCGCCACCACGGCCATCTCCGGTTTCACACTTGAAACGCGTGCTTCGCCGCATCCACGCCGAACCGGGAAGAGCTTTTCCGGATTCATGATCCCTTGCGGATTCATCGCGTCGCGCAGGCGGAGCATGATTTCCATATCGTTGTCGGTGTACATTAGCGACATCAACTCTTGTTTCTCAATTCCGACACCGTGTTCGCCGGTGATCGTCCCGCCAAGCCTGACGCAGTGCGTGAGAATTTCGCGGCTCATCTCGTGCGTGCGCGCCAGTTGCTCCGGATCGCGGAGGTCGAACAGAATTGCCGGATGCATGTTGCCATCGCCGGCGTGGAAGATGTTCGCCACGCGCTGTCCGTACTTCTTGCTGACGCCATCGATCAGTCGCAGAACTTCGGCGATCTTCGTTCGCGGCACCACGCAATCCTGCGAGTAATAAGAAGGAGTAATTCGCCCGAGCGCACCGAAAGCTGTCTTGCGGCCCTTCCATAACAGCACGCGTTCGGCTTCATCCTTGGCCCGCCGCACCTCGCGCGCGTTGTGTTTGAAGCAAACCCGCTGCACCGCTTCCGCCTGCTCGTCCAGAACTTCCCGCAGGCCTTCCAATTCGATGAGCAGTACGGCGCCAGCGTCCATCGGATAACCAGCGCGGGTCGCTTCTTCGACGGTACGGACGAACATGCCGTCGAGCATCTCCAGCGCTGCCGGCGTGATGCCTTGCTCAGTGATCGACGTGACGGTGTTGGCCGCATCATCGACGGTGTTGAAGATCCCCAAAAGCGTCGCGACACTCTCGGCCACCGGCGCGACTTTAACGGTGATGGTCGTTGCGATACCGATCAGGCCTTCTGACCCGCAGAAGAAGCCGGTCAGATCGTATCCCATGCTGTCAGCGGCTTTTCCGCCGAACTGCACGAGTTCACCGCTGGGCAGCACGACTTCGAGCCCGGTGACATGGTTCACGGTCACGCCGTAAGCCAACGTGTGCGGACCGCCTGCATTTTCCGCTACATTTCCGCCGATGGTCGAAGCGCGTCCGCTCGACGGATCGGGAGCGAAGAACAGTTTATGCTTGGCAAGCACCGCGGAAAGCTCGGTGTTGACTACGCCTGGTTGCACTACCGCGCGACGGTTCGCGACATCGATCTCGAGCACCTTATTCATGCGCGAGAAGACCATCACAATGCCGCCCTTGTTCGGAACGGCGCCGCCGCTCAAGCCGGTTCCGGCGCCGCGGGGAACGATCGGGACTTTGAACTCATTCGCAGCGCGAACGATGGCGATAACGTCTTCGGTAGTCTTCGGAAAGACGACCAGTTCGGGGGTACCCTTGGCGAGTCCGCCGTCATATTCGTACAGCATGAGGTCTTCTGGACGGTCGAGTACGTTCTCGTCGCCCAGGAGCTTACGCAGACGTTTGCTTAGAGTGCCAATCGACATGAGCCGCAGTCTCGCCGGAAAGCTGATTTTAGCATCCGGAGACGTTGGCCCAACCGCATAAATCCGAATCGCAGCTATCTACGATCCGGCGGCTATATACGCGCGCATCGTCTGGATCTCGCCGTCTTTTTCGCCGAGGTCGTGCAGCAGCAGATCGCGGAGAGACAGCAGCCCCTTTAGTCGTCGTCCTTCGCAGATCGGCAGATGGCGAAAGCTGTTTTCCTTCATCATTCGCATGCATTCGTTTATGTATGCCTGCGGCGAAACCACCAGCGGATCGGCGGTCATCACGTCTTCGACGGTTGTTGATCGCAGATCGCGTCCGGCGGCGACCACGCGCTTCATCAGGTCGCGTTCGGAAAAAATGCCGACCAGTTCGTCGCCGCGCAAGACGGCAACGGCTCCAATGTTGCGTTCGGCCATATACTTCGCGGTGTCGAGAACCGAATTGCCGGCATCGACGAAATACACGTCCCTGTTCTTCACCAAGTCCTGAATCCGTTCCATGTTTCACCCCTCTTGGTGTGGTAGGGCCCGCCCCAACTTACGGATGCTAGTGGGCGGGGAGTATATGCCCGATCAGGGCAAAAGACCACCGGCTTTTTCGGCCCAGGGTCCAGAGGCTGTATATTGGCAGGGAAGCGCCGAATCCCATGATTCACGAGATTTTTCCTGTCGGTCCGCTGCAATGCAACTGCTCCGTCATCGGGGACGAGACGACGCACGAGGCGATCGTCGTCGATCCCGGGGACGAGATCGAGCGCGTGCTGCTCGCCTTGCAGCGCCATGGACTTACGCTGAAGCAGATTCTGATCACGCATGGCCACATCGACCACGTCGCCGGGGCAATGAAGCTGAAAGCCGCAACCGGTGCGCCGATCCTGATGAACTCCGCCGACCAGTTCCAACTCCAGATGCTGGACCAGATGGCCGCCTGGATCGGGATTCCATCGCCTGGACCTGTGACGATCGACGCATCCCTCGATAACGACGCGGCGATTCGAGTTGGCGGGCTTGAAGCGCGGGCGATCCACACTCCCGGACACACCGAAGGCAGCACCTGCATCTACTTTCCGGGGGAGAAGAAGCTGATCGCCGGCGACACCCTGTTTGCGGGCAGCATCGGGCGAACCGATCTGCCGGGTGGAGACTTCCAGAAGATCATTCGGTCGCTTAACGATCGGGTTCTCACGTTGCCCGAGGAGACGATCGTGATTCCAGGGCACGGACCGGCGACGTCGATTGGGGAAGAGAAGGAATCGAACCCGTTCGCGAAGTAATTACCCTGCCCTTTTGCCAAAGAAAGCGATCAGTAAAGGTTTTGCCGGAGTCGTCGAATTGGCGGTATGCTTTCACGCGAGACGTCGCTGGAGGTTCGCATGCCGACGCGGTTGTCCATCTCCTCTCTCTGCGCTGCTTTGTTGGTCCTCGCGGTCCCTGCTCCCAGTGCTTTCGCGCAAGGCTTTTTTGTGACGCCGGTTCCGGGGGCGCCGTTCAGTGCCGTCGTCAATATCGAGCGGACTTCTATTCGCCAAAGCGGCTTGATCACCCAGTTCAAGTCGATGATGGTCGTTGCCCGTGACGGCCATGGCCGCATCCACAACGAACTGCGGCCGTTCATCGCCGCTTCCCGCAATGAGACACCGGAACTGCTCAAAATTCACTTGTACGATCCACAGACTCGCATTTCCACCCAGATCGATGTGCAGAAGCGCACCTACTGGACGATGACGGTAAATCATCCGCCGGCAACTGAGCCGCCGTCGATCGGCTTTGCCGCGCCCGATGGAAATCTTCCTGCCAACGAGTTCGCGAAGCAAGAAGACCTCGGAATGCGCGAAATTGACGGCGTGCAGGCGCACGGAATGCGGGAGACGCAGACAATTACTGACGAAAGCAGCGGGAAACAGGCTGTGGTCACGGATGAGTACTGGTATTCGCAGGATCTCCGCATCAACCTTGTGGTAAAACACAGCGATCCGCGGAGTGGAACGAACACGTTAACCGTCACGCAAGTTACGCGGACGGAGCCGGATCCAAAGCTCTTCGAAGTCCCGGAAGGTTACAGCCGCCCTGGAGGGCAGGCGATCGCAGGGAACGGGAACTAAGCGGCCACACTTGGGTCGATTTGCCTACCAACTCTTCAACACTTGGCAGTACTTCTTGAAGTAATCGACGCCGCGGGGCATGGAGTGCGTGGCGACATCGATGCAATCCTGAACAGCTTGTGATTCTGCTTGTTCCTTCGTGCTGGCGAAGCGCGTGTAGAGCAACACTTCGCAATCGTTTACCGGTTGTGAGAATTTCATGTCGGT
>Ga0335069_10017091_pt1 | contig 10113 bp, 9 predicted proteins | sample Lox_Sample_11_FD_206714 | JGI IMG/M metagenome (GOLD analysis project Ga0335069, IMG submission 206714) | Soil microbial communities from Loxahatchee National Wildlife Refuge, Florida, United States - Lox_Sample_1.1 | ecosystem: Environmental > Terrestrial > Soil > Wetlands | place: USA: Florida...
AACCTAGCCAAGATCCCCATTCCGGTGGCCGTCGACGAATGCAAACTCCCGCAATTCGCAGGCGCCATTCTCACTCACGACGCAGACGCTTATCGGTGCCGCCGCGCTTGTACCGCCCACCGGCTCAATGGGATACAGCGCTCCCGGCGGCTGGCTGACCAAGTATCCCGTCGACGATCCTGCATTGCCCGCTATGTCAGGCACCCCACGCCCCGTCTTTCCGCCACCATTGGCTGACACCGGCTTCACTCCCGCCACCGTCTGGTAGCTGCGACGTGCCGCGGCGCCAATAGTTCGCCCTGTCGCATCCGTTGCGAGCTTCCGCTTCACTACCTTGTCGCTATTACACGTCCAGAATGTCACGGCGAGACGAGCGGCCACTTACGTCTCTAATTCAGATACGTTTCGCGCGCTCGACTTCTGCGCGGCGAAAATGAAATGAATACATTTGCTGAGATTACGCTAGGCGCCTGTCCCAATGTGGCTATTCGCTTTTGGCGACGAGCGGGTTTCGATCGGTGAAAAGAATTCAGCGCTGAATGTCGCGCAGAATCCGCTCTCGTGTGCGTAAATAAATAAGGGAGTAACGTTCATTCGTGCTTCAAGAGGACTGTTAGTAGCATCCGCTGGCACCGAAGTGGGGCGCGCCGCTGGACGCTCGAATACCCGGGAGGATCGTTATGGCCAAGAAGCGTGCCCCCAAGTCTCCGATCTTGTCTTCGCCCATTTTCGACGAGCCGACTTTCAATGAAGCCATCGCTACGCCCGACCCCAGTGGGCTGGCGATCGTTCCTGATGATAGCGGGAACTACAAAGATCCGAACATCAAGAGCTTACTCAACAAGCAGGTGGTCGGATTTGACCAGATGCGGGGCAACCCTTCCGATTTCTACACGTTGGCGCAAGCATTGGGTTCCAACGGCGCCAAGCAGACGCAGGCGATAACCGCCAGCGGACAGATTGTCTTCCACATGACCGGGGACACGGGCGCGTCGAGCACCAAGAATTTCCCCAATGAAGTCCATGTGTGCGACCGGCTGGTAGCTGACTGCCAGACGCCAACGAAGGGCCGAGCGCCCACTTTTTGTTTCAACCTGGGCGACATCGTCTATGATTTCGGCGAGGCGGCTTATTATTACGAGCAATTCTACGAACCCTACCGGGACTACCCCTGCCCCATATTCGCGATCCCTGGAAACCACGATTCCTTTGTGCTTCCAAACACCACGCCTGGGGAAACCCCTCTGGAAATATTCCAGCGGAACTTCTGCGCCACAAAGTTGGCTCCTTCAGTTGACGCTGGCTCGCTGCATCGCACCGCGATGATGCAGCCCGGGGTCTATTTCACCCTCGATGCTCCGTTCGTGCGCATCATTGGGTTGTTCAGCAATGCCCTAGAAGACCCGGGCGTCATTTCTAGCGAGCCCAACGGCGGCAAGTGGAAGGCGATACCGGATTACCAATTGACCTATCTCAAAGCCCAGCTCCAGCAAATCAAGGCCAGCAAATACGCCGGTGCCGTCATTCTGGCCATTCACCATCCGCCGTTCAGTTATGCCCAGCCAAGTAGCGCTCCAACCGCCAACCACGGCGGAAGCCCTGTGATGCGCTCTGAAATCGATGCCATCTGCCAGCAGACCGGCGTCTATCCGCATGCGGTCATTTCTGGTCACGCGCATAACTACCAGCGGTACACCCGCACATTGGACGGCGGCGCCAACAAGCAGTTCCAAATTCCCTACATCGTTTGTGGCAATAGCGGCCATAACGTAAATCCGCTTTACCAGCCAGCGAAGGGCACGAAGTACGTTGATCCGGCCAAGCATTCGGATGTTTCGTACATGCTTTCAGCGAAGGCACCAGCCAAGTCGCTCGTCATCGAGAACTTTGACCATTCCAACTACGGCTATCTTCTCGTGACGGTCAATGCAAAGCAGATACAAATTTCCTACCAGCCAGTGGCCAAGGCCGGCAAGCCGTCGATGTCACCGGATACCGTGGCAGTGAACTTGGCGAACCACACGATCACAAAATGATCGATGATCGCCCGAACTGGAAACGCCGCGGCGGCTCGAAAGAGGAGAGCGATTTGAAAGAGATCACGTGCGGCAATCCAGCGACGGTAATCGTTCGAGTATACGCCTTTGCGCTTCTCTTCGTTGGTCTCTTCGTGCTTGTCCTTGTGTTTGGTCCTCGCTTGAGCCCCGCATTGACCGAACCCGTCTGGGCTGCGGTTATTGCCCTGGTATTGACGGTCCCGGCCCTCCTGCCGACGGTCATTCAGGATGTACTGCCGCGGATCCATTCGGTCAAAATCTCCGAAATCGAAATCGCCCTCCAGGATATTCAAGCTTCTGGCGATGCGATCTCTAAGGCCGCCCAGATGCTCAGTTCGAATCTGCAGCATAATCCCGCTTTGAACGAATTCGCCGGAATGATGACGAGCCTCTCGGGCTCCATCATTGAAGCTGTTAATACTGTCCAGCAGGAGCGCCTGGCCGTCCTACCTGTGGATTTGGCCACGCCCTGGGTCGTTCCTAACCTGTACTTTCTCTCGCTGTTGGCGACGCAGAAGACCAGAGTCGAGCAGTTTGTCTTTGTAGAATCACGTCTGGAAAAGGATCGCTTTGTGTGCTCGTGTTCACCCCTTGACATCGTGTTGACGCTCGAATGGCGGTATCCCGAGCTTCGCGAGGCGGCACAGGCTGCCCGGTTCGACCTGGCACTCCAGGCGGTTCAGCATTCGGTTGGTCAGGAGTTCTTTGGAAGACTTAGCCAAATCTACAACAGCAGGCCCACGAGCGGATCAGATCGCGTCAGTTCTCTCACGGCGGACTCACTCCTGTGGCACTTGGGAAATACCGCTCACCTGGATTCCCTCCAATGGTCCACCCCTCCCGGCGAAAAACAGTATAGAGCGGTTCTTGTCTGCGAAGCTCCCTATGTAGCGGCGTTGAATGGCAGTCAGCTCCTGTTCTTGGTCAGTCGTGAAAAGGTGGCGACTGCGGTCGCGAAGACACTGATTTCCTCGTAATCGTAACGTGAGGTCTTGCTGGTAGCTGTCTACTTTTCGAGCGCCGACTAAACAAAACGGATATTGCCCGCGTTCGGCAATGCTGTCGCTAGTGACAACGTTTCGACAAGAACGCGATGCGTGTATTTTCGACAGTGTTCCACTGTTGTCATGGACATACCTCGAAGAGACACAATCGCAGGCGGCTCCGTTCCCTTTGTCCTACGTGTCCCGCGTTGCTGGACATGCTCGGCATGTGCTTGGCCGACCGTTTTCTGCGTCAGCAGCTGGGAACCGCTAGGATACACCGCGATATCGCCTGAACGGATGGCCGCGGCGATCCTCGTGCATGCATCTTAAAAGCTTGCCCGAAACGGCATGAATTCAAGGTGGCAGGACTGGGAAAGGGAGCCGGGGAGCACGTAGACGTCGGTTCTCCGGGCGAACCCAAAAACCCGGTACAACCGGATCCCTCGTGTTCGGCCTGGGACCTACTCGCCGACGGACATCCTTCATCTCTTCGGGCAGCGCTCGGGGGCAAGCGATTGACGTCGGTGGCCAGCACGCTCAGCAGGTCCCTTCGTTCAGTCATGATTTGATGAACGCGAGAAGGTCGGGGTTGAGGACGTCCGCGTGGGTGGTCAGCATGCCGTGCGGGTAGCCGGGGTATGCCTTTAGCGCACCCTGCTTGAGCAGGTCGACCGCGCGCGGCACCGAGCTCGCGAACGGGACGATCTGGTCGTCGGTGCCATGCATGACCAGGACCGGCACTGTGATCTTCTTCAGATCTTCGGTGTAGTCTTCCAGCCAGGAGGAGACGGTCTCGTAGTGGGCCTGGGCGCTGCCGGCCATGCCTTGGCGCCACCAGTTCGCGATCACCGCCTCAGACGGCTTGCTGCCCGGACGGTTGAATCCATAGAACGGACCCTCGGGGACTGCCCGGTAAAACTCTGACCGGTTGCCAAGCACGCCTGACCGAACCGCTTCGAACCACTCCCGCGGCTGACCTCCAGGGTTCGCGGCGGTTTTCACCATGTTCGGCGTCAACGAGGCCGCCAGCACTGCCTTGGCCACCCGCTCCTGGTGGCGAGCGACGTAACGGGCCACCTCGCCGCCGCCGGTGGAGTGCCCGATGTGGATGGCGTCGCGCAGACCGAGGTGTTCGGTAAGTACGGCGAGGTCGGCGACCCAGTGGTCCATGTCGTTGCCGGTGCCGACCTGGTCGGACCGACCGTGCCCGCGCCGGTCATGGGCAATCACCCGGTAGCCGTGCTGAAGGAAGAACGTCATCTGGGCGTCCCAGTCGTCGGCCGACAGGGGCCAGCCATGGCTGAAGACGATCGGCTGACCGGATCCCCAATCCTTGTAGAATATACGCGTTCCATCTTTCGTCGTAATAGTTGGCATGGTTAGCTCCTTTCACGAGTTTGATGCCACTTTTACAATCGCAGTCTGTACCGCTCTGGGGTGGGCCCATCAGGGTAACTTGCAGTACATAGTGCGTTGCGGGATGAATTCAAAGTAATGGAGGCGTCATCGAAATATCGTCGGACGCGCAATTGCATGTTTCCGAGGCCAAGTCCACCTGGAACCCCGCCGCCGTCAATACCTCGAACGAATGCAGTGCTTCTTGGAAGAACTCATCTGTTCTATCTCCGCCGATGAGGACAACGTGTCTGCAGGCTTCTACCTGCATGTATCTTTCACACCTATTGAGCGTAGGTCATAGGACACCTAGTGCGGCTGCCCACGTGCGGTCGAAACACGAGTTGGCACTGCTTTGATGATCAACTCGTAATAGAGATAGGATCACGACAGACTTGTATGGCTCGGGATGGACATATAAACGGGGAGTTCGCGACGTCACGGCGCATTGGGCGCGGCGTGATCCGGGGCGACGACTGAGTTGACGGATTGCGTCGGAGTGCTCTGAAGGTGGGTAATTGCGTCGTCAAGAGCTTTCCAAAAGGCGGTATTTTTCTCGCGTTGGGCAACGGAGAGAATCTGCGTAACGCTTGGATGACGCAGAGGCGTCAGTCCCGGATCTTGCTGCCATAAGGAAAGTTCGTGCTGTAGCCAGTAGCGGGCTCCCATGTCCTTACGGTTTTGGCGCATTTGCGATTTCATCTCATCTGAAAGCCACTTATTCGCCGCCGCTTCCGAGTTAGCCCAGTCTTCACTCACGGAACCGCTCGCCTCGTCCCTTGGCACCGAAGATGACAAAGCTGAAGCGGCACATGCGGCCACGAATCCCGGATTCATTGCTTGAATGTCCATAAGATGGGGCTCGCTTGCGAGCGCGTCAGCAAAAACCTGCGCGCATTTTTGATTTTCTCCATGAAATTGCAGCGAAGCCAGCATGATGATGCGCTCATCATTGCCTACCGGCTGACGCGAACCATTCAATAGCTCCGGCAAATATGGAACAATTTTGCTCTCGGCTTCCCGTCGGAGAATGTGGCATAGCCACACATCCCGCGAATCTGCCCTGGCCAGCCTCCAGTCATATTTACCAATGGCCTTGGCAAGCGTGCGCCGCGCATCAGAGTCCAACCCCTCATCCTGCAGCACCATGGCCTGTACGATTCTCGTGCAGGGTTCCATAACCTTTATGAGGTCCGGATTCATTAGTTTCTTCGCCGCATCGAAATGGCCAGCCCTGTATTCCGCCAAGCCAATGAGAAACTGATCGAATTGAAGCCGCGGTGTAGTTGGGCTATTTTTCGTCGTCGCGTGCTCGGCCAGGGCAATTGCATTGACGCGAATCTCGTCAGACGTAGAACCCGTTTCCAGGAGACATGCGCATGCGAGTGGTTTGATGATCGCCGGGTCCTGCTGCGATCCAAACCGTTCCAGCATCTCTTTGCAGGCATCGGAATATTCTTTTTTACTGCCAAGGAACAGGCACAGTTCTGGATATCCTTTCCACGCATTGAAACCTGCTCGTGTTCCATTGAGTGCGCGATACCACTTCAGACGTGCCTCCTCGCCACGTCCCAATTCTATCAAAGTACCGCGATATCCATTCTCAACAGGCGGGGAGTCAGGGGCCAAGTCGTACAGAATGTTGTAATGTTCGAGCGCCTCGGGCAAATGTCCCATAGATTGCAGCGTGCAGGCCGTGTTGAAGTGCGCCCACGCGCAGTTCGGATCCAAACGCAAACAATCAGTGCTCTCATTGAGCGCCTCGTCAAAGCGTCCGAGATGATTTAGTGAATCGCCGAGGTTCAGTCTCGCTGGTATGCTGGCGGGATCCAAGGCTTTTGCTTGTTTATAACAGTCTGCAGCCTCAGCGAACCTCTGCTGAATTCTGAAACAATTTCCCATGGAACAATAACTTACCGCGGCTTCAGGTCGCGCTCTCTGAGCCGCCCAGAAATACACGAGCGCGTCCGTCGGCGAGCGATAAGTGAGTGCTTCCCCGAGATCCAGATTCGGCCAGAATTCTGTCGGATGCTCAGCCTGTACGCGCCGCAAAAGTGCCCCTGAATCGCAACGTAGTTGAGTGAGACGCCTTCCTACCGCCAGCAGTATCGACACATTCGACTCGGTCGCAGGTGCCCCTCGTGCTAGTTCCTGCAACCCTTCCGGTCTATCCCACGTGCCGGGGTCGCGAAGACGATCTCTCCATCCAGTCGGATCGGTGTCGCTTTGGCGTGCCATTTCGAGAATCCATTGTCTCCGCGCAGAATTCACGGGGCACGTGGCCCAATCGTCCAGAGCTGCCAGTAAGGCGGTGCGGACTGGCGAATTGATAATCCGATTCCTCACCTCAGCCGCAGGACTCGCGATGGAAATTCCTGCCGACTCGCGAAATACAGTTTCGTAGTTGGTGTCCGAGTGATCTTGCGAGAGCGGGAATTCATTTGCTGCAGTGCGGCTAACACGTATGGCGTCCAGCCGAGAACCTAAAATCAGATTCATTCGCACTTCATTCACTCGGCTGAGCATGTCGCCAATACCGCGCAAATCGGACCGCGCCTCGACGCGACGAAGCGAAGAATCGGCCGCTTCCCATCTGCCGACCGATTCGAGATCGCCCACTTCCTTCAGGTCGGCTTCGATGGAGTGCCGAACCTGGACCCGCTCCATTCCAGAGAACAAGATGCTTATGGCGATGACAACAACCAAGAGCGATCCGGCCGCAAGTGCAACAGTTGCCTCGGGCCTGCGCCTCATCCACTTTGCGGTGCGCTTTATCACTCCGGTTCGCCGCGCCTTGATTGGTTCGAACCGAAGGAATCGGTCCAGATCGTCGGCGAGCACGGATGCGTTTTCATAGCGTCCCGCTGGTGACTTGTTCAGGCATTTGAGGCAAATCGTTTCTAAGTCGCGCGGAACTTTGCGATTCAGCCGTGAAGGTGCAACGCACTCCCTGTACAACACTAAGCGCTGTGTTTCTAACGCGGTTGCCCCCCGAAACGGAGGCTTACCTGTCAGCATTTCGTAAAGAATCGCCCCCAATGCATAGATATCCACTCTAGGCCCCGTCGCGGTGTCCAATCCCTGGGCCTGTTCAGGCGACATGTAACTGGGGGTACCCAGCCGCGTCCCATCGAGCGTGAGCGAGGGCTCTTCGGCGAAGCAAGACGCCAATCCAAAATCGGAAATCTTCGGCATACCCTCGTTTGTCAGCAATATGTTCCCAGGTTTTAGATCTCTATGGACGATTCCAGCCTGATGCGCCGCCTGGATCGCCCTGGCGAGCGTGGACATCATCCGGGCAGCTTCGTTTATTGATTGGGGTCCGCCGCGAATTTTAAGGGCAAGGCTCCCACCCTCCACCAATTCCATTGTAAAAAAGGGGAGTCCATCCACTTCGGCGACGTCATAAATCTGAACGATGTTAGGATGCCTCAGCGCTGCATCGGCGCGAGCTTCGCGTTTAAAACGTTCCAATTCAATTGGATCGGCGTACTCGCCGGCCAAAGGCATCTTGAGTGCAACGAGACGGTTCAACTTGAGGTGCCGCGCTTTGTAGACAATCCCCGCCCCGCCCCGGCCCAAGATTTCGAGCACTTCGTAATCAGGTATGGACGGCAAGGCCCCTTCGACCGCGCGCGAAAGATTTCGTGTTTTTACCGAGGCTGATGAGGGAAATATCTCCTCCACCATCTGCTCGGCACCATGGTACCAGGTTAAGCGTTCCTTCACGGCGGCAAGCAGTTCAGGATCTTCACGACAAACATCTTCGGGACTGCGCCCCGAGTTCAGCACTTGCTCGGCCAGTTCCAGAATACGAGCATTCTCTGACATCGGTGGGCCTCTGCATGGATTCTACGCAATGATGTATTCGCTCTGTTGCATTTTATCTCCACGCGCTCGTGCTGATCAGACGCATCTTCCCTTACGGGCTTGAGCGTAACCCATAGGACACCCGTCCAGGATGTTTACGATTTTCAAGGCGCGATCAATGAATAGCCAACCGAACTTGCCAAGTGGTTAGCCCCAATGGACCGTTTACTCATGCTCGACAACAAGTAATCCTTAAGTCTCCGGAAAAAGGGCTGGTTGCAAATCTCGAAGTTTTTCGCCCAATAGCAGCAAACTTCGATGCAGACGGCGTTGCACCGTCTTTGGCGCCACACCGAGCACGGCAGCAGCGTCTGCTTGCGTCATGCCATGTACCCGAACGAGGCTGAAGGCCTCTCGTTCATCTTCAGGAAGCCCCTCGATCGCTTCCAATATTCGAACAGTATTTGGGCTCATTTGGGAGGGAACAGAGTCGGGCTGTTTAACCACAGCCGATTCCCGTAATTCCAGGTCTCGAACCTCATTATCACACTTTCGCGCCAGATCATTTAGTTCCCAGCGCATATGTTTGTTTGCCAGTGCAAAAAACTGCCGGACTGTCTCCGGCCGCACAACCTTCATTGCTTTCATCATGCGCTCAACGACATTGCTGAGAATCTCTTCCGACTGAAGGTTCAACGGGGGTCTCGTCAGTCGGGGGTAACTGCGATAAAGGAGCGACCTACAGAGAATGTGCAGCCGGCCCACCGAGCTCGACAACAGTGCTCGAATAACCGCGTCATTTGACATGTCTCCCGAGATCTCAGCCAATTCGCCAAGATAACGCTTCACAATTGTTGTCGTGTGCTCTTCAACCATAATTTCATCGTATCTACCGCTAAGTCAAATTGCCATAAGGAACCAGAACGCAATCTCAAAACGCATCTTGCGGACACTCCGTGGCGCTTCTGCTCTTCCTCATATCTCACGTTGTCTATTGAACCTCGATAGAAAGGCTTGAGGCGTGCGGTTTAGTGGGGTAGGGAGGGTGTCAATTCGAGCTTGGATAGGCGGGCCGGTCATATGATCGATCCGTGAAACCTCCTCACCCAAGCGTCAAAGGACTTTCTCATTTTATAGCAAAGACTTACGCCATCGAGCTTGAAGTTCAAAAAGACGATTTCCGGCAGGCATGCGATGGGGGCGGAGAGGTGATCGGCATCATAGGAGGAGCGGTCGGGGCAGGCACTGCGTGCTGCGAAGATGAACGGTTTGGATGTGCGGGGCAAACTTCTTGGCCATGGCGGCGGATTGTTGTCGGGGCTTGCGCTAACAATACCCAGCACAGAAGCAGAAGCTGTTGGCATAGGATTCTGCCGTTTTTAAGATGGCTTCAATGTGCTGGGTCGTGGAGACGATTCTGGGGGAAGCGGAGGGGGGAAATGGGGAGATCGTGGGATGAATGCGAGGCGAATGCGGAGTTGCTCGGCGGTGGGAATTACTCGTTCAGGAAGCGGAATGTTTTGGGCAAAACGGAATTAGCTGACGCCCGGATTGGCGGCCGAGCATGGCGCGGATGTGATCGAGAGAGATGGCATCGGTCTTGCGCAGCCGAGAGGCAAAGTAATTCGTCACCGGACTAGTTCGTACATCGACGCGGAGCACGGCAATCCAGCCGCTAGAATTTGCAGTTTGCCGGAATGTCATAGCGGCGCGTGATGAGCCAGGGTCCCATGGTGAGTTGAGTGTAACCTAGGCTCTGTCTCATAAGCCCGATTTATCATAAATTCAAGCTCGTAGGAGGTGCAGGATGCGCCGGTACGAGCTCGAAGATGAGCATTGGGAGATGATCCGGGACCTATTTCCCC
>Ga0335069_10017092_pt1 | contig 10113 bp, 10 predicted proteins | sample Lox_Sample_11_FD_206714 | JGI IMG/M metagenome (GOLD analysis project Ga0335069, IMG submission 206714) | Soil microbial communities from Loxahatchee National Wildlife Refuge, Florida, United States - Lox_Sample_1.1 | ecosystem: Environmental > Terrestrial > Soil > Wetlands | place: USA...
GAAGCCGCCGGCGACGACCGAGCCGAAGGGCCAGGCCGAGGAGTCCTCCCCGGGCTGACGCGCCGCCTGACTCGAGATTGTCACGGCTCGTTCCGCGGGATGTAATTCGCTCGTGCGAATCTTGGTCATCGAGGACGACAGGGACGTCGCCTCGTTCATTCGTAACGGACTCGCTCAGGCCGGGTGCAACGTCGACCATGCCGACAACGGCAAGGACGGCCTGTTCCTCGCGACCACCGAGGCCTACGACGCGCTCGTCGTGGATCGGATGCTGCCCGGCGTCGACGGGCTCACGCTGATCCGCACGCTGCGCGCGTCGAAGAACACGACGCCCGTCCTGATCCTGAGCGCGCTCGGCGAGGTCGACGACCGCGTGAAGGGGCTCAAAGCAGGCGGCGACGACTATCTCGTGAAGCCGTTCGCGTTCAGCGAGCTGCTCGCGCGGCTCGAGGCGCTCGAGCGGCGCACGAAATCCGGCAGCGACGCGCCGCCGACCGTGTTGCGCGTCGCGGATCTCGAGATGGACCTGCTGCGCCGCGAAGTGCGTCGCAACGGCGTGGCGATCGACTTGCAGCCGCGCGAGTTCCAGCTGCTCGAGTTCCTGCTTCGCCACGCGGGCCAGGTCGTCACACGCACGATGCTGCTCGAGGGCGTCTGGGACTATCACTTCGATCCGCAAACCAACGTGATCGACGTGCACATCAGCCGGCTGCGCTCGAAGATCGACCGCGGCTTCGAGCGGCCTTTGCTGCACACGGTGCGCGGTGTAGGGTACCGGCTAGACGGTTAACGATCCGCCCAATCGCGATGCGACTCCGTACGCTCCTGCACACCAGCGTGCTTCAGCTCACGCTGGTCTACGTCGCGCTGTTCGGCGTGTCGGTGCTCGCGCTGTTCTACCTGCTCTATTGGTCGACGCTCGGCTATCTCGAGCGGCAGACGAACGAGACGATCCAGGTCGAGATCGACGGTTTGCTCGAGCAGTACGAGCGCCGGGGCGCGAGCGGGCTCGCCGACGTGATCGCGGAGCGCGTCCGCCGCGACGACGAGCACCGGTCCCTCTATCTGCTCGCGGACGCGATCGGCCGGCCGCTCGCGGGAAACTTGCCGTACTTGCCGCAGAACTTCGACGCGCTGACCGGGCAGTGGATCGACATCGTCATACCGCAAGCCGCCGGCGCGAGCACGCCGTTGCGCGCGCGCTTGATCCGTGTCGGGCCCGGCTTGCGCCTTCTCGTCGGCCGCGACATCCGCGAGCTCGCACAAATACGCCAAGTGTTCACGCGCGCTTCGCTCTATGGGCTCACGCTCACGATGGCGCTCGCGATCGCGGGCGGCGTGTTGATGGCGTTCAGCGCACGGCGCCGGCTCGCGGACCTCAACAGGACGACGCGTCAGATCATCGCCGGGGACCTGAGCCGGCGAGCGCCGCTCCGCGGGTCGGGCGACGAGCACGACGAGCTCGCTGGCAACATCAACGCGATGCTCGATCAGATCCAGGGCCTGCTCGAGGGCATGCGCCACGTCGGCGACAGCGTCGCGCACGACTTGCGCGGGCCGCTCACGCGGCTGCGCAACCGGCTCGAGACGCTCGCGGCGGCCGAGCAGCCGCGGCGCGAGGATCTGCTCGAGTGCGTCGAGCAGGTGCAGCACGTTCTCGACACGTTCAACGCACTGCTGCGCATCGCGCGCGTCGAGTCGGGCGCGCATCGCAGCGCGTTCGCCGCGCTCGACCTCGAGCGCATCGTGCGCGACGTCTGCGAGCTCTACCAGGCCGCGGCCGACGAGCGGCAGATCGAGCTCGTCTGCACCGTGCGCGCGGCCGTCGAGGTATTCGGCGATCGCGAGCTTCTCGCTCAGGCGCTCACGAACTTGCTCGACAACGCGGTCAAGTACACGCCTACCGGTGGCCGGATCGTCGTGACGCTCGAGCGCACCGAGGACGTCGCGCGGATCCGCGTCGCCGATTCGGGGCCGGGCGTGCCCGCGGCGGACCGCGAGCGGGTGCTGCAACGCTTCACGCGTCTCGACCAGGCGCGCTCGCTACCCGGCAACGGCCTCGGCCTCGCACTCGTGAACGCCGTCACCACGCAGCACCACGGCCGGCTGTCGCTCGGCGACAACTCGCCGGGCCTCGTCGTGACGATCGAGATCCCCGCGCTGCTGCGCTCGGCGGCGACGCGCGCGCTCGCCGCGCCGCTCACGCGCGTCGCGAGCGGCACACCGCGCGCATAGCTCGACCGACGGGCCTCTATCGAGAAAAGGCCCGACCTCGTTAGCGAGGCCGGGCCAGGGTGACAGCGCAGAAGCCGTGTGTCGATCGGCAGTCGCCGGGGGGAATAGCGAAACTGCCAATGCCTCTGCGCTGCCCATCACCAAACTCGGGTGCCGATGCGTCGCGAGCCGTCCCTGGCTCTCATGGCTTCCTTGGAGATACGGTATCAGAGCCGATATCTCTCTACAAACGCAACATTGTTAGGCGACAGCTGACATCGCCTCATCGCCGCTCTCGGCGAACGTCGCGATCACCCAGTCGCGCAGTGCGCGCACGTCCGGGTTCTGCGCCGCCTCGGCGCGATAGCAAAAGTAGTAGCGCTCCGTGGTCTCGAGCTCGCCGATGCACGGGCGCACCAGGGCGCCCGAGTTGAACCACGTGCCGCTGAGCGCCACAGGCACGAGCGCGACGCCGAGGCCGCGCTCGGCGGCGCGCGCGACGGCAAACATGCTGTCGAGCTGAATCACCTTCGGCGGCCTGTCGAGCGCGATCGACATGCTCTCGAACCAGTCCTGCCACGCGTGCGGTCGCGCTTTGTTGACGATCAGCGTCGCTCCGATCAGGCCGCGCGGGTCGCTGAGCGCGAGCTCGCGCGCGAGCTGCGGCGAGCAAGCCGGCGCGAGGCGCAAGGAAAACAGCGGATGCGAGCACATGTCCGTCGGCCGGCTCGACAGCAGCGAGATCGAGGCGTCGGTCGCCGACGGATGCAGGCTGCCGGCCTCCGCAGTCTCGACGCGAATGTCGACCGTACGGTGCTTGTCGGAGAACGCACGCAATCGCGGAACGAACATCTCGCTCGCGAAGAACGGCAGCAGCGCGATACGCAACGTGCGCCTCTGCCCGCTCTGCTGCATGAACCTCTGCGTGACGCGATCGAGCTCGAGGAGCAGCGGCTCGACCTGCGCGAAGAGCTGCCTCCCGTGCTCCGTCAGCGCGACCTCACGAGTTCGGCGCTCGAACAGCCGCGTCTGCAGCTGCTGCTCGAGCCCCTTGATCTGATGGCTCACCGCAGACGGCGTCACGCACAACTGCTCTGCCGCGGCCTTGAAGCTCAAACAACGAGCCGCGACACAGAACGTTCGCAGCCCTCTCACGGAGCTATGGCGCACCGCATATCCCTCAAGAACTTGGACGCCGGAGTTTTGCAAGAAGCGCGCCAGCGATGCCGCGTCGCCGCGCTGCGGCGCCGCGCGCGGCAGCGGCGACGATCCGGGCGCGAATTGCACCGCGAGCGCGCAAGGCGCGCGGCGCCGTGCACCACGCGCGATCGCGCGTTCGCTGACCCGATGCGGTCTAAGCGGTGCTCGGTCCGAACGCGCTCAGCACGGCCGACCACCTCGCGAGCTTGGCGGCGAATGGCACAGACGCGTTCGCGGGGCTCGTCGACGGCAGCACGCGGGACGGCAGCGAAGCAATTCGCGGCGTGAGAGCCGGCAACACGCGGCGGCGATAGAGATCCGCGGCCTTCATGCCGTTGAAGCAGATCAGACCGATGTCCGCATGGCGCGCAAAGAAGCCACCGAAGTCGTTCACGACGATGCTCGCGGTCACGATCGCGGAGTCGAGGCTGCCATCGCGCTCCCCCGCCGCGAGCACGTCCCACACGGCGACGCGATTCGCGATGAGTCGTTCGAGGCGTTCCGGATACGGCAGCGATGGCCCGGCGCCGAAGAGCTCGCCCATGATCCGCCAGAAACCGTTTTGCGACTGCGCGTAGTACTGCCCCATCTCGAGCGATTTCCGTCCGGGCAGACTGCCGAGCACGAGCACGCGCGGACGGCCGCGCGCGATCGGCGCGAACCCGACGGACAGCTCCCCTCTCGGCTCCGCGCTCACCAGTCGAGCCCCCGATAGTGGCCCCGTGTTTCGAGCAGCTTCATCTGGCCGAGTATCCAGGACTGGCGGCCGCGCACATAGCTGCTCGGCTTGTCCACGTGCAGCTTGTGGGGGTTCGGGAGCACCGCGGCGAGCAGCGCCGCTTGCTCCGCGCTCAGCGCGCTCGCATGCACGCCGAAGAACGCCTTCGCCGCCGCCTCGACGCCGAACACGCCGTCGCCGAGCTCCGCGACGTTGAGATAGACCTCGAGGATGCGCTGCTTCGGCCAGCACGTCTCGAGCAAGACGGTGAAGTACGCCTCGAGCCCTTTGCGCACGAGGCTGCGCCCGGACCACAAGAACAGGTTCTTCGCGACCTGTTGACTGATCGTCGACGCGCCGCGCAGCTCGTCGCCGGCTCGATACTCGTCGAGCGCGATGTGCAGCTGCTCGAAGTCGAATCCGTGGTGCGCGAGGAAGCGCTGATCTTCAGACGCGATCACGGCGCGCGCGACCGTCTCCGCGATTTGCCGCCGGTCGCGCCACTGGTATTGGAGGTCGCGGAGCGGGCCCGGCTGCTCGAGCATCACGGCGGTGAAGCGCGGCGGCGTGAAGCGCAGCGCGAGCACGGAGCCGACGCTCACGAGCAGCCACGCGCCGAGCGCCGCGCCGACGCAGCGCACGACGAGGCCGGCCAGCGGCCGGAGGTTAGATCGCGACCTGATTCGCCGCGACCACGCGCCCGTCGAGCAGGTTCACGATCCGATGAGCACGCGCGGCATGGCTCGGCGAGTGCGTGACCATCATGATCGTCGTGCCCTGCTCGTTCAGCGTATTGAGCATGTTCATGACTTCCTCGCCGTTCTTCGTGTCGAGGTTTCCCGTCGGCTCGTCGGCGAGGATCAGCTTCGGATTGCCGACCACCGCGCGCGCGACCGCGACGCGCTGCTGCTGACCGCCGGACAGCTGCTCGGGCTTGTGCTTCGCGCGCGCGCTCAAGCCGACGAGCTCGAGCGCTTCGCGCACGAGGTTCTGGCGCTGGGCCTTTGCGACGTTCTGGTACAGCAGCGGCAGCTCGACGTTCTCGTAGACATTGAGCTCGTCGATCAAGTTGAAGCTCTGGAAGATGAAGCCGACGTTGCCCTTGCGCATGTCGGCGAGCTTGTTCTCGGAGTACTTCGACACATCCGTCGTATCGAAGATGTACTGGCCGCTCGTCGGCGCGTCGATGAGGCCGACGATGTTGAGCAGGGTCGACTTGCCGCAGCCCGACGGGCCCATCACCGCGACGAACTCGCCCTTGCCCAGCTCGAAGTCGATGCCGTCGAGCGCCGTGGTCTCGAGCTCGGTCGTGCGATAGCGCTTCGTGACTTGCGATAGCTTGATCACGGTGTTCCCCCCGCTCGACAAACGAGCGCTGCTGGCTGTGCTTCGTCTTTAGGAATGGTCCTGGCGAAACTGAATCCGGTCGAACGTCATGAAACTCTCGTAGCTCGAGGTGATCACTTCCTCGCCCTGCTTCAACCCGCCGAGCACCTCGATGCCTTCCGGGTTGCGGCGGCCGAAGCGCACGGGGCGCCGCTCGGCGAAATCGCGCGACGGATCCACGACGAATACCCACTGCCCGCCCGTGTCGTCGAAGAACGCGCCGTTCGCGACCACGAGCGTGTCCGCCGGCTGGCCGATCTCGAGCCGCATGCGCACGGTCTGGCCGCGGCGGATCGTGGCCGGCGGGTCGGTGGAGAACAACAGGTCGACCTCGAACTGGCGGTTCGTGACCTCGGGATAGACCTTGCTGACCGTGAGCTCGTAGCTCTTGCCGTCGATGTCCACGCTCGCCGTCTGGCCGATCGCGACGCGGGAAATATAGAACTCGTCGATGAAAGCGTTGACCTTGAACGCGCCGACCTCGTCGACCTGGCCGATCCGTTGCCCGGCGGCTTTCGACTCGCCGACGTTCGCCTCGAGCAGCGTGAGCTGGCCCGCGATCGGCGCGATGATCACGAGGTTGTCGAGGTTCTCGCGGGTGATCTCGAGATTCTTCCTGATCGCACTTTCCGCCGTGCTCGTCGTCTCGATCTGCGTTTCCCTGAATTGCTCGTCGATCCGCAGCGCTTCTTGGGCCGTCACGAGGTTGGCTCTGTCGCGCGTGAGCTCCGCTTCGAGGTCGTCGATCGCCCCCTGAGTGGTGCCGCCCGTCTCGAGCAGCGGACGCTTGCGCTTCAAGTCGCGCTCGAGCCGATCGATCTGATACTCGACCTCGGTGATGTTCCGGAGGTTGTTCAGGTGCGTGTTGTCGTACTGCAAGCGCACGTTCGCGAGCTGTGCAAGCTGCTCGCTCGCCTGTGATTCGGTTTGGATCACGCGCAGCTGCAGGTCGGTGTTCTTGAACGTGACGATCGGCTCGCCGGGCTTGACCATCGCACCCTCTTCCGTGTGCACCTCGGTCACCTGGCCGCCGGCGATCGCGTCGAGATAGATCGTCGTGCGCGGCACGACGTTCCCGGTCACAGGGATGTACTCGCGAAACGTTCCGTAGCTCACCTTCGACACGGTGAGCCGCTCCGAGCCGACCGTGAGCGTGCGCGTGAGCCCGAAATGGACGTAGGCGTAGATCGTGATGGCGACGAGCAACACCGCGCCCGCGGCGATCGCGATTCGCTGCGGCGTGACGAGCTTGCGCTCGATGCGCTTGTCCATCGACGACAGGACGACGACGTCGTCGGTGGTCTTGCGCGCCTCGACCCCTTCCTCGTTCCTCTTAAGGATAATTGGCATCGCGAGCTGTATTACCTAGTCAATACAGTAGTACTGTACTAGTATTATCGCTGTCAAGCGAATATCCGCCGTTAGACGATGCGCAAGACCACCGAAAGGTCGCAAGGAACCGCCGGCTCGGGATGAACGATAACGCACAAACCTGGCATCAGGATCGGCCGATCTACCGCCAGCTCATGGAGCAGGTCATCGCGCGGATCCTCGACAACACCTACCGCGAGGGCGAGATGCTGCCCTCCGTGCGTCAGCTCGCGAGCGACTTCCTCGTGAACCCCCTCACCGCGGCGCGCGCCTACCGCGAGCTCGAGGAGTACACCGAGACGCGGCGCGGCATCGGGCTGATCGTCAAGGAAGGCGTGCGCGAGCTCCTGCTGAAGCGTGAGCAGCGCCGCTTCTTGCGCGACGAATGGCCGGCGATCCGCGATCGGATCAAGGCGCTCGACCTCGACGCGGCCGATCTGCTCAAGGCACCTCGCGGCGAGCGTTGACCTCTCCCCGGCCGTTGCCCCATATCCCGATCATGAACCTTCTCGAACCCGAGACAGCACCTGCGGCGCCGAGCCGGTAGTACACTCGAGCGTATGATCAACTCGGAGCTATTCGCCGATCTCGGCATTCCGATCGACTATGGACGCCATCCCCGACGGCCGGGCTACGCCGAGGCGGCCGAGCTCGAGGACGTGGAGCCGAACATCCTCGGTCGAATGCAGCGGCTCGCGCCGCAGACCGCGCGAGCCTGGCGAGAGATGAAAGCTGCGGCGCTCGCGGACGGCGTCGAGCTGCTGCTCGTGTCGGGCTTTCGCAGCGTGCGCTATCAAGCCGACTTGATCCGCAAGAAGCTCGCCGCGGGCCAAGACATCGCCTCGATACTCAAGGTCAACGCGGCTCCGGGCTTCAGCGAGCACCACACCGGCCGGGCCGTCGACGTCGCGACGCCCGGCAGTCGTCCGCTGACGAACGACTTCGATGGCACGCGTGCGTTCGCATGGCTTCGGGACCACGCGCAGCGACACGGCTTCTCGATGCCGTACGGCCCCGACAACGTTTACGGATTCGCGTACGAGCCTTGGCATTGGTCGCAGCTCGGCGCACGCGCCAAGCGGCGACCCAAGGACCTTGATCCGCCTCTGACCACGTGAGCCGCGCGGAACGCGACAAGTGGGACGCGCGTTACCGCGCGGGCGCGTACTCCGAACGGGCGCACCCGACCGCGCTGCTCGCCGACTGGCTCGGCCGCCTTCCGCGCGGTCGCGCGCTCGACGTCGCGTGCGGCGCGGGGCGCAACGCGCTGTACCTCGCGGCGGCGGGTTATGCGGTCGACGCGGTCGACATCTCGTCCGAAGGCCTCGAGCGCGGACGCGCCACGGCCACTGAGCGCGGCGTCGACGTGAGCTGGCACTGCGTCGACCTCGAGGAGAGTCCCGACGCGCTACCGCGCGGCCAGTACGACCTCGTCGTCTGGGTGCGTTACGTGAACGCGGCGCTCTGGCCCGCGGTTCTCGCACGCCTTGCCCCCGGTGGCCATCTGCTCGTCGAGCAGCATCTCGTCACGAACGCAGAGGTCGTCGGACCGACGAGCGCCGCTTTTCGACTCGCCCACGGCGAGCTCGCGCGCGCGGCGAAGGAGCTCGTGAGCGTCTACGACCACGAGGGGCTCATCGTCGATCCCGACGGCCGCGCGGCGGCGCTCGCGCAGCTCATCGCGCGGCGCCCGGAATGACCGGCGAGGCCGCGCGCGTACACCCGTTGCGCGGCGGCAACTGCGTGTCTGTGCACACCATTCAGAACGCGCGCACGCTACGCTAGTTATCAATGCGCCCAAGCCTCCACCCGCTGCGATCGGCGCCGGCCGGACTCCTTTGGCTGCTCGCGATGCGCGCATTCGCGCAAGACGCCAGTGCTCCCGAAGCGGTGCCGTCCGCCGCGCCGGTCGAAACCGAGCCGCGCGGCGCGAAGACGCCGGGAGCCGAGCCGCCCCCGGCCGACCCGCCCGCTTCCACGCAGCCGGCGCCCTCGCAGCTGTCCATCGCAAACGCGGAGCTCGAACGTCGCGGCGCGACGATTCGAGCGATCAACATCATCGTGGACAACGTCTTCGATCCGGAAGGCAATCCGGAGGAGGACAAGGCGCTGTACCGCTTCGCGAACCGCGTCCACATCCGCTCGCGACCCGAAGTGATCGAGACGGCGCTGCTGTTCAAAACAGGTGACCGCTACGAAGGCCGGGTGCTCGACGAGTCGGCGCGCGCGCTGCGCGCGCGCGGTTTCCTCGCGGACGTGAGGATCGTCTATCGGACCTACGACGCGGCCTCGAACAGCGTCGACGTCGAGGTCCGAGTGCGCGACGCCTGGTCGCTGAGCTTGAACGCGAAGCTGTCGCACAGCGGCGGCAAGACCGAGTGGGGCATCGGTCTCGACGAGGACAACTTCTTGGGGCACGGCAAGGAGGTCAACTTCTCCTACAAGAGCACGATAGACCGCGACGAGACCCTGCTCGGATACCGTGACGACAACGTGCTCAACACCCGCGTGCGGCTCGGCGCCGTGTTCGCGAACGCGAGCGACGGCTACCGCCGCGAGCTTTTCAGCGAGCGGCCGTTCTACTCGCTGGACGCGCGCTGGATGACGGGCGGTCAGTGGCTCGACCAGCGCCGTGTCGACACGATGTACGACCTAGGGCAGGAGATCGACGAGTACCGCCACGACATCCACGATCTCACGATCCGCGGCGGCGTGTCGCGTGGCATCGTCGACTCGCGCACGAGACGTTGGTTTTTCGGCGTCTCGTCCGAAGAGGACACGTTCGTGCCGACGGAGCTGAAACCGCAGCCGCTGCTGCTGCCCCCCGACCGCAAGCTCGTCTATCCGTGGGTCGGCTGGCAGCTCGTGGCCGACGACTTCCGCGAGATGACCGAGCTCAACGACATGGGCCGCACCGAGGACGTCGCGCTCGGGATCAATCTCTTCGCGAGCATCGGGTTCGCGCAGAAATCGTTCGGCTCCGACCGCGACGCGACGCTGCTGCGCGCGACGGTGACTCGCGGCTGGGAGCCGGGCGAGCCCGGCAACCTTTTTCAGCTCGGCGCGGGCACGTCGACACGCTACGAGCACGACGGCTTCAAGAATTCGGTGACGGAGCTCGATGCACGCTACTACCGGCGCAATTCGGACACTCGCCTCTTGAGCGTGTCGCTCAGCGCGATCGCGACCCATGAGCTCGATCCGGACACGCAGGTGCTGCTCGG
>Ga0335069_10017093_pt1 | contig 10112 bp, 8 predicted proteins | sample Lox_Sample_11_FD_206714 | JGI IMG/M metagenome (GOLD analysis project Ga0335069, IMG submission 206714) | Soil microbial communities from Loxahatchee National Wildlife Refuge, Florida, United States - Lox_Sample_1.1 | ecosystem: Environmental > Terrestrial > Soil > Wetlands | place: USA: Florida...
CTGGCCCTGGTGCTGGCCGTGACTTTGGCCTTGTGCCGGTCCGTGCCCCTGGCCATGAGACTTGCCATGCTGCTGAGGGGCACCATGCGCGGTGGATCCGCGGCGGCCGCGTCGCCGTCTGCGTCCCTTCCCTCCGGGCTGACCGGAAGGAGGATTCAGTCCTTCATTCATATTGCTCTCGTAGTTACGCTCGTTTGCCCGCGGGTTGCGGGACTCCCACATTTGTAAACCGCTCTTGCTGGCCGCGTGTTCGCACTTAAGTCCGCGATACGGCTCGTGTGCGGTAGAAATCGAGTTTGAAATCGAATCAGTTACGTCCGTCTGGCGCTTGGAACCCTTAGCGCGAGGAACGCCTGCACGGGAAGTGCGGCGATTGGAGGACGTCCTTATCGTACCTAGCTTTACGGTTGAAATGCAAGCCGCAAAGGCTGTTAATTCGCCTGGTTACTCACTTTGCTCAACCCTGAGGTATCCGGCTGGATTGACGGTGCACCAGTGCTATCGCCCACCCGTCCCGAGGCCCTGGGCTAGCGCGGCGTCGTGTTGGACCTGAATCCGCGAGTAGCGGCTTCGCTGTACCAACACTGCAACAACCCCGCTTGCTTCCCCAACACTATACATCGAAATGCAAGCTACGGCAGCGAAGTGCACTAATTCAAGGTTGCCAGGAGTTGCCGCAACACCTCCAAGGTCTCGCGCACATCTTCTGCCTCGGGAGCTTCCGGCTGCAATTTGAGATACGCACCCAAGTCCCTGGCCGCAGCGAGATACTGTTCGAGATTGAGCCGTACGAGGCCGCGCTCACGCAGCAGATCGGCGCTCTGCGGCGGAATCGCCAACAAAAGATCGAGCACAACCAGCCCCTTGCGAAAATTGCGCTGCGTGAAATAAATCTGGCGCAGATTGTTCAGCATGCGCGTAAGAATGTCACGGTGCGTGACGGCCTGCAAAAACTCAGGCTGCAGCTCCACCTGACCCGAGTAGATTTCGTTTAGCCGCTGCTGGCATTCAGAGCGGCCGACAATTCGCCCCCGGTGGAAGGCATCGATGAGAATCTGCCCAGATATCACGTCGAAATGCTTCAGCAAAAAGTGTCCCGGCATGCCCGTACCGGCGAGGGGAAATCCGATCCGGCGGGCGACGTCCATGTAGATCACGGAGAGCGTGATCGGGATTCCCAGCTTGCGGTCCAGCACGTCGTTGAGAAACGAGTTGCGCGGATCGTAGTAGTCGTCGCGATTACCGCGCAGACCCTCTTCGTCGAATAGCACCCGGTTCAGCAGGGCGATGGTTTCGCGCGCCGTGGGATTGCTGCGCATGCGGCTGCGCACCCGCTCCGCCAGCGATTCGAGCCGTCGGAGGTAGCAGGGGACGTCCAACAAGGGATACTCAGTGCGCGCAATGGCCAGCGCCGCCGCCGCCAGATCAATCGAGGCATCTTCGCGCGAGGGCTCCACGAGGCCGGCAAAGCCTTGCAGGACGCTTCGGTGTGGATCGGGCTCTGCCATTGCGTGCCGATTGGATGAGGCAGGAAACGCCAACGATTCGTGCAGCGACGTCTCACTGCCGAAACATGTTCCGCGCGATGAAGAACACATTGGCGGGGCGCTCGGCCAGCCGCCGCATAAAGTACGGATACCACTCCGTGCCGAACGGAATGTACACGCGCAGTGCGTAGCCCTCGCGCACCAGCTTCTGCTGCAGGTCGCGGCGCACACCGTGCAGCATCTGGAACTCGTACGCCGTCGGCGGGATGTTTTCTGCGCCCGCAAACTGCTTCATCTGCGCGATGATCTTCTCATCATGGGTGGCCAGTCCGTGATAGACCCCGCTCTTCAGCAACATTTGCGCCAGTTTGAGGTAGTTGGCGTCTACGTCAGCTTTCTTGGGGAAGGCGACCTCGGCCGGCTCTTTGTATGCGCCCTTGCACAACCGTATGCGGATGCGCTCAGCGAGTAGCTGCTTGACGTCGTCTTCGCTGCGGTACAGATACGACTGGATGACGGTGCCGACCTTGCCGGCGTGTCCGGGCTGGCGATGCAGTTGGCGCACGAAGTCAAGCGTGCGCTGCGTGTAGGCCGAGCCTTCCATGTCCACGCGCACGAAGCTGTCGATCTGAACGGCGTGGCTGACCAGGTCGGTTACCTGGCGGAAGGCAAGGTCTTCGTCCACGTCGAAGCCCATGTGAGTGAGCTTGAGACTGATGTTGGCGTTGAGCTTGCGCACGGCAATTTCATCCAGCATCTGGTGATACAGCGCGGCGCTGTGCTTGGCCTCGTCGATGTTGGTGACGTTCTCTCCCAGGTTGTCGATGGTCACACTGGCGCCGCGCTTGTTGATCCGCTCGGTCACGGCGACGGCGTCGGGCAGATGCATTCCCGCGACGAAGCGGCTGGAAAAGCGCAGCCCCACGGCTGAATTCTCGGCGAAGTGGCGAATGGATTGGTTTTCAGAGAGCTTGATGAAGAAGGTTCTCAGCATGCCGCCTCCACGGGCGCGCACGGCAGAGGCTCGGCCCAGGAATCGTTAAGACGATGGCGCATATGAATGTTGGTGACCGCTAACCAAACGTTCGATGATAGCGCCGCGCCGTGCTGTGGCACAAACTTTCCTGTATCCGGCCATTCTGTGGTTTAGTATCCTGCTGCTCTTGTCGAGTGTTATGCCGGAGGCCGCCGTTGCACCGTTCGCCGCTTGATCCTCGTACTGCCTTTTTCTCCGCAATCCTAATCGCCGCGGTGCTGTGTGCCGCCGCGCTCAGCGCCCAGGTCCCTGCCGAAACCAACCCGGCAAAGCAGGCAGTCGTACCTCCAGCCTCTTTACAAGCTGCCCCTCTGACCAAAGAAGACCTCGAGGCCTTCCTCGACGGCTTCGTGCCCATGCAGTTGCAGCGCGAGGACATCGCCGGTGCAGTGGTGCTCATCGTCAAGGACGGAAAGGTGTTATTCGCCAAAGGCTACGGCTTTGCCGACGTGAAGAGCCGCAAGCCCGTTACGGTGGAAGCCACGCTCTTCCGTCCCGGCTCCATCTCCAAGACCTTTACCTGGACAGCCATCATGCAACTGGTCGAGCAGCGCAAGCTCGACCTCAACCGCGACGTAAACGATTACCTCGACTTCAGGATTCCGGCACCCTTCGGCAAGCCCATCACGCTGCTCGACATCATGACGCACACGCCGGGGTTCGAAGAGCAGTTCAAGGACCTGTTCGTCGAAAACGCCTCGGACGTGCATCCGCTGAATCAATACCTGTCCACCCATCTGCCGCGGCAGATCTTCCCTCCCGGCACGACGCCGGCGTATTCGAACTACGCCACCGCCCTTGCCGGATACATCGTGCAGCGGGTCTCAGGCGTGCCGTTCGACGACTACATAGAAAAGAACATCTTTCAGCCGCTGGGGATGAATCACACGACCTTCCGCCAGCCGCTGCCCGACAACCTGAAGCCGTTGATGTCGGAGGGTTACAAAAAGGCGTCGCAGCCCGCCAAGCCCTTCGAATTCGTGCAGGTTTGGCCGGCAGGAAGTGTCTCCACCACGGCGGACGACATGTCGCGCTTCATGATGGCTCACCTGCAGGACGGCGATTACAACGGGGTTCGCATCCTCAAGCCCGATACGACCGAGTTGATGCATGCGAGCGCCTTTACCAATCTGCCCGCCATGAACGGCATGGCCCACGGCTTCTACGAGGAGTCGTGTAATGGGCAACGGATCATCGGCCACGGCGGCGACACTCAGTGGTTCCACAGCGATATGCACCTCATGCTCGACCAAAATCTAGGCTTCTTCGTGAGCTATAACAGCGCCGGCAAGGGCGACATCTCGCCGCGCTCGGCCTTATGGCGGCACTTTCTCGACCGCTACTTCCCTTACACTCCACCGGCCGGGGAAAGGATCGTCGACCCTAAGCAGGACGTGAAGTCAGTGGTAGGTTCCTACTGGAGCAGCCGCCGCCCCGGCCCCAACATCGTCGACGTGATCAATGCCGTTGGTCAGACCAAGGTAGACCCCAATGACGACGACACCATCAGCGTCGAAGGCATGAAGGATTACGCTGGCAATCCCAAGCATTACGAGGAAATCGCGCCGCTGCTGTTCCGTGAGGTGCATGGCCAGGATAAAATCGGATTCAAGCACAACGCCAGCGGTGGACTTGACTTTTTCGTGGATTTCCCGGCGTTGGAGTATCAGCCAACACCGGCGCTGAAGAGGCAGATCCCAAACCTCGGCCTTCTTGCCTTCGCCATCGCCATGTTCGCGCTGACGCTGCTGTTCTGGCCGGTCAGTGCAATCTTGCGCAAGCATTACGAGGTCCGGCTCGAACTCAGCCAGGCCTATCGCAGTTGGCGCGCACTGATGCGCTTGGTGTGCTTCATCAATCTTGTGTTTACCGGGCTGTTTGTCGCTTGGATTTCAAGCATCAACAGCAACATCGCCGGCCTCAGCAGCCACTTCGACTTCCGCCTCCACCTGCTCCAGACGTTGGGAGTGGTCGGCGCGTTGGGCTCGTTGCTGTCGATTCTGTACTGCCTGCGCTCATGGCGCAGCGAGTTGTTGTGGTTCTGGAGCAAGCTCTGGAACACGCTGCTTATGCTGGCCTGCCTCGGCTTCGTCTTTTTCCTGCTCAACTGGCACATGCTGAACTTCAACCTGAGGTATTGAGCGCAAAGTATTAACATTCCCGCAGTATGATCAACCCCCGCAAACTCGCAGCTATCGACCTGTACTTTCTGGGTCCAAAGATCATCCTGGCCGAGTTCGGACTGGGAGTACCGGTCATGTTTGTGCTGGGAATTCTCAGCCTGCGTGCCGGGCTGTTTCACACCCATGCAACCTGGCAGATTGTGCTCGGGGCTTACCTGCTGTTGCTGGGGATCAACTACATGCCGATGCTGTGGTGCGCGCTCGACATTGCACGGCGCAGTACTGCGGCGGTTGAACTAGGAGATGAGCTGCAAGATAAAACAACGGCAATGCGCAAGTACAGGAAACAGTCGCTCTGGCTACTCGTGCCACTCGCGGCGCCGCTCGCGTGGCTCCGCCAGCGCGGAAGGGCAACCGAGGGTGGACGCTCCGGCATGTGATATGCTCGCAGGCCGGACGCCGCTCGCAACCGGCGGCACACCTCAATCTGGAGTTCAGTCGTGCGCATGGTCATTCACCTGGAATTTCCGCTCGAACCGTTCAATACGGCGGTACGCGACGGATCGGTCGGGCAGAAGATGCAGCGAATTCTCGAGGCCATCAAGCCGGAAGCCGCCTATTTCTATGAGAACCATGGCAAACGTGGCGGCACCTTGGTCGTAAACCTTAACGATCCGTCCGGAATACCGGCTCTCGCCGAACCCTGGTTCCTCACATTTAACGCTCAGATCGAGTTTAACGTCGCGATGACACCGGAAGACCTGGCGCGCGCGGGCCTGGATGCGTTGGGAAAGCAGTGGGCATAGGGGGCAGTCGCCGAGCGCCAAGTTGACAGAAGATTCTTGGTTCACGACTGTTTAGAATCAATGGGTTAGGAGAAAACTGTTCGCAACCCATTGATAAACATGCAAGTCATACGTATCCAATTCTGCGCGTGAGAGTTAGGAAGTACTATTTTCGCCTTATTTTCGCTTAGCGGGGTGCGGGCAGCCCGAGAGTGGCCGAGGCGTTGGCTCGCTGGTTGCGCGGGTTTTCAAAGAAAAGTTGTGGGCCGCACGGTGGGCGCGGCGGAACCCAAAACGCGAAGCCCATTCGCGTTTGATAAATAGCTCGGGGGCGGGCGGAAGCGCCAGAGAAATCAGCAGATCGGGAAAATCAAAGTGACCGAGCCAGGCGAAAACCTGGGGGAATCGAGATCGTCTCGGTTGAATCCTGTGGAGTATACTGTGGAGCAGGCTCCACATATGGAAATCATACAAATTGTTCTCGAGAAAGAGCTTTTGCAGGCCACCGATCGGGCCGCGCGGCGGACGAAGCGGAACCGTTCCGCACTGGTGCGGGAGGCGCTGCGGGAGCATCTGCGGCGGCTGGAGGTTCATGCCCTCGAGGAACGTGACCGCGCGGGTTATGTCAGGAGGCCTGCCGCCGGGGATGAGTCTCGTGGGTGGGAAGCGGAGGCGGCGTGGCCGGACGAATAGCGCGGGGCGATGTCCGGCTGTACAGCTTTGCAGCGCCCGACAAGAAGCGGCCGGTGGTCGTGTTGACGCGCAATAGCGCGATTGAGTATCTGGCGACGGTAACGGTAGCGCCGATCACGACGGCGATCCGAGGGGTGCCGTCGGAGATCCTGTTGAGTGTGGACGACGGGATGAAGCCGGCGTGCGCGGTCAATCTGCACAATGTGGTGACGGTGTCGCAGGAGCGATTGGGAAAACGGGTAGCGCAGTTGAGCACGGCGCGCATGAAGGAAGTCTGTGCGGCGTTGCGGTTCGCGGTGGGGTGCGATGGGTAGGACAGAGTGGCCAGTTGCCGGTGGTTCGTGAAAGTCAAAAGACCCACCCGGCCAAAATCAGGCCGGATGGGCCACCCGCGGCGCAGGGAGAAGTGTTTCCTCTTGACATCCCCTTTTATAGAATCCGCCCGGGCCACCCGCCCCGACATCCCCTTCTATAGAATCCGCCGCGCCAACACGGTCTAGCGTGCAACGGCTACCATCCGTGGCTCGGTTGCGGCAACGGTACCAACCTGGATGAGCTGTGCCTCATAGATGGTGTCCGAAATTTCCCCGGTATATACCATGTACAGGCCGTCGCCGTACGGCACTACGCTTCCCGGCAGGTTCGTCTCCGGCGCAATCGGTGAGAACGAGCCTAGCGGCACATTCCCTGACCAGGTCGAACCGTCCAGAACTGCTTGATAGATAGTGTTCGACGACTCCCCCTTGTAGATCATGATCAACCGATCGCCCAGGGCCGCCATCCACGGGCAATAATTCGACTCGGGGCTCCCATTCGATGTGGAAATCGCCTGGTTTCCGTACCACGTTGTCCCATCGAACCATGCGCAATATAAGGTGTTCGACGACTCGCCTTTATAGGTGATATACAGCATAGGGGTGTAATTGGGAGGAGCGGCGTACACCGCTGCGGCAGGCGAGTAGTTCGACTCTGGGTCGTTGTTCGGGATTGAAATCTGCTGGTTTCCATACCACGTCGTCCCATCGAACCAAGCGAAATACAGGGTGTTCGATGACTCGCCCTTGTAGATCATATACAGCAACCCGTTGAATACCGCCAAAGCCGGGGCGTAATTCGACTCCGGGCTCCCATTCGACGTGGAAATCTGCTGGTTTCCGTACCATGTCGTCCCATCGAACCAAGCCAAGTAAAGACTATTGGAATGGGCGCCCTTATACACCATATACAAATACCCATTAAATACCGCCAAGGCCGGGGAATAATTTGACTCAGGGGCCCCATTTGACGTAGAAATCTGCTGGTTTCCGTACCACGTTGTCCCATCGAACCAAGCCAAGTACAGATTATTCGAATGGGCGCCTTTATACGCCATATACAAATAGCCGTCGGTAAAAACCGCCAGACTTGGTCCAAAGTTCGACTCGGGGTCGTTGGGCGGGATTGAAATCGGATCATTGCCGGTCCAGACATAGCCCCGAGGCACGCTTGGTGCGCCGATCGTTTCGGAATATAACGATTGAAGCGTCGGCAGCGGGCTGGGCGTAGGCGTATCCTGATCCCAACTTGGAAACTGATAATAAGTGACGTTGATGGCGTCCGTCGGAGCGGAGCGCGTGAAATCGATCAGCGCCAGCGCGTGATCATAGAACGAGGCCCCATTGGTTAGGTACGAAGATTGCCCCACCTGCGCCATACCGGCCGGATATCCGACTGCGGGATAGTTCACGGTGTAAGGATCTTGGCTTTGCAGTTCCTCGTAGGCGCTGCACCCCAGTAACCGGCCTTTATTCAGCCCGAAAAGAAAGTCTTGATAATACGCAAAGCTGTGTTCATGTCCCCAAAACCATGCCGAAATCTGGCCGAAATACGGCAGAAAGATATCGAACAGGCTGGAATTGATATAGGGAGGATCGCTGGTCAGCGAGCCATTGATTGCTGCATTAGCCGAAAACAACTGATGGTGCGACAGCAGCAGCGTGTTTCCAGCAAAGTTCTCGAGTTTATCGGCGTGCCATTCGGCCTCGGACGGAACCAAGCCCGGGCCGGTCGCAGTTGGATTCAAACCGATAGTCCCCAAGGCGTCCATGTCGGCGTTGTGATCGTTGATGCCCGTGTCCATCGCTAGAAACTGCCACGTTTGGTCCTGTGTACGCAAGCAAAAGTAGCTGGCCTGCTGCTGACATCCGGGCATGCCCGCATTCAACTGGCCAAGCATGGTATAAAATCCTTGACCTCCGGAATAGTATTCGTGATTGCCCGGAATCGAAAAGAATGGGATTGGAGTCTTGAGGCCAGCGTTTTGAAAGGCCTGCTGGAGAACCGTAACTACGTTATCAGTACACTCCGTTCCAGTCCCCGAGTAGTACACGTCGCCCAAGTGAATAATTGCGTTGGGCTGTAATTGTTCAAGGGCCGCCGTTAGCATCCCCACGGCATCTGTCATGCCCGTACCCCAATCACCCAACATCAGGACCTGGGCGTTGTTCGGCAACTGGTACTCCAGCACGCCAAACGTACTGATGGACACCGGCGGACTCTGCTGGCTCCAATCCACGTAAACCGCCTGCTTTCCCATGGTGATGTAGTATTGGGTGTAGACCGTGACGCAGGTCACCCAGTTGGGATCATACTCACTGTAGCCACGGATAATTACGAGTGCGGCCTCGACTTGGGCTTGATTCCCGGTGCGTTGCCCATCGGCCAAGTCCAAGTAAGCACTGGACAAAACCACATGGTCATCAAGCGTCAGCGGCGCTCCCGGCGTGTGGGCAGACCGGGGAATGTGCATGCCCTTGGAGGCCAGTTCTGCGTGACGGCTGGCCGCTTGCCGCATCAACTTTTTGCTTGCAGGATCGAGCTTCGGTATACGCCCTGTTGCCTCATGAACCGCAGATTGCCACAAGGAAAGACGACGACTTCTGACTGTTACGAACCGGGACATTTTCGTACCTCCTCTAGTCTTAATCCAGGATTTCCGCGCAGCCTGGAATGGCTGGTTAATTTGTGGACGGCCATGAAGCCTTCCAGCCGCAGGGGTTCGAGCAGCCGAAGGAACCTATTCGGGACAGCTGAAAGAACCGATCGCTGCGATGACTGTCTCGCGCGACGGAGCAGGTATGGAGCAACCTTATGAAGAGCAACTATGATCGCAGGGATTGGGTAAGTCAAGACCACTGACGTGGTGACCCGGCAAAATAGTGCGGATGCGATCCGGATAGACGAGGTCGTAGTCCGTGGTACGGGCAGCGCACGAAGGACGATGGTACGTGATAGTTGCTGAACTACCCGAACAGACTCACTCCCACTCAATCGTTCCCGGCGGTTTCGAGGTGACGTCGTACACCACGCGGTTGATGCCCTTGACCTCGTTGACGATGCGGTTGGAGATCGTCTTTAAGACCTCGTGCGGGAGGTCGACCCAGTCGGCGGTCATGCCGTCTTCGGAGTTTACGGCGCGGATGGCGCAGGTATAGGCGTAGGTGCGCATGTCGCCCATGACGCCGACCGACATCACGGGCAGTAGGACGGCGAAGGATTGCCAGATCTTGGTGTAGAGTCCGGCCTTCTTGATCTCGCCGACCACGATGTCGTCGGCCTCCTGCAAGAGGGCGACGCGGTCGCGGGTGACTTCGCCGAGGATGCGGACGGCGAGGCCGGGGCCGGGGAAGGGCTGGCGCTGGAGGATGTCTTCGGGCATGCCAAGGTCGCGGCCGATTTTGCGGACTTCGTCTTTGAAGAGGTCTTTGAGCGGCTCGATGAGCTTGAGCTTCATGCGCCTGGGCAGGCCTCCGACGTTGTGGTGGCTCTTGATGGTTTGCGATGGGCCACGCACGGATTGTGACTCGATGACGTCGGGATAGAGCGTGCCCTGGACGAGCCAATCGACCTTGCCATGCTGCTCGGCGAGGCGGCGGGCTTCGGCTTCGAAGACGGCGATGAATTCTCGGCCGATGATCTTGCGCTTGCGCTCGGGGTCGCGGACTTTGGC
>Ga0335069_10017094_pt1 | contig 10112 bp, 7 predicted proteins | sample Lox_Sample_11_FD_206714 | JGI IMG/M metagenome (GOLD analysis project Ga0335069, IMG submission 206714) | Soil microbial communities from Loxahatchee National Wildlife Refuge, Florida, United States - Lox_Sample_1.1 | ecosystem: Environmental > Terrestrial > Soil > Wetlands | place: USA: Florida...
ATACCTGCAACTGCTGCTGGGATAGTAACTGTTGCAAATGTATAAATAACAGGAATTAATGCTGTTCCAATGACAGTTGCTAAACCACCAAGAACACCTGCTGTTAATGTTGAATGCTGTCTAAAGAAAGAAAAAATATCTATTATTCCTTTTACAATATCAATGACTATTTTGATTCCATCTCCAAGAATCTTAAATGCTGTAACTAAGTCTCTTCCTGCTGCTTCTGCAACTGTTGCTATTTCTTTCTGATTTGTAGTTAACCATTTTGCAAGATCTTGTAAATGACTTCTCATCATATCGAATAAGCCACCCTTCTCGATCTCTCCAAAGTGATCTGCATTAGTATTAAGACCCATAAAAGCAAGAGCAACCTTATCGAATTGATCTTGCACATTACTTGTGATTCCAGGAAGTGTATTCATTAATACTGAAGCATCACCAGCAAAACTTCCTGAGAGCTGTTTATTTCCTTCAATACCTCGCTTCGTTAAATCTCCCTGTTTTGTATCAAGAGCCTCCATAGCCATCATCAACTGATTAACATTCTTGATTGGCTCATTGGTATGTGAAATAGCATCATATGCTCCTTGAATTTGATCCTTTGAAATATGAAAGGTTGTCATCATCATTCTTCCATTACCAGCCATTTCATCCTGTAGAGCTTGCATAGCTGTTCCAAGTGTTGTATGAAATTTACCTGCCAAGTCAGCAACAATAGGTTCTGTAGATTCTACATTTAATCCAAGAGCAGTCATACCCTGTGCTGCATCTTCAATATCGTGAAGCCTAAAAGGTTGTGTTGAAGCAAGTTGAACTAAATTCCCTTGAAGTTTTTCTACTGACTCATTAATATCAGTAAAGAATTGCTGTCCTTTTTCTGTTTGTCCTAATGGACCAAATCCAAATTCACTTCGTGACCCAAGACCTCCTCCACCACCTGTTGAGGAGGCTGCACGTTTTGCTAAAGAAAGCTGATAAGAACGCTCTTCATCAGCTAATTCTCGCTGATACATTTCTAACTTCTTTGCATTTTCAGCTTGTAAACGAGAAATTTCAGCATCTTCTTGAGCTTTTAACTTTGTCTCCTTATCCTGCTCTGCCTCGGCTTCTTTTGCTAACTCAGCTTGATATGTAGTAATTTTCTTATTAGCCTGATCCTGAGCTGCTTGAGTAGCCTCAGCAACGCTACGAGCCTCTTCTTGTTGTTTTAATTGATATTGTCGCTGATAAGAATCTTCTGCTAATTGATTTTCTTGAGCAAATTTTTCAAGCAATGCTGCTCTTGCTGTAGCAGAAGTAGCATCTTGAAGTTCCTGTTGCTGTTTCTCTTGTGTATCAGCAACCTGTACGGCATGTGAAGATTGCATATCTGCTAATGTGTCTTGAGCTGATTGCTGTTTATTAGCAATCGTAGTATTCATCTGATCGGTAGCATCTTCAATTTGTTGATTTATTGAGGCAACTTTATCGGCATATTGTTGTTGTGCATCTTCTAATTTCTGCTGATAGCTATCAATTGCATCAGTAATATTACTTCCCTGCATGACTTCAGCAATATTGTCATTAATTTCTTGTACTTTTTCCTGATACGTTTGAAAGGCATCTGCTGCTTCTAAAGCTGATGCTGCTTGTTTTGCAGCTCCTGCCGATACAGCATCAGAGGTAGAACCTGCTGAATTAGCAATATTATCAAGAGAATTACCAATTGTAGCTCCGTAGGATTGAAAATCTGAGGTTGTTCCAACGATGTAGTTTGAAAGTTCACCTAATCCACCTGTAATAGCACCAAATAACTCTGCTCCACCAATACCAGCAGAAACCCCAGCAGCAGTTTCCATGAAACTGCCTAGAGCTTCCGAAGCCTGAGAGATTGCCTCCTGAAAACCAGAAGAATCCCCAGTAATAGCAGCAGCGAGTGAAAAATCTTCCATTAACTAACTCCTTCTAGGATCTTCTGTATTACAGCAACATCTTGGGCTGTAGCAGGTTTTGCTCGACCCTTTTTATCTTTACCCATCTCAACCCATGACTTGATTAAGATTCTAACTTGATCCAAGTTTAATTCTGAAACTTGTTTGGGAGTCCATCCTGTTTTTTCCGCAATTATTGCGTAAGTCATTCCCCAATCACCTTCTCCTCCTTTTGTGACTGAGGTGAATTGAAACCCACTGTTTCAAATGCTGTTGTTACATCCTTAACTGCTGAAAAGGGAATATGTTTTGTAAATTCTTCAGCAGAAGCATAAGGAAAAGTAGGATCAGCATCCTTTAACAGTTCGTATAATACGAAAATAGCAGTATCAACATCAAGATTAGCTGTGTCTCCTGCGTCAGTAAGTTCTTTACGCTTACGATTCATAACACCAACGTCATACAACGTAGCACGTCTTGCTTTGTACTGCTTACCACCAATTGTGACTTCGACTGGTTGATCTGTCAACGCATCAAGCGTTTGCTCTTCATTATTCATATTTCATATTAGGCTAAGCTACTAGACAGAAGCTTTAGCTGTAACCACTGTTACGTTTTGTGCTGTAATTTCGAAATCAACTTCTGCTGGTTCTTCTAACTTTAACCCAATAGATAATGCTCCTGTAAGAACTGCATTGGTAAACTGCCATTGAACAATCTGTGTTGAATCTTCATTCAAGATACAGTTAATAGAACAACGGGTTAACACATTTTGTCCATCAAGAACATTGTAGTCAAAACCTGAACCATCAGAATTAGACGTACCCATGAAATATTGGAATAATGTTGGATTAATACTTTTTACTTTTGCTTTTGCTGTAGGTTTGAATGTTGAACGCTTTGGTGCTGTTGCCATAATCAAAGAACCAAGTGCTCTAATTTCTTTTACAGACCAATCAAGTGAAACGGTAATATCCTGAAGAACTGCCATTTCAACTCCATTAATATCGAAAGTACCGCTATTAAACGAAACATTTGTTGGAACTGATCCTCCTGTAGGTAGTATAGCCATATTTAAGTAATCACCTCTTTCCTTTTATAGATTTTAGCGTCCACGTATTGTGCAAAATGTCGCTAACCTTAGTATAGGATATAAATGTCAACTGATTAGGTAAAATCAGGATTTGAATACCAGAACTTATACGTTACTGTTTTTCGCCACATTCTACGCTCAGATTCGTGCATATCTTTTACATTATTTTCTCTAATCCACCATAATGTTCCTGTAAGTGATTGTGTTGTTGAATCCTTAAAATTAAAGAGTTGAGCTAGTCGGGTATAGATATTTTCAACCTCCAATTGATTAAGAATTGAATAAATATCTATCTGAAAACTTCCAAAGTGCATACCTTGTGGCTTTGACATAACATTTACTCCTGCATCTTGATAGACAATACAGGGAAATTGCTCTGGCTGAATATCAGCATCAATAGGAAATACATTCATATTTCCATTAGTATCCTGTAAATATGTTTGAAGTGTAGGATCGTTAATTGTTGTTTGGACTATCCAGCTCTTAAAATTTATCATAGATTACCGAGTGCCTCCATCACCGCTTCCTTAAAAACTTGATCGCCAATATCTGATTGTAAATCATTAATAGCTGGTCGAAACCAAGGATAAGCAGGAACAAAATGCCAAGCTCCATAACCCCAACTTGGACTCATATGCCCATATTCAACATAGGGAGCATAGTCAGCATTTGAACCTACCAGAGCATAATTAGCACTAGGCAGTTTCATATATTGCATAGAACCTGCTAATCTTCCTGTAACAACATTAGGATGAGAAGGATGTCCTGCTTGAGCATATTCAACCATTAAATCTCTCCCTTGCATTGCTAATGCCTCAACACCAGCAGATATTGCTCCTGGAGATTTGCTTAATAATGCTTTAAGCTTAGGAGAAACATTGTCATTAAAGTTAATTGATACTGCAATACTACTTGCCATACTTCATTATGGAACTTGCATCTGAACAATAGAATGATGTCTATTGCCCAATGAATCCCACTCTCCAAAAACAGCAGTAACAACATATAATCTCCCAATAATGGTATTATCATCTGACTGTACTATAGTTACTCTATCTTCAGGAAACATATTAATTGGTGTTCCGTTATCTAATAAATCAGGCACATACATAAAGAAATTACTTGGGCTTGGATTAACACGTTCTCCTGTTTCGTTCCATGTCATTCTTTCAGGATCATATTCAATTCTTACTTGTAAGTTTGGATATACTGTTGTCCACGAACTTACTGCACCATAGACTGGTTCATTTAATGCATCACGAGGAGGATTGGAAGCTCGTCTTTGCACATTTACAAGATTAATTGCCCAAGGTAGTAACATAATTAAGGTCTTCGATATATATTCATGCGGTAAGGCTCAAGGAGAAATTTAATTTGTTGTAGTAATGGATCATTATCTTTATCCCATGCAAGAGAGAAATTTCTACCAAATCGAACTGACTGAGCAGAAACAGGATTCTCTTGAAGACCAATCATCTTCGTTGCAAAAAGAGATGTTGCTAGTAAAACTTCTTGTGGAATAACATCATAACCATAGGTATAATTAACCCACACTTTTCCTAATAAACCACTCAATAAAGCAGCAGAAGGCAATGGAATACCCGAAGCATTACCTCCTAAGAATGGCACTAACTGAATAAAACCCTGCTCGGGAAATACTTGTAAGTAATCAAGAGAGAAGTTAATAAAGAATTTAAGTACCTGAATATCAACTCGATTAATAACCTGAATTGGACCCTCATTTAATGGAATAGTCTGTAGCTTTGGTTCATCTTGTCCAATTCGAATACCATGATAGACTTCGTCTACTGTTTGTACATTAAAGTGTCTATGGCAGTATCTATTAACCTGTGCTGAAGCTGATTGAAGAATAATGTCTAAAACTCCTGATGTATAAAGTGGATTGCTACTTGTCATTTTCAAACCTGTTGGATAATTAAGAAATTGATCCTTTGTTAGATATTGCACATCACGAGAAATCATCATTGGATTTCCTGTAGGAGTAATAATTGATGGAGTATAAAGTGCCGTTCCTTGAGGATAGAAAATCTGCAATCCAGGACTTTCATTTGTTCCATCAGTTGAACGAACTTCAAACTGATATTGTGGAGAATATTCAATAACATTTTCTGTGCCAGTATAGTTATATGTTGTATTACTGACACCATTGTTAAATGCTAAAAAGGTCTTTGTTGAACAAGATAAATATTATATCCACTAATACCCGTAGAAGGATTTGGTTGTGTCCACGTAATTTGAATTAGCCGATTCTGTGCCATACTAAACTAATTATAGTAATAAAAAGTAAAGGACAATTAAACTGCACTTCCACCGCTTGGTGGAGGCAATAAGTCATCACCTGATTTTCCTCCTGTTGGAGCACCATTTACATCTGAGCTTATTCCACCAGATGCACTGGTTAACTGATCGCTACTTACTCCACCAGATGCTACATTAAGCTGATCGCTACTAATACCACCTGTTGCTGGAACAGTAACATTTGAACTTACTCCTCCTGTTGGTGGATAAAGCAAGAAGTAGAACAATACTCTTGGACTAAAGAATGTAGGATACTCATATTGTTGTCTCTTGAGATCGAAGACAATATCTGGATATAGTGCTCTTGCTGTAGAAAGTGGTGCTGGTGGAACAACAATATCTGTTCTTGTATAGAACAAGTAAGTAAATTGCTGTTTTCTAAGATCATCAATTCTTTCAGGATGATATCCAATCCACTTATCAGGAGTAATACGCTCATGCTGTGTTAATTGTTTTGTATCAACAAAGAAATATGGATACGTATATTGTTGTCTTCTTAAGTCCCAAATCTTGTCAGGATAGTTGCTTTCAGACTTGATAGGCTCTTCACTAGGAATAAGCTGGTCTACTCTAAACTCAGCAGGATAAGTATATTGCTGTCGTTTAAGGTCGTAGACCTTATCAGGATAATTACTTTCTGATTTAATAGGTTCTTCTGATGGAATGAGTTGATCTACTCTAAATTCTGATGGGTATGTATACTGCTGTCTTCTTAAATCCCAAACAGGTCGAGACTGCAAGTAATCAAACTTATCAATATAAATATCCTTTAATGGAATAACTGTTGTATCAGCAAAGAAGGTTGGGTATGTGTATTGCTGACGCTTTACGTCATATACTTTATCTGGATAATTACTCTCAGATTTGATTGGTTCTTCTGAAGGAATAAGAATATCTACCCTAAATTCATTAGGATACGTGTATTGTTGTCTGGTAATGTCATAAACTTTGTCAGGATGATATCCAAAGTTTGATGTTGGCTCTAAGTAAGGAATTTCTCTGAACCCAAAAGCTGCTGTTACAGGATAGGTATATTGTTGTCTTACGACATCATAGACCTTGTCAGGATGATAACTCTCACTATTGATTGGCTCTTCCGTTGGAACAAGCGTTTCAGTACGAGATTCAAATGGATATGTGTATTGCTGACGAGCAATATCATAAACTTTATCTGGATGATACCCAATGAACTTATCAACTTGTACACGTTCAGGCTGTATAAGTTGCTTTGTATCAATCGTAAACCAAGGATAGGTATACTGTTGATGTTTAATATCCCAAACAGGTTTTTCAGTCTCCTTAAACCACTTATCAACACTTATTACTTCAGCAAATTGTTTCTCAACAAACGTTAACGAAGGATATAAGTATTGATTTCGTGTTACATCATAAACCTTATCTGGATGATTTCCGATCCAGCTACTAACAAATGTATTGATTGTAGGAATTGGGAAAATATTTGCAGTATAGTTTGGGTCAAGATACTGTTGTCTCTTAATATCAGGAACAATATCTGGATAAACCCCAATCCACTTATCAGGACTGCTACGCTCTGGTGTTGCTAAGGTATTCCAAAAATTAGTTGGATAGATGTACTGCTCACGTTTAAGATCAAAAATGATATCAGGTTGTTGTGGAATAAACCGATCTGGACTTATTTCTTCTACCCAAGCAACTGAATCAATTAAACCTGTTGTATAGTATGGTAAAAAGTTACTTCCGTTAACCGATAATGTTCCATTATTACTCTTACCAGATGAATCAGTTGCTGTTGTTCCTGTACCCTCATTTAATTTCCAATAACCAACAAGACCTGTTGGAATTACAGCATATGGAAGTCCTTGAATTTCTGAAAGAGCTAAAGGTCTATTCCAAATAGCTGCATTATCTACAATTCCAGGGAAATATCTTTGAAATGTATTCTTCTGTCTACCGATATATAAATTACCTGTGGTAGCTGCAATATCAGTTTGAGCAGCAGTGCCTTGTAAAATGCCGTCTACATAAAGAAGCATGGTAGTTCCTGTAAAAACACCAACTATTGTGTGTTTTGTGTAATCTGTTAAAACAGTTGAAGAAGCAACACTTATAGCACTATTTGAAGCACTTGTTGTTAAAAAGCTTGCTTGACCAGAGGCTATTTGTAAAGAATAAGCAGGATTAGTAATTATTCCACTAATATCTTTTACAAATAATCCTGCTACACCTCCTGCATTTGACGGATTTGTATATTTTCCATTAACGGTAATAGCGATTGTAAGTGCAGAGGTTGGTTGTAAACTACTACTGTTGTTAATATTAATAAAACCTTCTGTCCCATCAAGAACAACACCATAATCTTTTTCTGCCTGTGCCTGAACAATCTGTGTTGGAAATGCAGGATAAAGATACTGTTGACGAGGTAAGTCATATATCTTATCTGGATGATAACCAGCAAATCTATCAACAGTTACTATTTCTGGAAAAGTATTTATTACAGGTCTAGTTGCCCAAGCTTGATATTGCGTTACTGTTGGATAAGCAATAATATTTACTGTGCTTGAGGCAATACGATAAGGAGGTGGATAATAAACATAAAAGACATTTGGATAAGTATATTGCTGTCGAGTAAGATCAAAAATCTTATCAGGATAAGACTCAACAAAACGATCTGCTGAAACAGTCTCTAACCATTCTGTACCACAGAATCCTTGTACCCATAATGGTAGCGGTGAACCAGTCAGTGTTCCATTGTTTCCATTTCCTGAGTTATCAACAAGTGCTGTTCCTACACCTGTTTGTCCAGAAGATAAGAAATTTGCAAATAAAGTATTTTGGTCTGAACCAATTTGAAGATTACTAATAACCCCTTTGAAATGTGAAGTCGCATCGCCATTGTCACCTGCAATTCTTGTTTCTATTCCACTATTAGTAAAATTATTAGTTGCAGTAAGCGTTACATTTAACACTTCTAAGTCAACAGTAATCGTTACTGCTGTGCCAACTTTTTGAATAGTTATTGTATGAGGTTGCCCATCGTTATAACTATTAGTTGTATGGAAAACATTAAGCGTACCTGCATCATCTCGATAGGTTAACCCTACCTGTCCTACAGTTGTTCCTGAAGGTACAGAAGTAGGATACATATCTACTTTCCAAATATCGTTTCCTGTCGAAGCTCTTTCACTGTAAATTGCTGCTCCACCTGAAGTAATTGAAGTTACTTTACTAGTAAACTGTGCTTTAAAATATGCATTTGTTAAGCCTGAAAGGAATTTCTCTGTTCCTAAAGTAATATAATTTTGTGATCCATCAAATTGGTTTGCCCAACAATTATTTTGAGCTGGTAAATCAATTATTGGCTGACTTGGATAAAGATACTGTTGGCGAGGAACATCGTAAACTTTATCTGGGTAATAAGCTTGTGCAATAATACGAGTTTGTGAAGAAATAACATTTATTCTGAACTCATTTGGATAAATATATTGCTGTCGTTTTACATCAAATATATAATCTGGTTTTTGTGGATTAAACCGATCTATAGAAACTGTTTCGTTCCAGAAGCTCGTACAAAAACCTTGCACCCAAGCAGGAACAGGAGAACCTGTAAGTGTTCCATTATTTCCATAACTACTAGAATCATGGGCTATTGTTCCTGTACCCTCATTAAAGGTATATATTCCATAAAGCTTTGTTGCAGAAGTACCAATTAAAAAGTTGTCTAAGGTACAAGCAAGAAAATTACCAAACGACCCAGAGAACCATCTTCCTCCTAATGCATGAGGATTAACAAAATTTGCGAAAGTACTAGGAGTTTGTTGATTACTATAAGTAATTGTTTTATTGCTTCCGTCAACTGAAATAGTAATTGTATTTGTTGTAGGAGTTGCAGTAACAACAACTGTGTGAATATTACCATCGTTAAAGTTAGTACTTGTAGTTGTTCCTCCTCGAAGCTGCAATCCATTTTCATCTACAAGAATAAATCCTAAATAACCACTACTATTTGTTCCTGCTTCATTTGTATTAAATCCAAGAATAATACCTGTTTTTCCATCAAACATTCCAAATTCAGCAAGAGAAGTTTGAACTGTTTTTAATTGGAAGCTACTATAAAAACCATTACCAAGATTGCTTCCAAAATTACCCATTGTGCCAAGATTTACGTAATTTTGTGAGCCATCAAACTGTAAAGCAAAGCAATTATTCTGTGCTTCAGGAATAAACAATTGCGTTGCAGGATAAAGATACTGTTGGCGCTTAAGGTCATCAATTCTATCAGGATGATACCCAAGCCATTTATCAGGAGTAATTACTTCTTTGGTAATTGGTATTGGTGTCCAAGTTAATCCTTTATATTGCATTTTTCTTGGGAAAATGACAGGAAATGTTACTGGCTGTGGAATTGCAGTAATTGAAAATACTTGTGGTTGGAAAAATGTCGGATAAAGATATTGATTTCTTTTTACATCAAGAACAAAGTCTGGATGATAACCTTCATAACGATCAATATTAATAATTGGTGGTACAACTTGTGTAAAAGCTACTGTTGGGTAAGTAAACTGTTGTCTTTTAAGATCATAAATAATGTCTGGTTTTTGACCTATCCATTTATCAACTTGTACCCGTTCTTTTTGCGTTAATTGAAATACATCAATAATAAAATTAGGATAAAGATATTGATTTCTTAAAATATCTTTTGGTGGAATTTCAATTTTTGGATGCCAATCATCAACAGAAACAATTTTTGTAAAAGGAATTGGATCAAATGAGTATGTTGGATAAAGATATTGATCTCTTGTAAGATC
>Ga0335069_10017095_pt1 | contig 10111 bp, 7 predicted proteins | sample Lox_Sample_11_FD_206714 | JGI IMG/M metagenome (GOLD analysis project Ga0335069, IMG submission 206714) | Soil microbial communities from Loxahatchee National Wildlife Refuge, Florida, United States - Lox_Sample_1.1 | ecosystem: Environmental > Terrestrial > Soil > Wetlands | place: USA: Florida...
ACTTGCCTGCTGGGTTTGATGGCGTAACCACCGCCGCCGTAGGTGGTCCACGGTCCGAAGCTCTTCTGTAGGCCAGATGGGAAGCAACACGTCGACCTGGCCACTGCCCAGCCCCTTCTCGCTGCTCCCGGTGGAAGAGGTGACGAGCGGGAAGGTGCCGATTTGTGGCACGGTGTCCGTCTCATGGACGAATCGGTACTTCACGCCGAGTTTGATGTCTCCTATGCCGTAGTTCGCCGGTCCGGCCACGTCGTGCAGTAGCGCCATGGGTGCGAGTACGTGGAGGTGAACGTCGGGCAGGGCGCCGTAGTTGAGTTCCAAGTGAGGAGCGGTGGTGGCATACCCAGCCGCGTTGTTGCACCTTGGGCGGCGATGTAGAACTCGCCGTGCTTGTGGTCGACGGGCTCAGGGTCGTCGGTAAGAAAGGGGGGGCCGGCCCAGCCGTCGCCGGGATGAGCGTGGCGAGCGCAAGCGCCGCCGCTCCGAGCGACACTCGCGAGTTGCTGAGCCCGTCATCGCGGCCAGCTGACATGCCTCCCCCCTTCCGGGATATGAGTCCGAGACGCGTTTCGGGCGAAGTCCCTAGTACACGCGACGCGCCAGCGCGGCTGCTTCTGCGCACTGGGCGCAGGCGAGATCCGTTACACCCAGGGTGATGCCTAAGCTCCAGCAGCAATGGCGGCTAACCAGCCGTTGAAGCGAAAAGCAGCCGTTGCGTCCCCTCCTTTGGGTCTCTGGGAGGACCTTTCCTTCGCGCGCGTTCCCGTGCACGCCGCGAGCCACGCCTCGCGGACCGGTCCGTAGGGCTCTCCAGCAGGCGATGGCGTGGGCCACGCCCGCGTGGCCTCCGCGCGGAGTGTTCAAGGTTTGAACAGCCACGCAGTTCGGCATGCCCCGCCCGTGGGCGAGTGGCTGACCGGAGCGATGGCACGGTGCGTGCTCGCTGCCCAGTGTCGAAACCGGCCGGGTGAGAAGGGCACATGATAGCGCAGAACAGACGCCGGCATGACCGTGGGTACGTGTCGAGCTTCCCGCTCTTGGCCGTGCTGCTGTCCGCCGCACCTGCGGCCTGGGCGAATCCGCCCGGCGCAGCCGAGCCCGGTGGACGCCCCGACGATCTGGTGACCTTCACCGTGAGCGGGGGTGCCAGCCTGGGCGTGTACGAGGCGGGGCTGACGTGGGGCGTGGTCCGGTACCTCCAGGCGGCTCGCGATGGGCCGGGCTCCTCGGCGCTCTTCCGGCCGAGGCTTGCGGCCGTAGCGGGTGCTTCTGCTGGCGCGGTCAATGCCTTCCTGGCGGCTGCCCTCTGGTGCGAGCGCCCGGAGCGCCGCGGCGATGTCGACTCGAACCTCTTCCTCGACGCCTGGCTCGACATCGACCTGTCCGGACTTCTGCCGCGCGCTTCCGAGGGCTATTCCGCGGGCGACGGCCTGCTCGCGGCGGCGCCGCTGGAGCGGGCCGGCCGCGCGCTCCGGACTGCTGTGTTCGGGCTCGGCGCGTCCGGTCGGTTCGAACCCGGCTGCCGCGTGCCCGTAGGGATCACCGTAACACCCTTCGAGCCCCGCCGCCGGGACGTGGCCGGGCTCGCGGCCGTGACGCAGCGTCTCGTCCTGCCATGGCGGCTGGAGGTCGGCAGCGGCGGAGAGGCGACGGTTCGCCGGCAGCCGGTGACGGACCCCGAGCTCACCGATGACGTACTCGAACTCGCCGGCATACCTGGCGGGGGCGAAGCGACGCGGTTCCGGCCGGAGGTCGTGGTAGACGCGCTGCTGGCCTCGACCGCCGTTCCGGTCGCGTTCGCCCCCCGCTTCCTGTGTGCACGCGTTGCCGGCGAGGGCGGGTTGACCGAGAGGTGCGATCCGTACGTGGACGGCGGTGTGTTCGACAACGCGCCGCTCGGGCTGGAAGCCGACCTCGCCGAGGGTGGGGGCGGCGCGGGTGTGCTCCACCCGATCACCTCCTTTCTGGTGGATCCCGAGCGGCTCCGGCTCCGGCCGCCCGCCGCGGACGCCGCTGCCAGCGACAGCCCGGCCACGCTCGAGCGCCAACTACGGCTGTTCGAGAACCTGTTGGGGACCGCACGGAGCACCGAGCTCGCACGCGCGGCCAAGAGCCGCGGGTGGAATCGAACGACCGAGCGCCTGGTACACGAGTCGGCGGCCCTGGCCGCGGAGATCGCCGAGCTGTACGTCACTCTGGCGCCCAGTGCTGGTCCGGGCCAAGCCGTAGTCGGGGTGGGTTCGGGGCAGCAAGGCCAGCTCGTGGACCGCGCCGCCTTCGGGCGAGCGCTCAGCGCCTGCCTTGAGCGGCTCACGGCGAACGAGGACGAAACGCAGAGCGCATGCGTTCGCGAACTGCTTGCGCTCAACCTGGCGAGCGCTGGTCCGGATGCGGCGCCGCTCCGGCCCGAGGAGGTTGTCCACTTGGCGGAGCGTCTGGGTGAGTTCCTACGGGTCGCGCCGGCGCGGGCGACGGGGCACGGGAGTCCCGACCTTGGTGCACGGGAACGATCGCTCCAGTTGCCTGCTTCCATGGCCGCAACTGCATTCCTCTTCCTGGCCGACGAGGTCCGGCGTGTCTCCGTGAGCGGCCTGCCAGAGCCAGAGCTCCGCCACTTTCGCCAGGCGGTGCTCGAGCCGGTGCGCCGCTCGGGCTCAGCGTTCGGCGTCTTCTACCGCGTCCTCCGCGATCGCCTTGATGAGGAGCTTGCAGAGCTCGACCGCGTTGCGCCGCCCCCCGTCGCGGAGGCGGTGCATCGCGCACGAGAGAGGCTGGCGGCATCGCCCCCGGGGGGGCCCTTCGGCGACGAGGTGCTAGAGCCGGCGGTCTCCGCGACGGCGGAGGCGGTAGCGCGCGGCGCGTGGGACGCGGGCGTCGCGGGCGAAGCCTGGCACGGGGTCCTCGAGCTCGTCGAGGCACGTACGCGCTCCCTGGAGCTGTCGGCACGTCTGGCCGCGATGCGCAGGGACGCGAACGCCCTCGCTGACGGCGAGCGGCCCGAGCACACACTCCTGCTCTCGAGCCGATTCGCCCCGCTGGCGGGCTCGCAGCTCGCGGGTTTCGGCGCGTTCCTCGACCAGCCCCTGCGCAAATACGACTACTACGCCGGGGTGTACGAGGCGGTGCACCTCATCGCTGTCGGGATCTGTACCAACGAGCCGCCGGAGAACGTCGGCGAAGCACTAGAGCGTCTCCACGACAATCCGTCGGCGCTCGACCTCACCGGCCCGGCCGCCCAGCGCTGCCTGGGTCGGGCCATGCGGCGGGTCGTAGAGGTGCTCGGCGTGCGCGTGTCGCCGGCGGCGAGCGACGTCGTGGCGACCCTCGCCAGGCTCGAGCTGGCCGCCTCGCTCGGCAGCACGACCCGCGCACTTCTCCTGCTGGCGCAGCCGTCGTGGTCCTGGCTCGACAGCCTGGGCGGCCCGATTCCGGGGAACGCGGTGACCGCGACGCTCGATGCCCTCACTGGAACCAGGGTTCGGTGTAAACCCGGGGACGCCGAAGCCCTGTGCCCGGCGGAGCTCCCCTTCGGCGGGTTTCTGGTGTCGCTGCGCGCGCATGGCTACAGACCCGCGTCGGACGCGATGGCCAGAGCGATGCGCGACCCCCAGGCCTGGTCGGCCAGCGTGATCACGCGTCTCGCGGACCGGGGGCTGGCGGTGGAGCGCGCGGCGACAAGTCCGCCCGGACCACTCTCCGGCACCATCGAAACAGCTCTCGAAGCCGCAGCGCTCCTGTCGGACCGCGCCGCGATGCGAGGGCCGCAACCAGGGTTCCTTCTCGACCCATCGACGATCCCAAGCCCCGCCCAGGGCCAGCACGGAAAGGAGTGGAACAGCATGCTGGCGCACGCCATTCCCTACCGGCTCTCGCTCGACTTCGCGCACGGCGGCTTCGGCGCGGCCTGGATCGAACCCGAGCTGCTCCTCGCGCGCTGGCTCTCCGTCCAGTCCACGCTCGAGGAGATCGGCTATCGCCGCGGGACGGGCTGGGGCAGCGCTGCGGGAGCGCTCGTCGTCGGCCACGCGGGGGGCTTCTCGGCGGGCGCCGGTCCTCGCGGGTGGTTCGATTGGGCCGGCAGGTCCGGTCTTGGGGCTGAGGCGCGGGTCGCCGTGCTGCAGGACCGGCTCGCCTTCGGCGTCGGCGTGCGGAATGCTCATGCGGGCGCAAGCGACCGCGGGTGGTTTTTGACTGTCTCGGTCGCCGACCTGAACGGGCTGTTCTTCTGGTTCCTGTTCCCTGGGCGTTTGGGTTGAGGACCCGACCAGATTGCGCATGCTGGCCTCAGCCGGCCTTCGCGGCTCGGCGGTCGAACACTGCGCGGGCGCGCTCGATTTCTGCGCGGTTGTCGTGCGCCCAGTTAGCGAGCATGGTAACGGTGTCGAGGAGCGTCTCGCCGAGCGGGGTGAACGCGCACTCGACGCCCGGTGGGATGGTGGGGAAGACCTCCGGGCGACGAGACCGTGGCGCTCGAGCCCGCGCAGCGTAAGCGTCAGCATCCGCTGCGAGATGCCCTCGAGGATCCGCTTCAGCTCGCTGAAGCCTTTCGTGCCGTCCCGATGAGGAGGATGACGACTCAGTTGTAACCCGTGGAACCGTCGCAGCGGCCAGGCAACGCCGGTGCGCTCTCGTTCTTTGAGGGAGCCGTCTTCACCAGGCGAGCCGATTCCGCTGGCCCGCCGTCGCTACCTGTCAAGCAGCTCGCCGAAGACCCGCCCACTGCATGGCTTCCTCGTCTTCCTGCGCTCAGACCCCCGGTTTCGGTCAGCGCGAGGGTAGGCCGGTGCCTGCTCACCCGTGATCACATCGATCAACGACGATCGGCGACGGCCGCGGACGGCTGTACCGGGCCCTGGAAAGCCACCGAGATTGCAGCACGTCCCCATGGCTGTGCATTGGCACGATGCGTGGAAGCTCAAGACGATGCAGGTCACGAATGAACACAGCCAGCAACCCAACAACCATATGGAAGCCGAAAAGCTAGCCGCCTTTTCTGTAGAGAGGAGAAAGTCGTGACGCCTACCTCGATCCTGGAACCGTTCACTCCCAAGAACACCACGATCATGATGGTGGACTACTCAAGCGGGTTCGTGAACACCTTCCGTTCCCACTCCGTCAACGAGCATCTCACGGCGACGGTCGCCCTCGCCAAGACCGCTCTGGGCCTTCGGTCCGGATTGGTGGTCAATCTCGGGGCGGGGCAGACGCCGTACCCCCAGCTCGTGGCGGCGCTCGGTGGCCATCCGATCATCTATCGTGGGGGCGAATACAACGCGCTCGACAACCCCAAGGTGAAGAGCGCCGTCGAGGCTACGGGTCGCAAGAGCCTCGCCATCGCTGGGATCTCGACCGATGGCTGCGTCATCGAGACGGCCCTCGGCGCGCTTCGGCTCGGGTACAGGGTCGCGCTCGTCGAGGACGCGACCGCGGGCGCGACGCGTGAAACGCATGACATCGCCGTTCGGCGAATGATGCAGGCAGGGGTCGTGCCGGTCAGCTGGCTCAGCCTCGCGACGGAGTTCCAGATGGACTGGGAGAACAAGGAGACGGCCCAGGCGTACTTCAGTCTCATCGCCGAAGCTTCACCGGGGCTGAACATGAGCATTCAGGCCGAGCACGCTGCAGCCCATACGCACTGAAGCCCGCGGTCCGCTCATGCCCCACTTCCTGGTCCAGTTCAGCTACGCGCCGCGCTCGGTCAGGGCCATGGTCGATCACCCGGACGTCGATCACGCGGCGGAGGCTTCGGCCATGGTCGCGTCGCTGGGCGGAAAGCTGCTTGGCTACTGGCACGCGTTCGGCGCGTTCGATGGCCTCGTGCTGTTGGAGGCGCCGGACAACGGCGTGGCCGCCGCGGTGGCCATGGCGATCGGTGGCACCGGCGAGGTATCCCGGATCCAGACGACCGTCCTGCTGAACATGGACGAGGCTCAGGAGGCGATGCGCAAGGCGGCGGCCGCGACCCATCTGCCGCCCGGCGAGAGGGAGACCCGATGAGCGCCGAGTCAGGCCCGTTCAGGCTACCCGTCATAGCGACCAGCGGGATCGCCGAGATCGCCCACGGCATCTGGGTGATCCCGGACTCGGACCATACCCCGCTGGTGCCGAACGTTGGGATCATCGTTGGAGCCCGGGCCACGCTGGTGATCGACACCGGCGTGGGCCCGGCCAACGCACGGGCCGTGCTGGAGCAAGCCCGGCGCCTCGGTGGCCGCCATCCGGTGTTCCTCACCCATACTCACTGCCATCCCGAGCATGGCTACGGTGCCAACGTCGTCGCCGGAGAGGCGACGGTCATCTACAACGAGGCGCAGTGGAGCGAGCTCCAGGAGAAAGGTGCCACGCTCCTGCGGATGTTCAGAGAACGGATGCCGCCACTGGTCCCGATGCTCGAAGGAGTGCTGTTCGTTCGACCGGACCTTCTCTACACGGGCTCACTGAGCCTGGATCTGGGCGACGGAGTCATCGTCGAGTTGCACGAGTTCGGTGGGGCGCACTCGCGGGGCGACCAGGCGATTCTCGTCCGGGGATCCAGCGCGGTGCTGTTCACCGGCGACCTGGTGGAGGAAGGTACCTTCGGCATCCTCGGGGACGACGAGTCGCACGTGGTTCCTTGGATCGACCGGCTCGAGCGGCTCGAGCGGCTCGAGCCCGGACTCGTGGTGCCCGGGCACGGCCACGCGGGCGGGTCCGAGCTGATCGCCAACTACCGCGGCTACTTCCAGCTTGCCAGGCGCCGCGTTCACGAGCTTCGGACGGCCGGCGAGCTCGCTGAAGCCGAGATCGTCGATCGGGTGACCGCCGAGTTGCTCGACCTCCATCCGGACTGGGGAAACCGGAACTGGGCCAAGGAAGCGGTCCTGGATCTCACATGGCCGGCCCGCGCGTGATCCGCGCCACCAGGCCTGGAAGGAGCGTCTCCAGTGGAACCCGAATTCATCTCCTTCGGACCGGTTCATCTCGAGGTCCGGGACCTCGATCGGTCGCTCGCGTTCTGGCGCGACCTCGTCGGGCTCCACCCACTTGAGGCGAGCGGAGCTTCCGCTGCGCTCGGCGCCGGTGGCGCCCCGCTGGTCGTGCTGCACCGCGCGGCGACAAAGCCCGTCCAGCGCGGCTACAGCGGACTGTTCCATCTCGCCATCCATCTTCCGAGCGAGCCTGAGCTCGCGCGTGTGGTCGTTCGATTGCGCTCTTCCGAGCATCGATTCGGGGCAAGCGATCATATCGTCGCCAAGTCTCTCTACCTGAGCGATCCCGACGGCATCGGACTGGAAATTGCGATCGAGACACCGGAGCGCGTTCGCTCCTACCGATGGGATGAGGGCAACGAGAGTCCCCTCATCATCGATGCAGAAGGTCGGCGACGGCGCGGTGTCGAGCCGCTCGACCTTCGGGAGGTGCTCGCCAAGCGCTCGGGGAACGACGTCGCGGGGTCGCTTCCATCGGGCACCATCGTGGGACACCTGCACTTCCAGGTCGGAGACCTCGACGCCTCCTATCGGTTCTACCGCGACGTCCTCGGTCTGATCCCGAACGTGTACGCGCCGTGGTCGGGCTATGGGGATCTCGGTACCGGCGGCCGTGTCGCCCATCGCATCGCGCTCAACACCTGGCAAGGAACGGGGGTGCCGCCGCGACCGGCGGGGGTCGCCGGGATGCGCAGCTTCACTGTTCGGTTCCAATCGCCGGAACGCACTCGGGCAGCAGTCGCCAGGATGGGCGACGCCGAGTCGCGCAACGGTGAGTATCTCGCGCGCGACCCGGACGGGAACGTGATGGTGATGCTAGGGGGGCACCGAGATGCGTGAACGAGGCAGCTCCTGTTGGTCGAGCCATGGCGCTGGGGCAACCCGGTTGCTCGCCGGGGCAGCGATCTTCCTTGCGACTGCCGTGCAGGCGCACGCCCAGACCGAGGCGCTGGGGCCGGAGGCGCCCAAAGGACCAGCGCGTCCCGCGATCAACTGGTTCTATCGATGGCAGGAGGACTGGTCCGTCCTCGCCGATCCCGCCCTCCGCACCGACCCGTTCGATCCCATCAAGTACATCCCGTTCGGGCCCGACCCGAAAACATATCTCTCGCTCGGGCTAACGATCCGGGAGCGGTTCGAATCGTTGTCGTTCCGGATGCCCCCGGTTCTCGAGCCCGACGATTACCTCCTCGACCGGGTGCAGCTACACGCCGATCTGCATCTCGGGCCCCATGTGCGAATCTTCACGCAGCTCGTCGACGCGAGGGCCTTCTGGAAGAACGTGGTCGGGCCCGCCGATCAGGACAGACTGGACGTCGAGCAAGCGTTCGTCGACGTCTCGGTTCCGCTGGGACAGGGCAATTTGACCTTTTCCGTCGGGCGGCGAGAGCCCGACTTTGGCCTTCAGCGGTTCGTCGACATGCGCGACGGCCCGAACGTGCGCCAACCGTTCGATTCCGTCGCGGCTGACTACACCCGCAACGACTGGCGCGTGGTCGCCTTCTACGCCCGGCCGGTGGATACGCGCGACCAGCGGCCATTCGACGACGTCAGCAGCGGTCATTTCACCGTCACCGGTGCGCGTGTCGAGCGGCGCAACGTCGGGCCCGGAACGCTGTCGCTCTTCGGGGCCCAGCTGCGCGACGATAACGCAAGCTACTTGGCCGCGTCCGGGCAGGAGCGGCGCAACGTCCTCGACCTGCGCTACGTGGGGCGGGCGGCCGGTTGGGACTGGGACTTCGAGGGCATGGGGCAGGGGGGCAGCGTCGGAGGCAAGGACGTTCGCGCGTGGGGTGGTGGGAGCCTGTTCGGTTACACCTGGGCGTCCCGGCCATGGTCGCCGCGGCTCGGGCTCCAGTTCGACGCCGCTACGGGCACCCGCGATCCGAGCGGGAATACACTGCGCACGTTCAACCCCCTCTTTCCGAACGGCTTCTACGAGATGCTCTCCGGCTACCCCGGATACGCCAACTTCGTTCACGTGAGAGCGTCGGCGATGGTGCACCCAATCAAGACCCTCTCGACGGTGTTCAACGTGGGCGCCCTCTGGCGGTCGACCACGGCCGACGCGGTGTACCTTCTGCCGGCGATCCCCGTCCCCGGCACCGCCGGCCAGGGGAGCGCCTACTCGGGAACCTATGCCCAGATCCGCCTCGACTGGGTGATCTCGCCGCATGTGACCGGCGCGATCGACGGCGAGCAGTTCTGGCAAAGCCAATCGCTTCACGACGCCGGCGCGACCGATGGCCACTTCATCGGCGTGGAGCTCAAGCTTGGGATCTGACGCGCTCGTCGACAGCAGGCGCGAGGACGTCGCATGAATAGGCGAACCGCGCTTTACCTCGTGGAGAAGTTGGGCTGGTCACGCTCGGTCATCAACACGGATGGGTCAGGGAGGCTCGCGCCATGAGTGTCGTCTTCAGGGTCAACGGCAAGTCGGCGCGTTCGAATGCCCCGTCGCACACCCCCCTGCTCTGGGTGATCCGAGAGGATTTCAAGTTTACCGGCACCAAGTTCGGCTGCGGTAGGGGCCTGTGCGGCGCCTGCATCGTCCATATCGACGGACGGCGCGCCTTGTCCCGCCAGACCGAGCTGTCCCAGGTCGCCGGAAAGTCCGTGACCACGATCGAAGGCCTTTCGCGCGACTCCTCCCATCCCCTGCAGAAGGCCTGGCTCGCCGAAGGCGTGCCGCAGTGCGGCTACTGCCAGTCCGGGCAGATCATGAACGCTGCCGACTTGCTGGCGCGCAACCCGAAGCCCGACCGCGAGCAGATCATCGCGCACATGAACACGAACGTCTGTCGCTGCGGTGCCTATCAGCGCATCGTGCGGGCGATTGAACGTGCTGCGAAGGAGCCCGAACCATGACGCGTCATGCGAAGCGCCAGGACTTCGATCCGTCTCGCCGACGGTTCATAATCGGCGCTGCGGGTCTGACCTTTGCGTTCGTCCTCGAGGAGACTCCCCTCCGTGCGGTCGCCGCCGTGGTCGGAACCAAGGGCGCGGGAAAGGAGCTTAGCCCGTGGGTTTCGATCTCGCCCGACGGCACGATCACGATCATGTCGGCGGCAACCGAGATGGGCCAGGGGTCGATGACCTTGCTGCCGCGCATTCTGGCCGAGGAACTCGGTGCAGATTGGGAC
>Ga0335069_10017096_pt1 | contig 10110 bp, 11 predicted proteins | sample Lox_Sample_11_FD_206714 | JGI IMG/M metagenome (GOLD analysis project Ga0335069, IMG submission 206714) | Soil microbial communities from Loxahatchee National Wildlife Refuge, Florida, United States - Lox_Sample_1.1 | ecosystem: Environmental > Terrestrial > Soil > Wetlands | place: USA...
TTCCATTGATGTTCCGGTCCCACCGGACCGTGGTGTCAATGCCACATCCTGTGGACGAGCGAGGTTGCACAACATCCTTTTCGCGACATATGTGTGCAGGATAGTAATTGCGCCGCTTGCAGACGGAACAGCGGAGAGTGATGAGGTTGTCCGCGTACTTGATCTTCGCCATGGCACCCATCATACGGCAATCCACAGGAAAATGCAAACGCGCGCCGCAGGATAGCGTATAATAATATCTATCGAAAGGTCGAATCCAAATCCACTCACAAGATTCACCCCTATGGCAGAAGAGAAAAAGAACGGCGGCCACGGCGAAGGATGCGTTTGCCCGGCCTGCTACGGCAAAACAGGCATGGGTATGATGGGCGGCCGGTGGAGCTGCGGATGCGGCTACGGCCGGCACTGGACCTTCTTCCTGCTTCGCACCCTGCTCACCATCCTCATCCTCATCGTTGTTTTCTGGTTCGGGATCATGGTCGGACGCTTGAGCGCAAGCGGCTATGCGCGGACCACCAGGATGATGGCGGCTGGCGGCTACGGCGGCAATTATCCGATCGGCGCCTACAATCCCGGCGGCCCCATGATGCGCGCGGGCGCCACCTCGACACCAGCGGCGGAATATTAACCGGCAGCGGTCTTATCGGTTATCATAAATCCGCTCCTATGAGCGGATTTATGATATCAACGATTTACATAACTTCGGGTGATCGGGCCGAAGTACCCGGAATCGGGTTCTATGCCGGCCGATTTCTGGAATTCCACCAGGGCGGCGCGGGTCAATGGTCCAAAGAAACCGGTCGCCCCATATCCGGCGAGCGCGCCGGCCGCCGGGCCGTCCGCCCGGGAGATCAGTAAAAGCTGGAGCTGCCTGACGTCGTTCCCCGTGCTTCCGACGGAAAGGTCGCGGGTGAAAATAAAATTGTTTTGGTTCGCCTGCGCGAGAAGGGCGGCCAATTCGTCCTCGAGGGCGCTCAGCTGGGCGGCCAGTGTGGAGGTCGCCGTCGCCGTCACAGGCGTCGTTGACGGCATCGTCGGCACGGTCGTCGAAGCGGTGATCGTGGCCGTTATGAGCGGCCCGCCGCTGGACACGCCCACGGTGAACGACGCCGACGGCTGCGCCGGAGCCGAAGCCGCCGCGTTATCAACCGTCACGGAGACGACGGAAGAGGTCGCGGTATTTCCGAGCGGATCCGTCGCCACGGCCGAAAGGGCATGTGTCCCGTTACCGGCCTGCGTAGTATCCCACGTTACCATGTACGGACCCGACGTGACCGCCGCGCCGAACGGAGCGCCATCCAGATAGAACCAGACCGAGGAGATCCCGACCGTCGAGGTGGCGGTTGCCGTTATGGAAACCGTGCCCGAAACAGCCGCGCCATCCGCCGGACCCGTGATCGAAGCGGCGACGCCCGTACTGTTTACTGTATAGGTCGGCGCTGCGGGCGCCAGAAAGGTCGGGCTCGTCGTAGCGCCGGCCACGAGCGGAACCAAACTGATCGCGCCCGCATACGCAGGGTCTATGCTGAAAGCCTGGGATGCCGATGAATTATTAAAGGAGAGGACCACTGGGTTCATCCCGGCGCCTCCCGCGCCTATCGGCGAAAAAGTTACCGTGCCCGTATACGCCTTGTTGGGAGTGACGGTAAAAGCGCCCGAAGTGGCATTCACATAACCGCTGGAAGGGCCGGTTATCGAGAACGACGGCAGGGTGCAGGCGCCCGCGCCGCTGCCGGTGGTGGTCGAATGCGCATCCTGTCCGGTCGCCGTCTGCCAGGCCGCGAGGCCGGTATACGTCGTCGTACCCACGACCCCTTTGGTCACGTCCGGCAGGACGAATGAGTTATAGTCTCCGGAATATGACGCCGAAGAGGTCGCGAGGTTCACCCACTTCACATTCGCCTGATTGGAATCGATCACCGTGCCCGAAAGGCTGACCGTGCTGTTCGCGCCGCCCTGATAAATGCCGGTATTGGCAAACGAACCGCCGATAATGTATATCGTGCTCGAGGCAACCGTTATGCCGACATGGGTCTGCGTCCCGGCATAGTTTGTCACCGCCGCCTGCTGGTCATAGGCGCCGCACATCGAAGTGGAAGCGATGGACAGGTCCGCATAGGAGCCCGCCGCATTGAAAGCATAATGCAGCGTGCCGGTGGCCGAGTACTGCTGGGAATCCGCGACGGTTAAAGTGGTCGAACCCTGGGTGCTCGCGCAACCGTAAACGTCGTAACACGTCAAGCCGTTTATGATCAGATCGTTCGTCGTTACCGAACCGCCTGCGAAATTGGCCGCTCCCCCGGCGATCTTCTCGATCAACCCTCCGTTCAGGGTAAAGCTCGGGAAGAACGTCCCGTCGCCGTTATGGCCGTAAAAGGCGGTGACCGCGCTTGAAAGCGGGACGCCGTCGATGAACGTATCGTTGTTCAGAGTTACCGGGAGTCCGGGGCCGGAACCGTTGAACGCGACAAACATGTTGCCGTTGGTATAATATTCGTCGACAAATTTCGAATTATTGACCGTGCATCCTCCCGCGCACAGCATGTTGTGCTTGCCGCCCTGGTCGGCTTCGATATCGTTGAAGGTCGCGCTGCCGTTGTCGCCGTATTGGACGATGCTGCCGTCATTGAGAGCTCCCTTTTTGGAAGCGATATTGGTTACCACCGCATTGTTCCCGTCTATCTCGAGACCGGCAAAGCGATGCGAATATGTATACGTATAACCGTTCGTGGCGGGGTCCGAACCATCGGTGGCGCTCAGATAGATCGTCAGGCTGCCAGAGTCGGCGGGCCCGTTTCCCGTAGCGGGGTTCTGTCCGGCGATATAATAACTGCCGGGCTGGGAATTCGCCCCGGCTTCCGTGCTGGTGCTGAGCAAAAAATCATCATCGCCCCCTTCTCCGGTCGGCGTACACGGCGCGTTTTTACATTCCCACACATTGATGTATATGTCCGGGATCGAAGATGTGCCGTACGGGCTCGATATCGAAGTACCCGGACCAGGTACGGTCGCTTGGTATAGGTTCGGATACGATCCGCCTACGGCGGACCATGCGCTTGGCGGGATAACATCACTATTGTCGATCATCGGAGGCGGCAGGTTGGAAGGCCCGTAATCCTCCACGGTGATATCGTTCCTGGTGTTCGCATTCGTGCCGATCCATAAAGTATCGGTGAAGGTGGATCCCCGCCTGAGGCAGATCGTCGAGCCGTCCGGGACGGCGGGAACGGCGGCGAGGTGCTGCAACGGAGCGGAAGAAGACGTTCCGCCGTTCGCATCACTCCCGGAAACGCTGTCAACGTAGTAATCACAGGTATCCGCCCGAGCCCTCGCCGCCGCGCCGAAACAGCAGATGCCGAAAACAAAAAAAATCGCAACACGGGCGACGGTCCGTCGCGGCCCCTGCCGGAGTCCATCCCGATCCCGCATGTTTTTCATTTCACTTTATTCTAGCAGAGCACATCCACCCGTCAACAAAACCCCGTTTTTACAGCCGGCCGCGGAAGTGTGGCCTTTTTTTATCGTATCTTATTTATAGAATTCTATATATCCAAAATATCCAAATGGGCCTCCTCAACACCACAAGACATCAAAAATTTCTTTTTCAGTGAAACCACATTTCCCTTGAAGAAATGTCCTTACAAAATCCCAAACCAATCCCTTCTTTAAGGGCTTTGAGCTTGGGATGACGGTTGCCGCCTGGCTGGCAATATGGGTAATTTTAATAACATGCTTACCCGCTTTTGCAAAGGCACAGCCCTCCAGCTTTTTACAAGCCTGCACCAAATCTTCAAACGAGCAATTAGCGAGCTTCGGATAATCCACATTCAAACAACCCGCTGCAGTTGATTAATGTCTCGAAGTCGGACCTTCGGTAAAATATCATCAAGAGTATATTTTTCGGGCGGATTATCCTTTGCCAGCTTTTTCTGCAATTCTTCAACAGGAAGATATGTACCCAATTCAGAAATCAATTTTTCCGGAACGTTATAATACGCATAAACAGCTTTGGTGAGGATCTCGAAAAGCTCGCTAAAAGTTTCTCCCTGCGAATAACAAGGAATCTCCATCACTTTCGCCCAATAACCCGTTTCTCCAGCTTCGGCCTTATGGATCTCAACGCGAAGTTGCTTCGGAAGAATGGCTTTGAAAATAAGTTTTTTTTCTTGTTTGATGGCCATATAATTAGTATTATATTAATTATACGATCCCTGCGGAATAAATCGGGCAATACATTTGAAATTCCATTATATCTCCATATACGACTGGACGTCAAGATTAATTTCATGCATTTTTAATCTTCGCAAAAGATGCGAGGTAAAAGACGGAGCTATAATTAATTCCGTACTCAAGCTGCCACAGGAGTTTTTAAACGAAATGTCCAACTTCGAGCCGTTGGCCGGAATTGAACCGGCGACCTACTCCTTACCATGGAGTTGCTCTACCAGCTGAGCTACAACGGCAACGCATACAATGTGTATAAGCGTACGCCAACCGGAGGAAATATTCAAACCGCTGACCGCTGAGCCGGGGAGAGGAGTCGAACCTCCAATCTTCGCTTTACAAAAGCGTTGCTTTACCGTTGAGCTACCCCGGCGAGAGAGCGCGGGACCACATGGTCGCCGCGCAAGTGGCACGATGAACGGCTCAGCGCCTGATGCCAAGCGCACGCTGGACCAGGACGACATCCTGGTTGGTGACCTGCAGCATCCCCTGTTTCACGAAGGCAAGATCGACCGGGTCTTCCCATACCTGGCGCTGCTTTCCGCTGAGACGCAAGCCGACGATGGAGAATACGCCCGCCCCTATCACTGACCCAAGCGGGCATTTGGCCGACCTGGCCAGCCGACGGACAAGATCGCCGCGGACGATGATCTCATCGCCCAACGTGAACACTACCATCTTCCCGAAATGCCGGCGGCGCTCCCGGGAAATTCCCCTCCAGGCCTGCTTGCCCCAAATATATAGGACAAGGCCGCCGGGATATCGGGGCGAAGTACGGCATGGATGCCACGCGATCTCGCCCGAGAAAGCTTTTCTAAAAGCCGCCGAGGCGTATTGTTTGGCATCCGTTACCGCATTCGCGGCGTCTTTTTTTCCACTCCACGGGGAGTCAGTGCAATCGTCGATATGGACGGGCGTCGGTGTTTGCGCGCAGGCGGCGAGGCACGCGGCAAACAGCAGGAACGTCGTTTTCATCGAACTCTCCGAATTTGGATTTTGGCCCGAACTGCTGATTTGATAGTACGGTAGCGCGGCGGAAAAATCAATTATTCCGTCAAAATGCGCGGGCCGCGCGGCGTGATGGCTACCGTGTGCTCGAAATGTGCCGCGAGCGAGCCGTCGCGGGTGGCGTAGCTGTCATCGCGGCGCTCAATGGTAGCGCCGCCGCCGGCGCAAACCATCGGCTCGATGGCGATGACCATCCCCTCCTCAAGCGGTTCGCCGCCGCCCCGCTTGCCGAAATTAAAAACCGCCGGATCTTCATGGAGCTCGCGGCCGACGCCGTGGCCGATCAGTCCCTCGGCGGCGGAAAATTTGTTCCGCCGGACGACGTCCCCGATCGCATGACCGACATCGCCAAGCGTTTTCCCCGGGCGCGCCTCGGCGATGCCCGCGGCGAGCGCTTCCCGGGTCGCGGCCATAAGCTTCTTTGCTTCGCGTGAAACGGTCCCGACGGCCACCGTGACCGCCGAGTCGAGATACCATCCTTTATAGATAAGACCGAGATCAAGCTTGACGAGATCGCCGTCGCGGACGGCGTAGTCGGATGGCTGGCCGTGGACGATCACGTCGTTGATGGAGGCGCACAGGGTGTAAGGATACTCCTTCCGCGCGCCGGCAGGGCGATAATGCAGGAACGCCGGCTTCGCGCCAAGCTCGTGGATCATGCGGTACGCGGCACGGTCGAGATGTTTCGTCGTAACGCCGGGGGCCGTCTCTTTTTCAAGCGCGCGCAAAACCTCCGCAAGGCGCCGCCCGCCCTCGGCCATCAGCTCGATCTCCGCTTCGGTTTTTATGGAAACGCTCATGCTTCGGGGGCGGCGAGCCACGCGCGATAGGCCCGGATCACGATCCCGATGACCTTTTCGAGGTCGTTCGCGCCGGTGTCAACCACCAGATCATAGTTCTTAACATCGGTGAAATCAATCTGGTACAGGTCGCGGAAGCGCTTCTTTTCGCTCTCGATCCGCCGCAGGGTGTTTTCGAGCACCTGTTCGAGCGACGAACCGGCCTGGCTCACTCTTCCCTCTTCCCGTATCTGCGCAAAAGTGCGCCGGGCCGCGATGGCGGGATCAAGCTCGAGGAAAACCCTGAACGAGGCGGGTATCCAATGGAAAGCGGTCCGCGAGTCGATCACGAAATCATCCTTCTCCTTTCCGAGAGTGACCAGCAGTTCGTCAACGCCGTGGTCGATCTCCCTCTGCTTTTCGGCGACAAGGTTCATCTCCTCGATGGAGATACCCCGCTCGGCAGCCATTTTCCGGAAGAGGTCGCCGGAGGAAAAATGCTCATATCCCAGCGCGCGCGCGATCCCGGCGGCGGCACTCGACTTCCCGCTGCCCGGAACGCCCGAGATGGTGATGATGCGCCGCTTCATACGCCGAGCGCCGTATTGATGTTCCCGGCGATCTCCTCGACCGACGGCCGGCCGTCGATGTCGAGGAAGGTTGTTTCCTTTTTCAGGTAAGCGATCGTCGGCGCCATCATTTCATCGTAGTAGCGGAAGCGCTTTTCGATGCCTTCCGGCGTATCGTCCGCGCGCGCCTCCTTCCGCGCCCGGAGAAGCAGCCGCTTCACGGATTCCCCGCGGGGCAGGTCGAGGAAGACCGTCGCCATCTTCCGGCGGCCTTCTCCGCGCAGGAACGGGATGAGGAACCCGGCCTGGGCTGCGGTCCGCGGGACGCCGTCGAACACGATGCCCATTTCGCGCGGCACGTACGGCAGCCGTTCCCGAAGTACCTCGATGATCACGTCGTCCGAAATGAGCGTGCCGTCCTCCATGACGGCGATCTTCTCCGCGAGCGGCGTCCCTTCCTGCGAGATCGCGCGCAGCGTGCCGCCCATGCCCCAAAACAAAAAACCGAGCTTGTCAGCCAGTTTTTTGCCCTGGGTGCCCTTGCCCGAACCCTGCGGCCCCGCGATAAAGATCACTTCGAAGTCCATCCCTGTTATTCTATACCTTCGTATTCGCGTACGGTAAGCTGGGAATCGATCTGCCGCATGGTTTCGAGCGCCACCGCGACGACGATGAGCAAAGCCGTGCCGCTGATGGTGACAACGGCCACGCCCGTGAGGCGTTGGACGATGATCGGAAGGATGGCGATAAGGCCGAGGAAGACCGCGCCGAAGAACGTGATGCGGTTCACGACCGTGCCGAAGAACTTCTCCGTGTTCTCGCCCGGCCGGATGCCCGGCACGAAGCCGCCGCTCCGCTGGAGGTTCTTCGCGATCTCCTCGGGATTGAACGTGATGGCGGTATAGAAATAGGTGAACAGGAACACGAGCATGAAGTATACGATGCCGTAGAGCAGCTGGTTATTGATGAAGGCCGTCGCCCAGGCGCTGACCTTGAGGCCCCACGACGCCGAGAAGATCGCGACGATCTGCGCGGCGAACTGCGGGAAAAGCAATACGGAGATGGCGAAGATGAGCGGGATCATGCCGGCCTGGTTCACCTTGAGCGGGAGGTAGCTCGAAGAGCCGCCGTACATTTTATTGCCGCGCACGCGCCGCGCGTAGGCCACCGGGATTTTTCTCTCGCCTTCGTTCAGGTACACGATGCCGGCGATAAGCAGAAGGCCGATGACGAGGAATCCGAGATATGCCGGAAGCATCTGCGGCGTGTATGACGCGACCGCGACGCCGAACGAGGACGGCAGGCGCGTGATGATGCCCGCCAGGATGATGAGCGAAATGCCGTTGCCGATCTTCTGTTCGGTGATAAGCTCGCCGAGCCACATGGCGATCATCGAGCCGCACGCGATGACGATGACGTTGCGCGCGAAGTCGAACGGGTCGGGCCGGCCGATGACCCCCTGGGAGATGAGCAGTGTCAGGAAGCCGTACGCCTGCACGAGCGCGAAGGGCACGGTCAGGATGCGCGAGTACTGGTTGAACTTCGCCTGGCCGCGCGCGCCTTCTTCGTAATACATCTCCTTCATGCGCGGGAAGATGATCGTGAGAAGCTGCATGACGATCGTCGAGGTGATGTACGGCCCCACGCCGAGCATCACGACCGAGAGCGTCGAGAGTCCGCCGCCGGAGAAGAAGTTCAGGAAGCCGAGCAGCTGGTTCGAATTGAAATAACTGGCGAGCTTCGCCGCATCGACGCCCGGGATCGGGATGGCGGCGAGCACGCGGTACGCGACCAAAAGCCCCGCGACCGTAAGAACTTTATTGCGGAGGTCCGGGATCCTGAATATCTGGAGGAATCGGTTCATGCCAAAAATTTATAGTACGCTCCCGCCGGCCTTCTCGATCTTCGCCTTCGCGCCTGCGGACACCGCGATCCCCTTCACGGCCACCGGGACCGCGATGGCGCCGTCGCCCAGGATCTTTACCGTGCCCGTGAAGTTCTTGCCAAGCAGGCCGGCGACCACCAGGAACTCTTTCGTGAGCTCGACGGGCGCGCTTCCCTTGGCGAACGATTTCAGCGCCGCCGCGAGATCATCCAGGTTGAACACGGCCGGCCTGTCGCTCTTCGGCTTATTGCGGAAACCGCGCTGCTTCGGGAGGCGCAAAATGAGGTCCCGCTCGGCCGGACGCATGCGATGGCCGGCGCGCGAGCGCTGTCCTTTTGTGCCGCGGCCCGCGGTCGTGCCGCGCTTGCCGCCGCGCCCGATGCGCTGGGACCGGGTATGGGTTTTGGGGAGCTGGTGGAGTTTCATGAGGTTTTGATCTTCTTGAGCGCTTCGATGGCCGCCATCGCGTTCGTCAGCTTGTTCGGCGTCCGGCCGAGCACCTTCGACGTCGCATCCTTCACGCCCGCGAAGGAGAGCACCGCCCGAACCGCGCCGCCCGCGCGGAGGCCATGCCCGGCGCTTGCCGGCTTCAGGAGCACTTTCGCCGCGCTGTACTTCGCGGTCACCTCATGCGGAATCGTGCGCTGGTCCTTCAGATTCACCATGATGATGTTCTTCTTCGCATCGGTCTTCGCTTTCGCGACCGCCTGCTGGACATCAACGCCCTTGGCCACGCCGATGCCGACCCGCCCCTTCTCGTCGCCCAGGACGATCGTGCAACGGAAGCGGAAACGCTTGCCGCCGGCGACCACGCGTGTCACGCGGCGCATGTCGAGCACTTTCTCCTTGAATTCCTCTCTGACCATAGGGCGGTTGCCCTGCGGCCGGCGCGGCCCTCTCTGGTTGTTTCTCTGCGGCATTGGCATGTTGGTAGGTAGTGTAAGTATACGCTATATTTTCAATCCGCCTTTTTTGGCGCCCTCGGCGAAGCTCTTCACGCGGCCATGGAACTGGTATGAACGCCGGTCGAAGACCGCCGCCTTGATGCCTTTCTCCGCCGCCTGCTTCGCGAACCGCTCGCCGAGCGCGAATGCCTGGTCGCTCTTTTTCGCCTTTGCCGCCGCCACGCCGGCCTTGGCGCTGACGTTCGAAACGGCAAGCAGCGTAGTCCCCGTCGCATCATCCACCAGCTGGGCGTAAAAATACCGGTTCGTGCGGTTCACGACGAGGCGCGGACGCTCCGCGGTCCCCGCGATCTTCGCACGGACGCGGCCGATCCGCTGGGCCTTTTTATGATTCAATAATTTTGCCTGGTTCATGGTATTAGCCCGCGGTCGTTCCGGCTTTCTTGCCGACCTTGCGGCGGATCACTTCTCCCTGGTAATGGATGCCCTTGCCTTTGTACGGCTCCGGCTTCTTGAGCGCGCGGATCTCCGCTGCGGCGCGCCCGACGATCTCCTTATCGGTACCTGACACCCTTATCACGTTCTTCTCGACGGCGATCCCGACACCCGCCATGACCGGCACGCGGACCGGCAAGGCATAGCCCAGGTACAGGACCAGCTCATTCCCTTCGAGCACGGCACGGTAGCCCACGCCTTCGATCTCCAAAATCTTGGTGAAGCCTTCGCTCGCGCCCTGGACC
>Ga0335069_10017097_pt1 | contig 10110 bp, 5 predicted proteins | sample Lox_Sample_11_FD_206714 | JGI IMG/M metagenome (GOLD analysis project Ga0335069, IMG submission 206714) | Soil microbial communities from Loxahatchee National Wildlife Refuge, Florida, United States - Lox_Sample_1.1 | ecosystem: Environmental > Terrestrial > Soil > Wetlands | place: USA: Florida...
CATCATCGGCCTGCCCGAGGTCAGCCTGGGCCTGATCCCGGGGTGGGGCGGCAGCGCGCGGTTGCCCCGCCTGATCGGCGCGAAGGCGGCGGCGGAACACATCCTGAAGGCCGCGCTCGTTCCGGCGGGGGCGGCGTACGCGGCGGGCCTCGTTGATGAGCTGGTCCCGGCCGCGGAGTTGCGCGCGAAGGCCAAGGCGGCGGCGCAGCGCCTCGCGGCGGAGGGTCGGCCGGTGCGGAAGGCCCCGCCGGCGGAAAACGCCGCGTATTTCGCCGATCTGCGCAAGACCACCTCGGCCCGCCTGCGCGGTCAGCCCGCGCCGCTTGCGGCGATCGACGTCCTCGAGCAGGGCGCCGGACTCTCCCTCGAACAGGCGCTCGAACTCGAGGCGAAGCGGTTCGGCGACGTCGCCGCCGGCGAGGTGTCCCGCAACCTCATCCACGTCTTCTTCCTCAAGGAGTCGGCCCGGAAGTTCACCGTCGATGCCTGGTTTCCCGCGGAGCCGCCGCCGGCGACCCCGCCGGCCCCGATCCAGCGGATCGGCCTCGTCGGCGCGGGCGTCATGGGCTCCGGCATCGCCCACTGGTGCGCCGCCCGCGGGCTCGGCGTGCTGATGAACGACGTCGACGTCACCGCGCTCAAGCACGGCGTGCAGGTCATCCGCGACCTTTTTCACGAGGATGAGCGCCGGGGCAAGATCACCGGCGCCGCGGCGCACAAGGCGATCGGCGGCATCGGCATCACCACCGACCTGCGGGATTTCGAGGACTGCGAAATCGTCATCGAGGCGGTGGTCGAGAGCGTCCAGGTGAAGCGGGAACTGTTCACCCGGCTCGGACAGGTCCTCGGCCCCGAGTGCATCCTCGCCTCCAACACCTCGGCGCTGCCAATCGAGGAGATCGCCGCCGGCGTCGCCAATCCCGGCCGCACGATCGGCCTGCACTTCTTCAATCCCGTGGGCCGCATGCCGCTGATCGAACTGGTGCTCAGCCCGCACACCAGCCGCGAGACCGCGCGGCGCACGCTCGCCTTTGCCCAGGGGCTCGGCAAATCCGCGATCATCTGCAAGTCCTCGCCGGGCTTCCTCGTCACGCGCGTGCTGTTTTTCTACCTCAACGAGGCCTGCCGCCTCTGGGAGCAGGGCGTGCCCGCGGAGGCGATCGACCGCGCGATGCGCGAGTGGGGCTGGCCGATGGGCCCGATGCGGCTGATCGACGAGGTCGGGGTCGACGTCACCGATTTCATCTTCGGCGAGATGCAGCACTATTTCCCGGACCGGTTCACCGCCACGAAGGTCTGCCGCCGGATGCTGGCCGCCGGGCTGCGCGGCCGCAAGAACGGCACGGCCGCGGGTTTCTACGCCTACGACGGCCCGAAGGAGGCGTCCAACCCGGCGCTGGCCGCGCTCGCGCCGGCCGCACCGCGCGCGATGGACGCCGCCGCCATCCAGGCCGGGCTCAACGGCACGATGGTGGCGGAGACGGAGCGCGTGCTGGCCGAGGGCGTGGTCAAGTCGCCGGACCAGGCCGACCTCGCCTTGCTCCTCGGCGCGGGCTTCCCCGCGTTCCGGGGCGGCCTGCTGCGCGACGCCCGCCGCACCCCGCGCGGGTGAGTCCCGCCTCCGCCAGCCAAATAGCCGTTGCGACGGCCGGCATTTCGTCAATCCTCCCCGCACCTGTCCGTCCGTCATGGCCCACGCCTCGACCCCGACCCTGAACCAGGAGCAGCGCCGGCATCTGCTGCGCGTGATGCTCGAAAGCCGCCTGGGCGACCTGCGCGAGGAAAGCCTGAACCGCCAGGGCAAGGGACATTTCCACGTCTCGGGCCGCGGCCATGAGGCGCTGGCCGCCATCGGCGCCCAGCTGCGCGAGGGCGATTTCGTCGTGCCGTACTACCGCGACCGCGGCCTCTGCCTGGCGCGCGGCCTCACCACCCGGCACCTCGCGCTGGAGTATTTCGCCAAGCGCGAATCCGCCTCGCGCGGCCGGATGATGCCGTCGCACTACTCCTCGCGCGCGCTGAACATTGTCAGCGTGCCCACCCCGACCGGCTCGCAGCTCGTGCCGGCCTGCGGCATCGCCTGGGGCATGCAGCTCGACGGGCGCGACGGCATCGTCGTCACCTGCGTGGGCGACGCCGCCACGCGCCAGGGCGACTTCTACGAGGCGGTCAGCTTCGCGCTGGAACGCCGGCTGCCGGTGCTGCTGGTGGTCGAGGACAACGCCTACGGCATCTCCACGCCCACCCGGAAGACCAACCCGCTCGCGCTGCAGTCGCTCAATCCGGCGCGCTGGCTCGAGGTTGATGGCTCCGACCCGGAAAACGTGCACGCGGTCGCGCGCGATTCGGTCGCCCGCCTGCGCGCCGGCGGCGGCCCGGTGCTGCTGTGGGTGCGGCTCGAGCGGCTCTCGAGCCACACGAGTTCCGACGATCACACGCTCTACCGCTCGAAGGAGGATCTCGCCGCGCTGGCCCAGGCGGACCCCATCGAGGTGCTGAAGCGGCGCATGATCGCCGCCGGCGAGCTGACCGATGCGGAATTCACCCGGTTGGAGGCGGAAACCCGGGAGAAGGTCCGCGCCGAATACGCCGCGGCCGAGGCGGCGGAGGACCCGCGGCCGGACGAACTGCTCGTCGAGACCGCCGGACCGCTGCCGGAGCTCGGCGAGGAGCTGTTCAAGCCCGGCAATTACCGCATGGGCGACCTGATCAACCGCACCCTGCGCGCGGGGCTTGACGCCGATCCGGCGCGGATGATCTTCGGCGAGGATGTCGAGGATCCGAAGGGCGGCGTGTTCCGGCTGACACAGAAGCTCTCGACGGATTTCCCCGACCAGGTGTTCAACTCGCCCCTGGCCGAGTCGACGATCGTCGGCCTTGGCGGCGGGCTGGCCCTCTACGGCCGGCGCCCGGTGTTCGAGATCCAGTTCATCGACTTCATCTTCCCGGGCTTCAACCAGCTCGTCTCCAACCTCGCCAACCTGCGCTGGCGCTCGAACGGGGAATGGAAGGTGCCGGCGGTGTTTTACGCCCCCTACGGCGCCTACCTGCCCGGCGGCGGTCTCTGGCACTCGCAGGCCAACGAGTCCGTCTTCGCCCATTTTCCCGGGATCAACATCGTGGTGCCGTCGACGCCGGAGGACGCCGCCGGGCTGCTCTGGACCGCGATGCACGCGGAGGACATCACCCTCTTCCTCATGCCCAAGCATCTGCTCTGGGCCGCGCACGATGTGAAGGCGCCCGTGGTGTCCGTGCCCATCGGCCGGGCGCGGACGATCACCACGGGCGAGGACGTCACGATCGTCGCCTGGGGCAACACGATGGAGAAGACGCTGGAGGCCGTCGCCCAGCTGCACGGCGAGGTGTCGGTCGAACTGCTCGATCTCCGGACGATCGCGCCGTGGGACCGCGCGGCAGTGGAGGCCTCGGTCGCGCGCACCGGCCGGCTGATCGTCGTGCAGGAGGACACCGAAAGCTGCTCGGTCGGCCAGATGATCATCCAGCATGTCAGCAGCCGGCCCGAGCTCTGGGCGCGGATGGTCGCGCCGCCGGTGCTGGTCTCCAAGGCCGACGTGATGATCGGCTACAACCCGATCTACGAGTACGCGGCGCTGCCGGATGTCCGGCGCATCAAGGACGCTATCTGGCGCACCGTGGCGATCGACACCCCGCGCGGTGTGCCCGCACCGACTGCGGCGCCGGCGCCCGCCGACGCGGCCGCCCCACACGAGGAACCGGTGCCGCCGGCCCGCCCGCCGGCCGAGGCCGCGCACGGCCCGCGCAACACCGTCGTGGCGGGCACCAGCGAGATCATCGTCCGCGTGCCGATCATGGGCGAGGGTCTGCGCTCGGCGCGCGTGGTCAGCCTGAACAAGAAGCCCGGCGACCCGGTGAGGCCCGACGAGGTGCTCTGCGAGGTCGAGACGGACAAGGCGGTTTACCCGATCGAGGCGTCTTTCGGCGGCCGGTTCAAGGCCTGGAAGGTGCGCGTCGACGACACCGTGCTCATCGGCCAGGAAATTGCGCTGGTCGACGGCGACGCGGCCAGCGTCGCGGCCCTGCCCGTCGAGGGTGCGGCCGTGGCCGCCCCGATTCCCGCCAGATCCGGCGTGGCCGCCAAGTCCGCGCCCGCCGCTTCCGCCGTCTCCTCGCGCCCGCCGGCCGCGCCGGCCGCGCCGCCAACCCCTCCCGCCACCATGAAAGGCCAAGTCCGTCCGCCCGCCCTGCATCCTGCCATCACCAAGCGACTCGGCACGGTGGTGCCCGCCAACCTCCTGATGGACTGTCAGTGGGACGCGCTCCGCCGGGCGCGGGAGGAGGCCAAGGCCCGGCAGGGCAAGGCGGCACCGTCGCCGTCGGCGATGATGGCCTGGTGCGTGGTTCGCGCGATGGAGCGGCACGCATCCTTCCGCTGCATCGTGAACAAGGACGGCGCCATCCTCGAGCAGGAGGAATTCGAATTCGGCGTGGCCGTGGCGCTCGAAGGCGACCGGCTGGCGACCGCCGCAATCGCCCGCGCCGGCAAGCTGTCCTGGTCCGAGTTCGCCGCCGCCTACCAGCGGGCGGTGGACGAGACGCGCGCCGGGAAGGTCGCCGAGGTGCAGGCGCCGATCAACCTCACCAGCCTCGGCGCGTTCGGCGTCGAGTGCGCCACGCCGATCGTCGTGCCGCCGGCCATGGGCACGCTCTTCATCGGCACGGCCCATGAGCGGATGGTGAACGACGGCGGCGTCATCCACCCCGCGGAGGTCGTCACGCTCTCGCTCACCTTCGACCACAAGGTCGTCAACGGCGCCGGCGCCGCGGCGTTCCTGATGGAGGTGAAGAAGAACTTCGAGACCTTCCGCCTGCCGGCGTGAGGGCGGGCTCGCCTTGGCGCGCCAGAGTCTTGGCGAAGGCGGCTTGACCCCGCCCCCCCGAACCACCTGACCCGCCGGCCGCCGTTCGCTCCGGCCCCCCCGCGCCTCACTGCAGCACCAGCACCTTGTTGCCCTTTTCCCGGCGCACGGTGAGCACGCCGCCGCGGTTCGGGATCGGCTGCCAGTTGTAGCCTTCGCCACGCTCGGCCTCGGCCAGCGGATGCGTGTCGAGCTGGACCTGCGACGGCTTGGTCCGGAGGTGGATGCGCTCGACCCCGGCGGTTTCGTAGGTCCGGTAGAACAGGATCACTTTTTCCGGCTCCTTCGCCTCGAAGTTCAGGCCATAGAATTTCCTCAGGTCGGCGGCGTAGTCGGCCTGCGCGACCACGGCGGTCGAGCTGAGGAGGTGATCCTCGTCGGCGGGGGCGAGTTCGGGCGCCGCCGCCATCGCGCGCAGGAAGTGCCGGACGTAGTCGCCGTAGCCGTCGGTCAGCCAGGGCTCGTCGTTCGGGTAGCAGTTGGTGCCGTCGTCATTCACCGCGTAGGTGGCCCAGTTGAGCGCGCGCACCGAGTTGGCGTAGAACGCCGGGTCGCCGCTCAGGCTGCCAAAAAGGAGCTCGTCCGCGGCCTGGCGCGACGTGTGGCTGTTGCCCGGCACCTGGTAAACGGTCTGTTCGTTGCAGACGCGGACGCCGTATTTTTCCCAAGTCTGGTTGGCGAAATTTGCCTGCACCCAGGCGATGATGCCGCGCACGTCCCGCGGCCAGTCGGGAAAGAGTTCACGGTGCTCCAGGATGAAGCGGGCGCAGGTCATGGCGTTGATCTGCGTGTCGCTCCACCAGTCGACGTCCTCGAAGAACGGCCCCCACTTGTTCTCCTTGAGCGGGACCGCCTTCATCCAGGCCAGCAACAGGTCGAAGCTCTTCCGGTAGGTCTCGACGTCGCCCTGCCGCAGCTCGATGAGCTCGAGAAACAGCTCCATCGTGGGCGTCCAGTTGCTGGTGTAGCCGGCATAGTCGACCTCGGTGCCGGTGAAGTCGTGCGAGCGCAGCAGCGCGGTCTTGCCGGTGTAGACATTCACCTTGAAGGGCAGGGGCGAATGGTCGCGGTCGCCGGGCCGCAGGTGGCGCGCGAGGGTGTCGGCGATCGCGATCGCCGCCCGGAGGTAGCGCGGGTTTTCCGGGATGTTGTAGCCGGCGCTCATCTTGTAGAGGCGCACGAGCTCGCGCGCAAAGGAGCCGGCCTTGTCCGGCTGCGTCACGTCCTTCCCGGCCCGCATGTCGCCGTCGTAGACGCCGGAATAAACCAGCGTGTTGTAGGGGAAAGGCAGGTTCGGCCACTCGCAGGTTGCGGGCGACAGGCCGCGGGTCAGGTAGGTGTCGGCGATGAACTCCATGTTCGCCTTCACCCGCTCGTTGCCGGAGTACGCGTAGTACAGCCGCCACGACGACAGCGCCATCGCGAACTGGTCGCCGCCGAGCCCGCGCGGGTCGTCGAATCGGGGGTGCCACACCTGGTGGTTCATGTAATAGGGCAGCCCGTTCGGATCGAGCGGCATCCGGTCCCAGAAATGCCAGACGAGATCGATCACGTGTCCGTACGACTTTCCCGGGTCGGGATCGTACCACGGCGCGAGATGACCGTCGGCGTCGACCTTGATCGGGTGGTAGAAGAGCACGTCGCCCGCAGGCGCCGTGGCGCGCAATCCGAGGGGGCCCGCCGCCAGCAGGCCGAGGACCAGGCGGAGAAACTTCCGGTTCACGGCATCATCATGCGCGGACGCGAACCGGCGGCGATTCATTTTGCGGGCCTGGCGGGCCCGCGGGCCCGCCTACGCCGTGATCAGGCCCTTGCGGATGGCGAAGCGGACGAGGTCCGTCTGCGTCTGCAGTCCGAGCTTGCGCATGAGATTGGTCCGGTGCGTCTCGGCCGTGCGGGGACTGATGAAAAGCTTTTCGGCGATCTCGGGATTGCCCAGGCCCTCGGCCGCCAGTTGCAGCACCTCGCGCTCGCGCGGGGACAGCGTGGCCAGCGGGTCGGAGGCGTCCGCGGTCTTGGTCGCCAGGGCGTTGATCGCCCACTCGGACAGCGGCGCACTGAGGTAGCGTCGTCCGGCCAGCACTTCCTTGAGGGCCGCGCCAATTTCCTCCGACTCCGAGCCCTTCAGCAGATACGCCGCCGCGCCGGCGCGCAGCGCCTCGATCACGTACGGCTCGTCGTTGTGCATCGAGAGCACGATCACGCGGGTGTGGGGACTGCTGATCCGCACCTGCTTCAGCACCTCGAGCCCGTGGAGGCGCGGCATGTTCAGGTCGAGAAAAAGCAGGCTCGGCTTCACCTTGGCGACGGTCTGGGCCGCGGTCAGCCCGTCCGCCGCCTCCGCGAGGATGCGGCACTCGTGCGACTCCAGCAGGCTCTTCAGGCCGCGGCGCACGATTTCATGGTCGTCCGCGATGACGGCGGTGTTCACGGCGGCGGGGCAGCAGGAGCGGCGCCGGCGGCCGGCGCCGGGCCGGGCTCGGGCAGCGGAAACTCGGCGTGCAGGCGCGTGCCCTGGCCGGGCTGGGAGAAGATTTCGAGCTGCCCGCCGGCCAGGCTCACGCGTTCGCGCAGGCCGGCCAGCCCGATCGCGTCGTGCCGCGCCAGCACGGCGGCGAGGTCGAAGCCCCGGCCGCGGTCGGAGATCTCGACCAGCAGGTGGCGGTCGCCGGCGGTCACGGAGACACTGGCGGCCTGGGTTTGGGCGTGCCGGGCGATGTTGGTCAAAGCCTCCTGCGTCATGCGGAAGATGACGGTTTCGAGCTCGGAGGGCAGGCGTTCGCCCGGCAGGCCGAGGTCGAGCGCGACCGCCACGCCGGTCTGGCGATGGAACTGGTTCGCATGCCACTCGAGCGCGTGCCGCAGGCCGAGATCGTCGAGAATGCGCGGACGATAAAGCTGCGTGAGCTCCCGCACGTGGCGCATCAGCTCGGTCGCGGTGCCGAGCGCCTCCGCCAGCTTGTCCTTGGCCGGCGGGCCGCCCTGGGCGGCGGCCTCGAGCTGGAACTTGAGCCCGGTCAGCATCTGGCCGACCTGGTCGTGCAGCTCGCGGGCGATGGCGCGGCGCTCGTCCTCCTGGATCCGCAGCAGGCGGGACGACAACGCGCGCAGCTCGGCGGTGCGTTCGGCCACCTGCGCCTCGAGCGAGCGGTTGAGCTCCTCGAGCTCGCGCGTCAGCCGCGCGTTCTGCCGCTCGATGTCCACCCGCCGCAGCGTGTTGTTCAGCGAGAAGACCATCTCGGCCAGGTAGTCCGGCTTGCGCAGGATGTAGTCCTGCGCCCCCAGCTTGAAGGCCGCCACCGCCGTTTCGCCGTCGCTCGAGTCGGCCAGCAGGAGCACCGGCACCTGCGCCGCCTCCGAGTGCAGCTGGCGGACGATGTCCAGCGGACGGCCGGTCGGCGGGTTGGGTCCGACCAGCACCGCATCCGTCGCATAGCCGCCGCGGATGAAGGCATGATAGCCGGCCGCGTCGGCCGCGGAGGCCAGCGTCACCTGGGGGGCGTGACGATTGATGAAATCGCGAATCTCCCTCTCCACCCCGGCGGCGCCCTCGACCAGCGTCACGCGGAACGAGCCGGCCGATGCGGCCGGACGCGCCCCCGCATGCGGTCGCGCCAGACTGGCGGCGTGCGCGCGCTTGACGATGTCGACCACCTGCAGGAACTGCCCCGTGGTCTTGTCCACGCAGTCGACGGCGCCGGCCCGAAGCGCCCGCACGGCGAGATCGTTCTGGCCGTGTCCGCTGATCATCACGACCGGCGTCGGGTCGCGGCGCATCGCAAGGTCCCCGAGGATGTGCAGCCCGTCGATGTCCGGCAGCACCAGGTCGAGCAGCAGCACGTCGACCCCGCCGCGGGCCATCCGCTCGAGGCACTCCTGCCCGGTGCCCACCACCTCCAGCCCACAGTCGCCGCCGAAATGCTCGAAATAGCTGCGGACGACGGAGGCTATGTTCGGGTCGTCCTCGGCATAAAGTACGCGGATCATGGCTGGTGAGGTGTTCACCCGCTTATTCGGCACTCGGGCCAACCGCTTTATCCCACAGGAACGGGGGGTCGGCTGTCAAGTTTACAAATAATTAGGCGACAGTGGGTTAATAATTTCTGGGTGATTCCCCTCAGCGGAATCACCGAGGCCACGTTACGGGGGTGCCCGGATACCGGGGAAAGGCGGATTTTGGAACACTGGGGGCATGAAAGCCGCCCCAGCGTCCCGCCTCCTCCGCCGAACGATCAACCTCCTCGGTGCAGCCGCCGTGTTCACGGCGCTGACGGTGTCCGCGCAAGCGGGCATCGCGTCGAAGCGGGAACTCGCGGCGATCCTGGCTAACACTCCGGCTCCCCAGATCGTCAGCGCAGGCCGTCAGATGGAGCAGGCCGAACAGGCCGCCGCTCTCATCCCCGGCGCGCAGACCTTCTGGGGCACCGGCCAGTCCATGCAGCCGCTGTACGCGCCGGACACCGCCCTCGTCGTCAAGCCGGTCGCTTACGATGCGGTCAAGAAGGGGATGACCGTGGTCTATGTGAAGAAGAACGGCCACGTGGTCGCCCACTCGGTCATCGGCGAGGACGGCAACGGCTACGTCGTCCAGGGTGTCAACAACAGCGAGGCCGACGCCGAGTCCGTCAACGAGCGCAACATGATCGGCGTGGTTGTCGCGGCCTACGCCACCACCGGCGGCCAGCTCCGCGCCGACCTGACCCGCCAGGTGGCGGCCGTCGGCGCCGCCGTCGTCGCGAACCGCGGCTGAACCGCCCTCCCACCGTGGTTGCCGAATATATCCGCCCCATGAATCCGGAATCCGCCTCTCCCTCGGCGCCAAGGCGGCGGCTGAACATCCTGGTCATCGACGATGAGCCGGCCATGCGCGATCTCATCCAGCTGGCCCTGGATTATGATGGCCACCGGACCCTCGTCGCCGGCTCGGGTGAGGACGGCCAGGCGATCGCCCGGAGAATGCAGCCGGACATCATCATTTGCGACGTCAATATGCCGGGCATTTCGGGCCACGAGGTGCTGCAGGCGCTGCAGGCCGAGGCCGAGACCCGCCACATCCCCTTCATCTTTCTCACCGGCTGCCGCGAGGCGGAATCGATCCGCCTGGGCATGGCCGGTGGTGCCAGCGAGTACCTGACCAAGCCCTTCCGTCCGGAGGAGCTGACCGAGGCCGTCACCGCCTGCGCCCGGAAGCTGGTCTGGCTGGACGAAGCGC
>Ga0335069_10017098_pt1 | contig 10110 bp, 9 predicted proteins | sample Lox_Sample_11_FD_206714 | JGI IMG/M metagenome (GOLD analysis project Ga0335069, IMG submission 206714) | Soil microbial communities from Loxahatchee National Wildlife Refuge, Florida, United States - Lox_Sample_1.1 | ecosystem: Environmental > Terrestrial > Soil > Wetlands | place: USA: Florida...
GTGGACGGCCTCGTCACCTACTCGTGCGACACGCCGCTGTGGGCGGTGCAGGACAAGGAAATCACCACGGTCGAAGGGCTGGGCACCTCCGGCCAGCCGCATCCGGTGACCCGGGCGCTCATCGCGGGCCAGGCCGCCCAGTGCGGCTACTGCTTGTCCGGCGTGATCATCGCGGCGGCCAGCCTGCTTGAGCGGAACGCCGAACCCTCCGACGACGAGGTCCGGGCCGCCCTAGATGGCAACCTGTGCCGGTGCGGCGCGCACAACCGCATCGTCCGGGCCGTGCTGGATGCCGCGGCCGAGCTGCGGGCCGGCCCGGAGGGGACGGCATGAACTCGCCTCGCGGCCTCGCGCTGCCACCCTCGGTCGTGGCGAATCCGCGGCTCGGAGACTGGCTGCGCGTGCTGCCGGCCGGCGTCATCGAGGTACGCCCGGGCAAGGTAGAGCTCGGGCAGGGCGTGCTCACCGCGCTGGCCCAGGTGGCCGCCGAGGAACTGGACGTCAGTCCCGGGCGGGTGCGGATGATGCCCGCGGTCACCGGCGTGAGCCCAGACGAGGGGTACACCTCGGGCAGCCTTTCCGTCCAGCACTCCGGCGCCGCGCTCCGCCTGGTCTGCGCGGAGGCCAGGGGCCGCTACCTGGCCGCGGCCGCGGCCCGGCTCGGCGTGCCCGAGGACAAGCTGACCGTAGCCGACGGCCAGATCCTGGCGCCGGACGGCCGGGCCACCAGCTACTGGGAACTCGCCGACGACGGGCTGCTCGACCGGCCCGCGGCCGGCGGTTACCCGCCCAAGCCCGCGTCCGCGTATCGCCTGGTCGGCACCAGCCTGCCCCGGCTGGACCTGCCGGACAAGCTGACCGGCCGGCCCCGGTATGCCAATGACCTGGCCCTGGATGGCCTGTGTTACGGCCGGGTCGTCCGCCCGCCCGCGCGGGACGCGACGCTCGCCGGCCTCGACCCGGCGGCGGCGCTCGCCCTGCCCGGCGTGCTCACCGTGGTGCGGGACGGCAGCTTCCTCGGCGTGGTCGCCGAGCGCGAGGAGGTCGCGCTGCGCGCCGCCGACGGGCTGCGCGCCGACGCCACTTGGGAGCGGCGCCCGAGCCTGCCCGATAACGGCGACCTGCCGGCCTTCCTGCGCTCGGCGGCCGCCGAGACCACCGTGCTGGCCGAGCGCGGCGGACCCCCTTCGTCCGGCCAGTTGGCCGCGTCGGTCGAGGCGACGTATCACCGTCCGTACCTTGCCCACGCGTCCATGGGCCCGTCCAGTGCCACCGCGCTGGTCAGCGAGCACGGTGCCCCCCGGCTGCGGGTGTGGTCGCACACCCAGGGCGTCTACCCGCTCCGCGCCGAGCTGGCCCGCGCCCTCGGCCTCGCCGTAGCCGACATCACGGTGGCCCACGTTGCGGGCGCCGGCTGTTACGGACACAACGGCGCCGACGATGCCGCCCTGGACGCCGCCCTGCTCGCCATGGCGGTACCCGGTCGGCCCGTCCAGGTCACCTGGAGCCGGGCCGACGAACTCGGCTGGGCGCCGTTCGGCCCGGCGGCCGTGGTACGCATCTCCGCCGACGTGGACGAGACCGGGAACGTCCTGTTCTGGCGGCACCAGATCTGGGGAAACGGGCACTCGACCAGGCCCGGCTCGAACCCGTCGGTCGCGCTGCTGGCGGCCGGTCACCGCACGGGCGGCGGGAACATCGAAGCCGCCGCGGAACCGCCGATGTCCCGCGGCGGCGGCGCCGGCCGCAATTCCGTGCCGGGCTACGATTTTCCCGCGTACCAGGTGGTCAACCACCGGCTGCTGGACATGCCGCTGCGCACGTCCGCGCTCCGCTCCCTCGGCGCCTTCCTCAACGTGTTCGCGGCCGAGTCGTTCATGGACGAGCTCGCGGCCGCGGCTGGCCGGGACCCGGTCGAGTACCGGCTGGCCTGGCTCACCGACCCGCGCGCCCGGGCCGTGGTCGAGTCGGCGGCCCGGCGCTCCGGCTGGGGCACCTGGCCGCGGGCCGAATCGGCCGGGCATGGCATCGGCTTCGCGCGGTACAAGAACGCCAGCGCGTACTGTGCCGTGGTCGCCGAGGTAGCCGCGGTCAGCGAGATCCGGGTGCGGCGGCTGACCATCGCGGTCGACGCCGGCCTGGTCATCAACCCGGACGGCGCCGCGAACCAGGTCGAGGGCGGCGCGATCCAGGCCACCAGCTGGGCGCTGAAAGAGCAGGTGCGCTTTGACCGCTACGGCGTGACCAGCGACAGCTGGGAGACGTATCCCATCCTCCGGTTCTCCGAAGTGCCGGCCGTCGATGTCGAGCTGCTGCCCGGTAACGGAAACCCGGCGCTCGGTATCGGAGAGGCAGCCCAGGGCCCCACGGCGGCCGCCATCGGCAACGCCGTGTACGAGGCACTGGGGGTCCGGATCCGCACCCTGCCGCTCACCGCGGAACAGATCCTCGCCGCCATGCCGGACTGACTTCGGCCGCTCGGGGTGAACCGGCGGGGCGGCCGGTACGTGTCAACGGGTGCCGGGCGGTGTTCACGGCGGGAACGCGTTCACGTTCGCGGCGGGCGCCACCAGCTTCGGCGCCGGTAGCGGATCGCGCGGCAGCCTGGCCGACCTGAAGATCGTCCCGGGCCAGGCGGTAATGCTGGCGGCCGGGGCCGTATCGACCGAGTCCGTGAACTGACGGTCCAGGCTCAGAAGAGGGTCGGCGGTCCGGCGGGGATCGGCTCCGGGAGCGGCTCGACCTCGGGTACCCGGGCGCGCACATCGTCGTGGAACCGGCGGGCCAGCTCGAGCGCGCTGACGTTGTCGGGCGTGTGAATGAAGACCGTCGGGGAACGCCCCTCACGCAGCCAGCCGGCCACCGTGTCGAGCCAGTGCCGCCATCCCGCGACCGTACGGCCCACGTCGTCCCGGCCGATGTAGCGGACGACGGGATAGGAGGTGAGGGCGCGTGACCGGCGGGGCAGGCGGGGCTTCTGCCGCCAGGCCTCCCGTTCGGCGGCGCTCACCGGAGGGCTCCCGAACAAGACGGTGGTGTCGAAGGTCACCCATTCGGCGCCGGCGTCACCGAGAGCCTTCTCGAGGTGTTGCTCCGATCGCGGGTCCTCGAAGAACGCGCGGTGCCGTACCTCGACGCAGTACCGGTATCCGTTGTGCGGGAGCCGCCGCAGGAAACCGGCGAGAGCGCCGAGGTCGGCGGGGCTGAAGGACGGTGGTAGCTGGATCCAGAGGGCGTGAGCACGCCCCCCGAGGGGTTCGATCGAGCCCAGGAAGGCACGGAGCGGATCGCCGACATCGGCGAAACGGCGCTCATGCGTGATCAGTTTCGGCAGCTTGAGGATGAACCAGAAGTCAGGAGCGGTCTGCTCGGCCCACGACCTCACCGTGCCGAGGGCGGGTGTCGCATAGAAGGTCGTGTTGCCTTCTACGGCGTTGCACCAGGTCGCGTACGCGCGAAGGCGCTCCCGCGGTGGCAGCGATCCAGGCAGGTAACGGCCTTGCCAGGGCGCGTACGTCCACATCGCGCATCCGACGTGGAGTTCCATGCCCCGAAGGTACCCCGAGCCCGCTGGTACCCCGACACCATCACGGTCACCGTGCCGTTCAACCGGTCTGGTTAACCGGGCCTTCCGGTTTTGTTGGGTGCAGATTTCCGTGCTATTCGCCAGCTCGCCGCATTCGGTCATGCTGAGTAGCGGATATCTGTCCCGGCTGTCGGCAAGGAGGTCCCCGGACATGATCATCGACTGTGCTCACTATCAGGATGGCCGCAGGCGCGACGAGGGCGCGGTGCCGCTGCAGGAGGCGGCGGCCCGGTGCACTCAGGGCGGCTTCGTCTGGCTCGGGCTGTTCGAGCCCGGGGAAGAGGAGCTAGCCCAGGTCCGCGACACCTTCGGCCTGCATGAGCTGGCGGTCGAGGACGCGCAGAACTTTCACATGCGGCCGAAGATCGAGAGCTACGACCAGGACGTTCGGTTGGTCATCTTGCGCACGGCGCGCTATGACGACGCTGCCGAGGAGGTCGAGTTCGGCGAGATCAGCATCTTCCTCGCGCCGGCCTTCGTGATCACGGTGCGGCAGGGCGTGGCCAGCGAGCTGCGCGGCGCCCGGCAGCGGCTCGAGCAACGGCCGGAGCTGCTGGCGGCGGGCAGCTCATCCGCGCTGTGGGCGATCCTGGACCAGGTGGTGGACGATTACGCGCCCGTGGTCGCCGGGCTCGAGCACGATATCGATCAGATCGAGGCCACCGTGTTCTCCGGCGCCGCCGCGCCGACCGAGCGCATCTACAAGCTGCGCCGCGAGGCGACCGACTTCTACCGCGCCGTCCACCCGCTGCTTGCCGTGGTCACCACCATCGAGCGTGCCGCCGAAGCGGCCCAGCTGTACCCGTATGTCCGTGACGTCCAGGACCACCTGCTGCTGATCAACGAGGAGGTCGCCGCCCAGCGTGACCTGCTGGGGACGGTGCTGGAGGCCAACATGGCGGTGATCTCGGTCGAGCAGAACGAGATCAGCGTCCAGCAGAACGCGACCGTCGAGCAGCTCACCATCCTGGCCACGGTCTTCCTGCCGCTGACCTTCGTCACCGGGTTCTTCGGCCAGAATTTCGGCTGGCTGGTCAGGCACCAGGACAGCTTCTGGGCCTTCTTCATCTACGGCATCGGTGGCCTGGTGGTGCCGCTAACGGTGCTGGCCCTCTGGCTCAGGTTCCGCACGCCTCGCACCCGCTCCGCGGCCGGAGCTCATGACTAACTGGCCGGCGCCGAGGGGGCGATCCCCGCCGCGGCCGCGATCCTCGCCGTCTCTGCCTCCGCGTCGCCGCCCTCGGGCACGGAGACGATCAAGCGGCTGAATCGTCCCGACGTCACGTTCACCCGGACCGCCGGCCGGTCGCGGTGCAGGGCGCAGAAATCGTAGCCATCACCATGCCGGCGGGTGCCCAGCGCCACTTGCCCAGGAAAGCTGATCCCCGCCATCCGCCACCCCCGCAGGACCAGCCACGGCTTGGGATCGGGCGCCACAGAGAGGATGGCGGCCAGGCGGACCCGGATGTCACCGTGGAAGGCCAGGATCTTCTCGCCCAGCGTGAGACGGACTACCAGGTCCCTGTCGTCGACAATCAGCTTGGCCATTTGGGTCGAGGATACGCTCCCGTTCGGCAGTCATGGCCGTGCCGCTTACATTCCTCGCCGGGCACCGAGAGATCGCGCCCGATCTGCTCGTCGAACGTGTTGTCACCCTGCATCGGCGAGATGAGAGGAACAGGCTAATGGCGAACCCGGTGGCTCACCACCCGGCTGGAAGTTTCGGCTTCAGCCGGAAGGGCAGAGGCCAGTCCATGGCTGCTGCCGCCGGATCCACTGCCGCGAAACAGTCGCGCGCGCTGATACCGCCCATCACGCCCCGGTTGATTCTGCGGGCGCTTCTTGGCCTGGTCCTCTTCTTCAGCGGCATCGTTTTGGGCGTCTGGCTGATAATCCGGTTCCGGCGGCTGGACCGCGGCCATGGCGCGCCGGATGCGCTGCGCTAACCGTGGGCTGACGGCTCCACGTCTGGCGATCAGGCGCCCAGATTGTAGGCGATCGTCGCCCAGTTGCTCGGCTCGTCCTGCCGCTGGAACGAGATGCCGTTGCAGTTGCTCGGCAGGTTCACGGTGACCTTCTGGGTCTTCGGGCCGACGGTCACGATCGTGATATTGGCGAAGTCGTGAGTGTCGCCGGAGAACGGAGCCACCCGCAGCCGGTTGGGGGTCTTGCCTTCGCCGCCGGGATCGCAGAAGAAGGCGATCCACTTGAACTGGCCGGTTAGAAACGAGACGGCACCGTACTTCTTGTCGTTCTGGATCTGCATATCTTCCTCCGGTATAGGCAAGGGGAATTTAGTCGGCCGATGCCACCCGAGAGCAGCAAGCTCAGCCAGGCTGCCCTGGTAGATGGACGTGTCGACGAAGCCGCAGCCACTCCAGTCGGTCCTGTTCGCACCGATCTGGCCGTCGGTGCTCTGCCACAGGGTGTGCGGCAGCAGTCCGGCTGGGGAAGCCTGGTACGCCGCTATCCAGGTACGGCGTGGTGAGTGGAAGATGGGCGCGAGCCCTGCGTTGACGGCGAAATCCTGGCCGCTGTACAGCCACGAACGCTTGCTCAGCGGCCGGGACATGAGGTCGTATGCGTCGTCAATGATGCCGAGCCACTCGTTGGCCCGGCCCGACTGGTTTCCCGATCCTTCTTCCAGATCGAGCATGGGAATCTCGCCCTCGTTGAGGTCCGGGCCGATCCACTTGATGAATGCATTGGCTTGCGAGCGCACATCCTGACCCGCTCTGAGGTACTGATACAAGCCGCAGAACCCGAACCTGAGCGATTTGATCGTCGCCCGGTTCGACACGAGCATTCCGTCAAGATGGGCATTCCCGTACCCGACACGAATGATCGCCGCCCCGCCGTTCTGGGACTTAATCCCCGCCCAGTTGGGGGCATTGCCGCTCGCTGGGGACTGGAACTCGCTGACATCGGGCAGCTTGACAGTCATTCCCCCCTCTTTCTCCCTCTTTCCCGGTGACAACCGACAGATTAGAGCCTGGCGCCGGCCGCTCGCAGACCGGGCCCTGCGACGCTGCCAGTAACCTGGGGCGAAGCGCACGAAGCCGCGGGGGAGCCGCTCATGGTCGCCGTCCATCAGCACAGCTGCACACTCTGCGAGGCGACCTGCGGGATCACCGTGACCACCGACGGCAACCGGGTGGTGGACATCCGCGGCGACGAGCAGGACCCTATCTCGCGGGGCTACATCTGCCCGAAAGCGACCGCGCTGGCCGACGTGCACCACGATCCGGACCGGCTCAAGCGGCCGCTGGTCAAGCGGGCCGGCGAGTTCGTCGAGGTCGGCTGGCGCGAGGCGTTCGACCTGGTCGGCAACCGCCTGCGAGCTATCCGGGCGACGTACGGCCAGCACGCGCTGGGCGTGTACTACGGCAATCCGACCGCGCACAACCTCGGGCTGATGCTGTTCGGCATCCCGTTGTTCCGCTCGCTGGGCACGCGCAACGTGTTCGCCGCGACGTCGGTCGACCAGCTGCCGCAGATGCTCGCGGCCTACCTGATGCTCGGCCACCAGGCGCTGCTGCCGGTGCCGGACATCGACCGCACCGACCTGTTCGTCTGCATCGGGGCGAACCCGCTGGTGTCCAACGGCAGCCTGATGACGGCGCCGGACCTGCGCGGGCGGCTCAAGGCTCTGCGCGGGCGGGGAGGCCGCGTGGTGGTCATCGACCCGCGGCGCAGTGAGACCGCCGCCACGGCCGAGCACGTCTTCATCCGTCCGGGTACGGATGCCCTGATGTTGCTGTCGCTGGTCAACGTGCTGTTCGAGGAGAACCTGGTGCGGCCGGGGCGGCTCGGCGAGCACCTGGCCGGCGTGTCCGCGCTGCGGGCCGCGGCGGCCGCCTACCCGCCGGAGCGGACGACCGTGGTCACCGGCGTCGCGCCGGAGACGGTCCGCGAGCTGGCCCGTGCGCTCGCGAATACCGAACGGGCCGTGCTCTATGCTCGCGTGGGCGCGTGCACGCAGGAGTTCGGCGGCCTTGCTACCTGGCTGGTGCTGGCGCTCAACACGCTCACCGGTCACCTGGACGAGCCCGGCGGGTGCATGTTCACCACGCCGGCGATCGACCTGGTGCCCCTGGCCAAGACGATCAGCCAGACGGGCAGCTTCGCCGCCTACCGCAGCCGGGTGCGCGGGCTACCCGAGTTCGGCGGCGAACTGCCCGCGGTGACCATGGCCGAGGAGATCACCACCCCCGGCGACGGCCAGATCCGGGCGATGATCACCGCGGCGGGCAACCCGGTGCTGTCCGTCCCGAACGGTCGCCGGCTGGACGAGGCCCTGGACCAGCTCGAGTTCATGGTGTCCGTCGACCCGTACCTGAACGAGACGACCCGGCACGCCGACGTCATCCTGCCGCCCACCACGCCGCTAGAACGCTCCCACTACGAGCTCCTGCTGACCGTGGTCTCGGTCCGCAACTGGGCGAAGTACAGCCCGGCGGTGTTCCCGCGCGGGGCTGGCCAGCGGCACGACTGGGAGATCTGCCTGGAGCTGAGCGGCCGGCTTCTCGGGCCGGACACTCCGCTAGGGCGAAGCCTCGGCCGGGTCGGCGCCGCGGTCGGGCACCGGCTCGGGCCGGAGGGCCTGATCGCGCTCGGGCTGCGCACCGGCCCCTACGGCCTGCGCCGACCGCCTAGCGGCTTGTCACTGCGCCGGCTGCGCCGTGAGCCGCACGGCGTCGACCTGGGCCCGCTGATGCGGCGGCTGCCCGCGCGGCTGTACACCAGGGACCGCAAGGTTCACCTCGCGCCGGGCGAGTACCTGGCCGACCTGGACCGGCTGCGCCGTCGGATGGAGTCCTGGGCGCCCGGCGAGCTGGTGCTCATCGGCCGCCGGCAGCTGCGCAGCAACAACTCGTGGCTGCACAACAGCGAGCGGCTCGTCAAGGGCAGGCCCCGCTGCACGCTGCTGGTCAACCCGGCCGACGCGGAACGCTACGGTCTGGCCGACGGCGCGCCCGCCGTGTTGTCCTCGGCCGCGGGTGAGGTCGAGGTCCCGGTCGAGGTGACCGAAGAGATGATGGCCGGTGTGGTGAGCCTGCCGCACGGCTGGGGTCACAGTCGGTCTGGTGTCAGGCTGGGCGTGGCCAGCCAGCACGCGGGCGCCAGCATCAACGACGTCACCGACGATCAGTTCACCGACGAGCTCACCGGAACGGCGGCGCTGTCCGGGCAGCGGGTCAGGGTCCGCGCGGTGATGTCCGCCGGGTCGAGTCCGCCGCGGTAATACAGGCCGAAATCCCAGTCAGAACCCTCGACCGCGGCGCCGGTGGCCCGCGATCCCCCGAGGGTCACCGCCGCCACCCTGGGAACGGCAGCCAGTCTTTCGGCCAGGTATTCCACTACACGAGTATCCAGCAGCCGGCCCGTCAGTCGGTCGGCTGCCAGAGGCGGAACGTCGCGCCCTGGTCGTCGACGCACTCGGCGAGCAGCCCGTACGGCTTACGCCCGGGCTCGTCCGCGCGACCGCCGGCCGCCCGGACCCGCTCGACCGCAGCCGCGATGTCGTCGACGCGGTAGGACAGCTGCACCCCGGGCGCCGCGCCCTCCGAGGCCCGGATGCCCAGCGGCGGCCCGGTTTCGTCGGCGCGCCACGCGCCGGGGTGGCCGGAGGAGAACGGCACCTGCAGCACGGCCTCGTAGAACTCCTTGGCCCGGTACGCGTCCCGCGCCACCATCGTCACGTTCGCGACATCGCCCTGGCGCAGCCGACCGGGAGGTCGGTCGGGGTCGGTTGGTCGGGCAAGTCCAGCTCGCGCCGGCCGCCTGAGCAGTATCCAGCGGTGCCCGAACGGGTCGACGATCACCGAGGCGCGGCCGTAGGGCTGGTCGGCCGGCTCCCGTTCCACCGAGGCGCCGACGCGTCGGGCCCGCTCGGTACTGGCGTCGACGTCGTCGACCTCCACATGGAGGCTGTGGCTGAACGTCGCGGGGGATTCGGGCGCCCGCACGGGTACGTCGGGCCAGAGGTCGGAGGCTTCGGCGAACATCAGCACCGCGTCGCCGATACCGACTTCGGCGTGGCCGATCGTGCCGTCCGCGTTGACGTGGAGCTCGCCGCGGCGCTGAGCGCCGAACACGTCGACGTACCAGTCCAGGGCGCGCCGGGCGTCGGACACGACGATGTAGGGGGTGAGGGTCGGAGGCGAGGCGGGTTCGCGCTCGACGCGGATCGCGGCGGTTGGCTGGGACATGGTTGCTCCTGAGGGTTCGAATACCTCCCGGGTCAGCCGCAGCCGCAGCCGCCCGGCGAAGTCGGGGTCGGGATCGACCGGCGTGACGGGCTCGCGCAAAACCTCGAGCGGATCGGCCATCACGAGCCCTCCTCTCCTTCGTACAGCCGGCGGAACGCGGCGCGCGCCCGCACCAGCAGCGCCTCGGCAGCGTGCACGGTGCGGTCCAGGTGCTGGGCCACCTCGGGTACCGGCAGCCCGTCGAGGTAGCGCAGCGTGAGCGCGGCCCGGTGGTGCGCGCCGAGGCGGCCGAGCACCTCGCGGGCCCGGATC
>Ga0335069_10017099_pt1 | contig 10110 bp, 14 predicted proteins | sample Lox_Sample_11_FD_206714 | JGI IMG/M metagenome (GOLD analysis project Ga0335069, IMG submission 206714) | Soil microbial communities from Loxahatchee National Wildlife Refuge, Florida, United States - Lox_Sample_1.1 | ecosystem: Environmental > Terrestrial > Soil > Wetlands | place: USA...
GCCCCCTGCCTCAAGCTCAACCCGGCAAGCGATTCCGTGATCGCCGCCGTTATCCTCAGCTTGCATTCAGGAAGCCCAACGAGGTGCAGTATGAAGCCTGATCCTTGTCATTGCCCTTGGCCGGTCGTCCGAACTTGCCGGCAAACAGATAGTCTCTTACCCAAAGAGATGAAAAAAAAGAAGACTCGTGGATACTCACTCCATGTTGTTCGGTATAGCTTCTCAAGAGTGCCGTTGCGATCCCAATGCCATCATCATCGAGGCCCCTGGGGCGCCGGAACTCGTCGGCCAACCAATGGTAGAATGCCACGCCTGTCAGGCTCGCGCCCTTCTCAAAGCGCAGTGTCCAAGGGCAGTTGTGCCTCCGGTGATCCTCGTGCGAACAGGAACGCGCGAGGAATTTGAGGCGCATCAGGCGAAGCCACAATAAGGGTAGGCTTTTTGCAACTTCACCTCTGTCATAGATGCAACCCCCAGCGCCGTCGCCATGCCGTAGAAAGCCGCATTTTTACTCTGAAAACCTGCAATTCGGCCTTGGCGCAGCCTGTTAATGAAAATGACAACATTGGTAGGATACTATTACTACCTAGTGCATAGATTTACTGGCATCCGCACACTCGCCTTTTTCGGCAAAAATTCTGGGTGGTGATAAGTAGCGTGCTGGCCGGGTGGCGCGCGTGGGGGGGGATGCCCCCTGCCCCCAAAAGCATTCCGCCGACTGTGTACCATTTTGTGTACCGCGAAATGCGCTTTTTGCCGTTAGGACGCGCCAGAGCGATTTTCGGGCAAACGAAAAGCCCGTTGATTTAGCGGGCTTTAGCGGATGATAGCTGGTAGCGCCACCGTGAATCGAACCCGGGTTTGAAGATTGAGAATCTTAGAATTTGCTTTTTGCATTCAAGCACTTAGACCTGCTTTTCATGGTCTGTGACCCCTTTTGTGACCGCCAGCATTCGACTGCATTCCAAAAAGGCGAAATACGTCTAATCACGCCTTCGCAGTTGGCGGGAAGTGGATTCGCGGAGAGAGAGCGGCGGGGCGGCACAGTCCGCCCCGCAACTTCGAACGGCTATTGAACTGATCCCGTCTGGTCGGGAAACGCTTTCAAGGTTTGCAAAAACTGATAGGCGACAAATCTCTCGAATCCGGTGGCAACATGTGACTCAGTTACGTGGATGTAGTAACGTTCCGTCACCCGCGGCGAACTGTGTCCCATCAACCGAGCGAGTGAGAATCGGTCCATACCGCTTTCCGCGCACCGCGTTCCGAACGTGTGACGCCAGCAGTAGAAGGGGAATGAGGTCAGTTGCGCTCGCTGAATCGCGCGTTCGTGCGGATGCTGCAATGTGGCGAGATGCCCCTTGTTCCCTGCACCGGGGAACACGTATTTGCTCTGCGGTTTGCCACTGCAGGACTACCAGCCAACCAAAACCTCTCTTGCTCGCGGCGTCAAAGGGATGGCACGAACCGCGTTCGAGGTTTTCCCTTGAGGAATTCGTAACAGCCCATTTGCCACCTCAGGCGTTCGCTCCAGACTGACGTTGACCCACTCCAAGGGGAAGAGCTCAGAATCAGGCCGCAGCCCGGTGCCCGCCGCCAGGTATAAAACCTCCTGGAAACAGCAGACCCGTCGACACCTACCAACAAAAGTATCAATCCAGATGACGAATCTACTCAGCTAACACCTACGTTCATGCGATTGCCCTGGGAGAGATGCCCGGTCTCACTGTCCCACCGTAGATAATAGCCTGCTCCAAGGCGTGCGCACTGCACAGAAGTACCGGAAAGTCCGTCATTTCTGAATCGCAGTGAGTGGCTAGATCGCTACATGCATCGCAAAGCGTTCCCAGAGTTAGTTCCTGTTCGTTCATTGGGCGTATCATGGCGCATTTACCTCCAATTATCCTCGTTTGGCTCGACTATCCCTTCCCTTTCGAGGGATCCATCGGCGTCTCGCGTGCTCTATGGTCGTCTCTCAATTCGTATGGGTGGAATGTTCACCCGCATTAACCTGTCAATCACGTCCATTGCATTCGGATGCTCCCTCGGGCTCCGACGCATGGCCGCTTGGTAGTCCGAGACATCGAAGAACAGCAATGTCAAGTCCCCGAGCGTGCAGTAGCCTTCCGAAAAGACTCCGTCCTTTGAATTGGCTCGCCCGCCCAAACACGGCGAGACATTGTCTACTTCGATTGGAGGGAAAGTCGGTTCTCGTAACGGAAATTGAATTTATCGGGATCAGTCCAAAAGTGATTAGGAGGAGAAACAACGATGCGGGAATTAAATGGTCTTTCATGATGTTTTCCGGCGCTCTTACAGTGCTTTAATAAGTCCTCCGTAGCCTTCATTTACGAGCACCAAGGTTTGCCCGACCCAGGCGACTGCCTCGCCAATGGGGGAAGATCACCATGGGTGCCTTCCGCCGAGGAGCAAGACAATCATCCAGATTGCGATGTAGATCTTCGCGGTGCGGGTCATCGCTGCACCAGCCATCCGGCGACCCATTGGTGCACCGCATGGCCAAGTAGGTAGATGGTGCAGTAAATGAGCACCAAGTAAGGCAGAAACCTGATCCAAACTGTCATCGGGTTGGGCGAGCTATCGTCGTCCAGTTGTTCGTCACCGTTCACGGAAGACTCTCCTGAGCTGCTCGCTAACATTTGCGCACATGGCGCTGCAGCAATCGTAGATAAGCAGCCGAAGCGGGCGTGAGACCTATTTTTGCTGCCAACGTTACGTCGGTAACCTAATTTTTCCCGATTTGGGAAGGGAATGTTACCGAAGTTACTATCCGGCGCTAAAACCGTCTCGGCGCCGGGAGTCTCCCAACCTTAAGATCGACTCAGATCGATCGAGATGCCTGCGGTTTTCGCACGATGATCAATCCAATCCAAGCACATAGCAGTAATTGCAGCACCACTTTGCAATCCACGAGGACGCATGATGCCGACTGTTCTGGCCGAGCAGTTTATTCGCAAAATGAGAGGCGGGTCGCAACCAGCCTTGCTACGATGTTCCGATGGGCTTTTATATCTGGTTAAATTCCAGGGCAATCCACAAACAACGTCGGTGTTGGTCAACGAGTATCTAGCCTCCCGACTCGCTGCTCGCATTGGGCTTCCGGTGGCCGAGGTTTCGATCGTTCTGGTCAGGAATTCGTTGCTACTGCGCTCGCCGGAAATGTATTTTGAACTCCCCGAAGGCAGAATCAAAATGAGCGAAGGCCTGCACTTGGGAATTCGCTATGTGATCGCGCCCAGCGAAGGCTCCGTGATGGATTTCCTGGCACCGGCGAGTCTTTCAAGGGTCTCCAACATCACGACATTTGCCGGAATGCTGGCCTTTGATCTTTGGACTGGCAATACTGACATCAGGCAGGCCGTGTACTGGAAGCGGTTTGATGAATGGACCCTGAACGCTTGTTTTATTGACCAAGGCTATTGCTTTGGCGGGCCACGATGGGAGTTTTCTGACCACAGACCAGGGCGCGCCCTGTATTCTAACAAAACGGTCTATGATCGCATCGCCGATTGGATCGACTTCGAGCCTTTCTTAAGCCGAATCGAAAACATCAGGTACGCCGACATTGAGGAGATCGCAAAACAGATCCCGACGCAGTGGTATAAAACTTGGGATCAGCTCTTGCAGTTGATTGAAAAGGTCCACCGGAGGCGTACGGCGGTTCGCGGACTCCTCCGGCAGTGTATGGCGGCAACGGCAGCGGCATTTCCTGGGTGGACGACACAATCGCCTCTGTTTTCTCGCTTCACTCCCGTCAACAGTGAGGGGGGTACAGAGAGAGCACTTGGCATGTCCAAACCGCGCAGCAGATCCCCGAAGAGGCATGTGAGGATTGGTTGCGCGTGAGCTTTGACGCCAGTTGCCGAAGTGCAATCCCGAACCCCGGAGACCGAAATCCCACGTCTCGCGGGGACGGTTACGGTTTAGGTAAGTATGCCACGGCGTTAACGAGAGTTCGAATATTTTCTCCTGCGTTACGTGCCTGACGCAGTACGCGAAGAGTTTGTGAATGTTGTCGTGATCCTGCACGAGACTCTCGGATCAGGCGGGGGACGCCGCCGAGCCGTTAAGCGAGTCCTGCGGGTGCTTGTACTGACGGACTTTTCAGTTCTCAAGAAATTCGACCCGAAAGTCGAACTCGAACTGGTTAGGGAACAGATCGAGCGCATCCAGCATCGCATTAAGGCGGCGTCCGGAGCGCAGCGAAGTGTTGAGTCCTGGGAGTTGCTCAACGAACTTCGTGGTTATTCGAACTCATTGGGGTTGTCGTCTGCGAAGGGCTTGGACGCCGACGATCCAGACGAGGCCCTTCGCTTGTTGGCGAAGATGTATCTCCGTTTAGAATGGCGGCTTGCAAGCACTGTACACGGGAAACGCCACACTGTAATTCTGTGAGTTGGGTCATGGGCGGAAAATCTCGATATGACATCCCGGAACCAACACGGACCTGTCCCCCACTAAGGATTCGTCCCTGCCACAGCCGATCTCCTGCGCCTCGACTCCGACCGATTGCAATTCAGGGGCCGCGGCAAGCCGTTCCCCAGTGGCTCGGGCATCGGGCAATTCGCTCGGTGATCGTCGGGTTCGTCCCATTGGGCACAGTCTTCGCGCCAAGCAAAACAGGCCCCTACCTCCACCCGGGGTTACACCACTGACGGCCCTCACCTCCGTTGCCGAGTGCCTATGGCGCGGACACATAGCCCAATTTTCGCCGTATTGGGATGTGTATACGGTGCGTGGCGGCTTCCAGTATTGGATTTCGTGGCCGATTTGCTCTAACTCGGATGAGAGGATATTTTCCAAGGACCGTAGAATTGGACAAACGATTCCGAGAATCGTGGATAGAGGTGCGGAGATGAAAGGGTGTCGCTCCTTACTCTTCGCGGTCCTGCTCTCAACTGCGTGCGCTGTTGCGGCTGCGGCTCAGCAGCAAATCACTCCAGCGGAAGCAGCTAATCACATCGGACAAGTTGCAACAGTCTGCGGAAAGATTGCCAGCCTGCACTGGGCAACCAGTAGCAAGGGCCAACCTACGTTTATCAACCTGGACAAGCCTTATCCCCAGCAGATCTTCACCGTGCTGATCTGGGGCAGCGACCGCCCGCAGTTTGGTGATGTCGAACAGAAGTTCGCCGGGAAAACAATCTGCGTGACCGGCAGCGTCAGCGCTTTCCGTGGCGTGCCGGAAATCGTTGCACAATCTGCAACCGAGATCAGAGTTCAACGCTGACCTGGGGCTGTGAATGCCACAACCCTCTGCGCCTGCGGTCGCCGCAGCAAGGAGGGCTTCAGTCGGGGTCAGTGGATTACCTGCGCAAAATCCCCAAGTCACGCGCAATCTGCGCCGAGAGCCCCGGCGTCGCGATCAGGTGCGAGTTGGCCTGTTTACAACATCTATCTGCGGGGGCTAACCTCCGAGTCGTTCGTGGACTCGGGAACTACGCATGACCGCTTGTGCGAAGTGTTGGAGTACTCTGCTGGGCGAGGAGGATTGTGAGATCGACAGGTTAATCACTAGCTTCGGATGACCGTGGCACCACAACTCGATCCGGCGGCCCCTCACAACCGGGGCTCACACCGACGACCGGTCATCCTGGAATCCGCGTTTGTTGTCATGCTGATGGCGGCAGCATTCTTAGTCCGCATCTGGCCGCTTTCGAAGATGCACTATTGGGACGAGACGGTTTACCTCCAGAACGCTGAGGTCATTTGCTGCGGCAAGGCCAACTATTCCGAACTGGACAGCCGGCCTCCGTTGCTTTCGTTGCTCTTTGCTGCCGTATTTCTGCTGTGGCACCATGTGTATGCCGCCAGCATTGCCACTGCCTTGCTGAACGCGCTCGGACCGGTCTTGCTGTATTTCAGCGGGCGCATAATTGCAGAACGAATTCCCGCTGCCATTGCGGCGCTATTATTTGCGTTCTCGCCGTTTTTCGTGGGCGTCTTTCCAACCGGGTTCGTGAGCGACGACACCGGCAACAGTCTGCTCTCGGATAGCCCGGCCCTCACCCTGATCTTGCTGTCGTTCTGGCTTCTACTCTGCGCTCTTCGCAAGCCGACGGAGTTTCGATTTGCATGCGCCGGGTTCGTCCTCGCGTTGGCCGTGCTGATGCGCTTTGCTTCGCTGTCGAGTGTCGGCGTGCTTTTGCTTCTGGTTCTTGGTGCAGATCGGTGGTGGAGGGCTGCCTTGGCCTGCGGTGCTGGATTAGCCGTCGGCATCGGGCCGTACTTGTGCTGGTCACGTTTCCGCTACGGCGGATTTTTCAGGACCTTCCGCAGCGGCTGGAAGAACCTCCAAGGTCCCGGAGAATCGGTCCTCTAGTACTTCAAGAATTTCGGCAACATTTTTTCCTGGATAACGATCGGCGGTCTGGCGCTGTGGATCGGCCGCTGGATTTGGGTGAATTGGAAGCGGAAAAGGAGAGATCATCGGCTCAGCCCAGTCGAGCGCGCCGTAGGAGAAACTTCACGCCGGCTCGAAGCCTTTCTGTGGCTGTGGGCAGCGACCCTGCTGGTCTTTTTCAGTGCGTTGCACCATAAAGAACCGCGTTACCTAATGCCCTTGGCGGTGCCCCTGTTCCTGCTGGCCGGTATCGGACTCAGCGTGCTGCTGCGGGGCCGCCAAACAGCCGCTCGCGCCGCCGGGACCGTCTTCCTCATTGGGGCGCTCGCGTACACCTTTCTGCCCTTACACGAGCGCTTCGAATCTCCCTTCAATGATCACGAAGTTTCAGAGGAAATGCAGGTCTCGGATTTCTTGAACCACAGCGTCCCGCCCAGCACCGTGCTGTACTCGAATTTTAACTATCCGGTGTTCGCCTACTACACGAATCTACGGGTGTACCGTCTGCCGGATAGCGGTTCCGCTTTGTATGACGCGTTGAGCCATCTGCCGGACAACGGAATTCTGATCGCCTACCGAGAAGACGATGTGATTGCAGATCCGCGCCTGGAATGGCTCGACTCAAACCCACACTTTCGGCGTTTTCGGGAGTTTCCCTCGCTGGTCCTGTACGAATATCGCGCCAGTCCTACTAGATGAACATCTCCGCGGTAAAATTCACCCCGAAGAAGTCAGGTTATCCTCTGGAAGGGTCGGGGACCGGCCCTGGGCTCCGTCGGTGCAGCCCATCTCTTACTCTCGGTGTTGTCAAAGCCAAGATGAGACTGGTAGCGGGTCACTCCGATTTCCACTCTTCACGAATCCGGCCAAATTGTTGTTTGTCGGTTAATCTGAGGTTGTCGTGAAGTGCGGTCGGCGCACATAGGTGTCGTGGAATCGCTCGTAAGCAATCCCGGCTACGCCCCGCCGTTCGGGGTTAACCTACGGAATGGCCTGTTTACAACATTAAACTCCGTTTTGCCTGCACTCAGGATATGTCTCGCTGTTCCAGCCCGGCTTCGGCGATTGGTTGCAGGCGCAGCCCGATCTGATGCTGGCCGAGTTACACCAGAAGCTGGAGCCCCCCATCTGCATGTCAGCATCGGACAATTGTGGCGGGTCCTGCGTCGGAAAGGCCTGCGGCTGAAAAAAAATCGCTCCACGCCAACGAACGCGACACAGAAGCGAACCAGCAGCGGCTCCAAGCCTTTCAGCAAACGATCAGCAAGACCGCGCCGGAGCGGCTGATTTTTCTCGATGAGAACGGCGTGAACACGCAAATGACGCGCCTATGCCCGCGCCTGCGGCGGGCAATGGGTGGCGGAAGGCGCTCCCCACGGCCATCGTAAGATCCTCACCATCCTCAGCGCCCTGAGCCTGCGCGGCCTGCTGGCGAACATGACGATCGAAGAAGCCACGGTTCGCGACATCTTCCTCGCCTATGTGGAACAAGTGCTGTGCCCGGCGTTGCGCCCCGGCGATGTGGTGGTCATGGACAACCTCAGCGCCCACAAGGTGAGCGGGGCGCGGGAGTTGATCCAAGCTGGGGGAGCCGAACTGCTGTACCTGCCGCCGTACTCTCCCGACCTGAATGCCATCGAACTGGCTTTTGCCAAGTTGAAACAGCTCTTACGATTCCTACCAGCCAGAACCGTCGAAGCATTGCAACAGGCGGTTACGCACGCTCTCCCGTGTATCACTCCAGATGACGCGCGCGCCTGGTTCCGCCACTGCGGAATCAACTGTACAACTTGAGTGAAAATGCACTCGGCTGATTTCCGTTTGCGCTCCGTCGCGCCCGCGGAACAGAAAGCGTGGATACCCGAATATACGATACTTCAACTCCGCAGACGCATGCTCCACCACGCACATCGCAGCCGCATCGTCTCCGCCGTGACCCACTGCAGCATGCGTTGCAACGCGCCTTGAGACCTGTACTTTTTCACCACAAGAAAGGGTGCAGCGCGTCCGCAGCGGACGCGCCTTGAGCACCGCCACTTCGCCCACATACACCGGCTGTCTGCCGCCGCTATTTACCTGCTTCCGGCGCAGCCGCGATTCTGGAAAGAAGACAAGACGAAACCAGTTAAGCCGCGGCACTCCGCCAAGCGTATCTTCGATCGCCTGCCGGCGGAGCACGAGTTCACGGGCGGCTACGCAGCGTGACCACACTCCGCTTACATTTCCAAGGAATCTCCAACCAGCAGTAGGCCCCAGTAGTCCCCTATTCTTCCCTCCAATTCGGGAAAGGGTTCCTGGAAGACTCCTTGAAGGACAAGATCAGCTCACGCACGAGCCGACGCCGTTTAAGCAGACTTGTCAGCAAATACTTTAGCGCTTCGGCGTCCGCGTTGTACCATTCAGGAGGTACTTCTTCGGCCAGCGCCCACAAATAACTTTCCAGAAAGTTTTCGATCCTGCTTAGCCAGGGCTCAAAGGTCTGCCATCCGGTAATGCACGCATACACACTGTTAAGCCCGAAGACGCCTTGCAACGGCGCATCGAGAAAACTCCACTCCCCGGCGTTAAAACAATATCCCTGATCGATGAAGCTCGCGGTAAACTTCCGCTCGCGTCCCTTCTTCCAGAACGCCACTTGGCGCCCGTCGGCGTTGCATGTCCATTTATCCAGCGCCAGCGCGCCGGCAAAATCTCGCACATTGCGCACCTGCGCCATCATCGGTTCCGGCAGGTAGTCGTAAACCTGCCCCTCCCTCGGCGGCACAACGTACCGCGACCCAAACGACAGCCCCACCGTAATCATCTTCCGCTGCCCGCACAATTCCAGCCTCAGCTCCGGCGTATGCTCCACCAGCCACGGATGCACAGCCACCACCGCCACCGCTGGCATCGGCAGGCCAATCATCTCGCCCAGCCGCGTGCCCAGCCAATCATTCACCAACACCCGCGTATGCTGCGGATTGTTCTGAAGCTTCACCACGTAATAAAAGCCGTCGTCGCAGCGCATTAGATGGCTCCTAGCACCGCCACGCATTCTGTGTACGTGTTGTACCGCCTGCACTATTGTGCGCCTGCGTTCCAGTTGGCATTGAACGCGATGTTGGAGCTCAACGGCAGGAATGAACTTTCCTTGCGGGTCGTCGTTGAACTCTGTTATATACGCTTGGTTATCGGCATTGCCATCTGATTTTGGCTGAGAATCGGTAGGCAATCTGCGCGTTAACGTCTCTGCGGCCAGCATCATTTTCAGCGCCCAAAGAGCAGCGAGGGTGTGGCAGCCCGAAATTCATCATTACGGCGCAATTGACAAGTGGGTGCACGTGCTCATCCTTTAGGGGTTAGTAACATACATAGAGATTACCACAGGAGAGTGCTGAGAGCGCAGAAGAATGCTCCCCAATTTGCACTCGAGACCAAAAGGGTACGAGCCTCGGTGGGCAGAAGCCGTATTCCTGAGAGCTATATAGTTACTTTAGTAACTTGACAATCGCCGGCCGGGACGATCTGCGTCAACCGCACAGATTTTTGCCCCGTCGTTGGTATCGGCAGCCCCGTCCCAATCATCGCATGCCCGAAGAGTTCCGAATCAGAACTGTATAATGAGCGCGACGCTACGCTGGCAGCCCGTGGTGCAAGTCTGGATACGTGCGCAAAAACTTGTGAGGTATCCACAAGCTGTGTTCGTAGAATCGCGTTATGGCGATGGGCACGCGCAAGCAGCGGGAGAAGCAAGAGGGATTGTGGAT
>Ga0335069_10017100_pt1 | contig 10110 bp, 10 predicted proteins | sample Lox_Sample_11_FD_206714 | JGI IMG/M metagenome (GOLD analysis project Ga0335069, IMG submission 206714) | Soil microbial communities from Loxahatchee National Wildlife Refuge, Florida, United States - Lox_Sample_1.1 | ecosystem: Environmental > Terrestrial > Soil > Wetlands | place: USA...
GGGCCGAGGAAACCCTGTCCCTTGCTCACCGCCTCCCGCTGCACCGGGGTCAGGGTCAGATTCAATTCGCTGCGCAGTTCAAGGCCTTCGGAGAACTGCGAGCGGAGCACGAGCAAACCCCAGTCGGCGCCGGTGGCCGTCGCAAGCTGCTGGAGGATCACATCGAGCAAGGTCTGCAAGTCACGCGCTTCGCCGATCGCCTTGCCGACTTCGTCGTACACCACCACCTGCGCGCTCAGGCGACGGATGCGCTCGCTCGAGGTGCGGATCATGGCGAAGAGCACGCTCATGCCTGCCACGCCGCCGCTCCGCTGCATCTGGTCGAACGCTGCCTTCGACAGGCGAACCACGGTGGCGCCACCCGCGGCCACCGCTGCGGCGGACCTCGGCTTCTGGTCCAGCAGCGCCATCTCCCCGAAATAATCGCCGGCTTCGAGCACGGTGAGGGTCTTGTGCAGCGCGCCGGCGGCCTGCGCGCGCTTTTCGATGCGAACGCTGCCTTTCAGGATGAAATACATGCTGTCGCCGGGGTCGCCCTCGGCGAAGATGGCCTGACCATCGGCATAGGCTTTCTCCTCCAGAGCCGCCGCCAGGCGGGCGAGCGCCTCGCCATCCATGGCCTGGAGCACTGCGATTCGCTTGAGTTCGTCAGGTTTCATTGGCTGCCCGACGCCGTGCGTCAGGTAATCCGATATTGCTGCCGGGTCGCGATCATTGGCCGAAGTTCCTGCGGGTGGTTCGCTTTGCTCAGGGCATCTTCATCGGTAATCAATCCCGCCTGGTGCAGTTCGGCGAGGGACTTCTCCATCGTGCACATGCCACTGTTGGCTCCGGTCTGGATGGCGGAGTAAAGCTGGTGCGTCTTGCCCTCGCGGATCAGCGCTGAGATCGCCGGGGTCACCACCATGATCTCGCGGGCGGCCACCCGTCCCATGCCATCTGCCCGGGGCAACAGCACCTGCGACACGACACCCTTCAAGGTCGCCGCCAGCATCACCCGGATCTGCTCCTGTTGATAGGGCGGAAACACGTCAACGATGCGGTCCACCGTCTGCGCGGCGTCCTGGGTGTGCAGCGTCGAAAGCACCAGATGGCCCGTTTCGGCCAGGGTCAGGGCGGCGGCGATGGTTTCCAGGTCGCGCATTTCGCCGACGAGAATGACGTTGGGATCCTCGCGCAACACCGCCTTCAGGGCGCGGGGAAAGGAAAAAGTATCGGAACCGAGTTCGCGCTGGTTGATGGTCGAGCGTATGTGCGGGTGCAGAAACTCGATCGGGTCCTCAATCGTGATGATGTGCCCTTCCTTCTGCTGGTTCACGAGGTTGAGCATCGCGGCCAGGGTCGTGGATTTGCCGCTGCCCGTCGGCCCGGTCACGCAGACGAGCCCGCGCGGCAGCAGGGCGAGCTGCTGGACAGTCTCCGTCAGCCCCAGCTCTTCGCAAGTCGGAATGTTTTCACCAATGGTCCGGAAGACGCCGGAGACGCAGCCGCGCTGCATGAACACGTTCACGCGGAACCGGGAGACTCCGGGGATGCCAATGGAAAAGTCCAGCTCGTGGTCTTCCTCGAACTTGGCCTTCTGGTCGTCCGTGAGAATGCTGTAGATGAGCGCCTTGGTATCATCCGGCCCGAGCTCGGTCTCGAATCGGCCCGCGACCAGCCGACCGCTGATACGCACCATGGGCGGGCGGCTGGCGGTCAGGTGCAAATCCGAAGCGCCGGCTTCGACGGCGTATTTGAGTAGTTCAGCGAGGTCCATGAGAATCAGTGTTGGTTCAACAGGTTGCCGGGTCAATGGTTTTTTTAAGCAAGGTGTGCTCAGGCCATGGCCGAGGTGCCGGAGTAGATGCCCTTGAGGTTCATCTTCAGCTCGTCGGGCTTGGGCGAAAACCGCAACGCCTCCGCCTCCTCCACCTTCCCGGCCTTCACCAGGTCCACCAGGGCCTGGTTGAACGTCTGCATCCCTTCCGGACGGGACGATTGAATCGCCGCCGGGATCTTTGTGATGTCCCCGTCCAGGATGAGCTTCTTGATGCGCGGGCTGTTGATCAAAATCTCCAAGGCCGCCGTCCGCCCGCCCCCGGTCCGCGGCAGCAGCTTCTGGCAAATGATCGCGCGCAAGCCCAACGACAACTGCATCCGCACCTGGGTGATGCGGTCCGTCGGAAAGAGATTGATGAGACGCTCCAGCGACTCCGGCGCGTCCTGGGTGTGCAGGGAACCGAACACCAGATGCCCGGTTTCCGCGGCCGTGAGCGCCACCGCCGCCGATTCGGCGTCGCGCATTTCGCCAATCAGGATCACGTCGGGGTCCTGCCGGAGCACGTGTTTCAGCGCGGCGTCGAAGGTGGGTGAATCCACGGCGATCTCCCGCTGGTTGACCAAGCCCACCTTGTTCTCGTGCACGAACTCGATGGGATCCTCCAGCGTCATGATGTGGGAGGCCTGGGTGGCGTTGATGTGGTCGATGAGCGCGGCCAGCGTGGTGGATTTGCCGCTGCCCGTGGCGCCGGTCACGAGCACCAGGCCGTCGTTCGCCGCGGCGACCGTTTTCAACACGGCGGGCAACTCGAGCTGGTCGATGCTCGGAATCGTCGTGCCGATGGTCCGCAACACCAGGCCCGGACGGTTCCGCTGATAGAAGAGATTCACGCGGAAACGCCCGAGCCCGGGAACGGCGATAGCCGCGTCACAGTCTCTGGCGGTCCGGAACTGCTGCATCTTCTCGTCACTGCCCAGAACCTCCCGGGCCAGGCGCAGCACGTCGTTTTCCGTCAGCGGCGGCATCTCAAAGCGGCCCAGTTCACCGTGAATGCGGCCGATGGGTACTTCCCCCGACTGAATATGCAAGTCCGATCCCTTGTTTTCGAGGAGAACGCCGAGCAAATCTGCCAAGGTGGGCGACGCTTTGGTTTCTTGCATGAAAGCTTTCTAGCCGTGACTCCCGCACTTGTCGAGGCTGTTTGTTTCTCGAATCTCAGGCTGCCGCAGCTGGCGCAGCTCCAAGACGCGCCGTCGTCTGTTGCATCCAGACCTTCAAGTCCGGAGAAACCGAGGTGAAATGGATGCGGGTCCGGCCGGACACGCCCGCCACGGGGCCGATGACTTTGGCGTAGATTTCGCCGCCCGGATTCGCTCCCGCCAGCGGCTGGAGCTCGATCTTGAGATTGCTGAGCGGAACCAGCGCCAGTTCGGATTCCATCCCGCCCTCGTTGTTGGAGAGGGCCGCCAGCCGTCCTTCGTGCACCGTGCGCCCGGCGAACTTCTCCTCCAACACGGTGAAACGGATCGGCAACGGCTGCGGCAGCAGATACAAAGTCACAGACTTTTCGGGCAGCGACAAGTTAAACGGCGCGCCGAGTCCTCTGACTTCATGCAGCTGAATGCTGTGGGCCGCCCCCTTGGGTTCAACCTTGTATTGTCCGGCCAGCTGCAACGGGGCCTGGATCTTTTCCCGCGTGTTTTCGGAAATCAAAACCTGGCCGCCGGTGGTGAAGGATTCAATGCGCCCGGCGAGGTTCACGTTGGAGCCGACCGCGGCGTATTTCGTCCGGCGCAAGGAGCCGATGTTGCCGACAATCACCCGGCCGGTGTGGATGCCGATGCCCATTTCGAGATCGGCGGCGCCTTTGGCCACCAGCCGCCGGTTGACTTCCGTCATCGCCAGCTGCATCGCCAGCCCGCAGGCCACCGCCTTCGCGGCATGGTCCGCGCACGCCAACGGCGCGCCGAAAATGACGAGGATGGCGTCACCGATGATCTCGTCGATGGTCCCTTCGTAGCGGCTGATGACGTCCACCATCGCCTCGAGATAGAGGTTTAAGAACTCGATCACCTCTTGCGGTTTTTGGCGCGCCGCCAGGGCGGTGAAGCCGCGGAGGTCGGACATCAGGATGGTGACTTCGCGCTCCTCGCCGCCGAGCTCGAGCCCTTCCGGCGACTGCAAAATGCTCGTGGCCACCTCCTCGGACACATAGCGGCCGAAGGCGCGCCGGACCAGTTCATGCGCCCGGGCCAGTTCCGCGTTTTTCGCCGCGAGGCTGCGCCGCAGCTCGTCCAACGTCAGATGCGTGTTGACCCGCGCCAGCAGCTCGTGCGCGTTGTAAGGCTTGGCCACGTAATCCACCGCGCCCAGCTCGAAGCCCTGCACAATGTCGGTGGTTTCCGTTTTTGACGTGAGAAAAATGATCGGGATGTGACGCCATTGCTCGGAAGACTTGATGCGTCGGCAGGTCTCGAACCCGTCCATCTCCGGCATCACCACGTCCAGCAGGATGAGGTGCGGTTGCACGCTGGGCAGCAAGTCGAGCGCTTGTTTGCCATTGGTCGCCTCGGTGATGTTGTGAAAACCCAGGGAGTTGAGCGCGCGTATCAACGCGAGCCGCATGGTGCGGCTGTCGTCCACCACCAGCACGGCGGCTTGTTTCAATGAGCCGGTACTTGAAATGATCGCGGCATCGCCGGGCGGCGCCGGGTTAGCGGCCGGTTGGGCATTTTGATTTTCCTCGTTCATAGTGTGGTTCTTGGGCCGGGCCGTGGGATCAGCGGGATAATCCGGCCGGCTTTTGCCAACAGCTCTTCCTCGCGAAAGGGTTTGGTCACGTAATCACGCACCCCCAGGCGCGCCACGATGGCGAGATTCTCCAGGCCGGACTCGGCGGTGAGCATGATGACGGGCGTCCGCTTCAATTCGGGGTCCTCACGCAGCTTGCGCAGCATGGCCACGCCGTCCATTACGGGCATGTTGCAGTCCAGGATGATCAGGTCGGGTTTCTCCCGGATCGCGATGGCCAGTCCTTCCTCGCCGTTGGTTGCATCCCGCCATTCGCAGGCAAACGGCCGAAACAGCCGGCCCAACGCCAGCCGGATCGTTTTGCTGTCATCAACGCTCAGGATTTTGGGAGTCATGCGATTGCGTAACGACATTGGACTGCGAGCGACAACACATGACCCTCGCAGATCAGGTCTGCCCGCCCGTGATCCATCCCCCGTTGGGTTTCGCTTGGCAGGCGCGCGCCGCGGGAAACTGACGGGATGCCGAGACTACACGGGTATCCGTCCGCTGCCAATCGGGCTGCCACCCGCCCGGCAACCATATTGGCAAGCTCGCCGGCGGTATCATCCAGCACTGCCTTGGCGTCCTTGGATGTGCCATCGAGACCGGTCAGGAACTGGACTGCGCGAGCGACAAAGGACAGGGGAAGTTGGACGTGAACACTTCCGGAAAGCCGTTGGCCTGCCAGATGAACCGTGCCGGTGATCTGATCCAAAGCGTCGGAAACGGGGCTGAGGCCGGTTGGGTCCCGCACGGTTGCCGGCAACGACAAGAGGGTGTCCAAAACTTCCACAAAGGCGCTTTCGCCGATCCGGTGCAGGTCCGGTCTGTGGGTGACGGGAGTCATGCGCGAACCGGCTGGGCCAGCGCCTGGAGGATGGCCTGCGGCATCTGATCGAGGGTCGCCACCTGGTCCACCACTCCCAGTTTGATGGCCGCCTGTGGCATGCCATAAACCACACAGGTGTCCTCATGTTCCGCGAGGGTTCGCGCCCCGGCGGCGCGAAGCGCCTGCATCCCGCGGGCACCATCGCTGCCCATGCCGGTCAGCACGACCGCCACCGCCTGCGCGCCCGCGTGCTCGGCGACGGAACGGAAAAGCACGTCCACCGAGGGACGACAGTGATGCACCGGGGGCGACTGGGTCAGCCGGGCGCGGTAGCCACGTCCGTAGCGAACCAAAGTCATGTGGAAATCACCCGGCGCCACGAGGCACAAACCGGGACGCAGGACATCCCCGTCAACGCCCTCGCGGACTTCAAACGGGCACAGATCGTTCAGGCGTTCAGCCATGAGCCGCGAAAAATTTGGCGGGATATGTTGCACTACGGCGATCGGCGGCAGGCCGTCCGGCAGGCGCGGCAACAGGAAACGCAGCGCCTCGACACCGCCCGTCGAAGCGCCGATCAGGATGATGCGCCGCGCGGAAAACTCACCGTGCGGCACGGGCTCCGAGACCGGCGGCGGGCTCGCGACACTGTCCTCGGGGCGAAGCGGACGGAGGCGGGCGCGGGCGGCGGCCTTGACGTGATCGGCAAGTTGATGGGCCACTTCACCCAAGGTCTGGGTGCCATTGGGCTTGGCCAGCACATCCACCGCCCCGGCCGCCAGCGCCTCCAGCGCCTTGGCCGATCCTTGCGGCGTCAGGGAACTGACCACGACTACGGGCAACGGGTGGTGTTCATTGAGAATCCGCAGAAAGGTCAGGCCGTCCATGCGCGGCATTTCCAGGTCCAGCGTGATGACATCCGGCTCAAGCTTGAGGATCTTCTCCCGCGCCACATACGCGTCGCAGGCCACGTCCACGACCTCGATCTCGGCATCCTGCTCCAGGGCGTCACGGATGGCCCGCCGGGCGACGGCGGAGTCGTCCACGATCAGCACCCGGATCTTGCGTTTGGCGCTCATGGTCGGCGAAAGATGCTCTGGCGGACGGGCTCCAGATCGTGGCGGATCCCGAGCAGGCTCTCCGAATGCCCGATCACCAGAAAGCCGCCGGGCGCGAGTTGCCGGGTCAGTTTGTGTACCAGAGTCGCGCGCGATGGCGGATCGAAGTAGATCATGACATTGCGGCAGAAGATCACGTGCTGTTCCCGCGGCACCGGGTATTCGGCCTGGAACAGGTTGATGCGCTGAAACCGCACGCGCTTCCGCAATTCCGCCTTCACCCGGCAGGTCCCGTCGTGGGCGCCCACCCCTCGTTGAAAATAACGCCGCAACAATTCCGGGGGCAAGGCGTGACGGGGGTCGAGGGGGTAAACGCCTCGTTCCGCTTCGGCAAACATGCGATGCGAGATATCCGAAGCCTCCACGCGCCAGTCCACGGAAGGATGTTCGCGGAAAAACTCCGCCAGCACGATCGCCATCGAGTAAGCCTCCTCGCCGGACGATGCAGCTGCCGACCAGGCCCGCAATAAAGATTTTTCGGCCGCAAGCTGGGGAACCAGTTCGGGCAGAATCCGGTTCGTGAGAAACGTGAAATGCTCCGGCTCACGGAAGAACCCCGTATGATTCGTGGAAATAAGATCCACCAACTCCTCGATTTCATCCGGGCCTTGCGCGGATCGCAGCAAGGCGCAATAGTCGTCGTAAGAAACAAGTCCCAGCGCCCGCAGGCGCTTTCGCAGCCGGTTGGCCAGCATGGGCTGTTTGTCCGGACCGAGCCGGATCCGGCTGTGCTGGTACACGAGGGCCACCAGGGTCCGGTAGGCCTCGGCCGAAAGCGTGGCCGTGAATGACGCGTGCATTCGAGGGAACCCGATCCCGCCAACCACAAGCTCAGAAGTTCTTGAAGTTGTCGTCATCGACGTCAACGGCCGGTTTGGCATCACCAGGCATGGGAATGGCCTTGCGCTGGCCCGCGCCGAGGGTCTTTTGAGATTGCGGACGGGGCCGTGTCCGCGCGGCGGGCTGGCTGCTGGAAACGGTGAAATGCGATGCGAGCACCGGGGAGGGAACGGGCGGGAGCGCCGTGGCCGCGCCGCCGACCAGCTGGCGGAGTTGACCAACCATGTCCTTGAGCGCCGCCGCCTGCGCATCCAGTTCCTCGGCCGCACTGGCACTTTCCTCGGCGCTGGCCGAATTGCTCTGCGTCACCTGATCCATCTGGGTGATGGCGGTGTTGATCTGTTCGATGCCCTGGGCCTGTTCGCGGGCGGCCGTGGCAATTTCAGCGACCAACGCGTCGGTGGACGACACCTTGCTGGCAATCTGCGTGAGCGATTCCCCGACCTTGGCGCAACTGAGGGACCCGTTCCGACTGCTGGCAATCGCTGCCTCGATCTTGTCCGCCGTTTCCTTCGCGGCGGCGGCGCTGCGCTGGGCCAGGGACCGCACTTCGTCCGCGACCACCGCAAAGCCGGCGCCCGCCTCGCCGGCGCGCGCGGCTTCCACGGCGGCATTCAACGCCAGGATGTTCGTCTGAAACGCAATTTCATCAATATTCTTGACGATCTTGGCGACCTCGGCGCTGGAGGTGTCAATGGCCGCCATCGCCTGGGTCATTTCGACCATGGTGCGGGAACCGGTCTGGGCCACGGCATGGGCCTCGCCCGCCAGCGCCTTGGCCTTCTCGGCATTGTCAGCGGTTGAGCGGATCATGCTGGATATTTCCTCCAGCGAGGCGCTGGTTTCCTCCACGGACGCCGCCTGTTCGCTGGCGCCGGACGACAGGGTCTGGCTGGCCGCCGAGACCTGGCGCGCGGCGGACGCGGTTTGCGTGGCACCTTGATCGAGATTGACAGCGAGGTCGCGCAACACCCGCGTGGTCGAGCGCACGATTTGCCAGCTCAGGAGGCCGGCCAGGATCACCGCAGCCCCGAGAGCCACGCAGATCAGGAAGAAGCCGGAGCGGGCCACCTTCTTGGCGTCCGCGCTCGACTCCGCGCCGAGCTTTTTGTTGTAGTCCACATCCGCATCTATCGCCTTGATGGTCTCTTCGTAGGCGGGGACGAGCACGTCTGACAGTAGTTTCTTGTATTCCTCCACCTTGCCCTGGCGAACCAGGTCCAGATACCGGGCGCGGGCGGAGGCGAACGCCGCGCGGGCCCGTTTCGCCTCTTCAAAGAGCCGGCGATCTTCGTTGTCTGAAACCAGCGGTTCATACTGCTTGAACAGTTCGTCAACGCGCGACCGGTTGGCGGTGATGCGGTCTTCCAGTTCCTTCCGCTGTTCGGCGGAATCCGCGTCCGTGTACCGCATGGTGGTGAATATATTTTCCCGCGAGAGCGCTGCGCATTCATCCATAGTAAGCACGCTGGGTAGGGTGTTATCCGCCAATTGCAGGACGGATTGGTTGATGCCTTGCATTCGCCAGAGGGCGATTGCTCCCAGCACGACCGAGATCACGAGCATGGCGGAGAAGCCGAAAATGATCCGACGGGAAACAGTCCAGGAGTTCATATAGTTTGAGTTTGGTTTTGAGGATTGGGTGTTGAAGAGGAAACCAGATCGAGCAGGCCTTCCTTGAGGAAGACCTTGTCGAGGTCCAGCAGCGTCTTGACGCCGCCGTGGATGGTGGCCATGCCGAGGATGTAGTCCGTGTCCGGCGAACCGCCAAAATCCGGTGTGGGTTCCAGTTCCGCCTCGCTCAACTGGACCACCTCCTCGACGGCATCCACGATGGCGCCCATCGGCATGGCCGCGGCGGGAGGGGCGCCCACTTGGACCACGATAATACAGGCCCGTTCACCGTAACTCTCGCTCGCGAGCTGGAATTTGGCCCGGAGATCGAGAATCGGGATGACTTTACCCCGGAGATTGATAACGCCTTTGATGTATTCCGGCATCCGGGGGACCGGCGTGATGGGACACAGGCGGATGATCTCGCGAACCCCGAGCACCGGCAGCCCGTAGGACTCCCTGCCCAGCCTGAAGGTCAAGTAACGCCCCGGCTTCGCGTTGACGGTGACAGGGGGTGAAGAGACCGGCCTCATAAGTTCAGGGAGAGCGATCGGCTTTGGCGGTGTTGCCCGATTCGATGAAACACAATTCCGCTCCCAGTTGCGCCAGAATTTCAGTTGCGCGGGCCAGAGCCGGACTGTCCTGTTCGGGAAACGGCACATCATCAGATAACACAAAATGGAACCTGGTGGCAAGAGCGAAGGGGTTCGGCGGAATTGGGTCAATCACGTTCGGCCAGATGTCACGGAGCGACTCGGAAAACCTGGAGGGTGTCAGCATTGTCCGGCGAGCAACGCCTCCGCTTCCAGCAGAAACACGATTCCCGCGTCTCTGGTCCGGTGGGCAACCTTCCGGAGGAGGTCAGATTTCACCCTGCCCATCGCGGGCGTGGCGTCCTCGATCGTATCCTCGGCAACCGCCTCAACCGAAACAACACTGTCAACGGTCAGCGCCAGGTGCTTCCCGCCGCCCGTCAACACCAAGGCAACTTCCTTTTGTGATTCCCGATAAGCGGTCCGCGCCTCGTCAAACAGCTTCACCACCATGCTCAGATCGCCTTGCTCGGTGCGCCGGATGATTTCCTTTGCTTTCTGGTGCTCGCCCTGTTCGGCGTGCCTCAGAACGGTATTGGCGATGGTGTGGATGCGGCGGTG
>Ga0335069_10017101_pt1 | contig 10109 bp, 17 predicted proteins | sample Lox_Sample_11_FD_206714 | JGI IMG/M metagenome (GOLD analysis project Ga0335069, IMG submission 206714) | Soil microbial communities from Loxahatchee National Wildlife Refuge, Florida, United States - Lox_Sample_1.1 | ecosystem: Environmental > Terrestrial > Soil > Wetlands | place: USA...
ACTCCGTTCCATTTGGCCAAACAACGCTTACAAGTCACTAATCGCCATTCAATGCACAGACGCTTCGCCGGTCGATTCATCCAACCATTCCAAGCGCAAAGAGGAATCCAACACTCCGGATCTAGAATAGTTACCTGTTTATGGATTCTCTGCATTGTCTTTCCGGGTGTATTTTCTTACCAATGACTGAAGCTCATCCCAGGCCTTCTGACTAATATAAATTCGGTCATCGGGAACGATGTCTGGATCACACACCTGAAATACGCGCCTGCGAACAAATATAGATAACTGAGCGTCACTTAGATAAGAAACTGCAGTGCGGCTCCGCTTAGTCTTTTTCACAAGAAGACTCCTTTCGGGTACATTCTCTCAATTCCCTAAACTGGGCCTCATTGATCTCAGTCCACCAGGTGATGACCACTCCCTTCGGTTCAATGCCTTTATCCGAGGCAATCCCAGTGGCCGCCGCCATAATCGGAAACCAGTTGGTGTCGGTCTTGAAGGATGCCCCGCCGATAGTTCCATCGGCGTTATAGGTATAAAACCAGTAATAGCTCATTTCGCCGTGTCCTTCTCAGTACGTTCTCTTTCGACGTCCAGAGCTGCATAGAGCATGTCCTCTGTGCAGGAGATCATGTTTGCCAGCCTTTCGTTGTCCTTTGGCGCAAGCACCTTAAGGGCACCAAGGAGGAGGCTCAGTTGAACGATGAGGTCTTGCCTATCCATCTTTCTCCCCCTCGTTGCAGACCGTGGAAGACTGCAAAGCCCGAATACGGATCGCGCATCCTTGAGAGGCAGCGGCGTGCTCCAGACATGCGGGATGATTCAAGTATCGCTTAACTTCCCGATCACATTCTTTCGCCGCCTCCTCCAGCCCCGCCTTCCGCCCACGGGCTTCGGCTTCGTTGAGTTCAAGCTCCATGTGCTGTTGCCTCCACTCTAGGTCCGCATCAGTCGGGTCGGCGAGGTACCCTTCTATGCTTTGTCTAGCTCGTTCTTTGTTATCCACCTGAAGACTCCTTTTCGGTCTCGTCACAAATACACACCTTCCCGCCGCATTTCCCGCAAACACAGCCCTTGGCGTGCCAAAGCTGGATACGTCCAGCGAAGGCAAACCAACATCCGCAGGGCGCTCGGTAGACGAGGTTACGCAGAATCGTCATCGCAGACTCTCCTGGTCTATTTCGTTTACAGCGTGTTCCGCAGCAGACTGCGCTGTTATTCGCGCCTTCATTGATTCAGCCCGAAGAACTGCATGGATGAGCGCAATCTGGTCTAGTGCCCAGGCCGCCATTCCCCCGGAACTCTTTTCGAGCTTCTCGTGAAGCCATTCCAATTCTTTTTGAAGCACATCCCAGGCGTTCATTTCTCCTCCGCGGGATTGACCGGTTCAGTCTGTTCTAGAAGTGCCATAATCTTCTCGTCGTAATCCCCGGGCTCGTTTGCCCATAGTTTGATCAGTTCTGCGGCCTTGCGGTATCGCTCCGCTCGGTCTGTAGGCGGCAACTTCGAGCCCAGGCTAGGGACAAAGGAACCCAACGACCTGACTTCACCTTGTGCCGCCTGTTCAAGGCCGCGCTTCACAGATTCATATGCGTGTTGAGTATGTGCGGCGGGCAGGGCGTTGATCTCCGGACTCCCCCGCCCATTGTCGTTCTGCCGGCCAGTTCCCGCCGCTTCCCCTGCAGGGACGTGTTGAGACTGTGTTGGGCAGCGGGAAACGCAATCCCACCATCCCTTGTGGTAGATGCAGTCATCCGTGTGAGATGCCTGCCGAGTAGATTCACCCGGTTGGGCCGGGTCGCTACTCCGGTCTGCGTTTCTATGGGTTACATGTGCGCTTACACCACCCACCGGGGTCGGGCGGGTCTTTTCTCCCCCGTCCGAAACTTGATCGACCTGCTGAGTCTGCGCTCTCCGAGCCACTTCTTCGGTCGTACGTCCGCAATGAGCGCACCGTCCGCCGACCAACTCGCAGGACTCGCTGGATCTGGAATAGCAATTCTTTCGCATGTCGTTCTCGATGCGCTGGTAACAGGCCTGTCGAGTAGATTCTCCCATAACCGGACTCGAAGAGTCGTGGGTCTGAACAGCTAGGATGGCTTCCTCGTATGCAACTTTCGCCGCCGGGTGGATGTTCTGTCCTTTCGCCAGCATTGACCATCGGATGACGGTTACGGCCCTCTCCACGGTAAGGACTGGCGCGCAGGAAAGTTGTGCGGGCGGATTTAACGTGGCTCCCCCGCTACCTCCACGATCCTCCACGGGAGCTACCCGGGACGATTCTGAATCTACCTGTCGAGACTGCAATGCCTTTCCAATCATCTCCGCGTGCTCATCGAAACCGTGGCCCTGACAAAAGAGCTGCATGAATCCCAGCGCCTCGCGGAGCCGCTCATATTCAGTTTGAGCGTGCTCTTGAAGCCTTGAATACTCCATTTCCAGTTGAGAGACGCGCTCCGCATATTCTGCACACTTCGGGCACTCAGACATGTACCGACTCCTGCGCCGGCTTCGGCGCCCGTTTCGCACTGGCGCGCTCGCGGCCTTCGGCCTCTATCATTTCGGTCAGCTTTTCTAAGTATCTATCGAGCGCCGCCGACCTCGCCGCCGCCTCCGCCGCCGACCTCGCCGACCTCGCCGACCACGCCGCCGCCTCCGCCGCCGCCGCCGCCGACCACGCCGCCGACCTCGCCGACCTCGCCGACCTCGCCGACCACGCCGACCACGCCGACCACGCCGACCACGCCGCCGCCGCCGCCGACCACGCCGCCGCCGCCGCCTCCGCCGCCGCCGCCTCCGCCGCCGCCGCCGCCGACCACGCCGCCGACCTCGCCGCCGACAATTCTTCTGCCGTCGCCTGCCCATTGGCAAAACGCTCGGCGGTATCTGCTGCGGCGATGCTTCGCGGATCAGGATTCGTGACCCACTTCAAAGTATCTCTGTAGCACCAGACCGCAAAGAGTCGCATCACGCGCTCAGAGACTAACTCAGTCCGTAGGACGGTCCAGAGCCGGTCATCTTGCGACGGGCCTTTGAGGCGGAGGATATCGACAGCGGTGCCTCGCCAGTTTTCCGGGATGAACTGACCCGGGTCCTTGCACGGCTTCCAAGAGCGGATGTCCTCGATCCCGAAGTAGCGCAGTCCTGATTTTTTACCGATTTTCAGTTTCATTCACTTCTCCTCAACTTTGCAGTCGTCGCAGGTCACTTAGCGCTTTCCTACTATGTTGAAAACAGTATACCGCGAGCAACAAAAGAAGTCAAGAGTGATTTTAACGATAAAAAGACGAGATGGATCGTCTATCGTTAGGCTTCTCTCCCATAGATTCTAAAGCGACATCGGCCGCGTCTCTACGAAACTTCGCCTGTTTAGACAAACTTGTTTGTCCTTTTATACATTCAGTGACCATAGTGAAAACTTGATCATCTCTATACTTTTTAAGATCTTGCACAGAGTAAGTGCTAATAAGAAGTTTAGCTAGCTCTCTTTGCCTTTTTCTATAGCGTGCATGTGGATTGCTCATTTCTGCTATATTAGCATCCTGATATTATAAAGTCAACCGTGTCATTGTTATTCGTTTTCTGGATACACCTATGACTAAGGACATGCGGGTTGGGAATGCCTAAGGGGGAACGCGGAGGGCCTTATTTGTCTCTAGTCTTTGCTACCACTCTTACATCCGGATAGCTGGCGGTAAACGCATGTCCTTTTTTGTCAACTAGAAACTTCGGCTTGAATACTCTTTCGTAGGTCTTTACTCTTGACAAGCTTGGCGGCCATAGGTGAGCCGACATTCCAGCATTTCTATCAAGAGCCTACTGCATCCAGCGCTTCTTAGGCTGCTGGGACTTTCCTGGTTTTACGTCTTTACAGGATACGCATCGACGGTTATGGGTATAATCGCACAAGAGGGGTGAAAAGTCAACTGTTTTTAGGAAGGACTCCTCAATGCCACCGGTGAATCATAGTCTCCACCCGCATGGAGGTTCTATAAGTGTCAGTCTGTCCACTTTGTTATTGCATCTGCCCCCGGTGTATGCTACTATGCTTATATGAACGATGAAGTTTCGCTTAGAGAATGGATGGAAGAATACACGAGAAGCGTTATCGGAGCGGTATTAACTGGTCTTAACGATCAAAAGAAAACTATTGGCGAGGAGAATGTGAAATACTTAGCGCTGTCTCTTGTCGAATGCTTGGTCGGATCTGTTATGTATCAGCAATATAGACTCCAGAAAGAACTTATTGGGTCTAAAAAGACTAAAGAAAACAAGGCACTAGACGATATTGGTGAAGTTAAAGGCTTGATGCAAGAGGCGATTGCAGGAGGCTTTGAGGCAGCTATGAAGAAGTTCACGGGACAGACGATCGAGTACTACTGCGTTATTCGCCCGGTACCGGCTTCCTTATCTAAGGAGTTGAATTAATGAGTATTTCTTTTAATAAAAGGCGTAAGGCTAAACGCAGAGCTAAGACCGATGAGCATCGGGCAATCCTGAGTGACATTCGGCGAGGGAAATTTCCTCGGTTCTTTTTGGCGAAAGAAGGTGAAGGTTCCTCGAGATTGCAAAGAAAACTTGACAAACGTAGCCGTCGTAAGTTGACTTGGAAGTTGAGTGACACTGTTAAGGCATTGTTAAACTTGTCGAAGGACGCTGCATGAAGCTTTCTGAGAAAATCGCCCTGTCGGGTCTGGTGACAGTTTTGACGAAAGTGTTCTTCGCTGGCGCTTCAATTAAGATCTTGACTTTTAACTACACTTTTGGTACTATTGATGCCGCAACCTGCGCCGCAGTGCTAACTCCGACCTTGGGCGCTGTTCATTTGGAGAGTTGGGTGGCGACTAAGGTTGTAGGAGGAGGAGACGGAAAATGAGAAAGACTGAATGGGTTTTCGGTTGGAACGGCGGTGAGTTCGTCAGGTCTATCATTAATGAAGACGGCAGTCCTATAGCTTGCGAAACTTTAGGCGGCCTTCAGTATCTTATTTTTTATGCGGGCACACCGCCTCCTTGGACGCAAGAAACTGTAGAAAAAGCGTGGAATTTCTATAATACGCCGCTTGAGCAAAATCCATGTGCCACTTGTACACACAAATGGCGAGAATATGTCGGCATTATGGATCGCTTTGAATATTGCGAAATCTGCGACGAGAAGCGGCCATGGAAGTGAACGCTAAGACGCTAATAGCCTCCCACCTTTGCGCAGCTATCGCAGGAGCGTGCATCACCTACGGCCTCACCCCGGTGAAAATCAAGACGGAAGTCAAGACTGTAGAAATCGAAAAGAAAATAGATGAAATTGACACAAAACGAGATAAGCGTCAAAAAGTTGTGATCACGGAAGTGGAGAAGCCAGATGGCACGAAAGAAAAAACAACCACAATTAGCACCGACACGCAGACAGACCAAAAAAGAACAGATCAAGACCAAACAGCCGTCACGCAAGTTTCGTCCAAGACCGAAACACGTGGCGGAGATAAATTTACAGTCACGTTTCTCGCTGGAGACAATGTCGGAAGCCCCTTCTCGATTGTCTATGGAGGAGCTGTCACGAAACCTATTTTAGGTCCTATCACGGTCGGTTTTTGGGGATTGACGGACAAGACCGGCGGTGTGAGCCTCGGGCTAACCTTTTAAGTTAAAGCGGCGGTGTCAAGTGGCTATGGGAACGACACAATGGAAGCGACCTACTTGCTCTGCTTCCGCCTGCCGCCCTAGGATTGAATATGGCAAACGACATTAAACAGTTTATCGACGAATATAAAGCTCTTCTCCCTCTCAACAAGAGCATAAGTACCACAGAAGCTGAAAAGCGCGCTGCCAAGTTTCTAGAAGCCATGGCAGTGATTTCAGATTGGAAGCATTCTTTTATTGAAACCAAGATTGGACAGCTATCGACGCAAACCGCCGTGTACGCCCAGGAACTCGCCAAAGGCACTGCAAAGACGGTCACCGAGAATAAGACAACTGCAGAAGCATCAGAGGCGTATGCGGCGGCGAGGGAAGCTTTGGAATTCACAGAGAACGATATTACCTATCTGAAGGCCTACTTTGACATTTTTACGCAGGCACACCTTCTTTACAGAAATCTCGCTAAGGGAGTAGACAATTTTGGCTAAGAAATTCGACATGGGCGCTATCGTCAAAGAGATACGCTCTGAATTCAAAGATAAGCCTAAGCTCGCTAAGCGAGTAGGCGTGGGCTCTAATTTAAGCGAGCTGACGGACAAAGATTTCATCACGATGCCCCCGTGGTGGAAAGAAGTCACCGGTGTTCCAGGCCTTCCGTTTGGTAAGATCGTAATGATCGCAGGTGATAGCGATACTGGAAAGACCTCTACTGCGATCATTGCCATGAAAGCCGCTCAAACGCAAGGAGTAGGCGTTATCTATTTGGAGACCGAAAATAAGACAACTAAAGCAGACTTGGTTAACTGGGGCGTGGACGTTGACGGCATCATCCTGGTGCAGTCAGGCATCGCTGAAGAAGCCTTTGAACTTCTATTCCTCGCGTGGGATAGCTTTAAAGCAAAGTACCCCGGTGAACCACTCCTAGTTATTATTGATTCTATTGGGAATGTTGTCTCTCAGCGAGACGCTGAAATTAGCTTGACTGAGCAGGACAGTAAGCCAGGCGGAAAGGGAAAGATTAACCGACTGGCGCTCAACAAGATGGTGGCTAAGAGGGATGAAGACGGCGCTGCGATACTCGCGCTCAACTATACCTATGACAACATCGGCTCACCAGGGAAGACTAACGCTGGCGGAAAGGCGCTTAATTTTTTCAGCTCTCTTACCTTCCAGACGACACGCAAAGCCTGGTACGAAACTCAAGTTAAGGGTAAGAAAGTTCGCTCCGGTGTCGACGTAGTGTGGCAGATCTTTAAAAATCATCTCAACCGTGCAGGAGGCTATCAGAAGTCAGCTACTTTGCGTATTACTTCAGAAGGGTTTCAGGTTCTAGGTGAGTAAAAAGCCTGTAGCCGTCTGCATCTCTGATGTCCACTTTAAACTAGACACACTAGAAGTGGCTACGGCGGCCTTCAAAATGGCTATTGATAAAGCCGCAGAACTGTCTGTGCCTCTCATTGACTGTGGGGATCTGACGAATGACAAAGCAATTCTTAGGGCTGAAGTTGTTAATCGTCTCCTTGAGCTTAGGGACTATGCTGCTGACGGAAGGGTATTCATCCTCTCTCTTGTAGGCAATCATTCATTACTCAACGAAAAGTCCACCGCTGCGAATGCTCTAGAATTCCTACAGAGCGACTTCTGGACAACCGTTAACTCCCCGGTGCAAGACTCTCGCTTCTGCTATATTCCTTATCAACCTAGTCCCGAGGATTTTTACGCGGCGATACAGATATTTAAAAAAGGCTCTGTAGTCTTTGCGCATCAGGGGAATCTGGGTGGCAATATGGGCGACTATATACAAGATCATTCCGCAGTTGACCCTGGACGACTCACCGACTGGCGTGTCTTCTCCGGCCATTACCATCAGCACTACGTTAACCAGAACTGGGTATCAGTCGGAAATCCCTACACCCTGACTTTTGGAGAGGCTAACGACGGGCCTAAGGGCTTCTTAATCATTTATGACGACGGGTCATTCGAGCAAATACGTACAAATCTAAGGAAACACGTTATATTGGAATACTCGTCGTATATTCGAGGTATTCCTATCCCTAATAAAGAAGATATTGTTTGGGTGAAAGTGACGGGAACTCCTAGTCAACTAGCCCTAGAAGATAAGAGATTTGTAGCAGAAGTAATCGGAAGAAGCGACTTTAAGTTTGACAAGATACCCACCGAGTCAGAAAAGACAGATCCAAGCCCGCTCGCTCGTCTCACCGATGCCGAAATCATGGACAGCCTCATCGACGGCCTAAGAGAGACCGACACTCAACGTGGGAAGCTAAAAATGCTCTGGCGGGAGGTAACCACCCGGTGAAACTAGGAAAACTCCATGTCAAAAACTTCACATCGTATCAAGTACTCGAATTCGATTTCAGCTCTCAAGGGCTTGCGCTTATATCGGGAGCGACTGGCGCAGGAAAGTCTGCGCTACTTGACGCCGTCACTTGGTGTCTATACGGGCAAACCGCCAAAGGTGGAGGAGTTGATGACATCAGACCGTGGCAAGAAAATGACGGAACGACAGGTACGCTTATTGTGGAGACGAGTCAAGGAGAATCTCTCTCTATCACAAGAAAAAAAGGAGAAAGAGCAAATGACTTATTTTGGACTGAACAGAGACCAGGAGGCGTATCATCTGAAACCCGAGGGAAAGATCTCTCTGACACCCAAAAACGTCTTGAGACTCGTTTGGGTATTTCTGCGGATCGTTTTATTGCGGCTTCGTATTTTCATGAGTTTGCGCCGACTGCGTCGTTCTTCGTTTCTCCTGCCAAGAAGCGAAGGGAAGTCTTGGAAGGCTTGGCGAATTTGGAATTGGCTACGAAAATCTCCGACGGCGCAAGAAAAGCCAAAAGCGAGGCACGTAAAGCCGCCGATGAGCTGGAACGAACCTGCGCAGGCGTTACTGGACAGCTCAAAGCATACAGAGCAAGCTGCGAGAGCATATCACGACAGCGCGATCTTTGGGACAGGAATCACGCTTCTGTCTTGGAACGAGCTAGAAAAGCTATATCCTCTTTCAACGAAGAAAAAGACAAAGAAATCAAAGAACTCCAAGCTAAATCGTACAACTGGGCGAAAGAATACCAAAAAATCAAAGAGGAAACCCTCCCTGACGACTGGTACGAAAAGCGGCTAGCTGCCGCACGCGCCGAAGCCAAATGTCCGACGTGCGGCAATATCCCCGTGTCCGCCACTGACGAGGTGGAACGTATCTCTACTCTTCGCGTTGCAAACAAGTTGAACATGCGAAGACTGAAGGAGTCAAACCCATACACACAGGCGCTAGAGACAGCCAAAGAGCGCACGAATGTCTATATAGAACAATTGTCGGAGCTGGAAAAGGAGGAAAATCCCCACATTACGCAAGCCAGTGAGTGTCAAAACGAGATACAGAGACTAGAAACTATACTCTCTGATCTCACAAATAAGTCAAATGATCTCAATAGTAGACTATCGTCGCTAGATCAACTCCTTGATTTGTCAGGACAACTTCGTTCTACTCTATTGCACAATATCGTCAACCGGATACAGTCGGACACGAACCGATATCTTGAGCGCTATTTTGACGGTGAGTTCCGCGTTAACTTCACAATGTCAGACGATACTATCGATGTAGAAATCGCTAAAAATGGATATAATTGCAATTATAGGCAGCTGAGTAAAGGTCAAAGAGGCCTCCTGCGACTGTGTTTCACTGTGTCAGTCATGCGCGCTACAGCCGACAGCGTCGGCACTGAGATTAGACAGCTGTTTCTAGACGAAGCGCTTGACGGATTGGACGTTAGTTTGAAAGTTAAGGCTTTCAATATGTTAGAGGAGCTGTCTCAATCATACGATTCCGTATTAGTCGTAGAGCATAACACCGAGTTCCAGAGTCTCTTTTCTAAGCGTTACCACGTAGAGTTGGTAGGTGACCATAGCCAGGTAGTTTGTGAATCCTAGACTGACAGCTAAAGATCGCGCTCTTCTTAAAGGCGCTATACGTAGAGCGTTCGCACGCTCTGACTTACACAAGCAGGTATTAGAAAGGCACGCAATCGAGCACTATGACGAAAAGCGCCCCCGGTGTAAAAAATGGGTGTGGTGCAATTTGTGTGGGCAAGTATTTCCAAAATGGTGTGCCACAGTCGATCACAAATTTCCAATAGTACCTGTGGACACTTCTTTCGAAGAAATGTCAATGGATGCCTTGATTAATCGGACTTGGTGTGATATAATGGACCTACAAGTTCTTGACCCCGAATGTCATTCAGCAAAGTCAAAGCTAGAAAATGAAGAAAGGAAACGACATAAGCATGAGCGAAAGAAACTTCAAGACCCTTCGTAAGCAAGCTCGCAATATCATTCAGGAGTTGATCCCCTCCTTACTCCAGAATGAACTGGTTGACGCCGTCCATAAGAAGCTTGCTGAGAGTATCAATACTAAACTTAATAAAATGAACACCAGCGTCGAGGCGCAGCTTA
>Ga0335069_10017102_pt1 | contig 10109 bp, 9 predicted proteins | sample Lox_Sample_11_FD_206714 | JGI IMG/M metagenome (GOLD analysis project Ga0335069, IMG submission 206714) | Soil microbial communities from Loxahatchee National Wildlife Refuge, Florida, United States - Lox_Sample_1.1 | ecosystem: Environmental > Terrestrial > Soil > Wetlands | place: USA: Florida...
GTGCAAGGGGATCGTGGCCGTGAAGAGCCGCGGGCTCAGCGACGTGCGCCGCCCGGACTACGAAACGATCATCGGCTTCGGTGCCGGCATCCTGAACGACGACCTCGAGCTGGTCACCGCGTGCCACGACGCCTGCAACCGCTACGGCATCGACGCCGTGAGCTCGAGCGCCACCCTCGCCTGGGTGTGCGAGGCGGTCGAGAAGGGCATCCTGGCGCCCGCCGATCTCGACGGCATCGACATGCGGTGGGGCAACGGCGAAGGGGCGTTCGCGCTGACCGTCAAGATGGGCACCGGCGAAGGCTGCGGGGCGTGGCTCCGCCACGGGTTGGCCCGCGCTGCGGCGCACGTCGGCAAGGGCAGCGAGCAGTTCGCCGTGCACGTGCACGGCGGCGAGCCGGCCTATCACGACACCCGCTTCACCTCGCTCATGGGCGTCACCTACATCGCCGACCCGACCCCGGGCCGTCACACCGCCGGCTCGGCATCGTGGAACGAGACCTTCAACTGCAAGTTCCCGCTGGCGCAGGCCGTCGATCCCAAGGCCGTCACCGTCGCCTGGCACGGCACCGAGAACAAGGGCGTGGCCCAGGCGCACTTCAGCAACGCCCACCAGGTGATGAACGGCCTCGGGCTGTGCATGTTCACGTCGCTGACCGGCGGCTTGCCATGGCTGGACCTGCTCAACGCGTTGACCGGGTGGAACATGACGGAGCCCGACCTGCTGCTGGCCGGCGAGCGGATCCAGAACCTGCGCGCCGCGTTCAACCAGCGCGAGGGTATCCGCCCCGGTGACTTCCAGCCCCACCCGCGCATGCTCGGCGAGGGCGACGGCAACCTGCAGAGCGGGCCGCTGAAGGGTGTGACCGTCCCGCTGCCGCTCCTCAAGGAGGACTACTACCGCGCCATGCACTGGAACCCGCAGACCGGGCACCTGTCGAAGGCGCGCGCGGACACCCTCGGCATCACCGATCTGTTGGCGGGGTACGTCGACGCATGAGGGTGCTGACCGCGCTCCGGCGCGCGCTCGGCGGGGGCGACGCAGACGATCCCATCCGCGTCCACCTCATGCTGAAAGGCCGCACCGCATCGGGGTGGTACGACGTCGACGAACGGATCGCGTTGCCGGCCGGCGCGACGCTGGCGACGTTGCTCGACGTCGCCGAGCGCCGCGGGGTGCCCCTGCGCGACGCGATCGCCAACAGCCCACACCTGGGTCACACCCTGATGATCAACGGCGCGCGCTGCCCGGTGGACGCCAACCGCGAGCGCGCGCTGGCCGATGGCGACGAAATCTTCCTGCTGGCCCCGCTGGCCGGTGGATGACCGGAGGTCTTGATGGTGTCGGCCGGCATTGCCGGCCATGCGTCCGATCCGGGCGCGGGTGAATCCCCGCGCACCGCGGTCGAGAGGAGTCAGTCATGAAAGAGTGCTTGCAGTTCTACATCAACGGCCAGTGGGTCGACCCGGTGACGCCGAAGACGTTCGACGTCATCAACCCCGCGACCGAGGAGCCGATCGGCCGCATCAGCCTCGGCAGCGCCAAGGACGTCGACCGGGCGGTCGCCGCTGCGCGCGCGGCGTTCGAGACCTACGGCCGCACCTCGCGCGAGGAGCGGATCGCGCTGCTCGAACGCGTCATCGCCGCGTATCAGGCGCGCCTCGACGACATGGCCGAGACGATCTCTCAGGAGATGGGCGCACCGCTGTGGCTCGCCAAGGCCGCCCAGGCCCCGGCCGCCCTCGCCCATCTCATGCAGGCGCTCGAGGTGCTCAAGACCTACGCCTTCGTCGAGAACCGGGGGAATACCCGGCTCCTGCACGAGCCGATCGGCGTCTGCGGCTTCATCACGCCGTGGAACTGGCCGGTGAACCAGATCGCCTGCAAGGTCGCGCCGGCGCTGGCGGCCGGCTGCACCATGGTCCTCAAGCCGACCGAGATCGCACCGCTCAACGGCATCATCTTCGCCGAGGTGCTGCACGAGGCGGGCGTGCCCGCCGGAGTCTTCAACCTGGTGAACGGCGACGGGCCGACAGTCGGGGCGGCAATCGCCTCCCATCCGGGGGTCGACATGGTGTCGTTCACCGGCTCGACGCGCGCCGGCACGCAGGTCGCCAAGGCAGCCGCCGACACCGTCAAGCGCGTCGCCCAGGAGCTGGGCGGCAAATCGGCCAACATCATCCTCGACGACGCCGACCTGCCGCGCGCCGTCGCCGGCGGCGTGCGCACCTGCTTCACCAACAGCGGTCAGTCGTGCAACGCCCCCACCCGCATGCTGGTGCCGAGCAGCCGTCACGCCGAGGCGGTGGCGATCGCCAAGGCCGCAGCCGAGAAGGTCGCCGTCGGCGACCCGCGCACCGAGGGCACGACGATCGGGCCGGTGGTGAGCCAGGCGCAGTTCGACAAGATCCAGCGCCTCATCGAGACCGGTATCCGCGAGGGCGCCGAGCTCGTCACTGGCGGTCCGGGCCGTCCGGCCACGCTGCCGCGCGGGTACTACGTGAAGCCGACGGTGTTCGCCAACGTCCGCAACGACATGACGATCGCGCGCGAGGAGATCTTCGGCCCGGTCCTCTGCATCCTGCCGTACAAAGACGAGGAGGACGCGATCCGCATCGCCAACGACACCGTGTACGGGCTGTCTGGCTACGTGTCCTCCGGCGACACGGAGCGCGCGCTGCGCGTCGCCGCGCGGCTGCGCACCGGCAACGTCCACCTCAACGGCGCCGGCGCCGACTTCACCGCGCCCTTCGGCGGGTACAAGCAGTCGGGCAACGGGCGCGAATGGGGCGCCTACGGATTCGAGGAGTTCCTCGAGGTGAAAGCCGTCATGGGCTGCCCCGAGTGACGGCGGCGACCCGAGCAGGAGCGGTTCGGCATCGCGCGCGAACCGCTCCAGCTCCGGCTCGCAGCGCGCCTACTTCTTCAGCGCGATCTTGACGCCGTCGACAGCGAGGTTGAACTTCAGCCCCTGCGACGTCGCGACCAGCTTGATCACCACGCCGTTCTGGTTCTGCATCGCGGACGCGCCGCCACCGCCCCCAATCGTCCCTCCCGCGCTGGCGGCCGTATAGGTGCCGTTGAAGTCCTCGAGCTTCTGGAGGTGGTAGACGTGGCCCTTCGCCGACGCCCTGGATGCGCCGACGGCGCCCACCGACAGGCCGTCGATGCTGAAGGGGTATTTCTTGCCCTTGAAGACCAGCACGCCGCTGCCCCAGCTGTACCCGACGCCCACGGCGACGGACCCGGTCGAGAGGGAGATCGTGCCGGACGGCTTGTCCGCGTTGTCCTTGCTTCCCCCGTGCTCCTTGGCAACGACGGGACCAGCCACCAATGCCAGGCTCGCAACCGCGAGCACCCCTGCCATGAGCTTCTTCATCGCGTGTTCTCCTTCTTCTCCGCTGTGGCGAGCCCCGCGCCTGCGACGCTCGCGATTCCTGGCCACTGACCCAATCTGCGCTTTCAGCGCGCCGACGTTGCAGGACTGAGAGTCCTTCATACACCGACCGGCGCGGCTGACAAGTGACCCCTTTCACGTTGACGGCGCACGGTTCGCGCGCCGCCTGCCGCCATGATCGGCTGACGCTCCCGGGGTGGCTCCGGAACGGGTGTTCCCGGAACGAGCGCTGCTGGTATACTGAAGTGTATGCGCCGGGCGCCGCACGACACCGACGAGCGGCGCCAACGAGGCGGCTCAGAAGCAGCCCGCCGCGCCTCCCGCGAGCACGGCCGCCAGCCGCCCGAGGATGCGCACGTCGCCGCCGCATTGCTGCGCGTCGCCCGCGAGTTGCTCGGCGCCGTCGACCTGCCCACGCTACTCGAGCGGCTGTGCCGGGTCACCGTCGAGGTCCTCGAGTGTGATGTCAGCTACACGCTGCTCCCGCGCGAGGACGACGACACCGTGTCCGCCGTCGCCGGCTTCGGCGATGCACCCGAGCGCTGGGCAGCGGTGCGGACGATTCGGCTCCCGCGGGCGGCCGCGGCAACGATGCTCGCGGCGCTGGAGAGCCACGCTGTGTTGAGCGGCACAACGCCACCCCCCGCCGATCACATCCTCGCCGAGCTGCACGCGTCGTACGCGCTCGGCAGCTCACTGATCGTCCCGCTGCAGCGCGGCCCGCATGCGATCGGCGCCCAGCTGGCCGGTCGGCGCCGCGTCGCGGCATTCACCGCCCAGCAGGAGCGCATCGCGCGCGGGATCGCGCAGCTCGCCGGGCCGGCGCTGGAGAGCGCCCGGCGCATCGCGCAGCTCGAGGGCGCCAACCGGGTGAAGTCGGACTTCCTGGCCACCATGTCGCACGAGCTGCGCACGCCGCTCAACGTCATCATCGGCTACAACGAGCTGCTGCTGGACGAGGTCTTCGGCACCCTCACGCCCGAGCAGACCGCCAGTCTCGACCGCGTCGGCGCCAGTGCGCGCGAGCTGCTCGAGCTGATCAGCGCGACGCTCGACATCAGCCGCCTGGAGACCGGTCGCGCGGCGCTCGACGTGAGCCAGATCGATCCCGGCGACCTCTTGCGCGAGGTCGAAGCCGAGACCCGCGGCCTGTGCGAGAAGCCGGGCGTCGAGCTCGCGTGGCACTGCGCGCCGATCCACCCGCCGGTGTACAGCGACGCCGTCAAGCTGAAGGTCCTGCTCAAGAACCTGATCGCCAACGCGATGAAGTTCACCGACTGCGGCACCGTCACGGTCAGCGTGGCCGCGCGCGACGACCGGCTGGAGCTCGCCGTCGCCGACACCGGTGTCGGCATGTCGGCCGAAACGCAGGCGGTGATCTTCGAGCCCTTTCGCCAGGGAGACGGCTCGCCCAGCCGCCGCCACGGGGGGGTCGGGCTCGGCCTCTACATCGTCTCGCGGTTGCTGGCGTTGCTGGGCGGCCGCATCGAGGTCGAGAGCACGCCCGGCGTCGGCTCGACGTTCCGGATCTGGGTGCCGATCGACGCACGGCGCTGATCGGCCTGGCGGCGCCGCTCACGCCGCCAACGGTACCGTGAACCAGAACGTGCTGCCGTGGCGGGGGACGCTCTCGACGCCGATCGCCCCGCCCATCTGCTCGATCAGCCGCTTGCAGATCGCCAGGCCGAGACCGGTGCCGCCGTAGGAGCCCCGGGTCGCCGCCGCCTGCGCGAAGGGCTCGAAGAGGCGCCCCGCGTCCTCCGGCGCGATGCCGACGCCGGTGTCGCGCACCTCGCAGCGCAGCAGCGGCGATCCGCCGCGCGTGCCGACCACTCCGATCCACACGGTGACCCGCCCCGCATCGGTGAACTTCACTGCGTTGCCGATCAGGTTGCCGATCACCTGGCGCAGCCGATCGGGATCGCCCAGCACCGTCTCGGGCACCGCCCCGTCGACGGTCGCGACCAGCCCGAGGCTCTTGCGCGCCGCATCCTGCCGATGCGGCTCGAGGGCGGCATCGAACCAGGCGCGCAGCACGAACGGCCGCGGCGCCAGGTCGACGACGCCGGCGTCCATCTTCGAGAAATCGAGCAGGTCATTGAGCAGCGCGTGCAGCTGCCCCGCGGCGCGCTTGATGGTCTCGACGAACTCGCGTTGCTCGCTGTTGGCGGCGACGTCGAGCGCCATGTCGGCCATGCCGTAGATGATGTTGACCGGCGTGCGCAGGTCGTGACTGACGCTGGCGACGAAGTCGCGCCGCGCCCGGCTCGCGGTCTCCGCCGTCTCCTTCGCCGCCTTCAGCTCTTCCTGGGCGAGGAAGAGGTTGTACCGGTAGCGGTCGGTGAGGATCGCCGAGGCCACTGACAGCCCACCGAGCGACGCCAAACCGCTGAGCAGTATGCCGCTGCTGACCGATGCGTACACGGTGGTGACCAGCCCAACTGCCAGACCGATCCACGCTGCCAGCGCGACCACCAGTTGCGGCCAGCCGCCCCACGGAAACGCGGCGAGGAAGCCGATGACCAGATAGACATTGCCGAGCGCCAGCACCTCCGCTTCGCCGCGGACGACGATGTGGTACATGGTCGTATTGGCGATCAGGCCCACGCCGAGGGCGGTGGTGACCCACAGCGAACGCGTCGGCGATACCGACGGCGCGCGCGTCAGGACGAGCGCCAGCGCACACCACAGCGCCCCCAGCGAGTAGATGCTGGCATACGCAAACCAGCGCCCTGGATGGAGGGCGATCTCGAACACCGCCACGGCACCGTAGGTGCCGAGAAACACCGCCGCCGCCCACGGCAGCTGCTCGCGCACGGTCGCCGCGTTCTGGCGCGCGTAGCGGTCGGACCGGTCGTCGGGCGCCGCTTGCACACCGGCGCCCACGGACCGATCCGAGCGGACGGCTTCAGCTGCGAGCAGTCTCGTTTCGGACAACTCCATTGCGCCTCTCGCCACGCGGCACCCGGAGACCACCCCCGGACTCGGGACACGCCACGAAAAATACCACGCAGACGCCATGGCGAAAATCCCGATTTGCGACGCGTCACGTGGCAGGTAGCGCATGCAGTCTGGCGTGTACAGTGACCACGGCGAGCGCGGCCCCCGCAGGGCGCGCACCGCGACCGACCGGGTGCGCCGCCGGCGCTTGCGTCGCGCAGCGCCGACGGGCATCAGTGCGCAGTCGGCCGACCGCGGCCCACCGAGCGCAGTGCCCTCGTTCCCAGCGGACACCAAGGAGGATTTCATGCAGCGTCTGTCTCGCCTCACCGTCGCCGTCGTCCTGCTCGCCGTCCCGGCCCTCGCCCGGGCGTCGACCTGGCAGATCGATCCCGCTCACACCAGCGTGCAGTTCGCCGTCAGACACCTCATGGTCTCCACCGTGCGCGGGGAGCTCGGCAAGGCCGCCGGGTCCGTCACCCTGGACGAGAGCGACCTCACCAAGTCGTCGGTCGAGGCCACCGTCGACGTGACCGCGATCAACACCCGGGAGCCGAGGCGCGACGAGCACCTGAAGAGCCCCGACTTCCTCGACGCCGCCAAGTACCCGACCATCACCTTCAAGTCGACGAAGGTCGAAAAGGTCGCCGACGACCACTACAAGGTGACCGGCGATCTCACCATCCGCGGCGTGACCAAATCCACCGTGCTCGACGTCACCGGCTCGCCCAAGCCGATCAACGATCCGATGGGCAACGTCAAGCTCGGCGGCTCGGCGACGACACGCATCAACCGTCAGGACTTCGGCGTGTCGTGGAGCAAGTCGCTCGACGGTGGCGGGGTCGTAGTCGGCGACGACGTCGACATCACCATCGACATCGAGCTGGTCAAGAAGTGAGCGGAGGCCGGCGGTCGGCGGTCGACTCGAACGATTGTCAGTCGATGCCGGTCAGCCTATCGAGGCTGCGCGCGTTTTTCTCGCGCCGATAGCGCTCGAGCTCGTCGGGACCCTTGCGCTCCGCCCAGTCGAGGAGCTGGGCGCGCTCGCCGTCGTAGCGATAGCGCGGCACCGCGTACCCGCACGAGTCGGCCACCCGCTCGACGGCCACCCGGATCACCGCGCGCTTGCCCGGGTGGTCCGGGAAGCGCGTCGCCAGCTCGTCGAACGCCGCCTCCCCGGCGCGCAGCACCGACCCGTGTCCGTACAGGCGCACGATCTTCGGCGGCCCCTCGAAGGCGCAGAACATGATGGTGATGCGCCCGTTCTCGCGCAGATGGGCGATGGTCTCCACGCCGCTGCCGGTGAGGTCGAGATACGCCACCGTGTGCGGGTCGAGGATGCGAAAGCTGTCCAGCCCCTTCGGCGACAGGTTGACGTGCCCGCCGGCTCCGGCGGGCGCCGTGGCGACGAAGAACACGTGCTGCGCCTCGATGAAGGCGGCAAGCCGCTGGTCGATCGCGTCGTACGTTTGGCCCATCGTCCTCTCCGCGGTGATCGCCGGGATCGTGCCATAGCGACGGACCGGCCGGAAGGGCGAGACCGGCGGCTTCGACGATCGTGCCGACGCGCCGGGTCAGTCCACCGGCCGGGGCGCCTGCGGCACCGCGCGCCACGCCTCCGGGTCGTGGCCATAGATGAGGCGCGCGCCGGCGTCGCGCAGGGCGCGCAGGCGCTCGAGCGAGCGCCGCATCGCGTCGGGGTCGTCGACCACCGACGGCAGATGCATGTCGTCGAGCGTGCGGCGCAGGTAGCAGGCGTCGGCGGTGAGGACGACCGGGCCGTCGTCCAGCTCGACGCGCAGCGACTGATGCCCCGGGGTGTGGCCGTAGGTCGGCACGCAGACGACGCGCCCGTCGCCGAAGACGTCGTGCTCCCCGTCCACCGCCACGACGTCGTGCCCGAGCTGCTTGCGGATCTGCTCGGCGTCGTGGCCCGCCTCCCATTCGCGCCGCTGCACGACCAGCCGGGCGTTGGGGATCTCGGCGTTGCCGCCGGTGTGGTCGAAGTGCAGGTGCGAGTTGATCAGGTAGCGCACCCGCGCCGGGTCGGCGCCGAGCGCCCCTAAGCGAGCCGAGACCTCTTCGCCGGACGCGAACTCGACCTGAAAGATGCGCGTGATCCCGCCCAGCCGCCCGCGCGCGTCGGCCTGCGTCTGCGGATGCATCCCGCTGTCGAACAGCACCAACCCGTCGGGATGATCGATGAGGAAGCACGGCACCGGCACGCGGATCTGCCCCTCGGCGCCGGCGAGGAAGTTGCCCATCGGTCCGACCAGCCAGCCACAGGTCATTGCATACAGTCGCATCGTTCCCCCTTCCGTCCACCCTCAGCCAGTCGAAGGGCGTCAGCCGACGTCGGCAGCCTGCTACGGTTCGATCAGGACCTTCAGCGCTCCCGGCTGCGCCGCCTCGCGCAGCGCCTCGGCGCCGAGCGGCCGGCGCGCGCCGATCAGCGACCCGACCTCGACGCTGCCGTCGGCCAGCGCCTGCAATGCCGGTTCGAAGCGCCCGCAACGCGAGCCGACGACCGAGATCTCGTCGATCACCAGCGGGGCGAGGTTTAGCGCCACCGGCTCGGCGACGGTGCTCTTCATCACCAGCGTGCCGCGCGGGCGCGTCGCGGCGATCGCCAGGGCAAGCCCGGCCGCACTGCCGGTCGCCTCGACGACCAGGTCGGCGCGGGCGCGGTTCCAGCGCTCCAGCCGCGTCGTCTCGATGCCACGCCGGCGCAGCAGGGCGAGCTTCTCATCGTGCTTGCCGACCGCGAGGACGCGGGCACCGGCCCGCGCCAGCACCTGCGCGACCAGCAGGCCGAGCTTGCCGTCGCCGAGCACGGTGCACTCCATGGCGGGCTCGACGCGCACCTGCTCCAGGATCTCGAATGCCGCGGCCAGCGGCTCGGTGAAGACCGCGGTGGCATCCGCCACCTCGTCCGGCACCGCGTGCAGGTTGGCCAGCGGCACGGCGACGTACTCGGCGAAGGCCCCGTCGGCGTTCAGGATCCCCATCACGCGCCGGGTCGGACAGTGCCGCCCGAGGCCGCGCAAACAGGTCGCACACTGCCCGCACGCGAAGTTGATCTCGCCCACCACCCGCCGCCCGCTCCACGCCGCGGGGCCGTCCGCCACCGTTCCCACGAACTCGTGCCCGAGCACGCCGCGAAACCCCATGTAGCCCTTGATGAGCTCGAGGTCGGTGTTGCAGATGCCGGCGAGGTGAACCCGCACCACCGCGGTCGCGGCGTCGGCGGCCGGACGCGGCAGGTCGGCGACCCGCGCCGCGGTGCCGTCGAAGAGCAGCGCACGCATGCGCGGGACGATACCACACTTGCGGCCGGCGGCCGCGCAGCGTGGTCTACGGATCGAGGTGCTCGAGCTCGCCGGTGGCGAAATCGAGACGCCGGTAATAGCAGTCGCGCGGCCTCCCGCGCCGATTCTTGGTGTGACAGATGCCCCCGCGGCGCGGGCGCACGCGGTAGAGCAGCGAGTTCTGCTCACAGTTGACCCGCACTTCCACCAGCTCGAAGGTCTCGCCGGAGGTCTTGCCCTTCTCCCACAGCTCGTTGCGCGACGTGCTCCAGAACACCGCCGAGCGCGTCGCGACGGCCGCCTGCAGGGCTGCCTGGTTGGCGTACGCGACCAGAATGACCTCGCCCGTATCGATGTTCTGCACCGCCACGGGCAGGATGTCCGGACACGCCGCCGTCGCCCGCCGCAGCTTGCTGAAATCGAGGCGCAAGGTGCGCCCCTCTTCGAGTTCGTTCATAGGGAC
>Ga0335069_10017103_pt1 | contig 10108 bp, 6 predicted proteins | sample Lox_Sample_11_FD_206714 | JGI IMG/M metagenome (GOLD analysis project Ga0335069, IMG submission 206714) | Soil microbial communities from Loxahatchee National Wildlife Refuge, Florida, United States - Lox_Sample_1.1 | ecosystem: Environmental > Terrestrial > Soil > Wetlands | place: USA: Florida...
ACCAGAGAGCGCACCGCTTCCGGCCGGAAGTACCCCCGCTCCAGCGTTCGTGGCTCCAGCAGGACGCGCAGATATTGGTCCTTCATCTCACTCCGCATCCACTCCACCAGCGGTAACTGGAATCCCTGTTTCCGCCGATGCAGCAATTCCCCGGGAATGCCCAGGCGCTCCGCCAGTTTTTTCAGAATGTACTTCCTTGTGCCGGCCCGGAACTTCCAGTTCACCGGCATCGCCGTCACCCATTCCAGGAACTGATGGTCGAGCATCGGAACTCGGACTTCCAGCGACGTTGCCATGCTCATGCGATCCACTTTAGCGAGAATATCTGCCGTCAAATACGTCTTCACATCCAGATACATCAACCGGCTCAGCACATCGCTCGCTGGTGCCTCGGAATAATATTCCCGCCACGACTGCAGCGGATCCGGCATCCGCTTCGCCGTGTCCAGGAATTCGGCCGTAAACAGCCCCTGTTCGCGATGCAGGGCCGGGAAAAACGAAACGCCATCCAGGTAGCGGTCCAGCGGGCTCAGCGTGGCGTTCCATGCCAGGTTCTTTCCATAGATCCCCGACGGCAGCCGGTGATGCACGCGCTCCCGGTACAACCGTCCCAGCCAGAGCGGCGTGCGATCGAATTTCTTGCGCGCCATCGCCGTCAGATAGCGATCGTACCCGGCGAACAGTTCATCCCCGCCGTCTCCCGATAGAGCCACCGTCACATGTTCGCGCGCCATCCGGCAAACATAGTAGGTCGGCAACATGGACGAGTCCCCGAACGGCTCCTCCAGCATCCCGGATAAGAACGTCAATGTTTCTTCCAGGTTGGGGTTCAACTGCAGTTCGTGATGCTCCGTGTTGAAGCGCTCCGCCACCAGCCGTGCATATTCGGCCTCATTAAACTGCTCTGCTTGAAAGCCGATCGAAAACGTCTTCACCCGCTCTGAGCTCACACGCGCCATCAACGCCACGATGATCGACGAATCTACGCCTCCGCTAAGCAGCGCACCCAGGGGCACGTCGCTGATCAGCCGAATGCGCACCGCGTCCTGCAGACGCTGTTCCAGTTGCTCCAGGCACTCTTCCTCGGACATCGCAGGATGCGTGCCGTATTCCGGAACGTCCCAGTATTGTCGGATCGCGACTTTCCCACCGGAGTATTCCAGCAGGTGTCCTGGCGGCAGCTTACGAATGCCTTGAAAAGCCGTAAGAGGATCGGGCACGTACCCGAAATAGAAGTACTGCAGCAACCCCTCGGAGTCTATCGCTGCCAACTCGGGCGCCACGGCGAGAATGGACTTGATCTCAGAGCCAAAAAGCAGTCGGTCGCCCTGAACGGCATAATGCAGCGGCTTCTTCCCCAGCCGGTCGCGCGCGATCAGCAGCTTCCGCTGGCGCTCGTCATATAACGCAAACGCGAACATCCCGCGTAGCTTGCTGACGCAATCCGCGCCCATCTCCTCGTAGAGATGAACAATCACTTCCGTGTCGCTGCAGGTATAGAAATGGTGTCCCTGCTTCAGTAATTCTTCGCGCAGCTCCGGGAAGTTATAGATTTCGCCATTGAACACGATCCAGACCGAACGGTCTTCGTTAAACACCGGCTGATGTCCGCCCGCCAGATCGATGATGCTCAGACGCCGCATCCCCAGGCCCACACCGTCTTTGACCAGCAAACCTTCGTCGTCCGGGCCGCGGTGCACGATCGCCTGGCACATGCGATGGATCGTCTCGGCGTCGATCTGCCCGCCTGCGCCATCGTTCACGATTCCCGCAATTCCGCACATACCGTCCCCTCAGAACGACGTCACGGCTATGCCGCCGGCTTCCGACCACGCACCGAGATCGGCACTTCCACCACATGCAGGTCTTCCAGTCCGCAACTCTCGAACCAGCGGAACACCTGTTCGTACGTATGCTTCGATTGGTACTTCGGCGAGTACCAGTCAAAGGTATCGAGTACACGCCATTTCCGATTCGGGTTGCGATTCACGGGCATGACATGCCGTATCAGCCCCGATAGCGGGCGCCCGATTCCCGGTACCATCCGCACCGTGCTGTCGACTCCGTTCACGACCGGGACCACCACCCGCAGAATTCCGTGCAGCGTCTTAGCTTGCATCCGATTGGTGACGCGCCGATATATGTCGCTGAATCGATACCACGGGTTGTATGCGCTATAAAGCCACACCGCCAGCGTCCCGCCCGGCTTCAGATACTGGGGCAGCACCTTCACTGCCTGCTCACAACTGGGCGTGTGATGAAGAACCCCGATGCTGTAGATGAAATCGAAACTCTCCGCGGCAAACGGCAGCGCAAACACATCCGCCTGCAGGGCCACGAATTCCCGGTCCGCCAGGTTGCGGGCTGCCACCTCGGCGGCCGCGCTCAGGTCGATCCCTACCACCCGCGCTCCCCAGCGCGTCGCCACCTCCGCGAACCTACCCATGCCGCAGCCCACATCCAGAATCAGTTTCCCCTTCACGTCCGTCGGAGTCAGTCCTGTTTTTCGCTGAAAGTCTTTTTCTGACTCCCGGCTCTCCGCGTCGTCCATCTGCGTGCGCGCGTAACGCTGCCACTGGAAACCAAAGCTTCCGGCATAGTTCTCGGGATCGACCGCGCGAATAACCCCGCGCTCCACCGGAAAACTGCGTTGGCAGCCGGAGCAAACGTAGCCGCTTCCTTGCTGATTCAGCGGCTTCCCGCATGCGGTACAACGAAGCAATTCCAGGAGATTAATGGACGATTGGGACAGGTTCTGGTTTTCGATGGTTGGCACGGAAATCCCCAAATCTTTGGCGCCGCGCCGCTCCAGGGACGGCTGGTTCGGCGGCGCGATCTCGTTCGGCAATCGTCGCTACTAGAGCGGACGTATAGGCAACTGAGAAGTACGGAAAAAACTGATAAGCTTCCGGGGCGAACAGTGCCCCAATTATAAATCCGATCATCGAACTGTGCAGCCCCCCCACAAAAAGGGTTGTGTGGACATCCAGGTCCGTCCGCCGTCTCATTTTTCTCAAATTGCTGAAGGCCCGCCCGAAGAAGAGCAAGTACAGGATCAGCGCCGGAATTCCGCCTTCCGCGGCAATCTGCAGATACGTCATGTGTACGTCGTGCCACACGCCCGAATACACCATGAAGTTGTGTTGGCCCACGCCCAGGATGGGATATTCCGCAATACATTGCACAGACCGGATCATCAGATATTTCCGCTGTTCGTACGACTCGTAGGCCATCGCCTCTTCTTTCGAGTCGCCCCGGCCGGCCACCGCTTCCATACGCCTCATCAGTGGTCCGCCCGCCGCTACTAACAGCACCAGGGCCGCAAAACCCGTACCTGCGATCAACATCAACCGCTTTCCGCGCACGCCAAAGTGCCAGAGCACGACCGCACCCGAGATCACCAGGTCGATGAATCCCGCTCGCGACGCCGTCTTGAACAATGTAAGGGCCATGATGAGCATGCCTACGATCCACGCCATTCTCATCAGCACGTTCTTGCTGGTCAGCATGAATGCCAGGCAGAACGGCAACGTCAGCACGACCGCAAATGCAAGATCGTTGGGATTGGAGTAGATGCCTCCAATCACGCCCTCCAGCCTCGGTTGCGACCAGCCCTTCAACAGCGATACCGAGCAGATCACCACCACCGACGCCGACTGGATGAAGATCACTCGCCGCAGCCGGTCGAAATTCGTCACCAGCAGGAACGTCAGCACCCACGCCACAAGGACTTTCGAAAAATTAAGCGTGTGACCGATTGCACCGCCGCGCCATATGGGCGAGAACACCGCCGACAGCGACAGCACTCCCACCAGCGCGACCAGGTAAATCCATTCCCGGGGCAGGTCTTTGAATTTGCGTTTTGTCTTGCCCAGACTGGTCAGCAGCGCCAGGAATGCGATGATCCCCGTAATCTTCGCGAGCGGGATCAGTCCCAAGCCGGGGATCCAATCCTCCGGCCGCGCGCAGTACACCAGGTAAAAAGCGCACAGCCAGAAGAAACCGCCTTTCACTTCCCCCGTCTCCATTCCCCAGAACTGTTGCGGCTTGGAGGCCTCGACGGGACGCTTTTCCGTAATTGCTTCGACTGTTCGCATTACCGTACCCACGCCGCCTTGCGTCCGGTCACGAAATTCAGGAACGCCACCGCAGCCGCGGCGTTCAGCATCACAAAAGTCAGCGCCGCGTCCGCCATTCGCGTCAACGGTCCCCGGCCGATCCGCAGCCATGCCAGCACACTCAAACCGTAAAACAAAATCTGCAGCATCAGCGCAGCCCGGTAAATCGGCGCCCGCAGGATCATCGACGCTACCAGCATCGCCGCCAGTGCAAACGGCACCAACAGGCGCAGCAGCTTATGGCTTACAAACTCGAACCGAATCGGATTGCTGCCGCCTAACAACCACGGAGCCATCTGCATGAGCTGATAATTTCCGCTCAGCGTTCTCACCTTTCTTCCAAATTCCCGCTCTGCGCCCAGGTCCGGCACGTCCCAGGCCCGCGCGCGACCGTCAAAAAGCACGCGCTTGCCCTGTCGCACCACGTGCATCGGAATATAGACGTCGTCCAGCAGTGTGCCCGCTGGCACGCTCGGCACCAGTTCCCTTCGCACCGCGTACAAGGCTCCAGTTGCCCCCACCACCGAACCCGAGTCGGACTCCAGTTCGCGGATCTTTTTCTCGATCTTCCAGTAAAGCCCGGTTCCTTTCGTCGTCTCTCCCGCTCCGGGATCGCCGAGCATGAGTTCACCACTCACGCATCCCACCTCGGGATCGGCAAAGTTCTCCGTTAGCAGCCGTATCGCGCCCTTCTCGATCTGCTGCCGCGCGTCCGTGAACACCACGATCTCTCCCGCGGCAAAACCCATCGCGTCGTTTAACCCCGCTGCTTTCCCTGCCGGTAACGAGTTGAGCACGGCATGCACCCGGTCCTGTTGCGCGTATTCGTGCAGGATGGCCTCGGTCCGGTCCGTCGATGCATCCGACACCACGACCACATGGCACAATTCCGGCGGATAATCCAGCGCGAGCAGGTTGCGCAGTTTCCTTTCCAGCACCAACTCTTCGTTGCGCACCACCATTACCACGGAAACGGAAGGAGTAACAGGTTCCCGCCGCAGCGGCTTTGGCCAAAGCCGGCTACGCATCCACAACCAGGCCCCATAGCCCACATAGGTGTACACGATGACTGCAGCGGACAGCCAGAACACCCACTTCATTTCGCGCCCCGGCCGAGAACCACGATCTTGATGGTCTGCAACATGATCAGCAGGTCCAGGCCGATGGACGCGTTCTTGATGTAGAACAGGTCGTATTGCAGCTTCTCGCGCGCGTCCTCCAGCGTGTTGCCGTACTTGTAACGCACCTGCGCCCAGCCGGTGATGCCAGGCCTCACATAGTGACGGACCCCATAGAAGGGAATTTCCTGGCTCAGCCAATTTACGAATTCCGGCCGCTCCGGGCGCGGCCCCACAAACGCCATGTCTCCCTTCAACACGCACCACAATTGCGGAATCTCATCCAGGCGCGATGCCCGCAGGAATTTTCCCGTGCGCGTGATTCTCGGATCATCATCGGTGGCCCACGTCGCTCCCGTATCGGCCTCAGCGTCCTGCCGCATGGTGCGGAATTTATGGCAGTAGAACCTCACTCCACCTAAGCCCACGCGTTCCTGGCTGTACAGCACCGGCCCCGGCGAGTCCAGCATGATAGCCAGCGCGATAAATGGCAACAGGGGCAAAGCCAGTAGCAAACCGATCGCCGCCACCAGCGTTGAAAATACCCGCCGCGCCAGCAGGAATCCCGCGCTGAAGCGAAACCCATCGGCGAAGATCAGCCAGCTCGGATTCAGTTGCTCCACTTCTATCCGTCCCGTGATCTTTTCCAACCACGACGTGGCCTCCTCGATCTTCGCTCCAGCCAGCCGCAGGTCCAGCAATTCCTCCACCGGTAGCGTTCCCCGCCGGTCGGGCATGGCCACGATCACGCGATGCACTCCGTTCAGTTTTGCCGTTCGCAGATCGCTCCCTACCGACTCCCTCGTCAGTTCCCCTTCGATGTTGCCCGTCCATCCGACGACTTCGACACTCAGGTCCGTCCGCTGCTTCAATCCGTTCACGAGGCGCTGCGCCCGTTCCCCCGTACCCAGCACATACACCCGCTCCCGAAAGAAGGGCTGCCGCACCAGCCAGTCGTAGGCCCAGCGCCAGCCCAGCAGCGTAAAGGTCAGGATGATCAGCCCGGAAAGCGCGGAGTACCTCGGCATGAACTCTTGCCCCTCGAACCATTGATAGGCGAGGTCTACGATCGCAAGAGTCATCGACAACACGCCCAGCACCATGAGCAGCCGGAATACTTGCTCCCACCACGCTTCAAGCCGGTTCGTGTCGTACAGATCGAGCCCGTGCGAGAGGACGAGTACCAGAACGGTGAGAAGCGTGATCTTGATCAATCCCCCTTCGATGAACAGTGCATTACTCAGCGCCAGCTGCCAGTCCTGCGTGCTTCGCAACATCGTTCCCAATACGAACGAGAGCCCCACGATCAGCGTCTCCCCCCCAAACAACACCAGGGTTCGGACCGGGTAGTAGACTTTGAAGAGACGGATCACCGAACATCTCCCTAGGACTTGGCCTTGGCGCCGCCCTTGCCGTTCTGGTAGACCTCGTAGTAGTAGCGTGAGTAGGGCGCCAGGGGGGTATGGGTGCCATTTAAAACCACCCCCAACAGCGCTTCTTGCGGAAATTCCTCGCGCGCCTTGCGCGCTACATCGGCTGGAGTCACGTCGGAGCGCACCACCATCAGCACTCCATCGCAGTCCTTGGCCAGCACACTGGCATCCGAGACCGGAATCGCCGGCGGCGAATCGATAATGATCCAGTCAAACATCGCTTCCACCCGCTGCAGCAGCATCTTGATCCGCCCGTTCCCCACCATCTCAGCCGGGTCGGCGGTACTCGTTCCGCACGGGATGAAGTACAGGTTTTCCAGCGGGCCCCGCTGCATCACGGCATACTCGTCGCACTTGCCCTGCAGATAGTCGGAAAGCCCTGGCTCTTGCCGCGTGCCCAACATCTCGTGCAGCCGCGGAGCTCGCAAATCAGCATCAATCAATAACGCCTTACGCCCATGCTGCCGCACCATCACTTGCGCCAGGTTGGCCGCCGTGAACGATTTCCCTTCCCTTGGGAGCGCGCTCGTTACCAGGACTTTCTTCAGTGGCATCTTTTCCCGCAGGCTATAGAGCCGCGATCGCAGGGTCCGGTACTCCTCCGTGCCACTGGCGCTGTTGTCTCCATTCAGGAACAGCATGGTGGCCGGGTCCGGATTCCATTCGCACGCCGTACAGAGCGCGTCCAGTCCCTCAGGCGTTGGCACCCTCAGCGGCGCTGCCTCCAGCATCGCCACCGATCCCCCCGCCGAGCCATTCCCTGCCGATCCCGCGCCGTTCTCCGGCGTCCACACCTCCGTCGCAGGAACTGCCGCCAGGCCCGATGGCGCCCCCCCCTGATTCGCCATCCGCTCCTGCTCGGCTTTCTTTAACGCTTCATGAATTCGGCTCATAATTTCCTTTCAGTGGGGAGGTCCTTGTCTCCTTCGCTTTCACGCAATCGCTCGGCCAGCGTCGCCAGCGAACGCAGCGCATCTGCCAGATCAAATTGCTCCGCTTTCCCGTTTGCCCCGGCCGGACCCGGAGTGGTCAGCGGCGCTGACGTCGGATTCGTGCTCAAGTCAAAATCCCGCGCCACCGATTCCACCACGGTCGCCCCAATCACTTTCTGCTGGTCCACAAACGCGCTTACCAGGCAGTGCTCGCAGAGGAGATTAATGACCCGTGGAATCCCGCCGGAATACCGGAACAGCGCCTCGATCGCGCCTGCATCGAAAATTTCCTGCCCGTTCGAGCCTGCGATTCGAAGGCGCTGCTGCACATACGCGCGCGTCTCATCGCCGGTCAACGGATGCGTCTTGGCCCGCAGCGTCAGCCGCTGCTTCAACTGCCGCAACTGCGGCTGGCGCAGCTTGTGCTCCAGCTCCGGCTGCCCCACCAGAACGATTTGCAGCAGCTTCTCGGTAAATGTCTCCAGGTTGGTCAGCATGCGAATCTCTTCCAGCACTTCGTCGGAGAGATTCTGCGCCTCATCCACGATCAGGACCGCCGTTTCCCCCGCCCGGTACCGGTCCAGCAACCAGTTGTACAGCCGCAACAGGATCTGGCTCTTGGCGCTTGAATCGCACACGATGCCGAAGTCCGCCATCATATAGTCCAGGAACTGCGGCACGTTCAGCCGCGAGTTGAACACGAACGCCGTCGCCACCTGCTGCACCCGCAACCACTCCAGCAGCTTGTTGATCAGCGTCGTCTTGCCTGTGCCCACCTCGCCGGTCAGCAGAACGAATCCCTTCCGGCTCTGGATTCCGTACGTCAGGCAGGCCAACGCCTCTTCCGTATGCCGCGTCAGAAACAGATAACGCGGGTCAGGATTCACGTTGAACGGGTTCGCCCGCAGTCCAAAAAACTCTTTGTACATGTGCTTCCTGGCTCGGCCTCAACCCGAGCTCTACGCCTAAGCCGCAGCCGTCTCTCGGGAGTTCCCCGATCGATCCCAGAATTTCCACCACGTCCGCCCATTGCCATTCACCGACGCCTGCGCTCCTACCCAGGGCACCGACACCAGCATGGGCAGCGCCAGCGCCGCCTCCGCATCCTCTTCGGTGCGGATCGAATTGTCTCGCATCTCCAGCAGGAACGTGATTCCCAACCCCAGCCCCAACCCCACCGCCAATCCTCCGCCCAGGAACATCAAGCGGTTCGGGAAACTTGGCGACTCCGGAAAGCTGGCCGGGTTCAGCGGGAACATCCGCTCGCCCTGCGCCTGGCTGTTCATCTTGACCGTCAGGTCCGCCGTGTTCTTCTTCGCCAACAGGTCGTCGTACGCCTTTTGCGCGTTGCCGTAGCCCCGGTTCAGTCGGTTGTATTCCTCTTCCACCGCCGGGCTCAGGGAGACCCTTCCCTGGTACGTCGCGATTTCCTGCTGCAATCGCTTCTGGTCTCGCGTTGCGTTCGCGATCAGATCACCGTACTGGTGGATCTGCAGCCGCAATTGCCGGATTTCCGCCGGTTCCGTTGCCGACGCCTTTTCCGTATCTGCGTCCGCCGGATCCGAACTGGCCTTGCCGATCTCTGCCAGCTTCTTCTTCACCTCGGCGATATCAGCCTTCGCCTTGATCACATCCGGATGGTCATCGGTATAGCGTGCCTGCAACTGCAGCAGCTGTGTCTGCAAATCCGAAAGTTGTTTCTGCAGCGACTCCGGATTGGTGGAGGACTGCGATGTTTTCCAGGTCGCCAGTTGCTGCGCCAGCATCGATTCGGTGTACGACTTGTCTTGCTGCGCCCGGTTCAAGGTCTGCGTGTTCGCTTCCAGTTGCGAATTCAGTCCGCTCAGGATCTTCAGATTGTTCTCTTCGTCTCCCGGCAACTGTCCCACGTACTTCTTCTTGAACTCCGCCAGCTTGGCATCCTGATCCTCCAGGCTGCGCTTGGCATCCTCGATGCCCCGGTTCAGCACGTCGCTGGTCCCGTTGGCCGCCGCCTGCACTTGCTTGATGTTCTCGTTCACTATCAGCGACGTCAGCTCGTTACAGATTTGCTGCGCCTCCCGGGGGTTCGGAGCCGTGAAGTTCACGTTGAATCCCGGCACCGGACTGCTGCCCGGTCCCGGCTTCTTCTTCGTCGTGCCGATCTGCGACAGGTCTGTCACCACGGGCTGCAAGGTCATATTCGCCCGGATGCTATCGATCATCTCGCTGACTTCCTGCGCGTTCTTGCCCGGATACAACCGTTCCACAACCGGCTGCAGCTGCGACTGGCTCAGGACCTGCTGTTGCAACGTGGCCACGCGTGCGGCCAGGTCCTCCGACACGATCGGTTGCACCATGTTTTCGGGAACCTTCTGTCCTTCCACCAGGATCGTAGACACCGACGTGTACTTTGGGGAAAAAGCAAACGAGATCGCATAGCCGATCACCGGCGCCAGCAGCGCTGGAATCAGGATGACTTTCGCCCGTCGCCGCGCGATTGCCAAATAATCATCGAATCCGAGTTC
>Ga0335069_10017105_pt1 | contig 10108 bp, 10 predicted proteins | sample Lox_Sample_11_FD_206714 | JGI IMG/M metagenome (GOLD analysis project Ga0335069, IMG submission 206714) | Soil microbial communities from Loxahatchee National Wildlife Refuge, Florida, United States - Lox_Sample_1.1 | ecosystem: Environmental > Terrestrial > Soil > Wetlands | place: USA...
TATGTTTCTCTTGCCATACCCTGATATGAATTCGGCCAACTCAGCCAGTGTCTTGTCCTTTCTATAGGTGACAAGCTTGATCAGCATGGGAAGATTCACTCCGGTTACCACCTCTACCTTCCCTGCCTCCAGAAAAGAAAGGCTTATATTGGACGGAGTTCCACCGAACATATCGGTGAGAATAATCACTCCCTTTCCGGCGTTAACGCTTTTGAGAGCAGCCACTACTCTGCCCTTAATGGCCTCGACATCCTCGTCCGGGAAAATATCCACGTAAGTAAATTGTTCCTGCTTGCCCACAATCAGCTCTGTTGCAGCAACCATTTCGCGGGCAAGGTTGAAATGCGCCACAACAATGATCCCTATCATCGCCCCTCCCTCTCTATATCCCGATGGATCGAGGACATCTTATAACCCATAGCGCGCAGGTTGTGTTCGAGCTCAGCCACTACGGACACGGACCTGTGCCGTCCGCCGGTACATCCTATGCCGACGGTAAGGTAGCTCTTTCCTTCCTTTTCAAAAAGCGGCAGCAGGTACATGAGAAAATCAAGCAACATGGGAAAGAACTTACCATAAATCTCGTTGGACTTTACATACCCTATCACATCAGGCTCCAGGCCCGATTTTTCCCTCAACCCCTTGACAAAGAACGGGTTCGGCAGGAAGCGTACGTCGAGAACAATATCGGCCTCCAGCGGAATACCGTACGCGTAGCCGAAAGAGACGAGGTTGATGTTCATCCTTTTCTCGTCCTGACCGTAAGCCCTGAGTACCAGGTTTCGCAGCCCGTGTGTGGTGTACTGGGAGGTATCGACCACATTGTCTGCCATCTCCTTTATCCAGTTCACCTGTTCCCGTTCAGTTTGCAATGCATCCTTGATATTTGACTCGGCGTACAGCGGATGAGCCCTTCTGGTCTCAGTGAATCTGCGAAGGAGCGTCTCGTCGCTGCTTTCTAGAAAGACCAACTCTGCCTGAAACTTCTCTTTGACGCTCCTGAGCACCTCTCTTCCCTCTTCAAAAAACTCCCTCTCCCGTATGTCTATAACAAAGCCACAGCGGGCTATTCGCTCACCCGCCAATTCGTATACCTCAAGAAATTTAGAGAGAAGAAAGAGCGGGAAATTGTCCACGCAGAAAAATCCGGTATCCTCGAGCGCTTTAAGAAAGGTCGTTTTGCCCGATCCAGAAATCCCGCTGACTATAACTACCTTCACGGTTTGTCCTTCCTCTGCATGGAGTCGAGTATTTTTTCATCAAGGTCCCTGGCGGTATGAACTCCCCCCATCTTCAGCACATGATTCCTGCAGGCGAGCTCAACTATTGTGGATGCGTTTCTGCCAGGACTCACAGGAATTCTCACTAGAGGGAGGTCTATGCCGAGCAATCTGTATTTCTCATCCTTGAGACCGATCCTCTCATATTCCATTGTCTTGTCCCAATCAACAAGCTCAACGACAAGCTCGATCTTTGTCCTGTCGCGAACGGCCGACACGCCAAAAAGGTGCCGTATATCCACGATACCCACGCCACGGACCTCGAGCAGGTTCTTTATCATTTCCGGAGCATCGCCAACCAGATCGAGCGCTGCCATTTTTTTTATCTGGATCGCATCGTCCGACACTAATCGGTGTCCACGCATGATCAATTCAAGTGCATTTTCACTTTTACCGATTCCGCTTCTTCCTATCATCAGTACGCCAACACCCATGATTTCCATGAGCACGCCGTGGATGACTGTGGAAGGGGCAAGTTCTTCCTCCAGGTATCTCATAATCCTGTCGATGAACGTAGAGCTCACAAGCTTTGTCCGGAGAAGGGGAATCCTCCTCTCATCCGCTTCGCGGAGCATCTCTTCCGGGACTTTGAGATTTCTGGTTACGATAAAGCAGACGACCTCTTGTCTGCAGAGCTCGCTGATAATCCTCCCTCTTTCTTCCGGACCAAGCTGCCTGAGAAATGAAATTTCAGTGTTTCCAAGGATCTGCACACGATGAGGATGGAGATAGACCATGAAGCCCGCGGCGATAAGGCCCAGCTTTTGTATTCTGGGATTGTATATCTTCTTGGAGAGGCCTTCCGAACCGGCTATGACTTCTAACTCAAATCCATATGCTTTGTTTTCGAGGAGCTCCTGGACCGTTATCCCCTTCATCCACTAAACTTCTTGTCCTCCTCCACGATGTCCTTGAACACCTGAGGAGCGTGCACCTCTTCCATCAGTTTCTTTCTGAAGGGGGCGTCCCTCACGATCCTGGAAATCCTTGACAACATCTTTAGATGCAAACCTGTGCTTGCTTCGGGCGCAAGGAGCAGAAAGAAGATATGCACCGGTTGGCCGTCAACGGCTCCAAAATCGATACCTTTCGCTGACCTCCCGAATGCGCAGAGAACGCTTTGCAAGTCCTTCATCTTCCCGTGGGGGATGGCCACCCCGTCACCTATGCCGGTACTCCCCAGTTTTTCACGGTCAAGAATTACTCTGACCCCTTCCTCCACGCTCTCTATCAGGCCCGTCTCCTTCAGTGATGAAACAAGCTCCGTCAAAACCTCTTCTTTTGTTTGCCCCTTGAGATCGGCTATAACACAGGTTTCCCTAAGGGCGTCACCTATATTCATGAAATTCTTCCTGCGGTCTCAATAAGGCCGTAATTACCGTCTTTCCGCTTGTACATGACGCAGACATTTCCTCGTTCGATACCTCGGAATATTATAAAATTGTTCCCCGATGCGGCCAGCTGCATTGCCGCCTCTTCCGGGTCCATGGGCTTTGCGTCAACCGGCTTCGTAACAAATATTTTCGCGCTTTCTTCCTCGGGCGCGGCGCCTACGAATTGAGGCTTCGCCTCCCTGTATCGCTTGATTTTTTCCCTGAAGCGCTTCAGCCTCACCTCGAGCTTGTCAACGATGCGATCGACCGCCGCATACATGTCATCCATCACTTCGTGGGCGTTGATGACCGCACCGTTGAGGGTAAACATCACATCAATCCTCTGCCTGTAGGTCCGCTCTATAGATAGCACCACATGAACATCGAGGGGAGTTTCGACGTACTTCTGAAGTCTCACCAACTTCTCCTCGACGTATCGTTTCAGGGTTTCATCAGGCGTAACGTGACGAAAACTTATGCTCAGATCCACGGCTCCTCCCCAGCAATTAAATAGATTCCGCGGTCAAATCTCCAATCCTGCACAGCCGTTACGAAGCATCCCCTCAATGCAAGGAGCACTTGCTGGCCGCCGGAATCTATCTGGCGATCTCAACCGACCGGGCACCCACAGCCGCAACGCGTCTGAAGGGTGAGGGGATGGCTCTGGCGGCCTTGCCGCGGGAGGGGGCGATGACGGCCCCCACAAGGGTACAATGCTATCAGACGAGGTACTACCTGTCAACTCAAATCAGTCCAGCCTTCTTCTCTCTCTTGACGACTGGATATGTAGCACTTCCCTGTATTTTGCTACTGTTCTCCGGGCTATTTTTATACTGTGTTGATTCTTCAAAAGGGCGACGATCTCCTCATCCTTGAGGGGATTTTTCCGATCCTCTTTGGATATGATCTCAGCGATCAGGTCCATGACGGCGTCCGTTGAAACAGCCTCTCCGTACTCGCTGCCCACGCCGGTGGTAAAAAAGAACTTCATCTCATATACCCCCGACGGGGTACCCATATACTTGTTCGTGGTTATTCTGCTGACGGTCGATTCATGGACTCCAATGTAGTGCGCAACATCCTTGAGTATCAGCGGTTTGAGGTAGCGTATGCCCTTCTCGAAGAATTCCGACTGAAAATCGACGATACTCTTGGAGACGAGGTAGAGTGTCTTCTGCCTCTGTTCCAGGCTCTTCATGAACCACTCGGCCTGTTTGATCTTTTTCTTGATGTAGTCGCGGGCGTCGCCGTTCAATTTCTCATCGCCGTGCATGCTCATGTAGTAACTGCTCATGCGCAGTTCTGGTATTCCATCATCGTTAAGAAGAACATCAAAGGTACCGTCTTCCGTTTTAACCACGTAGACGTCAGGTACCACATATATGGTCTGATCGCTCTCAAAATTGCGGCCAGGCTTAGGGTCAAAACTCTTGATCCTATCGAATACCTCCCTGATCTTCTCCATGGGGTGACCCGATTTCTTCGCGATCTCCTTTAAATCCATCTTACGGAAAAATTCGAAGTAGGAGTTCACCACCTCTTCAAAGACAGGGTCTTTCTCACCCTGCTCCCGGTATTGAATCAGAATACATTCTTTGAGGTCTCTGGCACCGACACCGGCCGGATCCAGCTTCTGCACCTTGAGAAGCACTCTTTCCAACGATTCGACCGGTACACCGGAGACTTCCGATATCTCATCCAGCGGGGAGGCAAGGTAGCCATTGTCGTTTATATTTTCAATGATCCACTCGCCCCAAAGACGTTCGTCGCTGCCGAAGTCGGAGACGCCAACCTGCCATCGCAGGTAATCGCGCAGGTCGCTTGCCTTCTTAACGATATTTTCGTAGTCGGGATAGTCCTTCTCTTCCCTGCCGAGAAAATCCTCAGACGGCGAGAATCTTTCCAGCCATTCTGCGATCTCCTCTTTCTTCTGGACCTCTTTTTCCTCCGCCGCAGCCGCCGGCTCTTCTTCAATCTCCAGGACAGGGTTTTCTTTGATCTCCTGCTCGATCGCCTCGATCAACTCCATCTGGGAGAGCTGAAGCAGCTTGATTGCCTGCTGGAGCTGTGGCGTCAATACCAACTGCTGGGCCAGCTTTTGAGTCTGCTTAAGTTCCAACATCTAAGTAAAATTCCTCTCCAAGATAAACCTCACGCACTACCTTGTTATTTACTATCTGAGACGGATCGCCTTCCAGGATTATTTTCCCCTCGCTCATGATGTAGGCCCGATCGCATATAGGCAAAGAATCTCTCACATTGTGATCGGAGAGCAGGACTCCTATCCCCCGTCTCTTCAGCCCGGTTACGACCCTCTTCAGGTCTGCAACAGAAATCGGGTCAATGCCGGAGAAAGGCTCATCCAGGAGTATGAAACGCGGAGTCAGCATCAGAGCCCGGGCCACTTCCAACCGCCGCCGTTCGCCACCCGATAAGAGGTCTGCATTGTTAGGGGCAAGGTGGTCCAGCTTGAAGGATTCCAGCAGCTCCTGGACCTTGTGCTCAATCACCTCGTGGTCCGCCTCATGGAATTCCATCACAGACTTGAGATTATCTGCGACGCTCAGTTTCTTGAAGATGGAAGGCTCCTGCGGCAAATACGTGATACCTTTTCTCGCCCTCATGAACATGGGGAGGGATGTGATCTCTTCATCGTCAAGGAGAGTCTTGCCCGCATCCGGCCTCAAAAAACCCACAACAGTATAAAAAGTGGTTGTCTTGCCAGCGCCGTTGGGTCCGAAGAGACCCACGATCTCACCTGTCTTGACGTCAAAGCTCACATCATTCACCACTCGCCTTGCGCCGAATGATTTTGAAAGCTCTTGAGCCTTAAGGATTGATTGCACGTTCACCGTTGTATTTTCATCTTCGGCCGCTCAACCGAAAATTTTCCAGACGAGAGGCTGTAAACGATCTTTTCGCCTTCCATATCCACCTTATCTCTGCTAACCCTCGGTGAATCTTCAAGCGTGACCTTGTCATCCTTAAAATAATATACTGCTCTGCCGCTTTTCGCAAGCGTGCCCTTTGCGTTGAGTACGACGTTGCCACGCGCATCCAGCTTGTCAACGGTATCTCCTGTGCTTGTTACATCTATCCTATCACAGAAAAGGGTCATATCTTCTCCCTTAACCGCGACACTGCCTTCAAATGTGTAGACGTTCTGTTTAACATCATAAGAAAAACGGTCCGACGAGAAGTTGAAACGACGTGTCTCCGTCTGGACCGTTCCACGTACGTCCTTCTCGATATGCACCACCTGCTTATCGGTATCCGCTACCATGCCAAGCCCCTGCATGGTCAATTTTTTCCCTTTCAGATCAACAGCGCTCCTGCTTGATACTCTTGAGCTTTTGAAATCAAAGTCCATACTCTTGCTCTTGACCGTATATTCATCCTTGTAGGTAATCTCCACATCCTCCATTTTTCCCTTTTCGGCTTCCGTATCGAGATCCCCTTTACTGCCTTTGAACAATACAACGGTGTCGGGTCTCGGCTTGTAAGAACCATCGATATCCTCCAATTCCACTAGTGGTTTATCGATATATTTTCTTGCAACCTTAGCCCGCAGTTCCCAATCAACCGCACCCTTCTTTTCTCCTGAATAGCGTACATCGCGGAAAACGATTACCCGCTTCTCTTCTTCGACAACGTGCGTGATGGGTCGTTCCGGTCTCTTAACGAAAAAGTAGGCAGAATATAGAAGAATGCCGACTGCGAATCCGGAGGCGATATAGCCCGCTAGACTTCTTTGATTCATCTATCCTCATACGATCTTTGCCTTGAGCAGATCGTGAATATGGATGAGTCCCACAGGCCTCTTATCCGCAGGCCCCTCAAATACAAACAGGGACGTTATCGAAAACTCTTCCATTTTCTTCAAGGCATAGGCTGCCAGAGCATCTTTCTGGATTCCTTTGGGGTTGCGTGTCATCACGTCGCTGGCCTTCTTCTCCAGCATGTTATTGTACCGCTCCAGCGCCCTCCTCAAATCGCCATCGGTTATGATTCCCGATAGCTCCCCAGCTCCGTTGAACACGCCGCTTACGCCGAGTCGCTTGGAAGTTACCTCGAGAATAACGTGCCGCATCGTGGCGTCCTCGTGCACCATCGGCAATGCGTCACCCGTGTGCATCAGGTCCTCAACCTTGAGCAAAAGCCTGCGCCCCAAGCTTCCTCCCGGATGGAGCAGCGCGAAATCCTCCGCTCTGAAGTTCCTCTCTTTCATGAGTGCAACAGCGATTGCGTCACCCAGCGCCAGCGTCGCTGTTGTGCTGGAGGTAGGGACAATGTTGTAAGGACATGCCTCTTCCACCTTTACATCGAGCACATAATCGCCGTAACTCGCAATGGTTGATCCTGGGCAGCCTGTTATGACGAGCACCGGAACGTCCATTCTTTTTATCCATGGGAGCATCTTCACGACCTCTTCCGTCTCCCCACTGTATGAGATGATGAAGAAAACGTCTCCGTTCCGTATCATCCCCAAATCGCCATGCAAAGAATCCGCAGGGTGCAGAAAGATTGCCGGTATGCCGATGCTGGAAAAGGTTGAAGCTATTTTCTTTGCGATCAATCCTGACTTGCCGATGCCTGTAAAGACTACTCTTCCGCAGCACTTGTTTATGGTAGACACAACGTCATCAAAGCCCGGCCCGAGACGCTCCATCACCTGGAGGATCGCTTGGGCTTCTTTCTTCAGCACTTCCCTGCCGGCTTTCAACAATTCGCTGCTCATAGGGCGTCCTCTATCCTGCGCAGGGTGGCGAGCATGGCAGCCAATCCGTCGAGTTGGACGGAGTTGGCTCCATCACATCGAGCACGATCCGGCTCCTCATGCGCTTCCATGAAGATTGCGTCACAGCCCACCGCCACAGCAGCTCTCGCCAGAGGAAAAATGAACTGCCGTTCCCCTCCGGAAGCACCATGCGCTGCTCCCGGCATCTGCACGCTGTGGGTTGCGTCGAAGACTACGGGATATCCCAACTCTCTCATGACGGGGAGTGCCCTGAAGTCATTCACCAAGGTGTTGTAACCAAAGAAGGTGCCCCGCTCCGTGACAAGGATACGCTCGTTTCCGGTCGACTCTACCTTTTCGACTGCGTACCGTACTTCCGCAGGGGAAAGAAACTGCCCCTTCTTGATGTTCACTGCCCGGCGAGTCTCACCGCAGGCTACGAGCAGGTCAGTCTGTCTGGACAGCAGGGCCGGCACCTGGAGAATATCGACAACTTCCGCAGCAGCCCGCGCCTCATCGGGTGAATGGACATCCGTGAGAACGGGCACTTCCACCTGGTCCTTAACTTCTCCTAAAATCCGCAAACCCTCTTCCAGACCTGGGCCTCGAAAACTGGACACCGAGGTCCTGTTGGCTTTGTCATACGAGGACTTAAAGACAAAAGGAATCTGAAGTTCAGACGTGATCTTCCAGAGCCTTTCCGCAATCCTCAGGGTGGCCTCCCTGCCTTCTATCACGCAGGGCCCTCCTATGAAGACGAAAGGTCTTCTTCCAAAGATGATCGACCCGACTCTTACTTCTTTTTGCACTTTATTCTGTCCTGACGCTTTTTCAATGAAGCTTTTATGAATTCACGGAAGAGAGGGTGCGGTTTGAAGGGTTTCGATTTGAACTCCGGGTGGAACTGACAGCCAAGAAACCAGGGATGGCCCTTAAATTCGATAATCTCCACGAGCCTCTCGTCGGGTGATATACCCGTAATCTCCAATCCCCACTGCTCCAGTCTATCCCTGAAGACGAGATTGAATTCATACCTGTGGCGGTGCCGTTCATGAATCAGGTCCTGGCTGTAAGCCTTGTGGGCGTGGCTTCCGGGCTTGAGATTGCAGGGGTATGCGCCAAGACGCATCGTGCCGCCTTTGTCAGAGGCCACATCCCTTTTCTGCACCCGCTCATCGCGGTCAACCCACTCTTCCATCAGATAGATAACCGCATACGCTGTATTCTCGTCGAATTCCGTACTGTTCGCAGCTTTCAGCTTCGCAAGGTTTCTCGCGATCTCTATGACCGCAAGCTGCATGCCCAGACATATCCCGAAGAAGGGGATCTTCTTCTCCCTCGCGTAGTTGATAGCGTTTATTTTCCCTTCGATACCCCGTGATCCGAAGCCGCCCGGGACCAGCACCCCGTCAACGTCCGAGAGGTGTCTCAGCACATCCTTTTCCAGGTCTTCCGAATCCACGTATCTCAAATTCACCTTGCAGCCGTTGGCGATACCGCCGTGAGTAAGCGCTTCGTTAAGGCTCTTATAGGAGTCGGTCAGCTTCACATACTTTCCCACGACCGCTATTTCCACTTCTTTTTTCGGTTCTCTGACAGCATCGGAAATGGATTGCCATTTTGCGAGATCAGGCTTTTTGGACCATATATTGAGAAGCCTCGTAATTTTATCATCGAGGCCTTCGCGGTTGAACATGAGCGGCACTTCGTAAATATTGGCCACGTCTTTAGCGGTTATAACCGCGTCTTTATCGACGTTACAGAAGAGTGCGATCTTATCTTTAAGGGCTGCGGGAAGAAATTCTTCGGTCCGGCAGAGGAGAATGTCCGGCTGGATACCTATCTCGCGCAGCTCCTTGACGCTGTGCTGCGTCGGCTTCGACTTCATTTCTCCGGCGGTCTTGATGAACGGAACGAGCGTGAGATGAATGAATAGCGAGTTCTCTTTTCCGAGGTCGTTGCGAAGCTGCCTGATTGCCTCCAGGAAAGGAAGGCTCTCGATATCGCCGACCGTGCCACCAATCTCTACCATAACGATATCGATCCCCTCATCCACATCGAGGATGCGCCTCTTGATTTCATCCGTGATGTGTGGAATCACCTGAACGGTTCCACCCAGGTACTCGCCCCGGCGCTCCTTCGATATGACCGAGTCATAGACCTGGCCTGTAGTAAAATTGCTCCTCTTCGAGACGACAGCTTCTGTGAAGCGCTCATAGTGTCCGAGGTCGAGGTCTGTCTCGGCACCGTCATCCGTGACAAAGACCTCCCCATGTTGAAAAGGGTTCATCGTCCCCGGATCCACGTTGATATATGGATCAAGCTTCTTCAAGGTGACCGTGAGGCCTCGTGCTTCCAGAAGAGCTCCAATCGAAGCCGAAGCCAGACCTTTGCCGAGAGAGGAAACAACACCGCCCGTGACGAATATGAATTTTTGTCTCATCATCTACCCCTTGAGAAAGCGCAAGATCATCTCTTCGCCCTTCATCGTGGTTAAGCTTGAATCCTCATGGTAGGCGTGCCCTGTACGGGCACCCTTATGAAGATTATTTTTTTCATAGATCACGAAAGGCACCGGGCAGGCATAGTGCGTCCGCAACGATATGGGCGTTGCATGGTCGGTAGTTAAAAGAAAACGCACATCACTGCCGGTGTTGGCAAGCAGATAGGCGAGGACTTCTTTGTCTATCCTTTCTATTGCCTTCGATTTTTCTTTC
>Ga0335069_10017107_pt1 | contig 10107 bp, 7 predicted proteins | sample Lox_Sample_11_FD_206714 | JGI IMG/M metagenome (GOLD analysis project Ga0335069, IMG submission 206714) | Soil microbial communities from Loxahatchee National Wildlife Refuge, Florida, United States - Lox_Sample_1.1 | ecosystem: Environmental > Terrestrial > Soil > Wetlands | place: USA: Florida...
GCCGTTAATGACGGCGCCCTTTATTCCGAGGAGGCGGTCGCCGGTGAAAGGCTGATCAGCCAGGCGGAGGGCACCTCGACGTTACCGTTAACTGCGATCCCTCCGTCTGGTTGAACATCCCTTCGATCCGTGCACTCGAGGTCATGCCGGCGGTCCAGCAGGAACGTGGCCAGACGGGTCGAGCCTGTCCACGGCACATGGATGACCTTGATGCTGTAATGACCGGTTTGAGTGCCAAAGTTGCTCAGGAGAACTGCGATGCGGCGATGATCGTCCGTCAGGCCGGCCAGAAACCCGCACCCTCCGCGATCAACTTCCTGGTTGCCCTGGCAGCGCAGGCGCAGCGGGGTCTGCGTCAGTTCATGATACGCCTTGAAAGCGTAGTAGGACTTGCGCGGCCTGGCGGACACCGGGCTGCCGTTCCGGATGAAGTCAAAGAGACCCCACGGATGCCCGGCCATAGCATCGCCCACGTAGAAATGGGCCAGCTCGACCCGGTCCTGCAGAACCATCATGGCCGAGAGGTCTGCCGCGGCGTCATCAATGGTGGCCCGGTCCGTCAGGTGCGTGGGCCGCCCGCTGTACCAGCCCCATTCCGTGAGGAACAGCTTGGTGTTCTTGAAGCCGTGCCCATCCAGGTCCCGCCGGTGCCGCGCGGCGTGCTCGATGAATTCCTGGGGCTTGATGAAGTAGTGGTGCCACGAAAAGAAATCCAACGGCAACTGGTGCTGCTGGCAATATTCAATGAATGCCGCCGCGAACGCCCGATCCTTGTTGGGGTCCGGACTGCCCAGCGCCGGGCCGCCCACCATCAGGCTCGGGTCCAGGTTCTTAACCTCTTTCGCAACGGTGGCATAAAGGCGGAAGTACTCCTGCGGCGTGCCGGTCCATCCTTCGCCGCTCGGCTCGTTCCAAACTTCCCAATACCGGATGTTCCAATGATGCCCATTGGCCCAGCCTTGGCGGTAATGGCGGATCACATGGAGCATAACCTGGGTCCACTTTTCGTTATCACTCGGCGGGTCAACCCGCTGGGGCCTCTCGCTGTAGCCCAGGCGGAAGAAGACGTCCGCCCCCACGTCGAGGATGGATTGCAGGTAACGATCGGCGACCGCGAAGCGGTAGTTCTCCGGCTTGTCCGGGTCGGCGGCGAAGTTAGGAAAGAATGCCTGGAAATCGATGTAGCCGAATTCGTCCAAGCGAACCGAGGGAATGCCGGCTTCGCTATACCAGGCCGAAAGGTCAACGGCGTTGGAGCCATTATAAAGCGCCCCGGGCTGATACACGGCGAGGGGCCCGTGATTGACGCCCAACAACCCGCCATTGATGCTACCCGTCACCTGCGACGCGTCCACCGTCAGTTCGAGGTCCGCAGAGGTGCTTAGGCCGTTGGTACAATAGCTTACACCCAACTGGTCGAACCGCTGGAGGTGAGGTTGAAGGCGGCGGATGAAATCATCGTAGTTGCGCGAGCCGCGCGGGGACCAGGCGACTTCGGATAGTGCGCAGAGCCTGGGGAACATCATGTATTCGGCATGGTTGAGCGACGGCACGTATTCGGTCCAGAGATTGCCCTGGGTGCCCAGGATGCAGGCAACGTGCGGTGCGCCAAGGTCCTGCGGCACAGGTTCGAAGGAGTACACCTGGGCCAGGGGCGAGTCGCCCCCGAAGGCCGGCGGCTCGGCAGCGTGGTTGGTGGATTGCCAGTAGTCCAGGTAGCAAAAGTTGGTTGGGGTCATGACCACATCATGCCCCAGGCTGGCGGCCTTCGTGGCGCTCCCAAGCCAATCCATCACGGCCGCGCGTTGCGGCAGGCCGCCCTCGCAGATTTCACTCCAGCCGATCAGGGTGCGCCCGCGCGAGTTAAGGAAGGTCTCGATTCGCCGGATGAAATAGCTCTGCAGCTCGTGCTCGTTGTTCAGCCCTTCGGCACGCATGCGCGCCTGGCACTTGGGGCAGCGCCTCCAGTTCTCCTGGTTCACTTCGTCACCGCCGATGTGGATGTACTGGCCAGGAAAGAGCGCCATAACCTCCGTGAGCACGTTCTGCAGGAATTCAAAGGTCGCTTCATTGCCCGGGCAATAGACGGCAGCGGACGGCGGCCTGGCGTCCGGCTCAGTGTTGTACGGGCCGCCGAAGCAACTGAGTTCAGGATAGGCGCTTAGCGCAGACCGGCAGTGCCCGGGCATCTCGATCTCCGGCACGATCGTGATGTGTCGCGCCTGCGCGTAGGCGACGACTTCGCGAATATCAGCCTGGGTATAGAAACCGCCGTAGCGCCCGTCGGGTCCGTAGGCGGTGCTGGCTTTCGGGTCCAACTGATAACCGATGGTGTTCCGCCATGCCCCGACCTCTGTCAGGCGGGGATACCTGTTGATCTGAATGCGCCAGCCTATGCCGTCCACCAGGTGCCAGTGGAACACGTTGAGCTTGTGCAAGGCCATGAGGTCCAGGAGGCACTCGACCTCTGGCTTGGTGAAGAAATGGCGGCTGGTGTCCAGCATGAATCCCCGCCATTTGAAGCGCGGCGCATCTTCGATGTTCAGGCAGGGAATGTTCCACTGCCGGTCGCTGACCCGCCGCCCCGCGAACACCTCCGGCGGGAACAACTCCAGCAAAGTTTGCACGCCGTAGAAGAGGCCGGCTTGATCGAAGGCCCGGATTAGAACGGAATCGCTGGCCACAGCGAGCTCGTATGCTTCTGCACCCATTCCTGGCTTGGGGTTAGTTGTCGTTAGCAGAATGGAGCCTGCGCGGGTCTTCGCTTTCGGTGCCACATCCACCTTGAGCGCGTAGCCGGTGGATTGGCGGAGCCGTTCAGCCAGGTGCTGAGCGGTTTCCCCTGAGGGAGTGTCGGCAATGATGTGCGTGCTTGGCACGATGCTGAACTGGCCCGCTCGGCACTCCACCTTCTGAGGGAGTGGGATGAGGGCGGGCACAGTCGCGGCTGAAGCGGCCGGCGCAGGCACTGCTCTTGAGAGCAGGCCGGCTGACAACCACACTGAGATGCAGAGCTTACTTATGCGGCACCTCTCTGTTCATCCTTGCGGAAGCCGCCTCCGCCGCCACTCGCCCGGGAGACAGGACGACTTGCCGCAATTTGCCCGGCACAGCCCTATCCGAGTTCAAGTGACCTAACGGCATGGCCATATTCCGATGCTCTGTTCGCAAAGGTGCTGAGTCAAGACGCTTTCTTTTTTCAACAGCAGGTTGACAAGCAGGCAGCTCTGACGATCATGCTGCCCTGCGGGTGAGAGTAGCGCGGGCAGCCCGGCAGCAACGCAGACCCTAACAGCGCCCTGCGAAATGAATAACGCAGCATTCAGGTCCCGATGGAAAGTGCCGGATGCCTATGTCGTCATCCTGAGCATTGCGTTTCTCGCCATGGTGGCCACGTGGATCGTTCCTGCCGGCCAGTATGCTTTTCACGTTAACCCCCAGACGAAGGCACAGCAGGTTGACCCGAATTCGTTCAGGCTCGCGGCGCGTCAGCCGGTGATGCCCTGGGAGTTCTTTTTATACTTCCCGCTGGGACTGGAGAAAGCTGCCGAGGTGGTCTTCCTGATTCTGCTGGTGGGAGGATTTCTCCAGATCATCAACGACTCCGGAGCCATAGAGGCAGGGTTGTCGGGCCTGATCGGAGTGCTGGGGTCACGGCGGATATTGATCGTGCCGATGTTGATAACGTGCATGTCGGTGCTGGGATTTACCGGCGTGCTGGCCAATGCCGTCGTGGCGTTTATCCCGCTGGGCCTGCTGCTGGCCCGCCGGTTGGGATTGGACCCGGTATGCGGCGCGGCCATGATGTATGTGGGCTGCTATTCGGGCTTCGCTCCGTCGGCCATGTGCCCGGCTACGACGCTCATTGCGCAGCAGATTGCGGGAGTGCACCCGATGTCCGGCTTCGTCGTGCGTACGGTAGTCTGGCTGGCGATATTGCTGGCAACGCTCTGGTATGTGATGCGGTATGCGGTGAAAGTGGCGGCCGATCCGTCCAGCAGCATCCATGCGACTTTCGACGATGAGTTGGTCGCAGCGAGCAAGGAGGTCCCGGCCTTCACCGCGCGGCATACCCTCACCCTGCTAATCCTGGCGGCAGCCTTCGCGCTCTTTGGTTGGGGGGCGAGCTTCCACGATTGGAGCCTGCGCAACCTCAGCGCCGTGATGATGGCAGCGGGGATCATCGGCGGACTCGTCAGTGGCATGAAACTTCAAGCCATCACCGGGTCGTTCATTACCGGCTGCAAGCACCTGCTCTATTCGGCCCTGATCGTCGGCCTAGCCAAATCTGTCACCCTGATCATGGAGGACGGGCGCATCATCCATACCCTGGTGCATTACCTTTCAGCCCCGCTGGCGCATCTGCCGCCGGTCTTCGCAGCCGGCGGCATGTATGTGATGAGCCTGGTCATGCATTTCTTCATCACTTCGGGCTCCGGTCAGGCCTATGTAACCATGCCGATCATGGCGCCCATCGCCGACATCGTCGGTCTGGACCGGCAGACGGCGGTATCGGCGTACTGCTATGGCGACGGTTTCATCAACATCGTCATTCCCACCTCTGGGGTGCTGATGTCGGTTATCGCCATGTCCAGGATTCCCTACCTCAAGTGGCTCAAGTTCGCACTGCCATTGTGCGGCATCTGGATTTTGCTGGGGGCGCTGGCCATTGCCTATTCGGCTTGGCTCGGATGGTAAGGCGGCAGAACTGCTTCTATCAGCTCCTGGTTGAGTTCAACATCTTCCTGACGATATACAGCAGGATGTTGACTCCGTGGATGAGTGAGCCGACATCAAACCTCATTTGAGGATGGTGCAGGCCAGGAACCAAATCGCATCCCAAGCCGACGTATGCAGCTTTAAGCGTCGGCTTGCGGTTGACGTAGAAGTGGAAATCCTCGGCCCCTGGTGTGAGGATCGGCGGCAGCAACCCCTCCTGGCCCAGCACCGACACAATAGCTTCCCGCGCCAAGGCCACTATTTCTTCGGAGTATTCGGCCGCCGGAGGCCCAACCTTGATCCGGGTCACGGCCCTCGCGCCGACGGATGCCGCGGCGTTGGTGATCGCCGCCTCAGCCTTCTTGAGCAGTTCCTTCATCAGCCCGTTCTCCTGTGCCCGGACGTCCATCGCCATTTCGGCCTTGTCGGGAATCACATTCGTCGCTGCGCCTCCGGCCACGAGTTTCGTCACCTTAATGCTGGACGGCACAAGGGGATTCATGCGGATGGCGTTGATGGCGTTAACCACCGCGGCAGCGGCGTCAATGGCGTTGACCCCGAGATGGGGGCGACCGCCATGCGCGGCTACACCTTCTATCGTGGCTTCGATGCGGGCACTTGATCCATGATACAAGGCCGGAGTGGCCTGTCCTCTTTTTGCTTCTTGCGCAGGCCTCAGGTGGATACCGACGATGGCATCGACATCCTCAATCGCCCCTGCATCAATGAGAGCCAGTGCGCCCACGAGCATTTCCTCCGCTGGCTGAAAAAGGATTTTTAAGGTACCGGAGGCGACTTTCAGCTTCGCCGCCAGTTCTGCGACGCACAAAACCATGGCCGAGTGCGCATCATGTCCGCAGGAATGAAGCGCACATTCTTTGCTGTCAACAACGTGTTTGAGCGCATCCATATCCGCGCGAAGGGCCAGAACAGGGCCTGGCCTTGCGCCGCGCAGAACTCCCATAACCCCGGTGCCGCCAAGCGCGGTCTCGACTGCATAGCCCGCGCTCCTCAACTGCTCTGCCAGGAAAGCTGACGTGCGTACTTCCTTCAAACTCGGCTCCGGCGTCGCATGTAGAATCGCATACAGTTCCTGCACTCTTATACGCGCTTCAGGCGCCAACACACGGGCCTGGGGGTAGCTTGATAAGCGGCTGCGCTTCGTGCTTCCCTTGTTCATCAGAGCCGCCGGGCTGGCGCAGACTTCACTTCGCCTTTACTCATCGTCGAGAAGATCGTGGCACTAGTCCTTTATCCGGTCAAATGAACTTGCGGTGCCGACAACGTGGAGCGGGTTCGGCAGTGGCGCCAAGCCGATCCCGGTTACTGGAAGCGAACGAAATCGCGTTCAAAGCCGGGTCAAACTCCTGAAGCCACAGCGTTAACCCTGAAACGACTTCTTGTAACGTACCCTGCTAGCTCCTCCTTGCTTACAAGATTTCGGATTAGAACGCGTCAACCGGGAACTCAAGCGCCGCACCCGCGTCGCCGGCCTCTTCCCCAATGAAGCCTCCCTCCTGCGCCTGATCACCGCCTTGCTCAACGAAATCAGCGATGAATGGCAAACCGCCAGAGTTTACCTCAACATGGAAAACCATCCCCAGCCCTCCGTTTGATGCTCAACCAAATTTACAGAAAAAAACGCCTCGTCAGCAGAATCTGTGGGTTGTTTCCGGCTCGGGAAGCCGGCCTAACGTGTGGAACAGGGCTATTTCCATAGCGTCGTAGGTGCGAAAGCCATACGAGCGTCTGGTCAGCCCGTGACCATCGAGATCAGGCCCACAAAACCCGGGCGCTCTGTGAGAAGAGCCCGGAGGCGCCTGAACTGAATTGGCCTGGTCCGATCCCTTGGCCCAGGATCATACGGCAGCCCAAGATGATGAGGGTCTTGGACTTGGTCGGCCTCCTGCAGCACGTCTTTGAGCTGGCGGATGAGGATGGGGTTTGGATCTTGGAGGAACAGGAGGAAGTCCCTGAGCAAAATCAGGGTCTTCTCCTTCAAATCCCGTATGGCGATCAGGGCTTCCAGAGGATCGTTGGCGGCTGTGGTGGAATTCTTTTGAACATCCACGAGACCGTCAACCGCGCTCCAGAAGACCAGGTTGTACTTCAGGTCCTTGGCGATTTGGGTCATTTCTACCGCTACCCGTCGTTCTTCGGGCGATACCAGATAAGGCCCTGGATAGCCGGCTCTGATGTAGTTGATGATTCTTTGTTTCATTGATTTCTGTGTTTTTCCTTTCGGTTGTTGGTTTTGTGAATTGATTTATGCCCACGGAACCGCATCTTCCTGGGGGGTTGCGCATTTGTGGGCAGCGGATTGAGCTTTGATGTGGACCTTACTTGGCGGCCAGTGCGTTCAAGGCGAGGACGGTACTTCGTAAAGGAGATGTGCCGCCCAAGAACAACCCTGAGCAAAAGCCACGACCGGACTCGGGGATTCGTGGTGCTGATCAGTGGCGACCGGGAACTTGGTTTAAACCAACAGCTCGGAGAAGCACTGGCGTTTTTTGACCATCATGAGCCAGAGCTGAAGGCGGTGAGGCAGGTTGGGGTGGACAATATGCTGCTGGATCTTGACGTGCAGGTGAGAGACGTCTTTGTTTGAATCCCCCACGTGAATCGTCGTCATTTTTTGAAGACCACCGCGACCGGAAGCAGTTCCTTGCTGCTGGCCCGACCTGGCATATCAGGCGCTGAGCACCCGATTCGCAGGATTACCGAACCCGGCCAGGCGTCAAGATTGGCCCGCCCAGGGCTTCCGGATCTTTCGCCCGCCCGTTGGATTTGGTTTCCTTCGGGACGAACGCTCCCAAACAGCTTTGTTCTGTTCCGGCGCGAGCTTTCCCTTTCCGCTCCACCCCGGCGCGCGACAGGCTGGATCTGTGCCGATAGCCGCTATCGTCTGGAAGTCAATGGGCAGCGAGTGCAATGGGGACCGGCGCCGTGCGACCCACGCTGGGCCGAGGCCGATCCGATTAATCTCACCGCCTACCTGCAAGCGGGAAAGAACGTCTTGGGAGCGACTGTGCTTTTCTACGGTGCGGGTGACGGCACTTGGCCTATGGGCAAGCCCGGTTTTCTGTTCTGGCTGGAGATCGAACATTCCGATGGGCGGGTCGAGAAAGTGGTTTCGGACTCCGTCTGGAAGGTGATGATCTGCCGTGCTTGGCCGCCAGGGAGGCCCAAGCGTTGGTATCTACGCTCCTTACAGGAGGAATTCGACGCTCGGCTCTATCCATACGAGTGGTCCAGCCCCGCCTTTGAGCCCGGTCCGCAGTGGCTGACAGCCCTCGCACTGAAAGGCTCACCCAACAAGCCGGCGCTCTGCGCCGAATACTACGAATACCAGATGGATGTGGGTGGCGGACCGGACTACTGCCAATTGCGCCCTCGGAGTATTCCGATGTTGAAAGAGTCACAGGTGCCCGTCAGCAGGCTGGCCGAATCGTTCTGTGTGGACTGGCGCGTCGCGCCCCAGGATTACTTCGATTTTCGAGTCTCGAACGCCTTCAGCGTCCAGCCAGCGCGCAGTGTGGTTGAGACTGCACCCGGTCAATGGCAGGTGGAATTAGAAGGTCACGGGGGTGTGCTGCTGACGTTCTGTCTAGCCGAACAAGTGGTCGGCTGGCCCGGTTTCACCATCAAGGCCCCAGCCGGCACAACCGTCGAGTTGCTTGTCCACGAAGCCCATGCGCTGGGCCAATCGCCTCTGCTCAACACGCATTTCGATTCCTGGACCAGGTTTATCTGCCGGGAAGGTCAGAACCGCTTTGAACCGTTCGATTTCGAGAGCCTACGCTGGCTCCAACTGCATATTCACAACAGCAAGGGTCCGGTAGTGATCAGCCAGGTGGGCGTGCGTCGTCGGGTCTTCCCCTGGCCAAATGAACCACGAATTCACACCAGCGACCCCGCCCTGCAAACGCTCTTTGAGGCTTCACTCAACACGCTGAACAATTGCGCGCAGGAGACCTTGGTGGACGGCATGGCTCGGGAACGCCAGCAGTACAGCGGGGACGGTGGCCACCAGTTGCACGCTGTGCATCTGGCCCTCGGTGAGCAACGCCTAGTGGCCCGCTATCTGAACACCTGGAGCCAAGGTCTAACCAAGGACGGGTTCTTCCTGGACTGCTGGCCGGCTTATGATCGGCTGGCCCGCTTGATCGAACGGCAGTTGGATCTCTCGGGCTGGGGCCCCATTCTGGACCATGGCGTGGGTTTCATCTTCGATTGCCACCACCATTACATGTACACGGGAGAACTCGATGCGCTGCGGGAACCTTATCCGCGTTTACTCTGCTTTGCCCGGTATTTGCAAAGTCTTGTAGGAAAGGACAGGTTGCTGCCGGTGGAGAACCTCGGCATTCCCTCGGTGTGGATTGACCACGTTGCCTACCGGCAGCAACGGCACAAACAATGCGCCTTCAATCTCTATGCTGCCGCAGCCATGCAAAACGCCTTGGCGCCGCTCTGCCGCGCCTTCAACGACCAGGGCCGGGCCGAAGCGGTTGAGCAGTTCGGCGACCAGTTACGCTCGGCCACGGTCCGCAAGTTCTGGAGCCCGGAACGGAAGCTGTTTATCAACAACCTTCCGTGGCGGGATCAGGAGAAGTCCGCTCGCACCTGTGACCGGTCCCTGGCCACGGCGATCCTCTTTGACCAGTGCCCTCGGGGCCAAAACGCCGAGGGATTGCGCGCGCTGGCGGAGTGCCCGCCGGAGATGGGCTTTTCGTATCCTGCAAACGCTGGCTGGCGTCTGTGGGCGCTGGCCAAAGCTGGGCGCGGGGACCTCATGGTAAGGGACCTGCGCCAACGCTGGGCCACCCTGGCCTCGGTAAAGGAAAACAACACCTTGCAGGAGGACTGGCAGGTGACGCCGGACTCCGGGGCTCAATGGAGCCATTGCGCTGTGGTTCCGCTTTACATGCTTTATCAGGGGTTGCTTGGGCTGAAGCCTTTGGCCCCAGGCTTCAGACGCTATGAGTTGCGGCCTCAATTGGGTGACATCACGGACCTTGAAGTTACTGCCTATACCGCAATCGGGCCTATATCCTTGGGCTCACGGGGCAGCTTTGGGAAGCGAGAGGCAGTTGTGCAGGTGCCGCCCACAGGCCAGGGAGAGTTGGTTTTGCCAGAGGCTGAAGCGATTGGCCTTCCACCCGCATCCGGCCCGGCCCCCGCCAAGCAACGGCGTTATAAGCTGCCTCCAGGTGAAGCGATCACGCTCCAGCTCGCCTATCTGTAGTTTCGGCCTTCTGAGCTTAATCCGGGTGGAGGTTTGGTTGCTCCCACTCCAGGCAAGCACAGCGGGATTTGGCGATGAACCTGATTCTGCCTTTCCGGTCCTTCACTTCCCAATGCTGCGTGGCGTTGTTGAACTCGATG